>Ga0116155_10002933_pt1 | contig 11483 bp, 11 predicted proteins | sample AD_UKC032_MetaG_FD_89890 | JGI IMG/M metagenome (GOLD analysis project Ga0116155, IMG submission 89890) | Active sludge microbial communities of municipal wastewater-treating anaerobic digesters from USA - AD_UKC032_MetaG | ecosystem: Engineered > Bioreactor > Anaerobic > Digestate | place: USA...
ACAGCCGCGACCGCGGCCGCACGTGGACGAAATACCCGAAGAACCCCGTATTGGTTCACCCTTACCGCGATCCCAAGGTGTTCTGGTATGAGCCGGGCAAGAAGTGGGTGATGATCCTCTACGGGCCGTCGGACGAACCATTGCCGCGAACGGTGGCCTACAGGTTCAACGGCGAATCGAACGACGCCCACGACTTGGGGCGAGTGGACCTGGGGAAATGGCAGGCCTGCGTGCTGCGCGTGTTCGGCGATGGCAAGGTCATCGCCACCGATCAAGCCGGCCGCAGGGGCGAATTGTTCGGCTTGCGGTTGGTGATCGACGTCCCCCGCTCGCGGGCTGACCAAGTCGTAGTGACCAGGATCAGCGACCTGCGGACGAGGTCTTCGCACTGGTCAGCAGCTCAAACGCGCTGGCTTTGAGGAAGGCGCAGAACTGTCGCCGCTCGAATAGGACGCCGTCGTGGCTGAGGTCGCTATGCACGAACAGCAAGCGCTGGTTCTGCAAATCCATCGGGTTCAGGTCCTTCTCGACACACCTGCGGCAGGGAAGGTTGGCCTGCCCCAAGGCGTCGAGCATTCGCTCGGACTGAAGGGTTGGAGGCATGTCGGGTTGGGCGCACCCAGCCACGCTGAGCAGGGCCAGAAGCGTTGACAGTTGCGTGAGAAGGACCAGTTTCACGGCCGAGCGGGCGGCGATTGCACAGCCACCAGTTGCGATTCGACGGCAACCACGGTTTCCCGGTGCCTCTCGATTTCCTGCAGCAGGTCGGCCACCACCAAGGCGTGGTTCGCGGCCACGTTGAAGGATTCCCCGGGGTCAGTGTTCAAATCGAACAAGAGCGGTGGATCGTGAACGTCGGGCTGAGGCTGGCCGTAGCCTTTCTGAGTGAACAGGTGCAGCTTCCACTGGTCCTTGCGGACGGCAGAGAGCCGGGCACCACGATAGTAGATGAGCGAACGCCGGGGGCTGGGTGCACCGTTTAGCAGCAGGGCACTCATATCCATGCCGTCCACGATCCGGTCGCCAGGCAACGCCGTGCCCGCCAGCTTCAACGAAGTGGGGAAGAGGTCCAACATGCACATCAGATTCGTGTTCACCACGCCGGCCTTGATCCTGCCCGGCCACCACGCGATACCGGGCACGCGCATCCCGCCTTCCCACGTGCTGCCTTTGCCTTCACGCAGCAGACCGGCCGAACCGCCCTGCTGGTTCATGGTGAGCCACGGTCCATTGTCGCTGGTGAAAAAGACGAAGGTGTTCTTGGCCAGCCCCTCCCGCCGCAGTGTCTCGAGAATCTGACCCACGCTCCAGTCCAGTTCCTCGACCGCGTCGCCGTAAAGCCCGCGCCGGCTTGTGCCGCGGAACTGAGCCGAGGCGAAAAGCGGGACATGGGGGAAAGTGTGGGCGAAGTAGAGGAAGAACGGCTGGCGTTTGTGTGCGCGGATGAACCGCTGCGCCTCCTCGGTGTAAACCCGGGTCAATTGCGTCTGGTCGGTCGGCTGGGACACCAGCTCCTCATCCCGATAAAGCGGCGCATTCCACCAGGCCGGGTCTTGGACTGCCATACCGGGGGCACCCTGCGGCGCCGCGGGCGTGGGGTCCATGTCGTTGGAATGCGGCAGGCCGAGGTAGGAACCGAATCCATGCCGCTGCGGGTGGCCTGCCGGGTCGATCGACCACACGCCGAGATGCCATTTGCCGACCATGCCGGTGACGTAACCGACCGACTGGAGCACCTCGGGCAACGTAAGCTCGTTCGCCGGGAGATGACCCGTGGACCGGTTACGCAGCACGCGGAACTGGTCATGCGCCATGCCGCTGCGCACCGGGTAACGTCCGGTCAGCAGCGCGGCGCGGCTGGGCGTACACACTTCGGCCACCGAATAGAAATCCGAGAAGCGCATGCCCTCCGCGGCCATGCGATCCAGATGCGGCGTGCGGATGGTCGGATGGCCATAGCATCCCAGATCCCCGTAGCCCAGGTCATCGGCCAAGATGACGATGACGTTGGGTTTGCGGTCAGCGGCGAGGGCGGAGAAGCCAGCCAGGCAGGCCACGGCGGCCAGCGGGACGAGCAGGTGGAAGGACATTCGGCAGTTCACGGCCGGGATTGGACACCGGAAGGCGGGCGGGTTCAATCCTTCACCACGAAACCGAGCCGTTCGAGCAAATGACACACCTCTGCCAGTTTGAACTGGGATCGAACCACTGGGGCCGCCGGGATCAGCCTAGAAGGGGCAGGAGCCTGCCCAGGTTTTGGAACGCGACTGCTTCAAGTCGGTCATCGAGGCTGTAGTCCCTTTCGCCAGGGTAGATGATGAACACTCGGGTCATGTTCAGGGAAGACATCGAGGCCATCCTGGAGCAGCTTGTCGCCGTCCCGAAGCTCGTATTGCACGAGCACTGGGAACAGTTCCACGAACTGACCCAGACGATGCCGCGCGCCATCTACCGCTTGCTACGCCGTCGCGTTCTCCTGGCGGCGACGCCGCAAGCCCCGAAGCATTACCAACCACTCCCGGAAGGCTATGACTTCGCGCTCAGACTGCCCGGGCTTGGCACGGAATCGGACTACGTTGCCATTTGCGAGGAGCTGTGGCAGCGGGTGCTGAATCGCCAGGAGCCTCTCAGGCATGACTGGCTTCGGCTCTGGCAGGCAGTAGTTCTTGAGGATACCAAGGCGTGGTTGCCCCGGCTGCTCGATGAGGTGCGCACGGCGCTGTCCGTTGACGACCTGCAAGCCTTGACACAATTGCTCCAATGGGATGGTTCATTGGTGGTTCTGCGGTTTCCCGACCTCGCTCGCGCTTTCCTGACACGCGCGAGCGCCCTCGGCGGCGAACAAACTTCCAGGCGGATCGGCGCGATGCTCTACGCCGTGACGGGTCCGGTCGTTCGCCAGTAGAGCCCAACCCCACCGAACATGGATTTGGCCGTAACCGGAGCGATCCGCTCAAGCTGTTCGACGACGAAATCCCGATAGCCTTTCGAGAACGCCATAGCAGTTTCTCCTCAACGTCTGACGCGATGCAGTACCCAAAGGCTGCGGATCAGAAAGATGAAACCGAGTGGCATCGTGACGACGTAAAGTACCCAATTGGTCGGCACGGTCAGCCCCCAGATCGGCACGGGCGCATAGACGGCGATGGCCGTGAGGGGCATGAACAGGAGCGGCAGGCACGACCGGAGCCGGATGTGGCCGACGAAGGCCTCGACCAGGTCAGGACGCTGTTCCTGGCGGTGGTTGCGGCGCAGGCCGTAGGCGCACACCAAGAGCAGCGGTGGGAGGATCAGGATGCACCGGGGAGTCGCCGGAACGCGGACAGCCAGGAAGAACAGCGCCACGACCGCCAGGAGCACCGGTAGTTCAAACCTCCCCGGTCGAAACCACTCCGGTCCAACCCTCCCCAGGACCAGCCAGGCCAAGAGAAGCGGGACGAACACGGCAACCGTGTGCCCGGCGAAGGCCGCCAGCGACGTGAATTCTCGACCCAACTCCGCAGGCCACCATCCGGCCCAGAGCCCCCAGCCCAGGCCCACGGTAACCGCGAACAGCGCAACCTTCTTCACGTTCCCCGCGGTCAGCACTCTCCCCTGCCAGTACCAACCGACGCCCACGCTGATCAGCGCGTGCCAGGCAAGACCGGTGAAGGAAATCGACGCCGGAAACGGATTGTCGGCGTTCCCGTACATCGTATCCACCACGACACCCTCGGCCAGCCAGCCATACACTGCGCCCGCCAGGAACAGCGCCGCGAAAGCACCGATGCGACACTCCCGGACCAACAGCAGGAACACCCAGGCGAGGAGGCTGTAAACGACCCAAGTCAGCACGAACCCGGCGAGCCTGTCCCCCGGTCGGAGGAACGACCAGAACATGCGTTCCGAGTAGAAGAACAGGATGTAGCCGGTCGCCATCACCACCACGAGTTTCTGTGCCCAGCGGCGCATCGGATTCACAGCATAAAATGGGTCTCCGATACCAGAAAGCGCGAAGTCCGCTCAGACCAACCATCGAACCTGCCTTTGTACCAGAACTCCTTCTGTCGGTCCCGAGACGAAGTCCACGGCTGCCACCGGCGACGGCGTTCCTTGCTGGGTGGTGAGCACAAGGTACCGAGCACGGCGGAGAGTCTCGCCGCCGCGTGAGGAGGTTGCCGGTTCGTTGGCCAGGGCGCTGCCTGCCAGCATCAGAGCGGCCGTAGCGAGGATTGCTTTCACGCCCCGGAGTATTGCACCACCACCAAGAGGCTTTCAATTGGAGGCCACCTGCAAGGGCGGCCGGTCCAACTGGCGTCCCGAGGCACAGCGAATCCCAAAGCCCCGTCCACCGTGAGACGTCCTTCCCTGTAATCAGGTGGGGTCTCCCGCAGGGCCGATTGTATACTGCCATTGTATACTGTTTGCCCGAAATTGGGCCTCCGAGGGTCCATGTGGTTCCGCGGCTGCGTGCCAGCAAGCCGCTCGGAATCAACGATTTGTCCTTGTCAGTTTCGGTCGGTCCAAATGGGTGGAACCCCCCATGAAAGAACTACGGACAAACAGGCGTCAGACAGCCAGTGATATGAGATCACGTGCCGCCTGGCGACCGAAGGGGCGCCCAGCAGCCGACGGAACGGCCCTCTTTCCTTCGCGATCTTTGCACCCGCGCCACCCGCAATCTCAAGCGAACGGTCCGTCCGCCCCCCAATCGGAAGCCCGATGGCTAACGGAACTGCTAACGCCTCCAGTGTTCAAGCGACCCGGCCTCACCCAAACCGTAGCCCGGAGCAGCGGCTCAGCGTGAGTGTAGGCAAAGGCTGTCATCGTGCGCCAACACCTCATCTCCTGCTGGCAGCCGATTGAGGAGCGCCTACGGCTCAGCGGGGAGCATCGGCGCCCGCGCGACCACCAGGAGCCCGTCCTCGGCTGCGGCCAGCACCCGCTTGCCATCGCACGAGAAGCCGACGGACTGAACATAGGTCGAGCTGCCGGGGAAGCGAATCCGACCCAACTCGGCGCCGCTCTTCACATCCCAAACCCTTGCGGTGCTGTCCCCGGACCCTGAAATCAAGCGCCGGCCGTCCGGTGAGAAAGCCAGGGCGACCACCCAATTCTGGTGCCCCTCCAAGTGGCGGAGGATCTCCCGGTGTTTCACGTCCCAGAGGTAAATCCCCGGATTGCCCTCGGCCACCATCTGGCTGTCCGGCGACACTGCCACGGAGAGCCCTTGCCCCGCATCGGTCACCAACTTGGCCATGATCTGCCCCGTCCGCGCATCGAGCAGATACACCCCGCGGTCCTTAAGAATCTTGAAAACCGCCACCCAGTCTCCATTCGGAGCCGCCGCCAGGTTCTGATAATCAAGGTGTTGCCAGCCGGTGAAGCCCCAGAGGATCTTCCCGTTCTCCACCTCAAAAAGATCTCCCTGAATGTCATGTAACTCTCCCGGCTCAGGGCCTTTGATCGTCTCTCCGCATGCGCTGCACACCACGGCGCGGCCGGTCTTCCCCAGCCACGTTACCCCGCCAATCTTGTATGGCCGCCCACCCACCTCCCGCGCCGTGCGGCTTCTGAGATCCCACAGCAGCAGTCTTCCGCCTGCGGTGCCAGCCAGCAATCGCGCGCCGTCTGGCGAGTAGGCGGCCGTCGTGACTCTCTCCTCCCCGTGACGCAGCTCCTGCAGGACTTTCCCGTCCACGTCGCAGATGAGAACGGCGCCGTCCTCTGCCACCACGGCAAAGGATGGCTCGGTCGGCGAAAATTCGGCCCGGCAGGTAAAACCAGCCCCAGAGGATTCCCAGACGCGTTCGAGCGCAAGTTTCTTATCCTGAGCCTCCTCTCGCTCACGAGCCGCCTTCCGCTCGTCCGCCCCCTCCAACCTTTCGGCGATGTCAATCTCGGCATCCACGACGCGATACAATGCGTCAATCTGCCGGCCTTGCTTCTCCAGTTGTTCCCGGATGGACTGGAGCTCGGACTTGATGGATTCAAGGTCGCCCGCCTCGGCCCCGGACCAAACACCAGCGGCGAGAACAGAACCGAGAATGTAAGCCGCTACAACAAGGTTCTGCGATTTGCTTTTCATGATGGTGCTCTCCCAGCGTCCAGATCACCGACGCGGGCGGCCATACGCGTTCGAATTGGAAACTGACGCGGCCCGCCCGCGCTCGGTCCAGTGATCTCGATCGGCGATTCAGTCGCGGTGCCTCTCGATAAGGTCATGGACCAACTCCTCTCCACCGACTATGTCCTCGGTCCCGAGGAAGCGTGACACTTCCATGTGACCATCATCAAAGACATCCACCTCGACTCGCTCTCCAACCACAGTCATCGTCACAAGCACCGTGTCATCACGATTTCGTGACAGGCTGAAATGGATATGCGCGTCCTCCAACTTCCTGAGCAGACTGTAAAGCGGGTGCGACATGGTCACGCCGAACAGTATTGTTGGGATGAAGTCATCGGCAAATGACAAAGTCGATCCTGGCTCGCCATCCGCAGGAATCGTAGGCCGCAGGGTGCGCTCATGGCAACCACAATCCCAACGACTTGCGCACCGAGATCGTTTCCAACGCCCACCATGCTGCCCGAACTTTGGGCTTGTTCCGTCGCCCAGACAAAGGACGAAGTGACTTTGTCTTCACGCCAGGCCTTATGAACGCCCAGCCCCTCACCCGAGCCCCGCGTGCCGTCTGGTTTCCCGACTGGTTTCAGGTGCTCTGGCAAACTGATTTGGCGGAGTCCACCCGCAGTCAGTATCGTACCGTCGTGCTGGAGTCGCTGCGCTTCCGCAAGCAGGTATACGAAACTCAACCATCTCTTCTTCTTACGGCCGATGCCTTTGCTGACCCAGGTAATGAACAACGGTGTAGGAATCCCGCCCCTTGGAAGGAGTCAGGTAGATTTTGACGACCGTATGCCCTCGTCTGATCGTCAGGGGAAACTTTGACTTTCGCGTGGGTCAAAGTTGTCAGGCATTTGTCAGGAAATCAAACGCTATCTCAAAATACCCAACAAAAGGTGGTGGAGGCGGCGGGAGTTGAACCCGCGTCCCTGACAGAAACCCCAGCCGCGACTACATGCTTAGCCGGAGGTAAAGTCTCGGCGAACGGTTACGCTCCGGCGCGACCCGCCCACCCAGCCCGCTGTAAAAGTTTCGGTCAGCCGCGCAGCCGGCGCCACGGCCAACCTACCCTGCTGTTGCGTTCGTCCACCCTAGCAGGTGTCAAGCGGCGAACGTCGCGGACTTAGGCCGCGAGGGCCAATTCACTATTGGCTGTTTTGTTTTGACCCGATGATTAACGAGGCCAACGGATCGTCCTCGGCATGCCGCCTCTGGCGCGTCTTCCAGGTCGAAACCAGTACGCCCCCATCGCAGCGGGGAGAACATCCGCCATCACACCCCACAGGTCAAGCGCAGGCTTCGGGATAAGGCCAAAAGCGCCTGGACTTGTCTTCTGTCCGTAAATGTCAACCCATGCGGGCTACAGGGCGTAGGCGGTCAAGCGCAGTGCCCAATCTTCGGTGCCCGTCGCCACATAAAGTGTCGAATCCTGAATGGTGAAGTACCAGACGTTGCCCCCCGGAATGGAGTAACGCTGAACCTCCTGGAGCGAATCGGGATCAATCACAATGATCCAAGTCCCGGCCGCAACATGGAGTCGGTGATTCCATGCGGTGATCTCGCTAAGAAACGCTATGTCAGGCAGGCGGTCCCCCCCGCGTTGGAGGGGGTGATAGGCGATCGGCGGCACGGGGCACGCAGGCGCGATGGCTTGGCCCGTCGCCTGGTCGAAACCGTAGACTGCGTTGGTGGTGCCGCAATAGGCGCGGTGGGCGAACAAGGTCACCGGCGTGCGAGGATGAGTGTGGACCTGGCTCGACCACTTTGTGTTGCCCTCTTTCTCATCGACGCAATAAACGCGATTGTGCTCGGGACTCCCCCGGGTCGGTTGCTCGCCTGCCAGGAAAACGCGTCCGTCCTCGACCACGCAGCGGCCGGCATTACTGACACGCTTCGGATCTGTGCAAGTCCATTCTTTCGCCTGGGTCGCTTCGTTGTATGCGGCGACACCTCCGTTGGTGAATCCGACGAAGACACGCCCGTTCACAACCGTGGCCCGGCACCCAATTCCTCCGTGGGTTGTGATTCCCCACTTCCGCGTCGAACAGGGCGTGTGGAGGTAGGCCGCGAGGTCTTCTCTCTGATCGTCCCACGAAGTGCAGTAGAGCGAATCCCCCTCGACCAGGACGTTGCAGATGCCGTTCCCACCGGACCAGACGCACTCGGGCTCTCCGGCGAGACTCTTGCTCAGCCGGAAGACCCCTTTCTGATAGTGCGGGATGAACATGTCACGGGCGGAAAAGGCGGGATGGCCGAGCAACAACGGCCAATCCATGGCACGCTCGTTCCTGGGGTCACCCGTTTTGGCATCGAGCAGTTGCAGCTTGGATCGACCGAGGACATACACGATGCCGTCGTCCACGGCAAAGAAGCTGAAGAGAATCTCGGCTGCGTCAAATGACCAGAGCTCAGACAACCGCCGGATGCGCGGACTGTGGGTGGAGGCCATGGGAATCGCTTGTTTGAATGGAGAGTTGAAATTGCGCTCCGACCATCGATGTTTCAAGCCAAAAGCGGCTCCAACCGCCATGAGTCGGGGCTGCGAAGACCGGTTGCCGCCGACAGCGGATCGATTAGAATGCACGAGGACTGACCATGAAGGATATGCGACACATGGAACGTACGGCTTGCCGGGCCGGCGAACCGACGCTCCCCGAGACCAAGATAATCGGGTGATCGATCGAACGTCCTTTTGCTCGAGTCCGGGCCAACTGCTCAAGAGGGCGACGATGCGCTGCTCGTAATAGCTCCGGCTGCGCGGCTTCAGGTTGGCGTCGCCGGCAATGCGGGAACGCAGAATCTTGATCGCCTCGCCAACGGACATCTTGCCTTGCTTGGCGTTGCCTTGGCTTTCGGCCGTCTGGCGATGGGATTTTTCGAAGTCGCCCAACCGGATTGTCGTTCGGCTTGGCCCGGTGCATGGATTTACTGCCGGTTGGCACGAGACAGTATCCAATAGCAGTATCCAAATGTCAGATTCGAGCGTGGGAGAATCCGCGTAAGTCCTTTATTGTTAGTGGCGCACCCATCAGGAGTTGAACCTGAAACCTTCTGATCCGTAGTCAGATGCTCTATCCAATTGAGCTATGGGTGCGACCGTATGCCGGTCTTGGCCCTGCACGGCCACACTTTGCCTGGATTTGCGCCGGGAGCAAGCTCATTTGACAAGCTCATTCGTAGGCCGTGCATCTGGTTGTTGTCGGTGTTCTGTCGCCCGGTGAGGGCGCTGCGCCTACACCGGATGGAGACTCCCGCTGGAAGCCGCGTGCCCCCGCGCGGCGCAAACTCGACTTCCATCGACAACCTCGAGATGCACCGTCCGAAGGAGCGGGTCGATTGGCTTGAGTTGGCTTGAGTTGGCTTGAGTTCAGATTCGGCTCATGCTCCAGTCAGTTGCGGGTGGCCATGCGACCGGTGATTCAGCGAGAACTGCGGGTGGCTTCGCGGCGCAGCCAGACTTGGCAAGTGCGGGTGGTCTTCGGCGTCGGGGCCATGGTCGCCTTGGCGTTCGGGCTGGCGCTTCCGGACGTTCCGGTTCGGGAGAGGGGACAGGTGGTTCTCATGTGCCTGGCGATTTGCGGATTCGTCCTGTGCCTCTTCTCGGGCACGTACCTGACGGCCGATGCGATCAGTCTGGAGAAGAGGGGCGGCACGCTCGGTTTGCTTTTTCTCACCCCGCTGAAGGGCTGGCAGATCGTGCTGGGCAAGGCGGCGATCCACTCGATGCAGGTGGGCTACGCGCTGCTCGGGGCGTTCCCGATCCTGTTTATCCCGCTGCTGATGGGAGGGGTCGGCTGGGCGGAGGTGACGCGCATTCTGCTCGTGTTGATGGCGTCGCTGCTGCTCTCGCTCGCTGTCGGCATGTTCTGGTCGACGATCGCCTTTCAGGCCCAGACCGCGGTCCTTGCTTCGGCCGTGAGCATGATCCTGATCACCCTGTTGCCGTGGCTCGAGCCGTTTCTTGAAGGCCTGTTGACCCAGCGTTTCGGGTCGATGATCGGGCCGCCGCAGATCTCGCCCATGACGTCGATGGTCTTTGCCTTTGAGGCCAATTACCGGATGCAAGGCGGTTCTGTTGGGCCGGGCAACTCCGGGGCTTTTGTGTATTGGGGATCGCTGGTCCTGATCGCGGGCTCGGGCGCGGTGTTGCTTGTGATCTCGGGCTGGATGCTCCCGTGGCTCTGGCGGCGGAGCGAGGCGGGCGGGCGGGCGGGGATGTCCGTTCCGCGCGCATGCCGGCCTCGTTTGCGCGCGATGGCCGAGGCAAGGCTGTCTGCCACGCGCGACCGCGCCCCTCTGGAGTGGTTGTTTCAGAGGCGGCTTGGGGAGTCGATCTGGCTTCGGTTGGTGCGCGGGGCCGGGTTTTGTTTTTTTGTGATCATGCTGGTGACGTCGGTGACCACCAGGCATTGGAGGGAGGGGTTCATCGGCGCATTCTGCGCCGCGTATGCGCTGCACCTGGTCACCCGGATCCAGCTTGCGGTGAGCGCCACCGGATCACTGGTCGAGGATCGGCGCAACGGCGCACTCGAGACGCTGCTTGTGACGCCAGTCACGAATGGCGACGTCGTGGATGCGCATCATCGGGCCCTGAAGCGGGCGTTCCGTCGACCGTTGTGGCTCTTGCTCGGGATGAACGGGGCTCTGCAACTGTGCGTGGTGGCGTTTCACGAACATCTGCACATGGATCACGGTGCAGGCGCCGTCTTCAGTGTCGGGTTCATTGGCGGCGCCTTGGTGACATTGTCGGATTTCGCCGCGTTGAGGTGGTTGTGTTTGCGCGAATCGCTGAGGAGCGCAACGCCTTTGAAAGCGGCGGGGATGTCGTTGGTGCGACTGAACGCGGTGGCCTGGGCAGCGCTGGGTGTGGTTATTCCGGTCGCGATGGGATTCAATGACGAGGAGGTGGTTGCGGTGATCTTCAGTCTCTGGATTCTGCTTTGCCTTTTTGTGAACACGGTGTCGTGCCGATCCAGCCGCCGGTGGCTGCGGGCGGGCCTGAGAGGGCGGGTCTCGGAAGGCCGATAGGCGGCCGCGCCCCATGCTGCAGGAGAGCGGGGACGTCCGTGTCTTCGACCAATGAAATCGCAGAATGTGCTCGCGGGCGACGAGGACGTCGCCCCTCCGGCGTGGAGGTTGGCGCAGGCAGGGGTGCGGCGGTTGACCGCCGCTTTCCGAGGACGATGGTCGGTCACGTCCCACGCAAAGCGGTGCTGAAGCACCGCAGTCCAGACGCTTCGCGCTGTTGAAAGCGTTCGTGCCCAGGCAGCTTCCGTGCAAGATCCGCATCTCAGCCGGCCTTAGGTTGACGCGTATGCGCGGCTGCGGGATCGTCCCTTCGAGTCTCGGACGCGGCGCGGTTTTGCCACAGCCCGGA
>Ga0116155_10002935_pt1 | contig 11480 bp, 8 predicted proteins | sample AD_UKC032_MetaG_FD_89890 | JGI IMG/M metagenome (GOLD analysis project Ga0116155, IMG submission 89890) | Active sludge microbial communities of municipal wastewater-treating anaerobic digesters from USA - AD_UKC032_MetaG | ecosystem: Engineered > Bioreactor > Anaerobic > Digestate | place: USA...
AAGGAGAAGAAGCTGTACAAGGGTTGGGTGGACCCGATGTGCACGCCCTGCGCCTACAAGAAGGGCAAATGACATTCTAAACACAGCACCCCTGCCGTCATGGCAGCAGGGTTCGGGAGAGGGGCGGTAAAAAAGAATACTCCAACCACCCCCCTCTCTGAAACAGGGGCGGTGTCCATCGGGCGCTGCCCCTGTCTTTTTGCAGTGACGTCCCTTCCTGTTAGCAACAGTCGATTTTTCTCACCGGCGCAGAGAGGTTCTGACAATAATGGGGGAACTTCAATCTCGTTTGTGGTACAAGGATGCAAGATAAAGAAATGGCGGTGCAATCCGGTCAGGAAACCCGATTTTTATGAACCTGAGGATCCGGATATGGGTCAAACACTCACAGCAGGAGGTGCAAGCATGACAGATTCAAAATTCAAGGGAATCAAACGTAGGGATTTCATCAAGGGCGCACTCGTCGGCACAGGCGCATTGGCCTTGACGGGCATCAACAGCCGGAGCGCGGAAGCGGCCGGTGTACCGAAAAAGTGGGATGTGGAGGCTGACGTGGTGATTCTCGGTTTCGGCGGCGCGGGCGCCTGTGCTGCCATCGAGGCTGCCGACGCCGGCGCGAAGGTCCTCATCCTGGAAAAACAGCCTCAAAACAACCTGATCAACAACACCCGCATGTCCGGCGGCATCTACCACAGCCCGGATCCGGCGGGAGACCGGAAGGCCCTGAAAGAATATGCAAAGGCCATGTTCAGTGGGGAAAACATTCCCGCGATGCTGGAAGGTGAGCAGCCGGACGTTTCGGACGGGCTCGCCGAAGCATGGGCCCAATTCGCGCCGGAAAATGTGGATTTTCTGAAAAAACTCGACCCGGCGTTCAATACGGTGGCTTTTTCCCGCTTTTCCGGAGCCGCCTTCCCGACCTTTCCAGGGGCCAAGGAGAGCAAATACAGGGTCTATGGCAGTTCTTTCACGAACAAAGCCGATTTTAACATTCCAACCATGAATTCCCCCAAGTCCGAGAAGATGAACGGTGAGGCCTTCTTCACGGTTCTGCGGGAAGCCGTCGAAAAAAGAAAGCCCCGCATTCTCTGGGAAACGCCCGCACAGCGGCTCATTGTGAATGACAAGGGCGCGGTCATCGGCGTGGTCGGAAAGAAAAAGGACGGCAAGGAAGTGTGCTGCAAGGCAAGGCGGGCGGTGATTGTCACGACCGGCGGATATGAGTACAGCCTTCCCATGCGCCGAGCCTTTCTGGAAGGCCCCGGCGTCGAGGGCTGGGCTTTCTACGGAACACCCGAGAATACGGGTGACGGGATCGCCATGGCCATGCAGGCCGGAGCGGCCCTCGCCAAGGTGGGAAAGGCGGCATCCCGCATCATCACGGCCGTTCCCATTCGGCATCACGGCCTGAAGATGGGACTGATCACCGATTCCGTCGGCGGCGCCAATTCGATCGTGATCGACAATTACGGCAATCGCTATGCCGCGGAAACCCTGGTGACGACAGACCCGAGCCGCTATTTTTTCTACAAGGAGGCGGTCAAGTTCGACATCACGAAGCTCATGTATCCCCGCGTGCCGAGCTGGATGATCTTCGACGACACTCTGCGCTCCAAGGTCACGATTACTTCCCTGGGCATTTCCACGGCCGGGTTCGGATTTGTTCCCTGGACAAAGGACAATATGGATGCAGTCAAGCGGGGTTGGATCCTGAAGGCGGATACGCTGGAAGAACTGGCCGCAAAAATCAAGGAACAGAAGGAAAACCGTAAGCTGATGGAGGCGGCGAATCTGGTCCGCACGGTGGGGCGATTCAACGAATTCTGCAAGAAGGGAAATGACGAGGATTACGGACGGAAGACGGGGACCCTCGGTCCCGTCGACAAACCGCCCTACTATGCGCTGCCCCTGTATGCTGGAGGGCCGAACACCAAGGGCGGCATTGCGGCAAATGCCAGACGGGAAGTCCTGGATTGGCTGGGCAAACCGATTCCCCGGCTCTTCACGGCGGGCGAGATCTCTTCAGCGCTGAAATTCGTCTACCAGGGCGGCGGAAATCTGACGGAGTGCATCGTTTTCGGTCGCATCGCCGGCAGGAACGCCGCGGCGCTGAAACCCTGGAAATAAAGGGAACTGCCGGATATACAGGCAAATAAATCACCGTCCGAGGGAAAGGGGCTTTGAAGAAATCCGCCCCTTCCTTCGAACGGCAGGAATGAAAGGTCGATAAAATGCACTGCCTTCGTTTTCCGGAACGAATTCGAATCCCGTTGATTGTCCTGCTGGCTTCTGCGATTGTCGCCGCAAGCCTTTCCGGGATGGTCTAGGCACAGGCAAAGCCTTTTCTGGCGGACCGCCACGGTGCAAAGGGGCTGAATTGCCAAGGCTGCCACAAGGAAAGCCCGCCCGGCAAGGCCGCGCCGAGCGCTGTTTGCCTCGGTTGCCATGGCGATGCCGAGAAGCTGGCCATGAAGACCGCCGGCGTGCGACCGAATCCTCACGATACCCACCTGGGGGAAATGGCCTGTGAGGAGTGCCATCGCGCCCACAAGCCATCGATCGATGCGTGCGCCAAGTGCCATCACTTCGGTTTGAAGGTTCCATGACCTGAAACGGGATTCCACCCGGCAGGTTAAAGCTCGACAACGGAGCTGCTCCCGGAAAGCCGCTTGAACTGCCTTGGCGGCCGTCCATGCCCGCTTCAAATCAAGACGAAACTAGAGAGATGATCTGCCGCGCCGGCTGCCATGCACCCCGAAATATTGTCCGCCTTCCGAGAGCCCGGCATTGGATCGACTGTGGATCAATGAAATTCACCTCTTGACTTTTTGACGGTTTAGACACAGATTTAAAATCATGTAAATCGTGACATTGTCAGCAGCTTAACAGCCGAATGCGTCTCTTCTGAAAGGATGATGGCATGAAGCGATGATGTGGCAACCCCGTTTCTCAACCGGAGAGCGGGGTTTCTTTGTATCCGGTTAACCATCAGCAATAATGGAGGTGAGCATCTATGAAATTCCGTGGTCTGATCCTGCTCGCCGGGATGCTGATCCTGGCGGGCTGCGCCACCCTGGACAAGGAGGAGTGCATTCGGGGGGACTGGCGCGAACTGGGCGTGAAGGATGGCGTCAACGGAGAGCCGGCCGCCCGGATCGAAGAACATCGCAAGGCCTGTGCCGAGCACGGCATCCGGCCCGATGAAAGGCTTTACATGGCCGGCCGCGGCGAAGGGCTCAAGGAATACTGCCGGATCGACAACGCCTTTCAGAGCGGACTGAAGGGGAAGCCATACAAGGGCGTGTGCCCCGGGGATATCGATCTGCGATTCTCGCGCTACAACAGCGCGGCTTATGCGGTCTACAAGACCCGGAAGGAGATCGAGAGCAAGAACAGCAGCATTTCCAGCAAGCAAAGCAGGCTGGAGAGCCGGAAGACCTCCGATAAGGACAGAGTCAACATTCGCGGCGAAATCCGGAGACTGGAAAGCGATCTGGACAGGCTGCGAAGCGATCTTCGCGATCAGGAGCGAAGGCTGGACGATCTGACGGCAGAGGCGCGGGACAGCAAGCGCCAGAGCAAAAGGGAGCTGGAACGTCGTCCTGCGGTTACGCCGGTTGTCCCACCGGCTGCCACGACCGCTCGGGGGAGGGCGGCCGGAGCGAAATTGCCCGACGGCAGGGCATCGGGCACGCTGACGCTCGACGGAAAAAGCATCCCGCTCAAATATGCCTATGCGATGGCCCAGCCCAACACCTTTGAAGCCGCAAAAAATGATATCGCGGTGCTGTTGACGGAAAAACCCCTTCCGGAAGGCGCACTGCGCGGCATCGGGGATCTCAGGGAAGCCACGCGGAATCATCAGGGCTATGCCTATTTCAAGATCAACAGCGCCGGCAAGCCGATCTACGAGCTGATCGACCACCCCGCGACGAGAGAGGGCAAGTACGGTCAAATCCAGATGTCGGGCTTTACCCACGCCGGGTTTACGCCGAAGAGAATGGGGAAGGACCGGGTGGAAGGCACATTTGCGACTGAAAAGCCCGAAGACTTCTTAACGTACAAATATGAGATCCGCGCGGACTTTTCAGCGCCCGTGCTGAAGGCAAAGCTGCCGGAGCCATTGCCGAGCGCGAAGAACGGCAAGAAGCTTCCCGCCAATGGGGGAGATCCGGGCAAAGCCTATCAGGCACATCGCAAAGCCATTCGGGACAAGGACCTGGCGGCCCTTCGCCGCACGGCCCCCGACCCCCAAACGAAGGACATGTCGGACAGTGACCTGGAGAAAGCCATCGACTTCATGAACACCATATCTCCCGCGGCGCCGAAAATCACCCGGGGCTATGTCAAAGGCAAGCGGGCTGTCCTTTATGTCGAGGGAGTCGTTGACGGAGAAAAACAGTACGGGACCGTGGAGATGGCGGCGAATGGGAAGACCTGGTATGTCGTCCGTGAGGGCTGGAGCAACACGCCGCCCAAGAAATAGCGGGCGGCAGGCATCCCGGGTTTTGAACGGGAAAGGAAGACTGCAGGACAGCGATTTTTTCGGGCACCGGCGCCGGATGAAAAGTAAAAATTGAGGGAATATCGGGAGACAGCCGGCGTGCGGGGCGGAGGTCTTGAGACGGATCCCTGAGCGGTTCATCCTCCTTTTGCCGACTCGGCTCGAATGCCGTTTGTCCGGGTGACAACATACAGGAGGATACCCAGAAAGATCAGTGCCGCCCCGGTGACATGGTACAGGGCCATGCGTTCTCCGAAGACGATATTTTCTGTTATGGCGGTGGTCAGGGGGATCAGGCCGAAAAAAACAGCCGCCGCGTTGGGGTTGGCGTCTTTGATCCCTTCGCTCCAGAAATAGAACGCAAGGTTGGTGTTGAAGAGGGAAAGAAAGATCAGGGCCGCGATTAAGGCCAGGCTGATGCTCTCCGCGGGCGCCGACCCGGAGCTGAAGGGAAGAAACCCGACGGCGGCGAAGAGGGAGCCGTAGGTTACGTTCTCGATCGAGGTGATCTTGTCCGCGAAGATCTTGACCAGGATCGAATAGACGGACCAGCTCAGGGCGCACCAGACGATGAGCAGGTTCCCGACGTTCACGTCCATCGTGACGATGGACATGAAATTTCCCTTGACGATGACGACAAGCGCTCCCGCGACGGAAAGGGCGATGGACAGGAAACCTGCGGTGTTCAGTCTGTCTTTGAGGAAAAAATAGGAAAGCACGGCGATATTCAAGGGGTTGCTCATGACGATGATCGAAGCCGTCGTCCCGGTGGTGTAGTTGAGGGCGATGTATCCCGCCAGGTTGTTCAGGTAGAAGCCGGTCAGGGCGAGGGGGATCATGTAGAGGAAGGTCCCGAGAGATGGTTTGATCGGTTTCGGGTAAAACAGGAAGGGCAGGAAGAACAGGAAGGAAAGGACAAACCGGTACTCGCCCGTCAGGTAAGGCCCGATGTGCTCCACCCCGTATCTGGCCGCCGTCCATCCCATGCCCCAGATGATACACGCGGCTGCGAGCTTCAGGTAGCCCGTCATGCCTCGTGCATCCCGGGGACAGGGGAGTGAAGAAGCCGCTTCATGGTTTCGTCGCGTGAAGAGACCGTGCAAACCGAACGGAGAAAACCCATCACAGGCCTTTTTTCTCGAACCAGCGGAACAGCAGCAGGCCCAGAACGATCAAGACCGCAATGACCGGCCAGTGATTGATGCCCAGTATCTGCGGGATCGTGATCTTGCCGAAATCTCCCCAGGTCAGGACGGTTGCCTTCAGGGTGGGCCAGGCCTCGGCAAAGAGTGCGGCTCCGGCGAGCATGCCGATGATGCCCCACAGGGCGTCCCACCTTCCCTCGCCGAGGGCGCCCATCTGGGTGCCGGGACAGTACCCGAGAATTCCCCAGCCGATTCCGAAAATCAGGCCGCCGACGATGTTTCCGCCGAGGATCGTCGCCTTGAGGGAGAGCTTCGCCATGCCCAGATCCACGAGCAGGTAGACTCCGACCATGGCCACGAGGATCGTGCTCAGCATGAATTTGACGATGGTCATATCCTTGAGCAGAAGGGCACCGAGCTGTTTGTCGTAACGGATCACCCGCCCTTTCTGGAGGAGAAAGCCGAAGATCACGCCGGTAATGAGACCGTACATCAGTTCGTTCATGATTTGTTCCCTCCCTGGTAGAGAAGGCGGGCGATGAGGATGCCGCCTGCAAAGAAACAGATCAAAGAAATATAGCCGCTGGCTGCCAACTGAAGCGACCCGCTCAGTCCGTGACCGCTCGGTCACCCGTCGGCGAGACGCGCCCCGAACATGGCTATGGCCCCTCCGGCCACGGCGGCCACGGCCCGCTTCGGAACGGACGGCCCGAATCGCGCCTTCCACCGCGAAGGTACAGCCTGCCAGCGGAAGGACTGAGACGTAGTCGATGAAATCAGGGCGCCGATAAAGATGCCGACCACGAAGAGAAACTGCCAGTCGATCTTCGGCATTTCCTTCTTGAAGTATTCCATTCGGGCGACCCGCTCGGCGTCAAAGACCCTCTCGATGTAGCCGGCCGACCGGACGAAGGTAGTCGAAGCCCCGACATATTTCCCGGTAAACCAGACCGAGAAGACGAGCAGCAGTCCGGTCAGGGCGCCGGCAATGTAGGGGTTCCAGCCTTTTCTTTCCTCTTGCTCCATAAATGCCTCCTTTCCATTCAGTTTTTGTTACTTTCGTTTCACGGTCAGTCCGTTCCCGTGAAGAATCCTGCCCGGATGTCGCCGGCGAAGGCGCTCAGGAAATAAATTGGCCGAACAGTTCCGGCAGCGCCTCGCCCGCCGCGCTCCGGATCGCCTCGTCGTAAAGGTAAGACATGTCGTTCGCCTCGGGATTGATCTCGATGCACCGGGCGCCGTTCTCTTTTGCGAACCGGGGAAAGCCCGCCGCCGGATAAACGACCCCGGAAGTTCCGACGCTCACGAAGAGGTCACTGTTGCGGATTGCCGCGACGGCCCTTTCCATCACATCCGGATCGAGCATGTCGCCGAACCAGACAATGTCAGGCCGCAGCCAGCCCCCGCATTTGCCGCATGTGAAGCTCCCATATTTCTCGCCGATGTCCTCCGAGGCGCCCTTGCAGAGGCATCGAAGCCGCCAGAGGCTCCCGTGCAGTTCGACCACATTCCGGCTGCCCGCCCGCTGGTGCATCCCGTCGATGTTCTGTGTCACCACCGTGACCCGGGGGTGCTTCTTTTCCAGCATGGCGATGGCATGGTGCCCCGCATGGGGGTTGCAGGAAAGGACCGCTGCCCGTCGCAGCTCGTGGAATTTCAGGACCCGCTCCGGATCGGCGTCGAAGGCTTCCTGGCAGGCGTATTCCTCCCAGCGGTACCGGCTCCAGATGCCGCCCCGGCCACGGTAGGTGGGAACGCCGCTCTCCGCGGACATCCCGGCGCCGGTGAAAAAGACGATGTGCCTGTATTTCGCGGGATCGACGGGCTGCATGCTTCAATTTCCTCCGCGGAAAGACTACCATGAGTCGTTGCCGACTCACAACATCAAACTGATGATCACATTCAGGGCGTTGACAACCATTCACCATCTGTGCAACATTCATTGACAGAATTGAAATGAAATGACCGGCATGGCATCGGTACGCGGCCGTGGCTGCGGAAAGAGTCCGGGGAGATTGTCGGGGGGCGGCATTTCGCCCATCCGAATGTCCGGGAGGCGTCATGAGATCCTATGAATGCAGACCGCGTTTTGGCTTTTTCAAATTCGCGGTGTTGGCCATGCTGGTTCTGCTCTCTCTCTGTTCCTGTTTTTCCAAGGGGAAAAATGTCGATCCCGCAGACCGATTTATTCAGGAACTGTCCCGAAAAGATCCGGCCGTCCGCTGGAACGCAGCCACCGCCCTCGGAGCGATGAAGGATGCCCGCGCCGTTGACGCACTGATCGCCGCCCTTCGGGATGAAGATTTCACGGTCCGGAGTGCCGCGGCGGTCGCACTCGGAAAGATTCGGGATGCCCGCGCCGTTGAATCCCTGTCCGTCGCACTGAAGGACGAAAACTTCAGCGTCCGCAAGGACGCTGCCGATGCCCTTGTCAACATCGGCAGCCCCGCCGTCGGGACGCTGATCAATTCCCTGAAGGACAAGGACGCATCCGTCCGAAACGGAGCCGCGGACGCGCTGGCAAGAATCGGTTCCCCCTCCGTCGAACCACTGATCGCAACCCTGAATGAAGAGGACCCGTCCCTGAGAAGCGGGGCTGCCGATTCCCTCGGGAGGATCGGGGATTCCCGTGCCGTCGCGCCGCTCATCGCTGCCCTGAAGGACGAGGATCATGGCGTGCGGAGAAGCGTGGCGGACGCTCTCGTGAGGATTGGATCCCCTTCCATCGAGCCGCTGATCGCTGCCCTGAAGGACAAGGACACGGCCGTCCGCACGGAAGTCATGGAGGCGCTCGGAAGGATCCGGGATGCCCGCGTCGTCGCTCCCCTGATCTCCGCTCTGAAGGACAAGAAGTACATCGTCCGGAGCGGAGCCGCTGATGCCCTCGGAAAGATCGGTGACGCCCGTGCCGTGGAGCCCCTGATCGCCGTCCTGAAGGATCAGGACCCGTCGATCCGGAGCGGGGCCGCTGATGCCCTCGGAAAGATCGGTGACGCCCGCGCCGTGGCGCCGCTGGTTGCCGCCCTGCGGGATGAAAACTATGGCGTACGGAAGAATGCCCTGGATGCCCTTGCAAAAATCGGGCGCCCTGCCGTAGCGCCGTTGGTTGCCGCCCTCAAGGACAAAAATCCGTCCCTTCGAAGGAGCGGCGCCGCCGCCCTCGGGAAGATCCGGGATACCCGCGCCGTGGACGCACTGATCGCCGTCCGGAAGGACGAGGACCCATCAGTGCGCAATGAAGCCGCGGGAGCGCTGGGGAGGATGATTGAACCGCTGATCGCTTCTCTGAAGGACAAGGATCCGTCTGTCCGGGAAAGTGCGGCAGGCGCCCTCGTAAGGATCGGCAGCCCCGCCCTGGATCCTCTGATTGTCTCTCTGAAGGACAAGGATCCGTCTGTTCGGAGTGGGGTTGTGGATGCCCTTGCCGGCATCGGCGCCCCTGCCGCGCGACCTTTGATCGCCGCCCTGAAGGACAAAGATTCATTTGCCAAAAGCGGGTATGTGGATGCCCTTGCCGGCATCGGTGCCCCCGCCGTCAAGCCGCTGATCGCGGCCTTGCAGGAAATCGATCCGTCCGTGCGGAGCGGGGCCGCGGAAGCCCTCGGCAAGATCCGGGATGTTCGTGACGTCGCGCCGCTGATCGCGCTTCTGAAGGACAGGGACGCAACGGTCCGGGGCGGGGCCGCGGAAGCCCTTGGCAAGATCCGGGATGGCCGAGCCGTCGAGCCGCTGATCGCGCTTCTGAGAGACAGGGCAACAACGGTCCGGAGTCGGGCCGCGGAGTCTCTGGGGGTGATCCGGGACGGCCGGGCGATCGAGGCTCTGGTTGCGCTTCTTAAGGACAGTGAAGTGACCGTCCGGGGCCGGGCTGCAGCGGCCCTCGGGAAGATCGGAGATGCCCGTGCCGTCGAGCCGTTGATGACGGCCATGAGGGACAAAGACCCGTCCGTGCGAAGAAATGTCTCGGATGCCTTTGTAAGCATCGGTTCCCCCGCGGTCGGAGCGATGATCGCCGCCCTGAAGGACAAGGACCCGTCCGTTCGCGCCGCCGCCGCGGGTGTTCTCGGAAAGATCCGGGATGATCGCGCCGTGAATCCGCTGATCGAAGCCTTGACTGACAGAGACCAATCCGTCGCCGGAAACGCGGCGGATGCCCTGGCCGGCATCGGCGCCCCCGCCGTCGTCCCCCTCATGGATGATCTGAAGGACAGGCGTGCAACCGTCCGAGCCGCCGCCGCGGAGGTGCTCGGGCGGATCCGGGACGCCCGTGCCGTTGAACCCCTGATGGCCGCCCTGAGGGACAAAGACCCTTCCGTCCACGGAAATGCCGCCGACAGTCTGGCCGCCATCGGCGCCCCGGCAGTGGATACGCTGATTGCCGTCCTGCAGGACAGCGACCCGCTTGTCCGGAGCGGAGCGGCGGAGGCCCTCGGAAAGATCGGGGATCCCCGTGCCGTCGAGCCCCTGACGGACGCCTTGAGGGACAAGAATCCGTTCGTCCGAAGCGCAGCAGCCGCCGCATTGGGGAAGATCCGGGATACCCGCGCCGTCGAAACCCTGATCGATGCCCTGGTGGACCGGGATGCTTCCGTCCGGAGAAATGCCGCGGGCGCCCTCGGAGCGATCGGCGATGCCCGTGCGGTCGGGCCTCTCGTGGCGGCCCTGAAGGACAAGGAGATATTGGTCCGGAGAAACGCGGAGGACGCCTTCGTGAGCATCGGCGCTCCCGCGGTTGCGCCCCTGCTCGAAGCTCTGCAGGACGGAAACGCATCGGTCCGAAACGGGGCCTCAACCGCCCTGGGCAAAATGGTTGCCCGATGGATTGAAATGCTCAGGAATGAAAAGGCAACCCTTCGCCGCGAGGCATCGGACAACCTCGCCGATGTCGGCGCGCCTGCCGTCGAGCCTCTGATCGCTGCCCTCAAGGACAAGGACCAGTCTGTCCGGAGCGGGGCCGCGGATGCCCTCGGCAAAATCGGCGATCTCGCCGACTCACCCTTGCTGGCTGCCCTGAAGAGTGAAAACCTGGAGGTGATTGCGGGAGCCTACGCGATTTTTATCCGCAGGGGAGCGCCGGGATCGGAGGATCTTCTCGTCAAGGCACTGGACAAGTACGGAAAGCGAACACCCGGGATGGCGCAGGATTTTCTCGACAGCGGCAATGCGCTGCTGTCGGCCGCCGCGAAACAGTGGCTGCTGAAGAACGGCCCGGTCCCGCCGGCGCAGACGGCGAGCGGCGGCAATCCCCGTTGGGGTATTCGGTGATGCGGTTTTCCACGGATTCGCCGGACATGGCCAATGGATGCCGGGAAGTCGGCGAAGCGGATCTTTTCACCGAAGGCTGAACCTTCCAGCCGATCCGGTGCTTTGGCAGGCGTCTCTGCCCGGTAAATGTGTTTTTCAACGCCGTCGTCATTCCAGTCTGCAACATTTTTGAGGGAGGTCCCGCCATGGCCTTTCAGAGAGTGTGGCATCGATCCTATGCCCCGGGCGTTCCGGCGGAAATCGATATTCAGAAAATCACCGTAGCCGAGGCCCTTATCCGGACCGCCCGAAGGTTCCCCGACCACACGGGATTCATCTACATGGGCAGGCGGATCACCTACCGGGAGCTCGACGCCCTGGTGAACCGTTTCGCCAATGCCCTCTCCGCACTGGGCGTCCGGGAGGGTGACAGCGTCGCCATGCTCCTCCCCAATCTGCCGCAGCTCATCATTGCCAACCACGCAGCACAGCGTCTCGGTGCGGTGACGGTCATGAGCAATCCCCTTTACACGGAAAAGGAACTGGCCCGGCAGCTCGCCGATTCCGGCTCGCGGTTTCTTATCACG
>Ga0116155_10002956_pt1 | contig 11434 bp, 5 predicted proteins | sample AD_UKC032_MetaG_FD_89890 | JGI IMG/M metagenome (GOLD analysis project Ga0116155, IMG submission 89890) | Active sludge microbial communities of municipal wastewater-treating anaerobic digesters from USA - AD_UKC032_MetaG | ecosystem: Engineered > Bioreactor > Anaerobic > Digestate | place: USA...
CCCGAGCGCTTGCGGGGGGATCCGCTCCGCCTGGGCCAGATCCTCACCAACCTCGTCAACAACGCCATCAAGTTCACCGACCGCGGCGAGGTCCGGCTCCGCCTCGAACGCAGCCAGACCGCGGGCGCCAGGGTTCAACTCAAATGCTCCGTGCGCGACACCGGGATTGGCGTCACGCCCGAGCAGGCGGCCAGGCTGTTCCAGCCCTTTTCGCAGGCGGACATGTCGACCACGCGCAAGCATGGCGGCACGGGGCTGGGGCTGACCATCTGCCGCCGGCTGGTCGAGCTGATGGGCGGGCAGATCGGGGTCGAGAGCCAGCCGGGTGTCGGCAGCACCTTCGCGTTCACCGTCTGGCTGGACGTCAGCCACACCGCCAAGGATCGGCGGATCGTGCCGGAAAAGCTCCGGCACTTGCGCGCGCTGGTCGTCGATGACAACGCCGCCGCACGCGCCATCCTCGTCGAATCCCTCGAACACATCGCCAAAGATGTCGATGCCGTCGGCTCCGCCCGCGAAGCCCTTGCGGCCATCCGCCAGAAGGACGCGGACGCGCCCTACGACGTTGTCTTCATGGACTGGCGGATGCCAGGCATGGATGGCCTGGAGGCCACGCGCGCCATCAAGCAGGATCGGTCGCTGAAGGCGCAGCCGGCCGTGATCATCGTCACCGCCTTCGGCCGTGAAGAGGTCCGCGAGGAGGCCGAGAAGCTCGCGGTGGACGGCTTTCTCGTCAAGCCGGTCACCAAGTCCATGATCGTGGACAGCCTGGTCAGCGTCTTCGCCACGCCGGACGAGGCCCAGGCTGTCGCCGCCCAGACCGGTGACGCGCCGGGCCGCCTGCGGGGCCTGCGCGTCCTGCTGGTGGAAGACAACGACATCAACCGCCAGATCGCAATCGAACTGATCGAAAGCGCCGGCGCCCGGGTGGCGGTGGCCAGACACGGACGCGAGGCCGTCGAGATGCTCCTCGAAGGCGCATTCCCGCCTCCTTACAACCTCGTCCTGATGGATCTCCAGATGCCCGAAATGGACGGCTACCAGGCGACCGCCAGGATTCGCGCCGACGCCCGGCTGGCGCGCCTGCCCATCATTGCCATGACCGCCCACGCCACGGTCGAGGAGCGCCAGCGATGCCTCGAAGCCGGCATGAACGATCACGTCGCCAAACCGATCGACCCCGCATTGCTCTTCGAAACCCTGCAACGCTATTCCACTGCCCCGGAACACCCCGCAGATGGCCACTCTCCCGCCACGACGGACTCCGACGCGGACGACGCCCCGGCGATCGTGGAGACTCTTCCGTCCGTCGAGGGCCTGGACACCGAGGAGGGCCTACGCCGATTGGCCGGCAATCGCAGACTGTACCTGAATCTCTTGCGCCAGTTCCTCGATCAGCACGCCGCGGCGCCGGACCAGATCGCCGCGGCGCTGATGCGCGACGAGGCGTCCACGGCCGAACGCCTCGCCCACACGGTCAAGGGGGTGGCCGGCAGCCTCGGCGCCGGTCGCGTCCAACGGGCGGCGGCTGCGCTCGAACGCGCCCTCGCCGCAAGAACACCGTGCGCCGATCTGCCGCCGGCCTTGCAGGATCTGCGGGCAACTCTCGAGGAGTTCGTCGCACGACTGCGCGCCGCACTGCCGCCGGATCGACGAACGCCCTCCGACAGCCCCGGGGCGCCTCCGCCCGACCCGGCGCGAGCCAGGCGGGCGGTCGAGGAGATGATCGGGCTGCTCTCTCGATTCGATCCCGCCGCCACCGAGTGTCTGGAAGCGGAGCGCGACGTTTTCCGGGCGCTGTTCATAGGCGAGGCATTCGCCGGGTTCGAGCGCGACGTGGGCGCGTTCGCGTTCGCCGAGGCCCTCGCCCGGCTCCGGCAGGCGACGGAGCCAAAGGGCCTTCTTTCCCCATGAACACTGCGTCTGCCGCGGCCGAGGGCCGCATCCTCATTGTCGAGGACGCTCCGGCCAATATCCAGAGTCTGGCCGCCATCCTCAGAGAGCAGGGATACCAGATTTGCGTCGCCACAAACGGGCGTCAGGCGCTGCACGTCATCGAGACCATGCGCCCGGATCTCGTGCTTATGGACGTCATGATGCCCGAGATGGACGGCTATGAGACCTGCCGGCAGATCAAGGCGTCGTCCGCCTGGAGCGGATTGCCCATCATCTTCCTCACCGCCAGGACGCAGACCGCGGACATCGTGCGCGGCTTCGAACTCGGGGCGGTGGATTATGTGGCCAAGCCTTTCAACGCCTGCGAGCTCCTGGCCCGCGTGCGCATGCATCTCACCATCGACCGCCTCAACAAGGAGAACGCGCGGCTCCTGCTCAACGTGCTGCCCGAGCCCATCGCCGAGAGGCTCAAGAAGAAGCCGGGCATCATCGCCGAGCGATTCGACGACGTATCCGTCTTGTTCGCCGACATCGCCGGCTTCACGCCGCTCTCGGCGCGCCTTGCGCCCGGGGATCTGATCGGCCTGCTCAACCGCGTCTTCTCGCGGTTCGATGAGCTGGTCGATCAACACGGTCTCGAAAAAATCAAGACAATCGGCGACGCCTACATGGTGGCCGGCAGCCTGCCTCGGTCCCAGCCGGATCATCTCGAACGCATGGTGCGCCTGGCGCTCGCCATGCAGGCCGCCGCCGGCGCCATGAGCGCCGAGTCGAGCGGCCTGCAACTGCGCATGGGGCTGCATGCCGGAAGCGTCGTCGCCGGCGTCATCGGCATCCGCAAGTTCAGCTACGACATCTGGGGCGACACCGTCAACACCGCCAGCCGACTCGAATCCCACGGCGTCGCCGGCCGGATCCAAATCACCGACGCTGTCTTCAACCGCATCCGGCACTGGTGCCGATGCGAGCCGCGGGGCGCGATCGAGGTCAAGGGCAAGGGGCCCCTGAATCTCTACCTGATCGTCGGACCGGACGCCGCGGCCGCCGAGCCCGCAGTGCCCTCCTGAGCTTGAAACCAGATCGACTCGAGTTCGTTCACTTCAAGCGATCGCACACGGGCCGCCCCGCCCTCGGCCAGCAGGCCGACGGACCTGGTCCCGCTCAGCTCGGGCGGGCGGTAAACCGGCATGTACACCTCGCCTTCGTTCCCGAAGATCTCGATCGACGTGCGGTCCACCAGGACCCGCAGCGACACCCGCCCATCGCGCGGGCGCAACGGGGCGCGGTGCTTTTTGCAGATCAACTCCCGCGCGGCGGCGGCGTAGATCACATCGACGCCGCCGACCGACAGCCTGAGAGCGGACGCGCTGCCGGGATTCACATCGATCCGCGTCTCATGCAGATCGACGCTCAGGTTCGCCAGCGGGTTGACTCCGGGTTCGAGCGCCTGCGGATCGAACGTGTGCTTGCGCGCGCGGAGCCGATCGAGTTCCCGGACCGGTTGCCAGCAAAGCCGCACCCCGTCGCCCGTCGTCCGCAAGCTCAATTCGCATGGAAACGTCATCATCTGGTTGAACGGCATCCCGGGCGTGGCCATCTGGCCCCAGCCAATCTGCACACGCCGTCCATCGGGCATGTCACTGTACGTCTGTGCGGCATAAAACGACTCGCCGCGGTGCCCGGGCAGCATCGGCGTCTCGGCCGTGAACACCCTGCCATCGAATCGCCCCAACTGATACGCGCTGTTCGCCGCGGTCAGAACCCACTTCGAGGCCGCGCCGCCGCCATCCGTCCCCTCCCCCGGCTGCGCGTCGACCGGCAGCTCGAAGATGTCCGGGCACTCGAAGAACCCCTCGATCCGGCTGTGAAATGTCCACGCTTTCAGATCGGGCGAACTGTAAAAGGCAATCCAGCGTCCGCCCTCGAATTCATCGTAGACCGCCATGCACCAGCGCCCGGTCGGGGCGTGCCAGAAGAGCCGGGGATCGCGCCCCTCGTGTTTGACGACCGGGTTCCCGGCGTACTCGGTCCAGGAGCGTCCGCGATCGTTCGAGTAGACGATGCACTCGCCGCGGCCCGTGCTCGTGTAGGCGGCGACCAGGACCTCTTCGCTGCCGGTCTTGAATCCGCCCGTGTTCCGGGCGTCCACGACAGCGCTGCCCGAAAAGACCCAGTCGCCATGGGCCACCGGGTAGAGAGCGATCGGCAGCTCGCACCAATGCACCAGGTCGGTGCTGACGGCGTGGCCCCAGTGCATGTTGCCCCAGTCCCAACCGTAGGGATTGTGCTGGTAAAACAGATGGTACTCGCCCCGGTAATACACCAGGCCGTTCGGATCGTTGTTCCATCCGCGCCGTGAGGAGAAGTGGAACTGGGGCCGGAGCGGCTCGCGATAGAGCCCGTCAGCACCGCGAAAGGCGTCGGTCTGATCGACCAGATCGAGCGCCTTCGAATCCTCCGGCAGCCGATCCACCCCAAGCGCCGCGCGCCGCCCCGCGAACGGCGTCAAATCCAGAAACACCCAGAAATCGGGCGCTGCATCGGCCAGCTCGATCTCGAATTCGCGGACCACCCGGCTCCCGACCTCGAGTCGGACCCGCCGCTTCGGAGCCCGCTGTTTGACCGGCAGATTCAGGTACCGCCGTTCGACCGCGAACTCGCGCACGACGTTGGTCAGGAGACCGGGAAGCGCGCGGTCGCTCAGACGGATGTGATCGACGTTGATATGGCCCCAACCGCCGGTGGCACTGTCCACGATCTGCAGCGCGGCCTGGCGCCCCCCGAACTCGCCCACATCCCACTGCTGCCAGTCGAGACGCTCGCTGCCGCCCGGCCGATCGTTCGGACCCGTGGCGGTGCGCACGACCTGCCCGTCCAGGAGCAGGTTCATGCACGCCTGGCCCGGATGCATGCCACCGCCGATCAGGAACTGGAGATAGCGCCGCTCGATCCGGAAGAGCGGCGACGTGAGCGTCCCGGTGGTGCCGTCACCGTTGAAGAACGAATTCACCAGGCGCTCCCCGAGGTAACCCTCCACGGCCATCTGGTTGGACAAAGTGCCGCGCGCAGGCCCCGGCCCAAAGGCCTGCCCGGTCGCCGTCCAGTCGCCGTAGTCGGCACGCTCGAAGTCCGCAATCAGGATGTCGGGGCGCGCGGAGGGCTCGGCTGCCGACGCGCCCCAAACAGAGGCCGCGAGGAGGGCGGCCAGGACGACCTGGCGCGACAACAGGCGGCTCCGAGCGGAGCGGGGAGCACAAGGTGATGGGGTCATATCGGCCTCTATTTGCGGGCTTCCTTGGCCCAACTGTCCTTCAGGGGGATGGTCCGGTTGAACACGAGTTGCCCGGGCCGGGAATCGGGATCGAGGCAGAAATAGCCGAGCCGCTCGAACTGGTAACGCGCCGCCGGGTCAGCCTCGGCAAGCGACGGTTCCAGCCTGGCGCGCACCGTCTCGAGCGAGTGCGGATTGAGAAACGTCTTGAAATCGACCCCGTCGCCCCCGCTGTCCGGCTGCGCGACCGTAAAAAGGCGATCGTACAGGCGCACCTCGGCCTCGACGGCCTCAGCCGCGCTGACCCAATGAATGGTCCCCTTGACCTTGCGATCGGCATGCGCGCCCCCGCTCCTGGACTCGAGATCGGCCGTACAGCGCAGTTCGACAATGTTGCCCGATGCGTCCTTGACCACCTCGTCACACCGGACAATGTAGGCGTACTTGAGCCGGACCTCGCCGCCGGGTCGCAGTCGAAAGAACTTCGGGGGCGGCGTCTCCATGAAATCGTCGCGCTCGATGTAGAGTTCGCGGCCGAACGGGACCGGGCGGCGTCCGGCGGCCGGATCCTCCGGATTGTTGACGGCATCGACCGTCTCGGCCTTTCCGTCGGGGTAGTTTGTCAGCACGACCTTGAGCGGACGCAGCACGCCGAGCCGGCGTTGGGCCTCGCGGTTGAACTCCTCCCGGATCGCATGCTCGAGCACGGCGACATCGGTCACTCCGTTGTACTTGGTCACCCCGATGTTGTACGCGAAGCGCCGCAACGCGGTCGCCGTGACGCCACGCCGCCTCAGGCCCGAAATGGTCGGCATCCGCGGATCGTCCCATCCCTTCACCCGCCCCTCGCTGACCAGTTGCAGCAGCTTGCGCTTGCTCATCACCGTGTAGGTGAGGCTCAGGCGCGCGAACTCGAACTGGTGGGGCAGCGGACGCGGCAGATCGAGCGCTTCCAGGATCCAGTCGTAGAGGGGGCGGTGGACCTCGAACTCGAGGGTGCAAATCGAGTGTGTGATCCCCTCGATGTAATCGCTCAGGCAATGGGCGAAGTCGTACATCGGGTAGATGCACCAGGCATCGCCCGTGTGGTGATGCTCCGCGTGCCGGATGCGATAGAGCACCGGATCGCGCATCCAGACGTTCGGCGACGCCATGTCAATCCGCGCCCGCAGCGTCCGCGTGCCGTCCGGGAACTCGCCCGCCTTCATGCGCTCGAACAAGTCCAGATTCTCCGCCACCGTCCGGTTGCGGAACGGGCTGTCCTGGCCCGCGCGATCGGGCGCCCCGCGGTAGGCGTCGGTGTCTCCCGGAGACAGGTCGCACACATAGGCCCGGCCGCGGCGGATCAGTTCGAGCGCGTACTCGTAAAGCTGGGCGAAGTAATCGGAGGCATAGAACGGCTCGACCTGCGTCGCGGACGGAAGATCCCGCGAGACCGCGCCAAGATAGAAATCCGGATGGCCGTCGCGGACCAGCCGGTCGGGCGTCTGGCCCTTGCGCTTCAAACCGATCCGATCGTCCGCCCACCCCGCAATCAGCCACTTCACGTCCTCGAGAATCGACTCGACGTACTCGACCTCTTCCTTGGCCGGGTTGGTGTCGTCCATCCGCAGGTTGCACACCCCGCCAAACTCGCGCGCGATGCCGAAGTTCAGGCAGATCGACTTCGCGTGTCCGATATGCAGATACCCGTTGGGCTCGGGTGGAAACCGCGTCACAATCTGACTGTACTTCCCCGCCTGCGCGTCGGCTGCAACAATGTCGCGAATAAAGTCCGAAGGAGTCGGACCCGCGTCTGGATTCACCGGAACTGTGCTCATGGCTTTGCGTCGTCCATCATGGATTCAAGTGCGGCGCAAGTGTGGCAAAGCACGAGCCTCAAGGGTAGGGAATTCCAACAGCATCCACCCTCTTCCTGAGCTCGCGCGCCGGCAGTTCCCCGATGCTACATCGCGTTGGTCCACCTCAGACAACTTGCAGCCTCGCGGCGGTCGAGGCTCCATGAAACGTGCCCACCGGTCCGGTCGCTCGAAACGGGGCGAAAGTCGCCCTGATGCGTCTTCACCCAATCCAGCGCCCAGGCCCGCACCCACGCCGGCACGTCGCCTTGAAGCACACGCATCGGGTTGAGGGCGATGACCAACTCGCAATCGCCGTAGATGGCGTGGAAATGCCTTCCGAAAGTTCGATCGATCAATGTCCGCATGACGATCCCGCGAGATTTGGCAAGCACTGGCATATCGGTTCCAACGGTTCTTCGTTCTCTGTGCGCTGCTCATCAAGGACACTGAAACGCTCCGGTTTGTTTCAATTTCAGCCCTCTGGCAGTCCGCGCAGGCTGGGACACGCAGAAAGGGTGCCAGACCAAAAAAGTGCCCGAATCCCGCCAAAACCGGCCGAAGTGGTCCGAAACCGGCCCTTCAAATGCGCAAATCGTGCGCGCCGGTGCGCAAAGTCCGGCATGCGGCCCGACGCGGACCTGGATTCCCAGTGCATCTGCACGTTGTCGGTGGAATCGAGTTTGCGCCGCGTGGGGGCACGCGGCCTACAGAATGGGCATCATCGGCTAGCAGGCCGGGTCCCCCGACCCGGCGCCTGCACCGATGTCTGTCCTTGCGCCGCGTGGGGGCACGCGGCCTACACCATGAGTCTTGATCCGTTGCAGGCCCGGCGCCCTCACCGGGCGACAGAACACCGACAACAATCCGATGCACCGCTGGATTCCGGCTTTCCAAAACTTGGCTTGACTGCCCGAGGCTTCGGGTTTCAAGGATTGTCCCGTGTTCTGCGCGACTTGCCGTTCTGTGACGCTGATCGCCATCGCAGCCGCTGCGTGGTTGTCGGCGCTGCTCGATCTCGGTCCGGCTGTCGGGCGCGCCCAGGAGATTCGCATCAACGAACTCATGAGTTCGAACGGCGCGACCCCCGCCGATGAGAACGGCGACTTTCCGGATTGGTTCGAACTGTTCAACCCCACGCCCGACGCGGTCAGCCTCGATGGCTGGGGCGTCTCGGACGATGCAAAGCGCCCTTTCAAGTGGGTGCTTCGCGATGCCGTGATCGAGTCCGGGGAGCATCTGCTGCTCTTTGCGTCGGGCAAGGATCGACAGCCCGCCCGCGTCGACTCTCTGGGGCCCGAGACCATCCCCGGCTTGCGCCTCTGGCTGCGCGCCGACGCCGTGAGCGCCAATTCCTCGACTCAGGTCCGCCGCGACGGCACCACCGTCTACGTGCGGCAGTGGCGCGACCAGAGCGGGTCAGGAAACCACGCCGTCCAGACCACCGATGCGAGCCAACCGACATGGCTGGCCACCGGGCCAACCGGCACGCCCGCGCTGCGCTTTGACGGCGTGGATGACCAGTTGCGGCTCCCCCGCCCCCTCGCCACCAATAGCTTCTCGCTCCTTGCCGTCTTCAGCACCGCGCGCCCCCACGAGACCGATCCCGAGGGCAAGACCGGCGTGGGGGGCGTGGCGGGCCAGCGCTACCTGTTCGGCGCGCAACACGGCGGCGACTCGAATGCAGGCACCGGGCTCTCCGTGGGGACAAACGGCGTCGCGGTGTACGAGCACGGCTCCGGCTACATGCCCGCCCTGGCTGTCTTTTCCGGGCCGCTCGGACCGGGCAACGTTTTGGTGGGTGTCCACTACGACGCCAAACAGCTCAGCCTCGATGTCCAGGGCCTTGCCGCGCGCGCTGGCATGGCCTCGCCCCGAGTCCTCGTGACGGCGCCGGTCGAGATCGGGCTGGGGGCGTACGGCGCATTCGACGGCGCCCTGGCCGAGGTCCTGCTCTATGACCGCCCGCTCGCCGAAAACGAACGGCTCGGCCTCGCCCGATACCTTGCCGACAAGTACGGCATCGCTGTCGCCCAACCGCGCCACACCAACTTCCAACTCAGCAGCCAGGGCGAGGAACTCCAACTCACCCGGCCCGACGCCTCGGTCGCCGATTCTGTCCGCTTTGGACCCATCGCCCGCGACATTTCCTACGGACGCCAGCCGGACGGCTCGAACGCCTTTGTCTTCTTCCGAGAGCCGACCCCCGGCGCACCCAACAGCACGCCGGGCGCCACGGAACTGCTGGACGCGCCGGTGTTTTCGCATCCGGGCGGTTTTCATGCCAACGGGTTCGATCTCCGGCTCAGCATCACCAACGCGGACGCGCGCATCCATTACACGCTCGATGGATCCGATCCGGACGAAACGTCGCCCCGCCACACCGAGCCCCTGCGCATCGCGAGCCGGATCGGCACGCCCAACGACATCTCGATGATTCCGACCGTGCCCGGAGGACCGCCGCCCGCCGGCGAGGTCTTCAAGGGCTGGGTCGTCCGGGCCCGCGCGTTCAAACCCGGCACCCTGCCCAGCCCAACCGTCACCCGCACCTTCTGGGTCGATCCCCGCGAACGAGCCCGATATTCGTTGCCGGTGGTCTCCCTGACCACCGACCGCGCGAACCTGTTCGACCGCGCCACCGGCATTTACGTGGCCGGCGACGCACCCAACGGCAACTACTCCCAACGCGGCCCCGAGTGGGAGCGCCCGGCCCACGTCGAGCTCTACGAGACCGACAATCAGCCGGCCTTCGCCCAGGAAATCGACGTCAAGATCCACGGCAACACCTCGCAGGGATTCCCAATCAAGGGACTTGACCTCGACGCCACCGGCGGACGCGGGCGGCAACCGTTCCGCTATCGGCTCTTCCCCGATCGCGCCCGCGGGGAATTCGAGCACGTCCTTCTTCGGCCCACCGGGCATGACCAACCCACGGCATTCATGCGCGACGAGCTCATGCAAAGCCTCGCGGCCGAGACGGACGCCGAATCCCAGGCCGCCCGCGCCTGCGTCCTGTTCATCAACGGCGAGTACTGGGGTCTCCATTACCTGAAGGAAAAGGAAGACGCCGAGTTTGTCGCGCACTACGCGGACCGCGCCGAGGACGCCATCGACTACCTCGAAGGGTACGCCGCGCCCAAGGCCGGGGACACGATGCATTACCAGGCCATGATCGATTTCATCGCAACTCACGACCTGGCCGACCCCGCGCACTACGCCCGCGTCGCCACCCTGATGGAAGTGCCCAACTACATCGACTACAAGGCCTGCGAGATCTTCTTTTACCGATGGGACATCGGGAACCACCGCCTCTGGCGTCCACGCACGCCGGACGGACGCTGGCGCTGGCTCCAGTTCGACAACGACGTCGGCTGGGGCGGATTCTGGGCCGAGCAGCCCGCCTGGCTCTTCAACATGCTGGCCGCCGATCTCACCCCCGACGCATCCCTCCACGGCCACAACAACGAAGTCACCACATTCCTCCTCCGCCACCTGGTGCGAAACGCGCAGTTCCGACGCGACTTTGTCAACCGCTTCCAGGACCTCCTGAACACGCTCTTCCTTCCCTCCCACACCCAGGGGCGCATCGACCAGATGGCGTCCGTGCTGGCCCCCGAGATGGCCGAACACACGCGGCGGTGGCGCTCGCCCGCCTCGCTGGCCGATTGGCAAAACAACGTCCGCTACCTCCGCATGTACGCCGTCAACCGCCCCGCGAACATGCGCGAACACCTGCGCCAGTACTTCCGACTCGACCCATCCTGCACGTTCACTGCCGGCGTCCGCCCGCCCCAGGCCGGTGCACTCCGGCTCAACACGCTCGAAATCCGGGAGCCGGCGGACCAGCCCTGGTCCGGCCTCTACTTCCAGAGACATCCGGTCACCGTGCGCGCCGAGCCGCGCCCGGGTTTTCGATTCGACCGCTGGGACGGCCTGCCCGGTGTGAGCACCAACGAGGTGACGCTGCTCCTGAACGGCGATTTTGCGCTCGCAGCCCGGTTCGCCCCCGACCCTGCCGCACAACCGCGCTTCACCCGGATTCGGCGGTCTGGAGCCACCAGCGTCGAACTCACGGTGACCGGCCCGCCCCGCGGCAGATTCCAGCTCGAATCCTCCGATGACCTGAGCGCCTGGTCCACACGCCAATCGCTCGAACTCGATGACGCGGGATCCGCCGTCATCCCCGAACCGGTCACAACGGCGCCCCGACACCAATTCTATCGCCTCCGCGGCTCGGACGGTCCATCTGGTTGGCGTCGGAGTTCTGTCGCCCGGTGAGGGCACCGGGCCTACAACGGATCGAGACTCCCGCTGTAGGCCGGGTCCCCTGACCCGGCGCTTGCACCGATGTCTGTCTTCGCGCCGCGTGGGGACACGCGGCCTACAACACCGATGTCCGTCCCGCTGTAGGCCGGGTCCCCTGACCCGG
>Ga0116155_10002957_pt1 | contig 11432 bp, 6 predicted proteins | sample AD_UKC032_MetaG_FD_89890 | JGI IMG/M metagenome (GOLD analysis project Ga0116155, IMG submission 89890) | Active sludge microbial communities of municipal wastewater-treating anaerobic digesters from USA - AD_UKC032_MetaG | ecosystem: Engineered > Bioreactor > Anaerobic > Digestate | place: USA...
GGGCGGTATAAAATACATTCCTTACCAATGACGATTTTCCCGAACCGCTGACACCGGTTACAACTGTCATTACATTCAGCGGGAATTTCACATCAATTCCTTTCAGGTTATTTTCGCGTGCACCGAGCACCTCGATATAATTATTCCATTTTCGGCGGTGCAGTGGAACGTCGATAAATTCCTTATTCAGCAGATATTTAAGCGTATATGAGTTTTCAATTTCTTTTTCAGTACTACTCATAATCGAATCGGTTTCGCCACTGAAAACCACTTCGCCTCCCTTTCGGCCCGCTTGCGGTCCAATATCGATAATGTAATCGGCTGAGCGCATGATTTCTTCGTCGTGTTCAACTACAACCACTGTGTTGCCCAGGTCGCGCAACTGTTTTAATACTTTTATAAGCAAATAAGTATCGCGCGAATGAAGTCCGATACTCGGTTCGTCGAGTATATACAACGAGCCTACAAGGCTGCTGCCAAGTGATGTAGCCAGATTGATACGCTGACTTTCGCCGCCCGAAAGCGAATTCGACAATCGATTCAGTGTAAGATAACCCAGCCCCACATCCAAGAAAAACTGAATGCGATTGTTTATTTCAATCAGTAGTCGTTTGGCAATAGCGGCATCGTGTTCATCCAATTCAATATTGTCGAAAAATTCTTTCAATGTGGTGACCGGCATTAATACCAATTCCGAAATGGATTTACCCGAAACACGTACATAACCGGCTTCTTTTTTCAGCCTGCTGCCTTTACAATCGGGGCAGGTAGTTTTGCCACGATAACGCGCCAACATAACCCGATACTGAATTTTATACTGGTTTTCTTCAAGCATTTTGAAAAAAGCATTCAGTCCTTCAAAATATTGATTCCCTGTCCATATTAATTCGCGTTGTTCGTCTGTAAGCTCGTAAAAAGGTTTGTGAATAGGAAAATTAAATTTATCGGCCGAATAAAGCAATTGATTTTTATATTCGCTCATCACTTCTCCCCGCCAACACATTACGGCATCTTCATAAATCGAAAGCGTTTTATTGGGCACTACTAAGTCTTCATCAACCCCGATAACCCGTCCGAATCCTTCGCAGGTTGGGCAAGCTCCCAACGGACTGTTGAAGCTGAATGTATGAACTGTTGGGATCTCAAATTGCATTCCATCGGCTTCGAAACTTTTCGAGAAATACAATTTTACAGCTTGTGCTTTTTCCTGTGTTGAAGGAAGAAGATGAAGAATACATACTCCGTTACCCTGTAAAAAAGCGGTTTCAACCGAATCGGTCAGGCGACTAATGCCGGAGGATGTGGGATCAACTTCAAGTCTGTCGATAATTAAATAAATCTCAGCTTTTTTCAGAAGTGCTTTATTTTCAAGTATATCATGAATTTTGAATATCTCTCCGCCCACTTCCACGCGGCTAAATCCCTGCATGATTAAACTTTGGAGTTCTTCGGCAAGCGTTTTATCACCCTGTGGAACAACTGTTGTCATCACCATCAATGGAGTTCCCACAGGATATTCCAATGCAGCATTAATTACATCTTCGGCCTCGTGTTTTTTTACAATTTCGCCCGAGATGGGTGAATAAGTTTTGCCTGCGCGGGCAAAAAGCAGTTTAATGTATTCGTAAATTTCGGTCGAAGTGCCCACTGTAGAACGCGGATTGCGTGTATTTACTTTTTGTTCGATGGCAATGGCTGGAGGAATTCCTTTGATGAAATCAACTTCGGGCTTGCTCATTCTGCCCAAAAACTGACGGGCATACGACGATAAACTCTCAACATACCTGCGCTGACCCTCTGCATAAAGTGTATCGAATGCAAGTGATGATTTCCCGGAACCCGACAGTCCGGTAATAACAACTAATTTATTGCGCGGAATTTCAACATCTATGTTTTTAAGATTGTGAACCCGTGCACCTTTTATGATAATATTTCCTTGTCTGGACATAATAATTCTGACTGAATTTGAACCTGCAAAGATACGAATTGAAAAACGAATAATTGAATAAGCCTTGTAAATTAAATTTACAATTTACAAATTTACGATTTACAATTTAGATACCCGGAAGTTTCGGGAACGATTACAATTTTTAAAACCATTTTTTAGAAAATTATCGATGTTGTTCGAATATTTGGTTTTAACCAAATTATTTGCATAATAATTGTAGAACAACACAAATATGCAGTATTTATACAATCAATAATAAATAATAATTCAGTATATATATGTAAGAAAACAATTGCTAATCAAATAAATATACAATAAGTTGCACTTTTATTGCATAAAACAAGCATATTTATTTGTATATAAATAAAAAATGTGCTACTTTTGCAGCCATTATTAATAAATATGCATTTATGAAAAACAAACGAAACCGGTTACAGGTAATTTCCGAAATTCTTCGTTCCAATGTGGTTGGAAGTCAGGAAGAATTACTCAAATTGTTAATTGAGCGACAGTGCGATGTGACTCAAGCAACATTATCACGCGACCTGAAATTGCTGAAAGTAGCTAAAACACCTCTTTCAAATGGGACTTACAAATACATATTGCCTTCGTACAATAAACCTTTGCCAGCTCAGGTAGTCACTAATGCAATGATTTCGTATGGTGCAGTGCTAAGTATTGAATTTTCGGGGCTATTGGCGGTGGTTAAAACAAAACCCGGCTATGCAAGTGCCATTGCCTGGGATATCGACAATAAAGCTACCGAAGAAATACTTGGAACCATAGCCGGAGATGATACGATTTTACTTGTTCCGCGCGAAGGAATAACCCGTGAAGACATACTTCAGATGATGAATGATACCTTTGCAAAAAAGGAAGATTGAGATTTTACTAAACATTAATTCCCTCATAACAGGGAAGTTCCATTATAAAAAAACAGGAACGAAACCATAACATTTTATTTGAAAATGGATATAAATAATACCGTTGATAAAATAACGGTACAAATTGCCGACGAACAATATTTAGGATATGTTGACACAATTCTGGATACAATAGCAAATGCCGCCAAAATACGCGGGACCGGAATTGCGCGTCGTTCGCCCGAATATATTGAACAAAAAATAAAGGAAGGAAAAGCTATTATTGCCCTGAGCGGCGATGAATTTGCCGGATTTTGTTATGTTGAAACTTGGGGTAATAAAAAATTTGTTGCCAACTCGGGATTAATCGTAGTTGATAAGTTTCGTGGACACGGACTTGCCAAACGCATAAAAAAAATGGCATTCGAACTTTCGCGTCAACGTTACCCGAATGCAAAAATTTTCGGGTTAACAACCGGACTTGCCGTGATGAAAATTAATTCAGAACTGGGCTATAAACCGGTGACATTCTCCGAATTAACCGACGACGAATCTTTCTGGAAAGGCTGTCAGAGTTGTGTGAATTACGATATTCTGCAACGAACCGAGCGCAAACATTGTTTGTGTACCGGCATGTTGTTCGATCCGGCTAAAGAGGAAAAATAATTGATTAGTAATTGTGTTGATTAGATAAATATTTATTGTAATGAAAGAAAAAGTAGTTTTAGCATTTAGTGGAGGTTTGGATACTTCGTTTTGCGCCATTTATTTGGCCAAAGAAAAAGGATATGAGGTACATACAGCTGTGGCCAATACCGGTGGATTTAGCGAAGCTGATTTGAAAGTGATTGAGGAAAAAGCCTATAAATTGGGAGCGAAAAGTCATGTGACCCTTGATGTAACACAGGAGTACTACGAAAAAAGCATCAAATACATGGTTTTTGGAAATGTGCTGCGCAATGGTACATATCCTATTTCGGTGAGTTCGGAGCGCATTTTTCAGGCCATTGCCATTATTAATTATGCCAAAGAAATTGATGCACAATATGTAGCACATGGAAGTACCGGTGCCGGAAACGATCAGGTGCGTTTCGATTTGACTTTCAATGTGCTGGCGCCTGATATCAAAATACTTACGCCCACCCGCGATATGGTTTTGACCCGCGAATATGAAATCAATTACCTGAAAGAACACGGTGTTGAAGCCGATTTCAAAAAAATGGAATATTCGATCAACAAAGGTTTGTGGGGCACATCAATCGGCGGTAAGGAAACTTTAAAATCGGAACAAACATTGCCCGAATCGGCCTACCCGAGTCAAGTGGAAAAACAAGGCGAAGAAACTGTAACGATTGATTTTGAAAATGGTGAAATAAGTGCAGTAAACGGTCAAACAAACGAAAATAAAGTAGTATTGATTAATCAGTTGGAGGAAATTGCAAGTAAATATGGTATCGGTCGCGATATGCATATCGGCGATACAATTATCGGTATCAAAGGCCGTGTAGGTTTCGAAGCAGCCGCTCCAATGTTGATAATTAATGCACACAAAATGCTCGAAAAACACACCCTAACCAAATGGCAACAATACTGGAAAGACCAGTTAGGAAATCGGTACGGCATGTTTTTGCACGAAGCACAATACCTGGAGCCCGTTATGCGCGACATCGAACAATTTCTGCAAAGTTCGCAACAGAACGTAACGGGAAAGGTTATTATTAATCTTCGTCCATACTGTTATACCCTCGTAGGTGTTGATAGTCCGTTCGACTTAATGAAAACCGACTTTGGGGAATATGGCGAAATAAACCGCGCCTGGAGTGCCGACGATGTAAAAGGATTCACCAAAATACTCGGCAATCAAATGAAAATATATTACAACGTTCAAAAACGTAACGCGAAATAAAAAACAATAAAACCAAAAAATGTCGAAGAACCTCTGCAATAAATTTTATTGCAGAGGTTTTTTATTGCAAAAAGCATAATAATCAACTAATAATTTATTTTGACCCTTAATTCGTAGTTGAAATTTATTACAACAACCTAAGTGAATATTGTAATATTACATTAACAATAAAAAAGTATCAAAACTGAAAAATATGTATATATTTGTATCGAAAATTTGGATAACTAAATTATCTACAATCTTTTTTTTCTATTAAATTAATAATCATTCTGTATGAAAAAACTCAAGCTTTTTTCATTCGTCCTGTTGGTATTATTAATGACCAACTGCATTCCCGACCCAGACGATCCCGATAATCCTGCAAACTCAGTTTTTTGCGAAATATCAGACATTGATTTTACGACCGTAAAAGACGCAAAACTGATAGTCGTCAATACCAAATTAGACTGGAGTATTGCTTCGAGCAACGACTGGATAATACTTACCGAAAATAAAGGCAAAGGTAAAACAGGTATTTTGGTTGGAGTTGAAAATAATAATTCCTTACCCCGAAAAGGAAGGATCACCATCTCTACCACTGATTCAATACATGAAATTGAAATCAGACAAGCAGGATATCACGAAATAAGTTATACTGTGAGTGGAGTGGGAGTTAAATTATTATTAGCGCCTGCAGGTAAATTTATGATGGGAACTACCGGTAATAACATCAACAGTCCACTACGGCAGGTTAAAGTAGATAGCTTTTACATTTGCGAAACAGAAGTTACCAACGCACTTTGGAGGGCAGTAACCAGCACTTTACCTTATGATACAGTAAAAGCAGCCTCGGGACTTACTTTATCGAAATTAGATGAAGAACCTGTAAGTTATATTTCGTGGAACGATGTCCAATTTTTTTTAACAGCATTAAACCTCAAACTGGGATTGCAATTTCGCCTTCCCACCGAAGCCGAATGGCAATATGCGGCTTCGGGAGCAGATAAAAGTAAAGGGAATTTATATTCCGGCAGCAATGATTTGGATGAAGTAGGTTGGTACGTAGATAATTCAGGAAAAGTTAAACATCCCGTAAAACAATTGATCCCGAACGAATTGGGATTGTACGATATGAGTGGTAATGTTTATGAATGGTGTAACGACTGGTATAAACAATATTATGGTGACTGGTATGGTTCATCAACCACAAATTTTATTACCGTAGAAAATCCCAAAGGACCCGAAACGGGTACAATGAAGGTTAAGAGAGGTGGTTATTACAATTCATTGAATGTATATTGGGGTGGTGAATGTGCGCCGAACGAGAGAGGGTCATTATCACCAATTTGTTTCGAAATAACATCCCCGGGTACTGTTCACGAAAAAGTTGTATATCGTTGTGAATCAGTCGGATTCCGTTTTATTTTACCAGTAGTAAAATAGATATCAGAATAACCCCGATAGCTTTAGGGAAAAGAACAAAGAGCAAACTTTTATTAAACTACTGTCTAATGTTGAAGTTTAATGTATATAAATTGGTTTTTATATTTATAAATTTGGGTTATGAAAGCAATTCAATTACTTATTATGCTACTAACAAGCTGTTTATCATCCTCCTTTTCGCAAACAGTTGTAAATATGAAAATGCCTGTGCAAGCTACGGAAGCACTCGAAGTAGTTGCTCTTTTTGATGAAGCACTTCCTCTTGATATTCCTGTTGTGTTAGGAATAATCGGTTTCGGCATCAAAGGCGGGACTAATCCTTACACCTATGCCTGGTTGAGGAATGATTCAATAATCGGTACAGGCAATACAATAGTTATAACGCCAAAAGCAGGAAGCGCTTATTCACTTCGTGTAACCGACAAAAACAAGTGTGTGATAAACAATTCGCTTAATTTATCCACAATAAAAAAAGCACCTGCTTATAATCGCATCGAAGAACTGAAAATTTATCCGACAATGGTAAGCGATCATATCAATATCGAATTTTTGGAATTTGTACCGGAAAACACGCAGGTAAAAATATACGATATGAAAGGAGTTCTGCATTTGCAACAAATTATTACAGGCAGTACAACCATTTATCCAAAACTCATGCAGGGAGAATATTTTGTGGTAATTGAAAATGTTGGAAAATACAGTGTGCAAAAAATCATAGTAACCAATAATTAAACAAGCTATGAAAACATTACATTACAAAATCTGCTACTCACAATCCTTTTTATTGTTTTTCATATTTGTTTTTGTGAGTTTATTATTTGGGATTAATCATTTATATGCGCAAATAGAATCAACTGAAATTGCAAGCCGGTTTGCATTGAATTATTTTAATACATCAAGCCAGAAAGGCAAAATGCAAAAAGCGCCGGTCAGTTTTTCAAATGTTCAGTTGAAATATCAATCGGAAGATAAAACTCCTGTACCGGTCTTTATTTTTCAGAACGAACAAAAGGGTTTTGTGGTTTTAGCACAAAACGCTGAAGGTTTTCAGGTAGTGGGATATTCAGACAAGGCAAATTTCAATCCCAAAGAAATACCTGAAAGTCTACAGCAGCTTTTAAAACTATACGAAAATGCCGACCCAAACCAAATAAAGGGAATTCAGAAAGCCGCTGAATCTTCGGTAGCTGTTGCACCATTGTTGGACGAAGCCGGAGTAGGTCTTAACCAGTTTCATCACGAAAATGTTGGAGGTTCTTGGACTGGATGTGTTGCCACTGCCATGACACAAATTATGTGTTATTATAAATATCCACAAAAAGGTATAGGCTCAAGATGTTTTACACACGCGGTTTACGGGCAGCTTTGCGCGGACTTTGAAAAAACAAATTACAAATGGATTAATCCCACAGAAGATGATTATAAATTATTGTCTTTCCATGTGGGAGTTTCTATGGATATGAATTATAACCCCATTGGAAGTTCTCCATTATCTTCGAGGTATCTTAATGCATTGCAAGATTATTTTGGATATACCTGTGAACCTTTTAATAATTTTTCCCGCGATTCCCGCCTAATTCAGGACATAATAGCTTTAAGAAAACCTATATATGTTGAGTTACCCGGCAATCCAGGACATGCTGTTGTATTAGATGGATATGACAGCAATGGATTTTTCCATGTTAATTTTGGATGGGGCGGAGGCGGTAATGGTTATTACCTGCTTAATAACAGTACATTAATTTATTCAGGGATGAATAAATTCGGAACAAATTTGGTTAATACACTTTTAATACAACCCGGACATATCACCTTAAATAAAACGGATTCACTTGCTTTGATTTCCATTTAAAATAATATCAGTAATTTAAATTGGGAATTATCTGATAGTCAAAAAAGATCGGGAATAACTACAATCAACGGAAGGGTAATCAGCCTGGATATTTACTCTTCAAACACCATTGGAAATGAGGGCATGATTCCTGAAGAAATTAAAAATCTAAAAGAATTAATCCACTTAAATATATCCGGGAAATTACACGGAACCATACCTCAATCAATTTCTAATCTTTCAAAACTTCAAACACTACGCATTTCTAATTTTTCGGGAACCTTAAGCGATACAATACCATACAACATTGGTAATTTAACCAATTTGACAAATTTAAGTATTTATAATGCCGCCAAAGGACCTATACCAACTTCGATTGGAAAACTTCCAAATCTAATACAGCTTAATTTACCCACCGGAAACATTGACGGGTCAATTCCAGCAGAAATATTTAATTTGAAGCATTTACAGGAAATAACCTTAGATGATCAAAAATTAAGCGGGAATATCTCTGAAAATTTGGGAAATCTAAAAGAATTAATTTTTTTAAGTATAAAAGGTAATCAACTTTCAGGCAAGATTCCCTCTTCAATAGGCAACTTCAATAAGCTAACTTATCTTGATTTGTCAAGTAATAATCTTACAGGTCAGGTTCCGCTTTCGATGAGAAATTGTGTACAGATATCGACTCTGAAACTTATGAATAACAAGCTAGAAGGTGATTTCCCCCCCATTTTCAATAATTTGCCGGGAATTACTAAAATCGATTTTAGCAATAACAGACTGAGTAGTATTCCTGAAAATATTGGAAAACTTACTAATCTTCAAGATTTAAATCTCGATAACAATCTGTTGACTTCACTTCCTGATTCGATGAATCAGTTAAGAACACTACTGTCATTATCTGCCAATTCGAATAAAATAAGCCGCTTGCCGGGTAATATGAATAAACTGACAAGTTTGAATACCTTAAATCTAGCAAATAATGAAATAACTGACTTTCATCAGGATTTATTCTTACTGCCAAATTTAACGTCGATTAATCTCAGTTTTAACAAAATCACAAGACTGCCTGCTATGGCGTCCGATTTTAACGCCCATATACTTCAGATACAAGAAAACGAACTAACAGGTAAATTACCAGCAAATTTACTAAGAACTGAGCCAGGTTATTATAGGTTTCATAACAACCGGTTTGTTTACAATGATTTACCCGTTGGTAAAGATTATACAAATTTTGTGTATTACCAAAAACCTGTTAAACTTACCAAAAATATTTTTAAGGGAAACTTTGGTGATAGCATAATCATTGATATTCGTAAACTGAATAATAATTTAAATAAAAATGATAAATATGTTTGGTGCGAACATCCCCTAATAAAAAAAGAATATCAGTCATTAATTGAAGTAGAACAGGGACCTGTTTTACATCTTGTTTTATCCGACAAAAACTTATCAAAAAGATTTTACTGTAAAATAACAAACGACAGTAGTGCCACTTACATAGATCCAGGAAATAATGTACGATATCGATGTCTTGGGCAGTTAATAACCGATACTGTTTCGTTAGATACTTTATCTAAAGAGGAATTTCTCAGGGAAAGGTATCCTGACAGTTATATTGTCGGATCGCAAAATATATTAAAGAAAGTAATCAACGATAAAACCGTCACACTCATTTCACCATTCGAAATACGTGGAGTGAAAAAATGGGAAGGCTCGGCCGATGGTAAAACCTGGCACGAACTTTCAACCTCGATGACACAAAACGATCTGAAAACAAATATTGTATCAGTAAAGCCCGGAGAACTGAAACTTTCGCCAAAAACACCCGCATATTACCGTTGCGAACTTCTGGAAACAAACTGCGAACCTATGTACAGCGATACGTTGAAAGTAAATCCGTATGGAAAAGTGATTTGCGATACTACCCTGAATGTTAAGTCAAAAACCGTAACCATAAAAACCGACAGTGTAGAAATAACCATACCACAAGGAATTAATGAAGGTGATTTCCGCCTTACGGTTGTAAAACTAGACAATCCGCCAACAAAACCCGATTCGATTGCACGTTTAAGTTCAGTATATGATATTACGGTTAGTTTCGATCATGAGTTTTATTTGCCTATCGTTATAAAATTCAAAAATTTCAATAAAAAAACTTTTAATATTAAGGATTTAGAAAAATATAAAGCAGTTTATTTTGATGATATAAAACAACAATGGTCAATTTATCCCGATGCTAATATTGATTTAAATGATACAACTGTATCTTTTGGTACGTATCACCTCACCAAACTCGGAGTTTTCGAGTTTAATGAGATGACGTATACTCATATTTATACTTATGGAAAAGTAAATGTAATTTACAGATATGGAGTTGGATACGGTGAAAGTAATTATTTACATTTGTACACTTTAATGACAAAAAATCAGGGATTACAAAGTTGGCATAAGACGAATACAGATCCTGATAAAGATGGAAATCCCTATTTAATTCAGGATATTGCTGAATATATGAACCAAATTATCGACAAATGCGAAAATTTAGGATTAGAGACACCAGGTTTACGATTCAATGTATATGTAAAACTGATAGGTAATTATGGCCAAATTGGTGCATGTAGTTATCTTTCAGGACGTGGTTTCCTATATATTGACCCAATGTATATGTGTAACGAGAATTTAATGACTGAAAACCGTAAAATGTTAATGACTACTCTTGCCCACGAATATTCACATTATACACAGGACTATTACATGTCAATGATTATAAATAATTATTTCTGGCAGGAAGCTGCAGCACCAATCGGAGGTAGAATGATTTGGGATTCTGTTCAATTACCAGAAACAGAACCGGAAATGTTAATTAGGGAGGCTTTACTACCCAACAAAAACAACAAAACAATTTTTGAGATTCTTGCCGATACATGGTTCAACGATTTTAACTTACCTGTTGTAAGTAAAATTCGTTCAAATTCAGCAGATTACAATCTTGCAAGTCTATTTTTTCACTACATGCAGAATTACCGAAAAGGAAACAAGTTAGATGCGGCTGTTTTATTGAAAGAAACTTCTTATTTCGAGTCATGGTTAGGTTATCTTGAAAGCTATATCACTAAATACCTGAAATCAACTACAAGCATTGAATTTGCCGATTACGTAAAGTATATTTTTACAGGTGAGAATCCCAAATTTACCGTTCTAAATCAAGAGGATGGAAATCCCCTGAAATATGTTATTCAAAACATTGATAATAAAGGAAAGTTTGCAAATTTAATCAATTATAATTTTGATAAAATAGATTTACAAACAAATAAGATTTCAATTGATATACCTTATTTAGGCGCAAGAATGTATTTACTGAACAATATGACATTAGATAAAGCATCGATTATAAAATACAATAGACTTACTGAAAAAAATGCAAGCGAAAGATCCTATTATGGAAAATTCGATGTA
>Ga0116155_10002963_pt1 | contig 11417 bp, 8 predicted proteins | sample AD_UKC032_MetaG_FD_89890 | JGI IMG/M metagenome (GOLD analysis project Ga0116155, IMG submission 89890) | Active sludge microbial communities of municipal wastewater-treating anaerobic digesters from USA - AD_UKC032_MetaG | ecosystem: Engineered > Bioreactor > Anaerobic > Digestate | place: USA...
ATTGAAAGATGTATATTGCTAATGTTGGACGGAGTATATTGGTGCTGCCGTCCTTTTTTTTTGTAAATACTAATCCACAGTATAATCATCAAAGTAGCCCTGTATTAATACAACAGGGGTTCCTTTGTCTCCACTTCCACTTGTCAAATCACATAAACTTCCTAATAAATCAGTCAATTGCCTTGGTGTTGTACCAAATGATTTTTCCTTCTCATACTTTTTTGAACCTTTCTCAACTATCTTCTTCTTAACATACTCACCTAAATCTCCATTCCCATCCCAATTCTCAGAAATATATTTCAACTTAACTTCATTTGGTCTTCCTAAAAGGCCTTTGGTAAAAAAAGGAGAAACAACAGGATCTGCAAGTTCCCAAATCCCTCCAACAGGATCTTTAAAAGCACCATCCCCATATATCATTACCTCAACTTTTTTACCTGTTTTCTTTTTAATTTGTTTCTGAATACCATCAACTATTTCCTGCCCATCTCTAGGAAAGAGTTTCAATTTATTTTCTCCAGTCTTATTAGAGCCTAACAAACCGTACTCTTTGTTATATCCAGTTTTAGCATTTTTTCTACTACATATATCGTCCAAACCAAATACAACCTTTGCTCCTCCCTCTATCAATTTTCTCTTAGTTTTTTCCCTAGTATGTATATCGCAAGAGAGAACATTCTTTGTATGCTTTAGAATGTATTTTGGATTATTTGAGAAATACACATGAACACCTTCTCCGAAACTCTTGTAATATTCAACGTAGTCAATTCCTGTGAATTCATGCCTAAAAGAGTATCCAAAAAGTTTCCTAAATTTCTTTTCATCAAAAGAATCAGAGTATGGGTTAATCTTTAGTTCCTCTACCATTTTAGGGTCAATTAGATGATTTCCAACCTCATCAGAAGGATAGCTGAAGAGTATATGCACATTCTTACAAGCCATAGTTACAGCTCGAAGGATCATAGAGAACCTATTTCTACTTAATATTGGGAATACCAATCCAATTTCCTTATCACCATATTTTTTCTGAATCTCTTTGGAGATATCTTCTAAAGTTACATAGTTATGCTGACAAATCGAAACAACAGCTTCTGTGACACCAATTACATCTCTATTTTTTATTTCAATTTTATGATTCTTACAAGCTCTAAGTAGTGAATCAACCACTATTTGAATTAAATCATCACCTTCTCTTATTATTGGAGTTCTTATTCCAAACACGCAAGTACCTATATTCCTCATTTGCTTTTTGTAAAAAATTATAAAAGAGAACGAGCAAAAATCACACCAGTAACTGCGGCACCAGTAATTGAACCTGAAAGACCAGCACCATCACCAGCTACATACAGACCACGAACAGAGGTCTGCAATTTTTTGTCAGTGCTTATCTTTGACGATCTAAACTTTACCTCTGGGGCATAAAGAAGTGTAGAACCAGAATTAATCCCTGGCATAACCTTATCCAAAGTTTCTAATCCTTCTGTAATATTCTTAACAATTCTGTAGGGTAGGGCCATGGCAATATCCCCAGGAGTAACATCGGTGAGGGAGGGTTCTACAAAAGATTTTTCCAGTCTTCCCCAAGTACTTCGTCTACCACATTTTAAATCTTCTAGAGATTGAAGTAATGGCTTTCCCCTCCAATTGTTGAAGCTAACTGTGCAACAGATTTTGCGTATGCAATTGAATTTTCAACAGGTTCTGTAAGATGAACTTCATTTAGAAAAGCAAAGTTAGAATTTTTTGATTGATGAGTAGAATTTGAATAACCATTTACACAAACATATCCATCATATGTTTCCGTTGCAACTTCTCCATTCGGACAGCTACAGAAAGTCCTTATTATGTCATGATATGTCTTTGTCCTTATTCTATATACTGTCTCATAAAGGGTCTCTGCCTGTTTTTTCATTATCTCAGCCAAAAATTCTACACGGACACCAACTTCAACCTTGTCATATATGTATTTAATTCCGTATTTGTCTGCTATCCCTTGCATCCAAGAAGCTCCAACCCTTCCAGGTGCAAGAAGAACAACTTTCGAAAGAATTTGCTCTTTCTTCTTTGTAATCACTCCTTTCACAGAATTTCTTTCTACGATTAAATCGACAACCTCTGTTTGGTCTAGAATATCAACTCCAGAATCAACAAGAAATCTTTCAAAATTCTGTATAACTCCCTTTAATTTATCTGTACCTACATGCCTAGCTTTCCTAACAATCAGATCAATATCATTAAGAACAGCATCCCTTATCAATTCATCATATTCAGGAGTTAATTTAGGAAAATACTCAGAATCAACACCAAATTGTGTAAATACTGTATCAATATAGTCGAGAATTTTTTGATATCTATTTTTGGGTAGAATATGAAAGGCTTTTTCATGAGACAAGTCCGCAGTGAAATGTAGTTTACCATCTGAGAATGTTCCTGCTCCTCCTATCCCTGACATTACCTCTGTTGGTTTTCTTTTTTTCAAGGTTTTACCCATATCTATGAGAGCAATTTTTAATCCTCTCTCACCCTTGATTAATTCATAACATGCAAACAAACCAGCCGGACCACCACCTACAATGACAACATCGTATTTTGGCATTGGATACTTATGATAATGTTACTCACAATTATTCCAAAAATTACTACTTTATGCAAGTGAAATTATTCAATTTCCCAAATTTCATCAAGAGTCTTCACTACAATCAAATCTTGAATTTCATATGGGTTTTCTTTGGTATTGTTTTGATCCCTTCTATCTATCCAAATCAAATTTTTTACACCCAAGTTTTGAGCAGGAAGAATATCTGAGTCAAGACTATCTCCTATGACGAGTATATTTTGATGTGTTAACCCTAAATTTAGAGCATCGGATACTGGTCTCTCCCAATCTTTTGAACTTTCAATACTCGTTGTGTAAAAGGGTATATTATCTATTCCACACATTTTTTTCATATTTTCAATTTTTACCCTAGTCCAATCTTGTCCAGCAAGGGTATTTGCAGCAAAGAATGATATTTGAGGATAGTTATAGAGAAAGCGAAAAAGAGGGATTGCCTCTGGAATTATTTCAGGAGATATGTTGTAAAAATCTTCAAAATGTTTGTTCATTATTTCAGACATTTTAGGGTGGAATTTGTCTTGATAGAAATCTCTCAATCCTTGCTCGTACTCTTCAACTACGGGAAGAGGCTTACAATTTCTTTCAACATATTTTTTATAAACCGCATCCGACATTTGCATCATTACTTCCTCAGGTGAGAGTCCATTGACTGGAAATAGTTGAGCTATTTCCAGATAAGCTCTTTGTTTCCTAGTTATATAGTAAGAATCTGTTGAAAAAACTGTATTATCAAGGTCAAAAATTACCCCACGAATTTCCCTCCTTTCGAGAGCTTTTTCTAAATTGTCTGTTGGAATTTTTTCAATATCTTCGTTCATTAAGGCCTAGAATAAAGCAAATCACAAATATTTTTATTCGCTGAATTCATTACAAAACTTCTCAGTTTATAATCAGAATTAATATTAAATGAAGTAGCACCTCGCGAGTTTCTATATCTTTGATACTCCTGTAAAAGCATATCGATCTGCTGAACTTGATTTTGAGGTTTTTCCTTCGAAAAAGAAACACTGTAAGAAAAGAATACATCGGAATACCCACCTACACCTTGGGGATTTGTTTTTTGAAATCCCTTTTGGGAAGGTGCCATGTTAATATTAAATACAAGATAACCATTTTCTGGTAATTTCCATTTTAAATCTACATTATATTTATCATCAAAATATGTTTCGATTCCAGAATCAATTGTATATCGATCAAGGCTATAAGGCCCTTGTGGATAGGCTTTATTATGTGGAGTATTTTTTACTGTTGCTCCTTCTACTTGATGCAGAAGCGAAGAAAGGGCTGTTGCTGTAACACAAACACCACCAGCCAAAGTTTCCCCATTAGAATTGTTAAATCCAACCAAATATTTTGATAATCCTTCATAAGTATCAATACCTATTAAAGAAATATAGGAATACTCTTTTCCAGCTTCAAAAGGATTCGTCTCCTGAAATTCAGCAATTTTTTTTATCGCCATCAAGTTGTTAATTACTTCATTTGGGAATGTCTCCTCTTCGGTCATAATAGCAGTAGCAGTTGCATTAATGCTTTCATTTCTACTTAATAGTTCCTTCCTATTTCCATCTGAATCCATAATAGACATAAGAATTGTTCCTACATAACGACTTTTAAAAGTATTTGAAAGTACTCCTATTTCTGCCTGTGATCCATCTGGATTCTCAATTACTCTAATTTGGGCAACATCAAAATTTGTTCCTTTTTCAATGTATGCTTGTTTAATTTCCGAAAAATATATTTGAATGTCATTATCATAATTTGTTGGAAGTAAATACAAGGGGACTTTTTCTTCAACTGTTTGAAAAATAGAATTATCTGGTAATAACTCAGCTGATTTTAATGAATAATTTTCAAATTCTGAAAAATCGTATTTTTGTGGATCAAAAACAATCTCTTCCTCTTTATCCTCAGATTGCTCTGTTAATGATCTTTGTGGCCCTATGTCGGAATATGGCCAGTACAAATTCCAGTCCGAAGAATAATCAGAAAAGAAATTTTGTTTTTGATGAGGAATTTCACAATAGTTTGCTTCAGGAGAATCTCCCTTATCAGTTTGAGTTTCTTCTTGAGGTAGTTGCAAAACATTTGAAGAAATATCATCTTTTGTATAAGATGCTTTTACCTCATTAATCTTAGGTACTAATGACGCACCAAGAACAGCAGATGCAATCACAGCCCTTTCTATTGCTTCTTTTGGTTCCATATAAGTTATTAATCTACAATAAAAATTAGCTTAAATCAACAAAATAATGATTAATTATCTCCAGACCTAATGATATATTTTCCTTTCTTTCCAAAAAATTTCTCAAAATTACTTCCATCAATGATAGAAAGTCTTACTTGCCCATCTCCGCTTCTATTTGAATCGGCAAGAAGCAAAGCAGTATTGCCATTTATATCTACAAATTTTGTTAATACTATGCCTACATGCCCAGTTGGAGTTCCATTAATACTATCAACTCTGCCTTCAGCATTCAACTTGAGACCGACATATGGATTAACAAATATATCACCATCTTGATATTCATCTATAGTTATATCCTTTCCTGCGATTATAGAGTATTTTCCATAGTCAAGATTTACCTTTCTATCATATGTTAATGCTATAGAAGGTATCAATTGGTAAGCATATCCTGCACTCATACCAGATAGAGGATAAGCATTTAACTCTGGATATAACATTGAAACCATATGCACAAAGCCTACACATTGTACTGGTTGACCTTCTATCCAAATTGAATTTAGTGAAGACAAAGCTTTTTGCATATATTCTTCACCATATTTATTTAACATATTCTCATACCATTTTGTACTCGTTAAATACTTTCCAAATCTAATATCCGACTGAGAAGGATAATCAATGACAATTCTTTGGAATTCTTTAAGACTTTCAATTACCTGAGGATACTTAACATTCTCTGGAAGCCTACTTAAATTATCTTCTCCATAAAAAAGACCTGCAATCTCAATACTTTCAGGGGATGATTCAAACTCCTTAATATCTGGGTCTCTTCTATTTATCTCGTTTTCTCTTATTTGCTCGTATCCGTCTAAAGTTCCTAAAAGATACTCTGTTTGTTCAATAGGTTCCTCTTTTGTCAATGAGAGTGTAAAAATCCCAACAGAATCAGATTCCTTACCAATATCCTTAGCATCGAGACCTAAAGGTAAAACATTCACTCCCATTTTAAAGTATCCATTAAGCTCCTCATTAGAAAACTTCCAAGTTAAATCCTGCCTACCAGAACTTCCCAAATACACAGTTGCATCTACAATATGAGGGGGTAAACTAAAGGGGCCCTGAAAATATCTAGATGTATGAGGTGCACTATTAATGTTAACACCTTCAAACTGATGTAAAAGAGAGGATAGTGCAGTTGCCGTAGCACAAACTCCTCCAGCATAAACATGGGATCCACCCCCATCTAAGCCCTTAATATAGTCTTCAACGATATTTTCTTTGTTTGTAAGTCCAATCATATTCATATAGGAATAATTAGTGTTGGCAACAATTGGACCATTTTTCTCTTGAAATGAAGCTAAATTTACCCAGGCTTTCAAAATATTAATAATTTTATTAGGGTAAATATTATTTCTACCAACAACATACACAACAGTAGACAATGTTTTTTCATCCTTTACAGCAAAAGATTTTTTCTCTCCATCTTTGTTATCTGATAATAGAACTGCAGAAACATATTTTCCTCCATATGTATTTGCTACTATTCCAATTTCTATTTCTCTCTCATTTTTCTCGTCAAGGATAGTTCTAATCTCCGCCAATTCAAAATTATTTCCTTGTTCGATAGGAAATTGCATTATGTTTTCATCAAATCTCGTTGTATAGGAATTATTTATTGGTATAAGGTATACCATTGTATCCTTAGTTGTCTTAACTACAAAACCTGAATCCTTTTTTTCCACGCTATCTAATTCAAAGTTTTTATACTCTGAAAAATCATACTTATCACCTAAATCGTAATCATCTTCTGCTTTCTCAAATGACTCCCCTAGACTTATAGGTTGTGTGCAAACATTGTTCTTATTATCTAAAATAGAATATTCTGGGAAAGAATAAGTTAAAGGGGTCAAAGTATTATCCTCAGGGGGAGTTTTCTCTAAACTTTCATCAACCTGGACTAAGGGTACTTTCCCACTATCTATTTGATTCTCATGTGCGTCCAAGGGTTGCAAATTAGACTTTACTGAAAGTAAAGTCGAGGCCGCAAAAATTGTACTTAATACTTTTTCTCTAGAATCCATACACTATATATGATTATATTATCCCATAGTATATCATTTCATTGGATTTCTGTCAAAAAACAATAATTGCTCTGTTACCCAAATATCCCCAAATATTATAAAAACTTCCAAGAGTATATTTTCTTCTACCTCTCCAAGGATCATTAGTAAGAATAGAGGTCGGATTATCAGGTCTTCCGGTAAATCCAACTACAACCTCAGAATGCATTCCCTTGTAACCCGTAAACCCTCCAGGGAGTTCAAAAGGTCCAATTGGTGTTGATGCTCCATTATATACATAAACAATTGAGGGATTACCTTTCATAATTTCTTCCGCCAATCCAATTGCATTCCATCCACCCCTTACTGAAACAGGTCTAAATGAGCCTACAAAAGAAGAAAGAGGCCCCCAATGTGTTCCATACTCATTAACCCAAGAAGAATTAGGATCTTCACCTATACCTATACTTGTTTTAGCTGCATCAACAGAAATAGATACTCCTCTATATGCCAGAGCCATTTTTGCAGAGTACAAATTACAATCGAAACCTCTTGGTTGGTAGTATTGAGGAACATTTAAAATTACAACTTGTTCTTCTGAAGTGAATGAGGAAGAGAATGTTTGATTTGAATTAATTCCATAAACAGATACCACTCCTGGAGAGATTGAAACTGTATATTTGGTATAGAAGTCCAAAGAATTACTTAATGTGTAAATCAGAGTATTTCCACTCCAGGAAAATGTTCCAGGGATATTTGGTTCAAGTCTAAATCTTGATTCTGCAGAAGCTTTATCAACAGGCTGATCAAATACTACCGAGACTCTTTTTGTATCCCTTTTAACACCATACATACCATTTCTAGGTGAAAAGGCTATTGCTCTTACTACACCAGCTGTTCTAAAACTAACTGGAACATCCTGCTCAAAAAAGCCTCCACTTTGTGTTTTTAATCCCTTCAGGAATGTTAATGTGTACTGAGTGTCTTTTGTAAATCCACCTTTAGGAGAAAGGATAAAAGAACTTCCATTGGAACCAACAGAAATAGTATGAGGGATACTGGGCTCAATTCTATACAGATTAGTGAAAGTGTTAGGACTTACAGAATCTGTAAATTCAACTATAAGGGGAGTTGAATTCGCAAGAGACACATTGTGCCAGTTAAAACTTTTAATCCCCGGAGGATTAATCGTTTTAAATGAGAGTTCTTTAATCAGAGTTTGATTTTGGACAGAGACCTCTTCTTTTGTTTTTGCGTTGTATATTCTATTGGCTCTAAAAATCTTTATAGAATATGAAGTACCTTGAGACAATTTTTTAAAATCGACCTTTATTTTATCTCCATTTATCAAAACCTCATACTCAACAGGAGGCTCAATTTCAAAACTCCACTTAGCAGAATTAACATTCAACCTATCCAATTGGATTTCCAAATCGCTCTCTACATTTACATCCTGAGTTATATTATCAAAATTAGTACTTTTAATTGTAGGGAGAGAAGGTGCAAGAAACTCCAAACTCTGCTCATGTACTTTACTTCCAGGTATCATATTTGAAAGTCCAACGACATATACAACAATCTTGGAATCTGCAGGATAATTCTCAGTAGGAACAACCTCAAATCCCTCAATCCAATGGCTAGAATTTGCAACATAGTCATATATAACTTCTATCTCTTGTTCCGGAGAAATTACGATATTTAGTGATTCCTTCATAACAGGAACAGTCAACCTCATTTTAAAGCTACTGTTCTCTTCAATTACCGTATCTTCTTGTAAACCAGCTAATGAGACATAAGGTCTTGCAAAAAGAGAAATGAAAAGTACAAAAAGCAATGCACAAATTGTTAAGGAGAGTGATACAAAACTAGAGACATAAAAGACCTTCTTTCCTTTTAATGAGGATTTTACAGACAATCTATTTAAAAGGAAGGCAATAAAAAGAAACAAAAGAGGAAGCAAAGTTAGTAGAACTGAAATGACATTTGATTTCTCCAAAGGCACTTTATAATAAACAAAGGGAAGCCCACCTAAAGTCAGTATTACCAAGAAAATTACAATTAAAGAAATCGTTTTTAACGAAGATGATTTAGAGAAAAATTTTTTAATGATAAATAATGCGACAATAAAAAAAATCGTGAAGAACACCACAAGGAATCTAACTCCATAAATACTTAGATAACTATTAAGAGAACCTGCAATTTTTTCAATATTCATCGTTATCTATTTTCCGATAACATAGGAAGCTTGTCAATTGTAGTGAAGATAACAGGACCAGAATCTGAATTAAAACTATACTTTGAAATGTTAGTAAATACTTCATTTATGATGGGATAATCATGCTCAAAACCTTGGATGTGACTTAAATATGTAACTACTTTAGTATTTTGACTTACACCAGAAGAGTAGTTTTGAGTGAAAGCGGAGATCATCTGCTTAGCATCAAAAGTCCAAGAATCTAAACCATTATTTGGAATCTCCCATAGATTAGATCTCCCATTTTGAGTATCATTCTGATTATTCATATTCAATCTATACGGTTGAGTAGTAGTGCTCAGTGTCCAAGGTCCAACAACTTTGTTTGTCCCAATTTCATATGATGTTCTCCCAGATGAATCTACGATAAATCCAGAATCTTGTACTGCTCTAAGAATATCTTCATCAGCAAACCATCCACCTGCACGATAGAGGATAGGATTTCCTAATCCATTTTTTTGAAAATCACTTTTTGCAAGTGAAAGAATTTTCCTAAAATCAGAATAGCTATATTCTAATGTTGGCACATCATATCCTTTACCATACCCGTTATATCCCCATCTAACATCTATGGGAGTAACTCCAGCAGTATTCACATACTTCTCGTACATATGTAGATGTAGACCAATACTGTCACCTAAATTCTTTCTATTAATTATCCAATCTGTAACATATTTTGATCTACTTTCAGGAGTAGAGTAGTAAATATATGGGTTGAAGAAATGTGTAACAGGAATTTCATATTTTGAAGAAATTTCTACAATACTATCTAAATTACTATTTTTTACATCTGTTCCTTCCCAGTCCAATGTCCAAGTCACAAAAACAGGGTATGACAAAGTAAAAGGCAATTCTCTTGCATATGTAAAATTGCACCCATTAATATCCGGATATATTTTTATCAAATGCTCTCCTGGTTCCAGATTACTTATGTCAATTTTCCCTAACCATTTCTTTTCAGCTTTACTGTATTCCATTTCTTTAGAATTCTCTTCAAAATCTACAGCGTATTTTAAAGAAAAGAACTCTAAATCTGTTTCTTGTACAGATGAATTAACAATTTCAAGAAGAATATCTGATTGAGAAGTCCCTGCAATGCCATCTTTTAAATACCATTTTCTTGGTAGTGAAGAGCTATCGATAACACTTTGTACTAAAGGCTGAATAGTGGCACAATCTACACTTTTAGCATTTCCTTTTACCTCTTCTGTACTTTCTCGTTCGTTTTGGGTATTTAAGTTAGACTTTAAAATTGTAAATATGCCAAAGGTTAAAGCCAAAATTAGGATGAAAAGAAAAAAAGTTGTAAACTTCTGTTTGTTTTTATGTCCCATAGTATATTATACCATGAAATTACTTTTTAAGAAAAAGGAGGATAAGAAAGGCAAAGAGAAGTACACCTAAATTAATAGCCCAAAGAATTAAATTCGATTTAATTGGGGTATTAATTAAATATGCTATTACGAGACTTGGTATAGTGGTTAGTAAGAATGAGAGCAAAGTGTTTCTGCCATATTTGTTAAAAATATCAATTACCTTGTTTCTTTTAACAAACTGAAAAGCAAACATCAGCAGGGATATAAAGATTATTCCATAGAGAAGGAAATTCATGGATGGTGGCCATCTGTTCCAACCTGGAGCTCCGAGAGCCATTAAAATTACCAACAAAAGAAATGAAAGAGAGAAGACCCAAAGATAATTAATTTTCGACTTGTACTTCGCAAATAGGATCCCCATAACATAAATTGGCATATATTGAAGAATTGGGAATACATGAGTTCCATTTTCAAGACCAACTAAATGCTTTTGAAACCAAATCAAAATTGGATTTGAGAAATTTAAAGTACTTAATACACTACCTAAAATAAAAAGAAAGAAAGATATCTCAATCAATATATGTGGTTTGTTTAATATCTTAGAAAGTGGCTTATGTATTAATTTTGTAATGAGTGTAAAAAATATCAACGAAATTAAGAATTCGGAATATTCAGGAAGATTATTTAAAATTGCGATGTTGATAATTGAATTTAAGGATATTTGTCCTTCCAAAACAAAAAAGGATAATATCCCAACAAGCAAATAACAAAGATAGATTAATAAAACTTTCTTTATTACCTTTTTCCAAGAATCCTCTTTTCTTTCTACTATTTTTTTACCTGCAACATAACCTATTGCAAAAAGAAAAACAGAGAAGCATACAGTTGCCCCAAGAAATGTAATTTTATCTAAGACACCTGTATTTACTTGAAGAAGAGAATTAATATGGACAAAAGACATTAAAACAATGGCAATACTTTTAAG
>Ga0116155_10002968_pt1 | contig 11402 bp, 10 predicted proteins | sample AD_UKC032_MetaG_FD_89890 | JGI IMG/M metagenome (GOLD analysis project Ga0116155, IMG submission 89890) | Active sludge microbial communities of municipal wastewater-treating anaerobic digesters from USA - AD_UKC032_MetaG | ecosystem: Engineered > Bioreactor > Anaerobic > Digestate | place: USA...
ATGGAGTAGAAGTCCTCGGGCCCCGAGAGGCGGTAGGCGTCGACGTGGTGGAGGCGGAGCCTGCCCTCGTACTCGGAGACGATGGTGAAGGTCGGGCTCGTGACGGTCTCCTCGATCCCGAGACCCCGCGCGAGTCCCTTGGTCATGGTGGTCTTGCCGGCGCCCAGGGGGCCGCGGAAGGCTATGACCGTGCCTCCGCCCAGGGAGCGGCCCAGGCGCTCCCCCAGCTCCTCCGTGCCGGTTGCGTCGGCGAGGAAGACTTCCTTCACGGGAGCTTGCCCTCGCGGTCGAGCGCGGCGACGTACTCGCGCAGGACCCGCACGACGGGGAGGAGGGGCCAGTCCACGGGATCGAGCACGCGCAGGCTTATGTCCGGGGGCCCGAGGGGCTTTTGCTCGAGGGTGAATGATATGGCCGCCTCGGCCCTTCCCTCGAAGGACTCGAGCACGGCGACGGCTCCGTATTCGCGGATGTAGTGTATAGGAGCTTCACGCCGCCGAAGCTCTCGCAGCTCGAGGACCCTCATCTGGCTCAATTGTACGGAGGCCGGCTCGGGGGAGTCAAGGAGAAGCCCGCCTCAATCGCCGTACCCGTAGACGAAGGAGAGGATGGCGTTGAGGCTCCGCTGCGAGATCCGGACGAACTGGACGTGCATGACGCCGCCTATGTTCTTGAGCCGGTTCATGCGCACCACCTTCGCGAAGGCGGTCTGGGTCCGCTCGCCGGGATTGAACTCGACCTTGATGAACTCCCCGGCCGCCAAGGCGTTGGCGCTCTGGATGCCCAAGCCCCCCGCCGAGATGTCGATGATGGTGCCCGGGAAGGGTATGCCCTGGACCTTCGCGTCGCGCTGCTTCTTGCCCCTGACCGTCCGTTCGGTCACCGCCACCCGATAGAAGGTGCAGGGCGCCTTGGTCTCGCGGCGGGCGTGGGACCGGGCGGGCAGGGCGGTGACGGCGTCGCTGTGCGCGAGGACCATGGCCTCCTTGCTCCCGAGCTGCACCCAGCTGGCCACCCGGGTGCTGAACTGGAAGCCCTGGTGGGCCTGGGAATAGAAGTAACAGGTCAGCTTCGTCCCCCTCCGGAAGCGGATGGCCTCGCCGTAGGCGTCCTTGACGGGCTCCACCGCCACGCCCCCCGCCTCGACGGCCACGGTGATGGTGGGGTAGGACTCCTCGCCGGGGGCGATGAAGGTGATGGGCGTGCCGCGGCCGAGCTGCCGCGTGCTCGAGACCTTCGCGCCCGCGGCCCGGCTCTTGGTGAGGTTCTCGCGGGCCTTGAAGAGCTTGGCGCGCTTCTCCTCGGCGTCGGCCTCGGATTCGGTCTCCGCCTCGATCCGCCGGTAGACGCTCTTGAAGAAGGAGTCGAGGCGGCCGGGATTGGCGAAGACGAAGTCGGGATTGTAGACCTCGAGGGCCCGGCCGTAGGCCTCGAGGAAGCGCAGGTCCTCCTCGGCGAGGCCGGCCGACCTCGCCGCCTTGCGGAAGGCCGAGCGGGAGAAGCGGCGGCCCGAGCCGCCGAGGGAGCCCGATATCCCGTTGCGGATGATGCCGACGAGGATAAAGGCCGCGGCGATGCAGCCGAGCACGATGTACAGGATCGCGTCTTCCGCGGGATTGGACTGCTTCCAGTACATCTGGGCCAGCACGAGGGTAGGGCTCATTTTGGCAGGGCCTCCTCCATGGCGGAGAAGAAGCTCCGCATCCGGGGCAGGATCTCGTACTCGGCGAGATCGCCTATGAGGACGGCGTCCTTGTTCTCGAAGGCGCCCGTCAGCTCCTTGAGCACGCCGTTGAAGGCGCCGTAGAATTCGGGCAGGGCCTGGTCTCCGACGCGGATGGCGGCGGAGTCGATCCCGGCCTGCCGCAGCTCGGGAATGACGCGGATCACCTTGTTGAAGACCTCGACGAAATAGAGGACCGACTTCATGGCGAGCTCCTCCTTGCCGGTCTGGAGGAGGACGGGCAGGTCGGCCAGCTCCTGGGCGCGGGACTCGAAGAGGAGGGCCGCCGCCCGCATCTCCGCGACCGGGTCGACCAGCTCGGCGTTCCGCTCGCCGAAGACCGAGGACGCGCGGGCGGCCTCGGCGGCGACCGCCGCCCTGGCCGAGGCCCCCGGCGAGTCGCCCGCGGCCTCGAGGGCCGAGGCGAGGCGCTGCACGAAGGCGAGCTCGTCCGCCGAGAACAGGCCGCCGAAGGCGTCCCGGAGGTCCGCGGCCCCCTCGCGGAGCGAGCGCCAGTCCTCGGCCGAGGCCGCGGGCTCGGCGGCGGCGCGGGCGACGAGGCCGAGGAGCTCGAGGAGGGTGCCGATCGTGCGGAGCCGCACCTCGCGGGCGGCTTCCACGGCCAGCTCCACGGAGGCGACCTCCGCGGCGGGGCGGGCCGCGGCCTCGGCGTAGCCGGCGGCCTCGAGCTCGGCCCCGTCGACCTTGATCCCCACGATGATCGAGCCCGAGCCCTCGACCAGGTCGTCGACGGCGGCGAGGACCTCGCCGAGGCTCGAGCCGGGCTTCTCCTCGAAGGCCAGGGCCTCGCCGTTCACCAAGATGTCCATGGGTCCTTCCTCTCTTCGGCCTAGTCGCCGAGGTTCTGCTTGTTGAAGTTGTCGATCGAGCCGGCCGTGCCCTCCATGCGCTGGAGGGCCCCTTCCATCGCGCCGTACTTGCGCCTGAGCTCGGCCTCCTTGGCGGCGAGCTGCCGGTCCATGGTCTCGATCGAGGTCTTCTCCCGCGCCCGCTGCGCGTCGATGGTGCCGGTCTTCAGGGAGAGTATGCCCCCCGTCTCGACGTAGGGCCGGAGCGCCGCGTCGAGGGCGTAGGCGAGGCCCGAGTTCACGATCAGGTCGCCGTCGGTGTCGTTGCCGAAGAGCTGCTTGGCCGCCTCGAAGTGGTCGACCAGGGCCTTCTTGAGGCTGTCCTCATCGATCTCGAGGTAGCCGCGCATCTTGGCCTTGTCGTAGCCCCCGGCGGCCCCGGGGGCGCGGGCGTTGGTGGCGATGCCGAGCTGGGCGGCCAGGGCCATCGCGTTCCCGTCCTTCGTCTCGTAGGGCTCGGCCATCGTCCGCTGGAGGGCGGAGCGGAGGAGGTTCAGGGTCGAGTCGCCTTGCAGGATGCCGAGCCGCTGCTTGGCGGTCTTCACCTCCTCGTCCGAGAGGTAGTCGAGCTCGCCGATGAGGGACTCGTCGGTCCTGGTCAGGATGTTTATGTCCGCCATGAGCCGGTTGTAGCCCCCGACGAGCTTGATGATCGCTTCCTGGGCCGCCTCGCGATCGGGCTCGATCGTCAGCTTCACGGGCTTCTCCGAGGGACCTTTGAGGTTAAGGGTCACCCCGGGGACCATATCCGAGACCTCGTTGGAAGGCCTCGTCGCCTTGATGCCGTCCACGGAAAAGGCCGCGTCCTGGGCCGTCGAGACCGGCCGCAGGGGCCGGAAGCCCCCGGCTTCGGCCGGGTCGAAGACCCGGGCCCCGAGGAGCTCGAGCCGCCTCGTGGTGTCGCGGACCCGGAATCCCAGCCCGGCGAGCTCGGGCAGGTAGCCGGCGAGCTCGATCCTGAGGAGCTGCTCGCCTTCCCCGTCCTGGAGCTCAGGCAGGGCGATCGCCCCTCCGTCGGGGCCGATGAGGCTGGCCATCGAGCGGTCCTCGATCCGGGGCGGCCTCGGGGGGGGGGACCACTCGGGCAGGCCCGTCGCCGAGGGGGCCCCCTGGATCGTAATGCCTTCGTAGCTCGCCTGGCCCGAAGGGCCTATGCTCGGCCCGGCGGGAGGGCTCGCCTCGGCCGCCTGGGCGAGGGGAACGAGGCGATAGCGGAGCTCGAGGACCATGCCTGCCGACTTGAGGGGGGAGGGGAGGGCCAGCTTGGCCTCGGCGGCCGTCCCCATCGCCCCTCCGGCCGCCATCGAGAGCCCGCCCGCGGCCGAGCTCACGAGGCTCCGGTCCAGGGGGCGCTCCCAGGGGAGGGGCTTCCCGAGGTCGAAATCCCTGCGGGAGGAGACGGCCCGCTCGACCAGCCCCGTCTCCAAGGCGAGCTTCTCCGCGTCTCCGGCGAAGGAGAGCCTATTGGCCGCCCCGGTCTTCAGGGACTCGATCACTAAGGACTTGGTGTCCGGCTTGACCGTCACGACCTGGGCGCGGAGGAGGTTCGCCCCCTTGCGGCTGAGGGCCTCCGCGAAGTCCTGGAGGCTGCCGCCTCCGTAGCGGAGCTCGAGGTTCTTCTCGCCGACGGATAGGGAGTAGGTTCCGGCGGGAACCTTGTAATCCTTGGGCAGCTCATTCGAGAGGAAGCGGTCGGCCGCGGCGGCCCGCTCCACGGAGACCATCCGGGTCTGCTCGAGGGCCTCGCGGGTGGCCGTGGCGCTGAGGACGTCCTCGTTCGCGGACTTGGCTATGCGCTCGTTGAAGGGATTCCGGAAGGAGAAAAGGGACCTGGCGCTCTCCCGGAGGCTCGCGGCGCGCTGGTTGACGCCGAGCCAGGAGGCCTTCTGCTCGTCGAGGGCCTTTACGCGCTCCGCCGCCTTGTCGCGCGGGGCGCGCTCGAGCTTCATGAGGCCTTCGATCATCTTGTCGGTGCCGTACCTGCTGTTGCCGACGCCGGGAATGGAGAGATCGGACATTCGCGCCCCTGCTTGGGAGGCCGCCCGCGAGCAGCCGCGTACGAGGCGCCGCGCGCGAGCCGCCGCGCGCGGGAGGTCGGCTAGGCCTGCTCGTCGAGGAGGAGGCCGATCACCTCGCGGATGCGCTCGTAGACGTGCTGGAGCTCCTCGGGCGGGATCTCCTTGACTACCTTATCGGTGTCGGCATCGATGACCTTGACCACCACCTGGCCGAGCTTCTCGTTCATGCTGAAGGAGAGGCGGCGGTTGAAGGTGGCGCTCACGCGCTGGAGGTCGGCCATGACGGAGCCGAGGTCGGCCGCCTCGCGGCCGGCCGGGCGGGCCTTCGGCCCGGCGGCCGTCAGTGCCGCCGCCGCCTGGCGAGCGCCTTCCGCGGTGGCCAGCGAGGATATGGATGAAACGTCGAGAGCCATGATGAGCCTCCGACTAGGTTTTCAAGAAAAGCGGGGGAGGGGCGCGATCCCCCCCCGCCGAGGTGACACGGGGAATTGGAAAGAAGACGTCCAGAAGTCTCTCCTTACCCCTTATGAACGGATTTCCGTCAGCCTAAAAGCTGCATTACGTTCTGAGCGCGGGTGTTGGCCTGCGCGAGCATAGCCCCGCCAGCCCTGTCCAGGATCTGGTTCTTCACGTAGTTCACCATCTCGCTGGCCATATCGGTGTCGCGGATCCGGCTCTCGGCGGCCTGGAGGTTCTCCGCCGCCACGGACACGCCCTTCGCCGCCATCTCGAAGCGGTTCTGGTAGGCGCCGAGGTCGGCGCGCTGCTTGTTGACCACCTTGAGGGCGGTGTCGAGCTTGCCGATGGACGCGTTGGCGACCTCCGGGGTCTCGATGTTGAGCATCTCGCCGGTGCCCTGCGCGCCCGTGAGCCCGAGGGCCTGGGCGGTCATCGTCCCGATGAAGACGCGCTTGGACTGGTCCATGTTCGCGCCGACCTGGAACTGCATGACCTGGGTACCTTCCTTGGCGAAGCGGCCGGTCAGGATGTTCATCCCGTTGAACTGCGCGTGGGACGCGATCCGGTTGATCTCGTCGACGAGCTGGGACACCTCGACCTGGATCTGCATGCGGTCCTCGGCGGTATAGACGCCGTTGGCCCCCTGGACCGCGAGCTCGCGCATGCGGTGCAGGATGTCCTGCGTCTCCTGGAGGTAGCCTTCCGTGGTCTGGATGAACGAAATCCCGTTCTCGATGTTCCGCGTGGCCTGGTTGAGGCCGCGGACCTGGCTCCGGAGCTTCTCCGATACCGCGAGGCCCGACGCGTCGTCGCCCGCCCGGTTGATGCGCTGGCCGGAAGAGAGCTTCTCGATGTTCTTCGAGATGTCGATCCCGGTGCCGCCGAGCGTACGATTCGCGTACATGGCGCTCATGTTGTGGTTAATGATCATGTGACCCTCCTTGAGGTGTGTACGGCAGCCTTCCATGCCGCCGTCTTGCCTTGCGCGCACGCCGATGGGGGCGGGAATTGGATTCGCGCCTTTCCCGTCCGTTCTTCCCCGTGCGACAAGGAAAGCGTCCCTTCTGACGGACGCTTTCCTCGCCTTGTGCTCGCGGGAGGGTATTTTTCAAAGACCGACGGAGAAGGAGGCCCCGAGGGGCCCCCTTCTCCGTAATAGTACTACCTTACTGGAGCAGCTGCAAGACCTGCTGGGTCTTCTGGTTCGCCTGGGCCAGCATGGCCCCGCCGGACTGGGCGAGGATCCTGTTCTTGGTGTACTCGACCATCTCGTTGGCCATGTCGGTGTCGCGGATGCGGCTCTCGGCGGCCTGGAGGTTCTCGGCGCCGACGTCGATGCCCTTCACGGCGTGCTCGAGGCGGTTCTGGTAGGCGCCGAGGTCGGCGCGCTGCTTGTTGACCCGCTTGAGCGCCTCGTCGAGGACGCCGATGGTCCGGTTCGCGGAGTCGGAGTCCTGGAGGGTGACGATGCCGTCGTTGCCGACGTTCCGGACGCCCAGGGCCTTGGCGGTCATGGTGCCGATGTAGACCCGCTCGCGCTGGTCCATGTTGGCGCCGATGTGGAACCACATCGAGCCGGTGACCATGTTCTCGCCGTTGTCCTTGGCGAAGCGGCCGGTCAGGAGGTTCATGCCGTTGAACTGGGCGTGGCTGGCGATGCGGTCGATCTCGTCGACGAGCTGGCTGACCTCGACCTGGATCTGCATCCGGTCTTCCTGGGTATAGACGCCGTTGGAAGCCTGGACGGAGAGCTCGCGGAGGCGCTGGATGATGTCCTGGCTCTCCTGGAGGTAGCCCTCGGTAGTCTGGATGAAGGAGATGCCGTTGGCGGCGTTCTTCGAGGCCTGGTTCAGGCCGCGGATCTGGCTGCGCATCTTCTCGGACACGGCCAGGCCGGAGGCGTCGTCCCCGGCGCGGTTGATCCGCATGCCGGAGGAGAGCTTCTCCATGCCCTTCTCGACGCCGAGGTTGGTCACGCGGAGCGAGCGGTCCGCGAACATGGCGCTCAGGTTGTGGTTGATGATCATATTCCATCCTCCTTGGACGTGTGTACGGGGCATCCTTGCCCCGAGGATTCCTTCGCGGCCGCGCTCGCTCCGGCTTGCCGCCGGTCGCGTCGCGCGTGGGCGCGGAAAAAGACCTATTCCATGCGTCTCTTCCCCCGACCAGCCTCCTTTCCTCTCGGTCTCTGGCGGGAGGGCTGCGAATTGGCACGCCGCTTGCGTTCAACATTTCGCTAAAGCCCGCCCCGCAGGGGCCGACAATCACTATGAAAGGGGAAGCCATCTCAGGATAGACCTTCGCCGGCATTCCCCTCGTTCCATCCCTATCGGCAGCTCGGAGCTCCGACTTGAGCGAAATCCGCGCCGATCGCTTTTTTCTTTCCTTGCCACCCGGGCGGGCCCCGCATACAATGGCGGAATACCCGTTATGGGGAGGCTCGCAGTGAAAAGCGCCGATTTCCGCCACGTCGCTTCGGATAATAAAGCCCTTTTCGTCCATGGATGGCTGCCCGAAGGGAAGCCCAAGGCCCTTCTCCTCGCCGTCCACGGCATGGCCGAGCACGGCGCCCGTTATGCCCGCCTAGCCGGGCGGCTGACCGCCGCGGGCTGGGCGGTCTACGCTCCCGACCATCGGGGCCACGGCGCCACCGCGGCCCCCGGCGAGCTCGGCTGGCTCACCGAGGCCGGGGGCTTCCGCCGGGTGGTGGAGGATCTCCGCGAGATAGCCCTCGCGATCCGTACCGCGCATCCCGGCCTTCCCCTCCTCTTGTTCGGCCACTCGATGGGCTCGATCCTCGCGGAGGCCTATTGCGGCTTCTACGGCGAGGGCTTGGCGGGCTGCGCCCTCTCCGGCGTCGTCGAGCCCCCAGCCCCGGGCCTCCTGCCGGTGGCGCGCGGCCTCGCCGCCCTCGGCTGCCTCGTGAAGGGCCAGAAGTCCAAGGCCCCCCTCCTCGATTCGATGTCCTTCGGCTCCTATAACAAGGCCTTCGAGCCGGTTCGCAGCAAATTCGACTGGTTATCCCGCGACGCTGCCGAGGTCGACAAGTACCTGGCCGACCCCCTCTGCGGCTTCGTCTGCACCGACGGCTTCTTCCGCGACCTCCTTTCGGGCTTCGAGCTGGTCTACGGCGAGGGCGGCGCCCTCTCGCGGATCCCCGCCCGCCTCCCGGTCCTCGTCATGGCGGGCGAGGCCGATCCCTGCGGCGGGGCCCGCGGCTTCGCCGGCATCCTCGCGGGCAAGCTCCGGGCGGCCGGGCTCTCCGACCTGAGCGAGAAGACCTATCCCGGCGCCCGGCACGAGATCCTCAACGAGACGAACCGCGACGAGGTGGAGCGGGACCTGGCCGCATGGCTCGAGGCCAAGGCCTCGGCCGCCCGACCTTGACCCTCGTCCTCGCTTTCGAGCTATACTAGGGCCCGTAGCGCATTCTACGTACTAAGGCGAGGCTCAGCTTTGCTCATCCGCTATCGCAGATCCGAGGACGGAAGGCCCGTGGCCAAGGCCTTCGTCTACACCCAGCCCGAGCACCGGATCGACGCCTCGCGCATCGACTCGGAGGCCCTGCGCATCCTCGAGCGCCTGCGGGAGAACGGCCACGAGGCCTATCTCGTCGGCGGCGCCGTCCGAGACCTCCTCCTCGGCCGGAAGCCCAAGGACTTCGACATCGTCACCGACGCCCAGCCCGCCAAGATCAAGCGCGTCTTCCGCAACTCACGGATCATCGGCCGCCGCTTCCGCCTCGTCCACGTCTACGCGGGCGAGACCATCTACGAGGTCTCGACCTTCCGCTCCATCGCCAACGGCACGGTGGGGAACGAGTACGGCAGCATCGACGAGGACGCCCTCCGCCGCGACTTCACCATGAACGCCCTCTACTTCGATCCGCACGACGCGACCTTGGTGGACTACGTCGGCGGATTCAAGGACATCCAGGCCAAGCGCATCGTGCCGGTCATCCCCCTCGGCACGATCTTCAAGGAGGACCCGGTCCGGATGATCCGCTGCGTCAAGTACGCGACGGCGGCCGGCTTCCGCATCCCCTGGCGCCTCAAGCGCGCGGTCAAGCGCGACGCCCTCCTCCTCTCCCAGGCGAGCTCCTCGCGCCTCACCGAGGAATTCCTCAAGATCCTCGGCTCCGGCAAGTCACGCCCCGTGATCGAGTCCCTCGCCGATTTCGACCTGCTCCGCCACATCGCCCCCCAGGCGGGCCGCCTCGCCGCAGCGGACCGCGGCTACCGCTCGGCCCTCTTCGCCGCCCTCGAGGAGCTCGACGCCGAGGCCTCCGACCCTTCGAAGGAGAAGCGGCTCTCGATCCTCCTCGCCCACTACCTCAAGCCCTTCCTCGAGTCCGTACCGGGCCGCTTCTCCGACACGCCCGAGGCCTACCGGGAGGCCGTCCACGAGGCCCGGCTCTTCCTCTCCCCCCTCAATCCCCCCCGGGTCGAGCTCGAGGCGGCAGTCCTCGTCCTCTTCAAGCGCCGGGGGATCTCGCCCCTGCAGCGGCCGCGAAAGCCGGAGCGAAGTTCCGGCAGGGCCGGACCGGCCGATAGGCGGGGAGCGCCGAAGCAGGCTCGCGAGGCGATGCCCGACCTCCTGCGCCCCAACGCCGAGGCCGAGCAGCGGGGGGAGGAGGGCCGCCCGAGGCCCAAGCGCCGGAGGCGGAGGCGCCAGCCCGGGTCCCACGGCGAGGCTCCGGGACCCGACGGCGCCGGTCCGGCCGGCGGCGGCCCCGAGCCGGGCGGCGAGGCCTGAGCCCCCATCCGCCGGCCCTAGCCGGCGCGATGGACGCGCGCGCGGCCTTGACAAGTGTTCTTTATCTTTTCCAGAATGTATCCGTGACTTCAGCGAAGCTCGCTTCCCTCTCCGTCGAGGATCTCTACCTCCTCGCCGACCGCATGGGCCTGGACTTGCCGGTAGGGCTCGAGCGGCCCTTCGTGCTCGAGGAGATCCTCGCCGTCCTCGAGGAGGACTCCGAGGATCGCCAGGCTTCCCGAGGCGACGCCCTCCGCGTCGAGGAGATGAAGTACTCGGGCTCGGAGCCGGACACGCCTTTCTCGGAAGGCGAGCCTCCGCCCTCCCTCGAGCGGCGCTACAATGAGACGATGATCCGCGCCCTCGTCCGCGATCCCTCCTGGGCCTTCGCCTACTGGGATATCTCCGACGCCGAGCGCTCCTCCTTGGGAGAGGAGGAGTCGGAGGCATCGCTCTTCCTTCGCGTGAACGAGCTCGACGGCGAGGAGAGCAAGAAGGAGTTCTTCGACATCCCCGTCTCGCGCGACGACCTCCAGTGGTACATCAACCTCCCCCCCTCCGGCTCGCGCTACCGCATCGACCTCTGCTCGCGGCGCCCGGGCTGCCGCTGCCGCTGCCTGGCCCGCTCCAACGTGGTGGAGGTGCCCCGGCAGGCCCTGTCCCTCGGCCCGGGAGGGCTCGACGCCCGCTCTCGCGAGCTCCTGCGCCTCTCCGGCATCGAGGAGCTCCGCATCGAGGCGCCGGGAGAGCTCCCCAATCCGCAGCGAATACTGAGCGAGTCCGCCGAGGCGGCCGCGCTCGATCGACCCTGAGGCAAGGGCATGGAGAGCGGATACCTCGCCCTGGTGCTCAACGCGCACCTTCCCTTCGTGCGGCGTCCCGATTATCCCCGTTTCCTCGAGGAGCGCTGGCTCTTCGAGGCCCTCTCCGAGTCCTACCTGCCCCTGCTCAGGCTGTTCAGGCGGCTCGACGCGGACCTCGTCCCCTTCCGCCTCACCCTGGCGGTCTCGCCGACCCTCGAGGCGATGCTCGGCGACAAGCTCCTGGGCGAGCGCTACCTCTCCTACCTCGATACCCAGCTCGCCCTCGCCGCGGCCGAGGAGGCCCGCGTCGGGAGCGATCCCGCCTTCGGGAAGCTCGCCCGGCTCTATTCCGCCCTCTATCGCGAGGACCGCGAGGATTTCGCCGAGCGCTACGCCGGCGACGTCCTCGGCGCCCTCGACTACTACTACAAGCGCGGCCGCGTCGAGCTCATCACCTCGGGCGCCACCCACGCCTTCCTCCCCCTCTACCGCGACCTGCCCGAGGCGGTATCCGCCCAGGTCGAGACCGCGATCGTCTCCCACCGCCGCGCCTTCGGCAAGCACCCCGCGGGATTCTGGATGCCCCAGCTCGGCTGGTACCCCGGCCTCGGGGATATCCTGAAGTCGTACAACGTGCAGTATACGGTGGCCGGGACGAGGGGCGCCCTCCTCGGCCTGCCCGTGCCCGAGCGCGGCTCCTTCGCCCCGGTGCAGAGCCCGAGCGGCCTCGCGGTCTTCATCAGGGACGCGGGCGCCACCACCGCCGTGTGGTCGG
>Ga0116155_10002981_pt1 | contig 11382 bp, 8 predicted proteins | sample AD_UKC032_MetaG_FD_89890 | JGI IMG/M metagenome (GOLD analysis project Ga0116155, IMG submission 89890) | Active sludge microbial communities of municipal wastewater-treating anaerobic digesters from USA - AD_UKC032_MetaG | ecosystem: Engineered > Bioreactor > Anaerobic > Digestate | place: USA...
CCAGCCGGGCAAATTCGGTGAGATTGTTGATGCCGCGACCGAGTTTATTTTCCGGCCCGGCGCAGCCCGCCGCGAAGAGCACCGTGAGCCCCGCAACCATGGGGAAAATCTTGTTACGCATAAAGATCGTTTGTTGGGCGTCAGGTTATCCGTCAGCCGGGCTTTGTAAAGCGCTTTTCAGGCTTCCGGAACGGGGGGAAACCGGTACGCTTCGTGCCCGTGGACCACCCTATCGTTTCGGCGCACGACCGCAAAGGGCTGCAGATGGCCATGAGCCTGTCGCTCGTGGTCGGGGTGTTGATGTTTGTCATCAAGGTCAGCGCGTATCTTCTGACCGGTTCGGCGGGGATTCTGAGCGACGCCGCGGAGTCGGTGGTGCATGTGGCGGCGGTGGCATTCGCTTTTGTGAGCCTGCGGCTGTCGTTCAAACCGGCTGACGATTCGCACCTCTACGGCCATGCCAAGATCTCGTTCTTTTCTGCCGGCTTCGAGGGGGGAATGATCGCGCTGGCCGCGATTTACATCCTCTATGAATCGATCCACAAATGGATTCTCGGACAGCCCCTCGAACGTCTGGGCCTGGGGACGCTTCTGACCGCGGCGGCTGCCGTGATCAACGGTCTGCTCGGAGGTTATCTGGTCTGGATCGGGCGCCGGAAGAACTCGCTGATACTCGAAGCCAACGGCAAGCATGTGCTGACCGACTGCTGGACCAGCGCCGCGGTGCTGGTGGGATTGTCGTTGACCATGCTCACCGGCTGGCAGCCGTGGGATCCGATCTGCGGCATCCTCATGGCGATCAACATCCTTTGGGCGGGCGGCGGCCTCATCCGCTCCGCGTTCGGGGGATTGATGGACCAGGCCGATCCCGCGGTGCAGAAGCAGCTCGAAGCAATCCTCGACCGCGAGACGGCCCAGCGGGGTTTGATCTATCACGAGCTCCGCCATCGGAACATCGGGAACGCGCATTCGGTCGAAGTGCACCTGATTTTCCCGGCGGGGACTTCGCTTGTCGATGCGCACCGGCAGGCGACAGCCATCGAGCGGGTCATCGAACGGACGATCGAACCCCGCGCCCACGTGACGACGCACCTCGAGTCGGTCACCGATCACGACGACCTGCATGGGCACAGCATCCAGGATCCGCCGCATGCAGACGGATTGTCGGATCGGGCGGGCGGACACGACACGCGAGTCGACTGCTCCGCGGGTTAGATCTTCTTCCCGTTCACCGTGAGGGTGAGGCCGGCGAGAGTCTCGTTGGTCTTGAACTCGACGGCAACGCCAGCCGGCGCGGAGTAGTGGAGATCGAGGGTGTCGCCTGTTCGTTTCCACGACACTGTCACCAGGCCCTGCTGGGTCACGACGCTTCCCTTCGCCCATGTCAGCCCGTTCAAGCGCGGGCTGATGTGGAGACTGCGTCCACCGGCGGATGTTTCCCTGACTCCGAGAAGGATGCGGTTGAGGAACCGGGTCGGGGCTGAGGACCACGCATGGCAGTGGCTTCGCGTGGGCCAGTCGCGTCCGCCGGTTGTGCCGCTTGGGAAGCTCTCCCAGACGGTCGTGGCGCCCGCCTCGATCATGGGCAGGTAGTTCCTGTAGATGTCTTTGATGATCTCGTCATCGCGGCCGAGCTTCTCGAAGGCTTCGTACAGGTAAAGGACGGCGAAGGGCGACCCGGGCCGCACCATCGTCTCCGGCGGCGCGGTGAGATTGCGCAGGGCGGCGGGGGCGTTCGAGGGCTCGACGATGTCGTAGAGGAGCGACAGGAAACTGGTGTGCTGGCAGGTGCTCGGGCTGATCGACCCGTCGTCGCGGATGCTGTCGGGGTATGCCTTCCGGGCGGGATCCCAGAGCGCGTTGATGCCCTGGACGAGCCGGGCGCGGAACGCCTTGAGCCACAAGACGTGCGAGCTGTCATCGAGGATCTCGGCTTCCTTGAGCGCGGCATCGATGGCGCCGACGAGGAACATGCTGTTGTGGAGGACGGTCTTTGGGCTTTGATCGATGTTGACCCAGTCGAAGAAGTTCCAGAAGGGCGCGCTGAACAGGTTGCGATCGTTCACGAAAGTCTCCGCCCCTCTGAGGTTGCGGATCACAGCCGGGTAGATGCCCCGCAGGAATTCAAGGTCGCCCGTGTGCCAGTAATAGTCCCAGGTGGACAGCCCCCAGAGGAAGCTCCAGGCCGGGAGCAGCACATCCCAGCCCGACGGGGTCTGGCAACCGGCGATGGGGTAGCGATCGAGGGATTGGGCTGTGATGTTGATGCAGCGGCGCGCGAGGTCGGTTGCACCGAAGACACCGTAAGCGAACAGGGACTCGTTGCGGGCGTCGCCGACCCAATGGGTCTGTTCGTAGAGCGGGCAATCGGTGTAGGTGTCTTCCATGCATAGGTTCAGCGTGCGGGTCGAGATGGTCCAGATTTCGTTCAGGCGCGAGTCGCTGCACGCGAACGTGCCGCCATAATGGACCGGATAGGTCGACTCGATGAGCGCGAGGTTTCGGAATGTGACCGGGGCCTTCTGGTTGCGCAGGGTGACGAAGAGGTAGCGGCCCGAGCGCCGCTTCAGCGAGGTGAACCGGTTGACGCCGGTCTTGGTGATGTAGCGCAAGCCGTTGCGATTGCCCCAGGAATGCTGGATGCGTCCGTCGGGCGCAATGTACTCGACTCCGAAGATATCGACGACGACGCCGGCCTCGGCCCGCAGGTCGAAGCAATAATAGCCGCAACTCTGCTCGCCCAGGTCGTAGAGCAACTCGACGTCACCGTCCGCACTGGGCTCCACGATCGTGACTTCGGCGTGGTCATACATGAGCCCGGCAGGTTCGGCGACGAGCGGGCGCGCGTCACCCACGACCCGGCGCCGCTGGAACTGCCAGGTCGGATCCTGGACAAACATGGCGTCGTGTTGCATCGACTCCGCGCGGCGGCCAAGCCGGTCGCGAAATGACTCCGGATCCCTGACTTCGCCAAGCAGTTGCTCGGTTTCTTTCCGGTAGCGATCGATGATTCCGGAGACCCGTGCGTCCTCGTGTCGGAACCCGATCCAGTTCAGGTCGTTGGTGGCGAAGGCGAACTCGGGAAATCGCAGAAAGACCCACGGATTCGAAGATTCGGACTGCATCGGGTTTTCGAGCCTGAAACCGCGGGGATTCATGAAACGCACGCCTTTGTGTTTTTCGTGGTCGCAGACCTCGCGCACAAAGGCCAGGACCAGGTGGCGTCCGGGCGCGAGCGAGAATGCATTCTTGTCATTGCGCCGTCCATCCACGGCGACGGCCATGCCTTCGCTCTCGATCTCGAGGGCCAGCGTCTCCTGGGCCTCGATGAGAGTGGCCATGCCGCAAGCCTGGCTGACGGTGTGGTTGGCCTCGATGACGCCGGGGTTCACGAGACGCGCGGCGGGCATGAGGTAGTTCCAGCCATCCGCCCTGACGATTCTGGCATCGAGGAACGCCTTCAACGCAAAGGGTTGTTTCGTCAACAACCTGGTTTCGCGCGGCGCGAGGTTCTCCCACGGCCCCCGGTCGGCGTCGAACAACACCGCGGCCTTGGCGAACTCGAGGTCGCCTTCCAGCCGCGCATCGTAAATTTCCATCGGGGCCATCTGGATGCTCACCTTGGGTGTCGACGAAATCCATGCTGTTGCCGGGGCGATTTCCCAGGATCCATCCGTGATGACGGTCGATTCGGCGCCGTCGCGATCGACCATGTCGAGTTGAGCCAGGAGGCCGGCCTGCTGGGGGATGCGGTGAAAGTCGCCGACCCCGTAGTGTCTGGCGATCACGCGGATTTCGTTCGCCCCCTCAGTCAGGAACGGCGTCGCGTCCAAAACGTCGTACTGGTAGTGTTCGGGCCAGGCTCGCGCGGGGCCGTCGTTCACCCAGACACCGTTGATCGACACTCGGTAATAGCTGTCGGCTGTGATGCGCAGGGTGGCCTGGCGCAACGGGGGCAAGTCGACCAGCTTGCGCGCGACAACGGTCTGGTTATAGGCATGGACGTCCCCGCCCCGCGACCAGATCCATTTGGCTCGGATGGGGGTGTGTGTTTCCGAGAAGGCGGTGACCGCGACGAAGGCTGCGACCAGGACGGGGAGGAGGAGAGGCTTTTGCGGGCCAATGCGGCACAGAGGCTCGCAAGCCGGGCATATCCAGAGATTCATACGCCCCGACAGAATGGGCATCGGAGACGAGGGGTCGAGCCCAAAGATGGGTTCGCGGGCGGGGGTGCGGCGGCGTGGGCGGCGGCATCTTTAGACGCGGGAATTGACTTGGCTCAAGCGCCGGGCCGAGAAGCCTCTTGCAACCAAGTCTCAATTCCGCTACGGTGCCGCGCGTGAGCACAAATGCCGCAGCCGTCCCTCCCTGCTCGAGCCGGATGACGTGTCCGCTCAGCAAGGTGCGGGCGGGCACATGCGTCCGCATCAAGCGATTGCTTGGTGACCCGGCGCAGTGTCAGCGGCTGCGCGAGATGGGCTTCTGCGAGGAACAGCAGATCCGCCTTCTCTTGCGAAGTCGCAGCGTGGTGTGTCAGGTCTGCAACGTCCGCTTCGGCCTGAGCGCCGGGCTGGCCGACAGCATCTGGGTCGAACCGCTTCCACCGGAGCGGAGAGCGGCCTGAACCGCCCGGCGAGGATCCTCTTGCCCTCAACCGGCCTGCCGGCGGGGCAGCATGCATCTGTGCCCGAAGTCCGGGTGAGGCCGCCTCGCCCCCCATGTTCGCCTCCGAAGCCGTGCGCCGTATCATACGCCATTTCAGACCAGGCCCAAACGAGGCTTCGGCCAAGGGCGGCGCCCCGTTCCTGGTGGTTCTCACGGGCAATCCGAACTGCGGAAAGACGACGTTGTTCAATGCCCTGACGGGATTGCGCGCGAAGGTGGGCAACTACGCCGGGGTGACTGTGGAGCGGAAGGAGGGGCGTTTAACCGGAACCGACCCCGCGTCGCCGGTCAATGTTCTCGATCTGCCGGGGGCCTACAGCCTCTGTCCGCAATCGCTGGACGAGCAGATTGCGGGGGACATTTTGTTTCACCGGGTGCAGGACGTGCCGCCTCCGGACCTGGTTGTGGTTGTGGTGGACGCTTCGAACCTCGAGAGGAATCTCTACTACGCGACCCAGGTCATCGAGTTGGGCTATCCCACGCTGGTGGCGCTGAACATGATGGATGTGGCCCGCGACAACGGGCATTTGGTCGACGCGGCGGAGCTGCAGAAACAGCTTGGCGTGCCGGTCTTTCCAACGGTTGCCAGCACGCGAAAGGGGGTGACCGCCCTGCGATCGCGCATTCTCTCGGCGCATCGAGGCGAGGTCGCCGTCGGCCCGGTCCCCCTGTTCGCGAACCTGCCGGGGCCTTTCGAGCAAGAGGCGGCGGCCCTGGCTCAACTCCTGTCCGAGAAGGCCTTCGCCAACCGCCCCCAATCCGCGCGCCCGGCGGCCCGCCTGATTCTCTCGGACGAGAAAAGCCTGGTGTCCGTTCCCGCCCTTTACGGGCCGGCTGTGCGCGATTCCGTGATTGCGGCCCGCGGGCGATTGCAGGCGGCGGGACTCGATTGGCGAACGCTGCCGATCGAATCGCGGTACGCCCGGGTGTCTGCGATTTACGATGCGGCGGTCACCGATTCCGTTGTGGCGGAAGAGACGCCGAGCGATCGTCTGGACCGGGTGCTGACGCACAGGGTTTGGGGCCTTGTCATTTTCGCGGCGTTGATGGCGCTGATGTTCCAGAGCATTTTCGCGTTCGCGAAGCTGCCGATGGACGCGCTCGAGGCCGGAGTGACCTGGCTGGGCAGCGGGGTGGCCCAGATGCTGCCCCCCGGCGACCTCCGGAGCCTTTTGGTGGACGGGGTGATCGCCGGGGTGGGAGCGGTGGTGGTCTTTCTGCCGCAGATTTGCCTGTTGTTTCTGTTTATCGGCCTGCTCGAGGACACGGGCTACATGGCCCGGGCGGCCTTCATCATGGACAGGCTCATGAACAAGGTGGGCCTCCACGGCAAGAGCTTCATCCCGCTTCTGAGTTCCTTCGCCTGTGCCATCCCGGGCATCATGGCGACGCGGACGATCGAGAATGCGCGGGACCGGCTGGTGACGATCCTGATCGCGCCACTGATGAGTTGCTCGGCGCGGCTGCCGGTCTACACGGTGCTGATTGCCGCCTGCATTCCCGACACGCGGGCGCTGGGCTTCATCAAGTGGCCGGGGTTGACTCTCCTGAGCATGTATGCGCTCGGGACCGTGGCGGCGCTGTCCGCGGCCTGGATCTTCAAGCGGACTCTGCTCAAGGGCCGCACGCCGATGCTCGTCATGGAGCTGCCGCCCTACAGGCGTCCCATGCTGGCGGCAGTTCTGCGCCACATGTGGGACCGCGCGGCAGTGTTCCTGCAACAGGCGGGAACGGTCATTTTGGGAATCAACATTTTGCTCTGGTTCCTTGCCAGTTACCCGCGCAGCGCCGACGTCGAGAGACCATACGACGAGGCGCGCCGCACACTCGAAGCCCGTCTGGCCCAGAGCGGCTCGGAAACGGAGCACAGCGCCCTTCGCGAACAGATCGAGCGGCTGGGCGGGGAGCAAGCCGGCGCGCGGCTCCGCAACAGTGTTGCGGGACGCATGGGCCGATGGATCGAACCGATCATTCGCCCGCTGGGATTCGATTGGAAGATCGGCGTCGGGATCGTCACCTCGTTTGCGGCGCGCGAGGTTTTCGTGAGCACAATGTCGGTTGTGTACAACGTGGGCCGCGCCGAGGAGGCCAAGGGCGAGAGCCTGGCGCTGACACTCCGCCGCCAGGTTCACCCGGACGGTCGGCCTCAGTACACGATGCTGATGGGGATCTCGCTGATGGTCTTCTATGTCTTTGCACTGCAGTGCGCCAGCACGGTCGTGATCGTTCGGCGCGAGACCAACGGCTGGAAGTGGCCGTTGTTCCAGTGGGCCTATCTGGGAGCGTTGGCGTGGATTGCGGCCTTCATCACCTGCCAGGGCGGACGTTTGCTGGGCTTTCAGTAGGCGAACGCGCTGCGATCGCCTCATCGCGCCCCCGCGGGACGCGATCCAGATGGTAAACGAGGAATCGCTCGAGAAATGTCCCCAGCTCAGCCAGCGCTTTCGACGGCGGTTCGAGCTGCGCGGCCTCGCGCAGTTCGATTGCCGCGAGCTGCTGGGCCAGATCCCGGGTGGCGGAGGCAAGTCGGGCGGCGCTCCAGTCGGGGGCTTGGCCGCCCTCGGCGAGCAGCTTGAGTTCGAAGGCCAGCACGTACTGGGGCCGGGCGCCGTCGGAGTCGAGGCAGTCCACCAGTCGGACCAGCAGATCGTAAACGACCGGCAAGGGAGTCTGGGCCTCGGTCACCTGTTCGACCAGCAGGGCGCCGTAGGCCGCCTGCCGAAGCCGGGCGTAGTCCTCGCGGAGATGGGGATGAGTTTGCCGCAAGCCGACCTCGCGAAGCGTATGCAGATCGGAGCGGCGGCTGCGCTGAAACGAGAACTCAGCGAGATAGAAGATGTCCAATTTGCCGCGGAACGGCGATGTGGGTCTGCGTGCGCCCTTGGCGACCGTGGCCAGGCGCCCGCAATCCGGGGTGATCCAGTGCACGATCAGGCTTGTCTCGGTCAGGGGCCGAGTGCGGAGGACGAGGCCTGTGGCGCGCTCGATGGTCATTCTGCGATCTGGCGGCTCTCGACAGCCGAAGGAGCGCGCAATTCCGGCACGACGGACCCGAGGCTGAAGATGTACTTGAACGCGTCGGCCACGGTCATATCCAACCGGGTGATCTGGTCGTGGGGGACCACCACGAGGAATCCGCTTGTGGGATTGGGCGTCGTGGGAACAAACACGCCCACCATGGTCTGGCCCAGACGAACGGACGCTTCGGGAATCTCGTCGTTGGTGAGAAAGCCGATCGAATGGATGCCCTTGCGCGGGTACTCGATGAGGACGACCTGCTTGAACGAGGATTTCTGGGTCGAGGTGAAGGCCTCGTTGACCTGTTTGAGCGTGCCATAGATCTTGTTGAGCAGCGGGACGCTCGACATCAGTCGGTCGACACCCCGAATGAGCTGCCGTCCGACGTAATTCCGGGTGGCCCGGCCCACGATCGCCACCAAAAGGAAGCCCATGAGGAGGGCGAGGACACTCCAGTACCAGCTCATCTGTCCCTGTCCCTCTCCCGCGTGCGTCAGGGTCTTGGGCAAAAAGAAGAGCAACGAATTTGTCACCCCGGACACAGTGCTGAACAGCCAGAGGACAATGGCGAGTGACACCGCAACGGGCATCACCACCAGCAGGCCGGTGAAGAAATTGGCCCGCCAACGCAGGATTGTCTTGCGCATGGGGTGAATCTAGCCGGAAGGCCGGTCCCTCGAAACTACGAAATGCGAAAGCCCCCATCTCCCATCACCACGGCGCTCACGAAGAGACACCTTTCTGCTCGGTTCTCGAGGGCGCGTTCGTGCCGCGGTGGAGTGCGTGCTGGACGTTCATCTACCGTCCCGCGCCTGCGACCGGATTGCTTTTGCCACCACATGCGACCGCGTTTTTGAGTCGCAATCTCATGCGGGGGACAAGGACACGGATGTCCGGGCTGTGGCAAGACTCAGGCAGTCTGTCCTCTCGCCCAGGCATCCGCCTCGAGAATCCGATCGAGGGTCGGATGGGCCACGACCTCGTGCCGGTCCATCACAGCCGCCACGTGCGCGCTGATCTGCGGGAACGTCAGACGCCCATCGCAGAACAGCGCCACCGCGACTTCATTGGCCGCGTTGAGCACCGCCGGCAACGTGCCGCCCACCTCGCCGGCATGGCGCGCCAGCGACAAGGCCGGGAAGCGGTCCGGATCCGGCTCCTCGAAGGTCAGGCTCCCGATCTTCGCCAGATTCGTCCGCACGCGCTCGCTGGGCACGCGGTCCGGATACGTCAGCGCGTACTGGATCGGCAGACACATGTCCGGGGTCGAGAGCTGGGCAAGGATCGAGCCGTCGACGAACTCGACCATCGAATGCACGATGCTCTGGGGATGCACAACGACCTGCACCTGGTCCATCTCGAGACCGAAGAGCCAGCGCGCTTCAATCATCTCGAGCCCCTTGTTGAACAACGTCGCCGAGTCGATGGTGATCTTCGTCCCCATCACCCAGGACGGATGCCGCAGCGCCTGCGCCATCGTGATTCGATCGAAGTCCGAGCGCGGCGTGTTTCGAAACGGACCGCCGGAGGCCGTCAGCCAGAGACGCCGGACCGAGCTCATCGGCTTGTCTCCAAGGCATTGGGCGATCGCCGAATGCTCGCTGTCCACGGCCAACACACGGACTCCGAAGCGCTGCGCCTCCCGCATCACAATCTCGCCCGCCATCACCAGGATTTCCTTCGAGGCAATCGCAATGTCCTTGCCCGCCCGAATGGCCGCCAGCGCCGGCTGCAGCCCCGCCGTGCCCACGATCGCGATCAGCACGATGTCGGCCGAGGGCAGCGTGGCCAGTTCGATCAACCCTTCCGCGCCGACGCAGACGCGGCTCGATGCGCCCACCGTCTCCCGCAGCGCGGGCGCCCGATCCGAATTGCCGATCGAGACGGCCTCGGGCTGGAACTTGCGGCTCTGCTCGACGAGAAGTTCGGTGTTGTTGCCCGCCGCCAGACCGACCAATCGGACACGGTCCGGCAGGTCTTCCGCCACCTTGATGGTGCTGGTCCCGATCGAGCCGGTGCTGCCCAAAACAACGACGTTCTTCATGAATGGCGTCGCTCATCGTAACAGCCCGCCCTTGGCCAAGTCCAGAGCCGCCCAACCTCCTCAGATCCCAAGCACATGCCGAAGGTACAGGTACATCAGCGGGGCGTTGAACAGGATGCTGTCCAGCAGGTCCAATATGCCCCCGATGCCGGGAAAGAGCCGGCCCGAGTCCTTCACCCCCGCCTCCCGCTTCAACAGAGACTCGATCAGATCGCCCACGACGGCCGAGACGCCCAGAAGCACGCCGAGAATGACCGCGTGCCCGCTGTTCATGCCGATCAACCGCCCTTGCGCCAGCATGACAAAGGCCACGCTCGCCACCGTCGAGGCCAGGATGGCGCCGCCAAAACCTTCCCAGGTCTTTCCCGGGCTGATCCGGGGGATCATTTTGTGGCGCCCGATCAACGACCCCACCACGTACGCTCCCGTGTCGCTGCACTTGGTAACCAGCACGAAATAGATCAGGAAAAGCCGCCCGTTCGCTTCCGGATAAAAGTGGATCTTCTGGACGAAATTCAGCAACCACGCCACATACATCAGGCCAAAAAGTGTCGTCGAAATCGCCGTCAGTCCGGACGGATTGGATTTGGACACCAACTGACGCGCGCACAGGCCCAGGACAAACAGGACCAGGAACCCGGTCTCGAAGTCGTTCGCCTGCCCGAGGGCGTTCTGCGGCCCCCACCAGCCCGAGAGGCAAGCGAATGTGCCTCCGAGCAGCAGCCCCCCCCCCGCAATCCCCCAACGCTTGAAACAGACCAGCCCGCGCTTCTCGATCAAGCCGTAAAACTCGACCAATCCCGCCCCTCCCAACAGCACGATCAGGCCGATAAAACAGACGTCGGCCACAACCCGATGCGGCGCAAACAGGGCGGCGATGACCACGGCCCACAGGACAACAGTGCTCGAAAGCCGGCGCACAAACGTGGCTCCTTTCGACAAGGGCGACGAAGTCGATGCTGGGACCGCGGACATCGGCCAAGGGATAACCGATGTCGTCGGTTTGTGTCGAGCGCGCGGTGGAAGATGGGAGTTCGGAGATGGGAGTTCGGAGATGGGAGTTCGGAGATGGGAGTTCGGAGAGCCTGGGCGATGACTGGCGACCTGCCTGAGAACCCTCGGCAGACCCGCCTCGAGGGTTGTCATCCCTGCGGGACGGAAGCTCCGCTCAACTGCCGGGGCCACCCTCCGCTCATACCAATGCCCCGATTCGCTGCAAACCGGGCAGACCGACAACATCACCGGCACCTCGACCGGCACCTCGACCGGCACGCCGACCAACGCCGGCAGCAGCGCGCCAATCATCACCGGTTGGAATCTGGGCAGGAGACTCTGCTCGGACCATTCTTGCCGCGCGACTCGAGCAGCGCCGCGCGTGTCAGCCACCCGGTTGTTTCACGCGCTTGGCCAGGAACCGCAACCGGGCCAGCTTGCATAACAGACATCATGCGAAATCTGATTGCCTGTGCACTGACGCATTGACGGGCTGCGAGTTCCAGCCTTGACAACGGCTTATGCACTTTCAGAGTCATTTGTATACTGACTCATGAATTCCCAATCACTTTCCCAGCCCACCCTGACACACGATTCCATGGCGATTGCCCTGACACCCGAACGCCGTGCTGCCCGCCCTCATGGTATCGGGCGACTCCGAG
>Ga0116155_10002983_pt1 | contig 11376 bp, 5 predicted proteins | sample AD_UKC032_MetaG_FD_89890 | JGI IMG/M metagenome (GOLD analysis project Ga0116155, IMG submission 89890) | Active sludge microbial communities of municipal wastewater-treating anaerobic digesters from USA - AD_UKC032_MetaG | ecosystem: Engineered > Bioreactor > Anaerobic > Digestate | place: USA...
GACGCCGAGACCCACGCACTGAAACAATCCATGCAGCTGGCTGCGCCTATGCTCGACGCCGTGGCCTATGCGCCCAGTGGTGAGCGCGTGGCTGTCACAGGACGGCAAGATCGCACGGTGGTGGTGGAGCTTTTGACACAGACGGTGCGGCCGATTGCACCCTCATCATTTGAGTTTCGCCGCGCCGTTTCGGCGCATCACCGGGAGGTCGCGGCACTTGGGGCGGGCGACGGCTCGGTGTGTGTCCTGGATGCGGTCAGCGGAGCGCTGTTGCGTTGTTTTGCGCCCCATCGAGAGCCGACCACTGGTTTGGTGTTTTCCGCCGATGATCGTCAAATCATCACGGTGAGTGCCGATCACCGCATTGCGGTGAGCGACGTTGAGACGGGAGCATTGGTTGTGCGCTGGGAGGGTGGCGCAAGTCCGCTGGAGGCGGTCGCGGTGTCGCCAGGCGGAGAGTGGGTGGCGACCGGTGCACAAGATGGCAGCCTGCGCATCTGGGAGCTGCCTTCGGGGCGTTTCGTTCGGCAAATCGCCGCACATGCCGGGCGGCTGTTAACCTTGGCTTTCAGCCCCGATGGCCAAATCGTGGCGTCCGGGGGGGGGGCGATAATCGCGTGCAGCTGTGGGCTGTGGCCACGGGTCAGCCTGTCGCCACGTTCGACGAGCCTAGGCAGACGGTGCGCACCCTTGTCATCAACCCCAAAGGCACGCGCGTGGCGGCGGCGAGCTTCGATCAGCACGTGCGGGTATGGGAGATGCCGCCGTCGGCGGAACCACCGACGCAGGAGGTCGCCGCGGTTCCGGCGTTGGGGATCGCCGTGAGTCCCGACGGCGCGTGGCTTGCCACCATGGGGGGCGCAGGCTTGTTGCTGTGGGACGCGCAGAGCGGCGAACGGGTGAAGACCTTGCACGGCCATCAAGGGGATCTCGCCGACGCCGCATTTTTGCCCGGCTCCAAGATGCTGGTGTCGGCAGGCCGCGATGGCACCGTGCGCCTGTGGGACGTGGCCACCGGGCTTTGCCGTCGGGTGTTTGCTGGGGGTGACATGTTGGAGGCCGTGGCGGTGAGCGCTGCCGGGGATCTCGTGGCCGCGAGCGGTACCCCCGACGGCGCGGTCACGTTGTGGGATCCGGCGACGGGCGGTCGCGTGGGTGTGCTTCCTGGCACTCGCCCCAGGGCGGCTATCGCCTTGGCGTTTGCGCCGGTGGGCGACCGAATCGCGGTGGGGGGCTTGGATGGCTCGTTGCGACTTTGGCGAGCGCACGCGCAAAGGCTTGAGAGGGAGTTTGCGCGTGCAGGCGCAGGCTTCCTCACCCTGGCTTTCATGCCGGACGGCCGCGAGCTTTTGACCGGCGACCTCACGGGCACCGTAAAACGTTGGAGCTTAGCCTCAGGCACAGCGCGCCTCCTGGCCGACCTGAAGAGCCCGGTCGCGTCGTTGCGCCCGTTTCCAGACGGGGTACGAACGCTCGTAACCACGGCCTCGGGGCGAGCCTATCTCCTCACGCTTGCATCAGGCGCCATGACCGAGCTGTCGGCACTCAAGCCCACGCCCTGGGGGGCGTATGGCACCGTCAGCCCCGATGGCCGCACGGTGGCCATCACCAATGGCTATGCGGTGCGTCTCTTCGATACGATATCACGGCAGCCCGTCTGGCGGGGATTGGGCCTTTTTGGGGCGCCAGTGGAATTGCTTACGGAACGTGGGTGGGTGCGCCCGATGCCAAACGAAGTGAGCGCGCCATCGACGGTGGTGTCCTGGGGGGTGGGCGACGGAGAGCGCGATGGCCTAAGCGTGGCCGACGTCCGTGAGTTCCGGGACGGGCCTGATGGCAGGACGCTTTGTCTGTGGCGCTCGGGCGATCTTTTGGAGTTATGGTCCACCGGCAGCGCTTGGCGCCCAACGCTTGTTGCCAGCGCGCATCTCCCGGGGCTGGCCGCGCTTGTCGCCGACCTCGGCGCCTGTTCAGCCTTGGTTGGGAACGAGGCCGTGCGGCTGGAGGCGTCCGGGGCTGTGGCGGTTTTGGCGCAGCCGGCGTCGGCGCTGGCGTGGAGTAGCTCAGGTTTGGTTGTGGCCGGGGCTGGGGAGCTGTTGCAGTTCGATAGTGCCGGGCGGGTTGTCGAGCGATGGCCATCACCGCCCTTGGCCACGGCCGTTGGTGTGTTCGCAGGGCTCTCGGCGTTCGGCTTTGCCGATGGTCGGGTCGAGTTTGCCTGGCACGGCGTGAACGATCGGCGGCAAACCATCGTGGTCCAAGAACCGCCGCACACCCCCATCCAAAGCATCGAGGTGGCGCCTGGCGGCGATCTGGTGGCGGTGGGTACCAGCGATGGAACCGTAAGCTTGTACAGCACCGAGGACGGGCGATTGTTGGCGCGCAGTTGGTTGGCCGGCGAAGTGCGATTCTTGCGCTTTGAGGCACACCAGTTGGTTGCAGCGACGGAGTTGGGGCGCTATTTGCGCTGGGACTTGGCGCTGTTGCGATCGGAGCTTTGTGCGTTTGTGACCGACCTGACAACGCGCGTGGCCGTGGTATGGGAGCAGGGCGTTCCGGTGGTTCGGTCGCCGTCCTATGATGGGGTGTGTCGACGCTGAGTCTGGTCGTGGAGTGCACGAATGGGCGCTTTGAATCCACCGCCAACAGGCCACGCCAACGACGGAGGCGCCGAGGTGGCGCTCGCGCGGACGACTTGGCAGGGGGTTACCGCCGCCGACCTCCGGGTGTTTATGGCCGCCCATGCGGTGGACCCGAATGACAGCGCGGCGGCATCGTTGCATTGGAGTGACCTGATTTTCGCCATCGCGTGCCTCAAGGGGCAAGAAGACGCGCACCGGGAGCTCGTCCAGCGGGTCCATGCCGCAACGCTGCGGGCCGGCGGGCGGATCCAGGCGGCGGCCACGCATCTGGCGGAGGTCGAGAGCCGACTGCTGCAGGCGCTGCTGGTTGGCAACCCGACGGCCGGCGTGACCGCGGCAGGCGTGGTGCAAGGCACCACTCTGGGCGCGCCGAAGCTCCGGCAGTATCGCGGCCGGGGTTCGCTGGACCGGTGGCTGCTGATGGCGGCGATGCGGTTGCTGCTCAATGCAAGTGGCAGTCGCCCATGGGAGGCACCCATCGACGAGGCCTTGCTGTCACAGCTCGCTACCGATGCGAGCCCTGAGTTGGCGTTTTACCGGGAGCGTCATGTGCAAGAGGTGCGGGCCGCGCTTCGCGAAGCGATGCAGGCGCTGGATCGGCGGGAGAGGTCGCTGCTGTACTACCGGTTTGTGGAGGCCGTGCCGCTGGCCGCGTTGGCGTTGATGTACGGCGTGCATCGGGCGACGCTCACCCGGTGGCTGGCGGAGGCCCGCGCGCGCCTTAAGGCCACGATGCAGCAGCGCCTGCGCGCGGTGTTGAAGCTGGGCCCCGCCGAGGTCGACAGTGTCGTGCGCCTGGTTTTGGATCAGTTGGATTCCAGCATGCGGAGCTTGTTGAGGCCTGAGTCGGCGGCGCCCGAGGTCCACCGTTGATCTGGAGCGGACCCGCCGATGGCACGAGTCTGGAATGTTGGACAAACGACGCGACGCGCGGTGACGTGTGATAGGGCTCTCGATCGATAGGTTTCTAGGCTCGTGCGCAAAGTGGCTGTCGTGACCATCTTCTGGTCATCACGGGTGCGCGTCGGCTAAGGGGCCCGGTGTCTAAGGGAGGCGGGGATGCTCGGCGGTGTGGGGGAGACGCGATGAGCCATTGGCCCTGGACCCTCTTCGTGGCAGGCGCGCTTGCGAGTTGCCGTGCTGGGCACCCGACCGCCGTTGATGCAACCGCGACCGTCGAGCTTGACCCCGAGGAACAGCGTTGGCTTGCCGAGCACCAACCGTTGATTTTCACCACCGAGCCCAGCTACGGCAATGTCGAATGGTTTGACGAGGCGGGGAGGCATCGTGGCCTGGCTGCCGATTACTTCGAGCTGATTCGGCAGCGGCTGCAGGCCCGCATCGACGTGGTGCGCGCCCCCGATTGGGAGGAGGCGCTGCGTCGTGCCGAAGCCCATGAGGTGGCGGGGCTTACCGCGGCACAGCCAACCCCCGAGCGTCTGCAGTATCTCGATTTCACTGAACCGATTGCCGAAATTCCGTTTGTGGTGGTGGTTCGTGCCAATCACCAAGGGGAGTTGCCGCTCGAAGCGCTCGCGGCAAGACGTGTCAGCGTGACCAACGGTAACGCCATGCACGAGCATCTGCGCACGCATTTCCCCAAGATGACCGTCGTCCCATATCCCGACGATTTTAGCACCTTGTTGGCTGTCTCCTTCGATCAGGTCGATGCCGCGGTGGTCAACCTCGCGGTCGCCTCATGGCTTGTCGAGAGGCGTGGTATCAGCAACTTGCGGGTGGCGGTCGTCACCAAGCTCACCAACACTCTCGCGATCGCCACGCGCAACGATCAACCGCTGTTGCGCTCGATCATGGCCAAGGGGTTGGCCGCGGTGTCGGTGGCGGAGCGCGAGGCCATTCGGGCACGTTGGTTGCGCATCGATCAGGATCCGTTTGTCTCACGCAGGACGCTCGGCCGTTGGGGCGCGGCGGTGCTCGCGGTGCTCGCGTTATTAGGATTCCTCGTGTTGCTCTGGACGCGTACACTCAAACGCGAGGTCCGGAGGGCCACCGCGGCGCTTCGTCGCACCGAGGGCAAGCTGTCGAGTCACCTTGAGCAGACGGCGATGGGGGTGATCGAGTTCGATCTCGATTTTCGCATTGCCTATTGGAGCCCGGGCGCCGAGCGGATCTTCGGTTGGCGGCAGGACGAGGTGGTGGGGCAGGAGGCGACGGTGTTGGTGCCGCTCGAAGCACAGGCGCCGGTGCGGCAGATCTGGCAAGAGCTGCTCACGCTCAAAGGCGGCAGGCATCACATCCACGCCAACGTCGATCGGGCGGGGCGGCCCCTCCAATGTGAGTGGTTCAATACACCCCTCGCGAATGACGCGGGCCAGCTTGCTGGCGTGATGTCCCTGGTGGTGGATGTCAGCGAACGGGAGCGGCGAACCGAAGCCCAAGCGCGGGCGCAGAGACTCGAATCTCTGGCACTTCTGGCGGGCGGTATCGCGCATGACTTTAACAACCTGGTGACAGGCATTCTGGCCAACATATCGTTGCTCCGGACGTCGGCGGAGTTGCCCACCGAGCAGCAGGAGATCTTGGCCGAGGCCGAGACGGCCGCGCTTCGAACGAAATCTTTGGCCCGACAGCTTTTGACCTTCTCGCGCGGCGGTGCGCCGGTGCGGGAGCTTTTCGATGCCGGGCCGGTCGTGCAGGAGGCGGCGCGCTTTGCCGCCCGCGGTGTCGCTGGCGTGTGTCGGGTGGAGGTACCGGCGGAGCTTTGGACCGTTTACGCCGATGCAGACCAACTCGGTCAAGTCGTCCAGAACTTGGTGCTTAACGCGTTTGAAGCGCGTGCCGATGGCCAGGTGACCATCGTGCTCACCAACATCACGTGTGAACCACCGCACTCGGCGCCGGGGCCGTATCTACGCATCCGCGTGGTGGATCAGGGCCCAGGCATCGCGACTGAGCATTTGGCGCATATCTTCGACCCGTTCTTTTCGACAAAAGAGCGGGGTTCGGGCCTGGGGCTCGCAGTCACCCACTCCATCGTCGCTCGCCACGGCGGCATGATGGAGGTGCGCTCGGAGCTGGGGTGTGGCACCACCTTCGACGTGCTGCTTCCGGCCGAACCCAACAAGCGCCCGGCCCCGGCCATCGCCCGCGCGCCGACACCGCTGCCGGGGAGGTGCCGACGCGTGCTGATTGTGGATGATGAAGTGCAGATCCTCAATGTCGCCAAGCGCGTCCTGGTCGCTGCAGGCTTCGACGTTGCAATTGCCACCCGTGGCGAGGAGGCCTTGGTCAGCTTTGGCGCGGCACGTTCGGCAGGCACACCGTTCCACGTCGTGGTCCTGGACCTCACGGTGCCTGGGGGTATGGGGGGGCTCGCGACCTTGCAGGCGTTGCGGGCCTTGGATGCCAATGTGCGCGCGGTGGTGTCCTCTGGCTACTCTAATTCCGAGGTGGTTGCAGACTTCCGTTCGCACGGGTTCAATGCCGCCATCAGCAAACCCTGGAGTGCCGCAGAGCTACGTCGCGTGGTGGCGGAGCTCGCGGCCGAGGCCAGCAGCTCCCAAGTTCTGGCGCTGCCGCCGAAGTCGGCATCCTGATCTGAGACCCCTTGTGCCGGCAGGGTCCGTGGACGATCTGTTTGTTTACTAGCGTCGGCGACAGACCTGGCGATAGATCGTCGTCGGCGCGCCAAGGGACACCTGAGAGCGCTGTTGACCTAGCCTATTAGGGATTCAAATGAGCTTATGCAGACACTCAGCGAAGCAAACCATCATTCTTTGGGCGTTGCTGCTTGTGGCCCATAGCGCGTCGGCCGACGGACGCAATGTCCCCGAGGTCTGGGTCAAACCCGGGTTACGATTCCGCCAACTCACGCGGGACAATTCGGCACTTGGGCCGAACGGTGCGCTTCTCGTCAATATGAATGGACGCGTGTTGTTGCATGACCTTCGCGCCGGCCGCGACGTTAGCGTTTTTCGGGTCCCAGGCGACGCGTGTTCTAGTTCGCCGGTGGCTTGGTCGCTGGATGGCTCGACGCTAGCGGCGGGTTGCGGTAACCAGGTGGCGGTGTTCAAACGCGACGCCCCAGCGCCGATCGCAAGGACCTCAATCGGGCCGCTCATCGATCAGCTCGCCTTCTCATCAGATGGCACGCGTCTCATCCTCCTTAACAGGGGGACCATATCCAGCTTGACGGTGCTCGATTGGAACAGTGGCGCCGTTGTCTTCTCGCGACCGTTTGCGCCTGCTGAGACAGTGGTAAAGCTCAATCCCGAGTTCGTGGTCGTGCAACGAACAGCCCCAGATGCGCAGTGGGTCGTACAAGATCTGCAAGGCGCCGTGAAAGCGCGCTTCTCCACTGCGAACGTTGCGTTCATCGCTTTTGGCGCAGCGACGTCTCGTGTCGCGATCCTCCAGAAGGATGGTTTGCTCGTTGCCCAGGACCTCGTCGGCGAGAAGCCGCTCTGGTCCCACCATGATCTCACGTCTGGAGATAAGGTCTTTCTCAAGTTCACGGGTGGCGACCGCCGACTTGTAAGGCTCCAAGCCGGTAACTCGCAAAGCGACGTGACGATGTACGACGCCGAAACCGGTGAGATGGAGCGGACGATCGCGGCTCCGTTCTTTGCCGACGATGTCGTCGCGCTCGACTCGCAATGGGCGGTGATTAACGAGCACTATGACGGGACGTGGGCCTGCGATTGGAATCATGTTCCGACGGCCGAAGCCGCCGAGCCTGTCATGTCTCGTCACGTTAGTGCGCTTCGTGCTGAGCGGGACCGCATCGTCGTCACCTTCGAGCCCGCCAATGCGACGGGTCAGAAGCCGCCGCAGCTGGCTTTTTATACGCAGCGCAAGACTGCCGTCTGGCTCGTCGGCGAACTCGCGAAGCCCGACGATGTCGCTCACACCCTCCGGCGTAAGGTCGAGCTAGGTGACGACGATTGCCTCATCGTGCGCGAGCGGACCAAGGAGGGCTGGAGTGAGGGGCGGTGCTTGCGGTCGCCGGGGCCACTACGCGAGGATTCGCCCCACCTGTCTGCCGATGGAAGCCGCATCGTGGTGCTCGCGCAGAATGGTACGTTTGAGCTCTGGAACCTGGATCGGGAGACCCTTGAGCAAACCTATGTCTTTAACCCAGCTTCACCGAGCCCTGACCACGTAGGGCCGCTGGTGGCGAAGGCGGCAGCATTGTCTGTTGATGGGCGTTGGCTATTGGGGTTCCGAGCGAATCGAGAGCTGTTTGCCTGGAAACTCGGTTCGTCTGAACCGCGCTGGGCTTATCGACCCAAGCAACCGGTGCACGAGGGTGACGAGTATCTCGACCCCGACGACTGGAGTTATCAGCAAACCTACGGGGACTCCGTGTCAATAACGGCTATCGCCCTCGCTCCCAAACGCGACGAGTTCGCGGTGGCACTGAGTAACGGTGCGCTTCTGCTTCTGGATGCTGCTGGACACGCGACACCGCTCATCGACCTTGCCGATCATCTCGATTCGGTGTGGTCATTGGTCTACACGTTGGATGGCAAGACCTTGGTGGCGGGGACTGCGCGCGGCGGTCTGCTGGCATTTCGTCGCTAGTACGAGCTTATCACATGGCGTGGCCTTGGCCCCGAGCGGTCGGTTCAGCGACAGTGTCTCCCGCCCCCCCCGTTCTTTAGTTCCGCTGTTGATTGGGTGTTGCTAGCACGTGCGGTTAAGTGTCTGTGCTAGTCTGGAGTCCTAAACCCAGTCGCGCGCGCAGCCTTGATGAGGCCCGCATCGAATGCCAGAAATTGTACGTCACCCACGAAAACACCGCGCAGCATGCACCGCGCTTTGTGCGACCACCCCGGCAGTGCCGGACCTACCCACCTCGTTGCCACGGGTTGCTGAGTTGAGGATAAACCTCAACTCCGACGGTCATTAGCAAGGAGCAAGCGATGCGCAGCTTGGTTGCAGTCATTCTGGTAGTTGCGAGCGCGGCCTGTGGCGACGGCAATTCGTCCGCAATGCCCAATCAACCGGGCGACCGCGACAGTGTCGGCGATTCGCTTGCGAGCGACGACGACGCACACGGTGATAGCGACGCTAATGCTGATGGCAACGGTATCGGCGATAACACCAGCACAGGCGACAGCATCCCCGCCGACGACAGCCCCGGCGACGCTGCGGGCAGCGCGGAATTGGCGTTACCGGCCGTGATCGATCTGCCGTATGTCGTGGCTGGCGCTCTTGGCTCTGAGGTCAGCGTCACCGTCGAAAACCTGGGCACCGGGGACGCGCTCGGGCCTCAAGATGGCAATTTGGTGTGGCGTGTCGTCGGGAGTTCGTCGATCACCGTGGCGTCGGCGCCCGCAGTTGTTGCCGCGCAGGGGAACGGCTCGGTGATGCTCGCTTACAGTGGTTGTGCGGCCGAGGAGATCGTGCGCGCGACGCTTGAGGTAGATACTGCGACGACAACCCACGCGGTGCCGGTCTTCGCCGTTTGCGGCAGCTCGGCGCTGGCGGACGCTGCGTTCGAGCCCGTTTTGGGCGCGGGCCAAGTTGTCGAGGGGTATGGTGCGACCGTGGCGATGCCGACGGCGCCGTTTCCAGACAGCTCCGGCATATGGACCGACGACAGCGTCTACATCTTCGTTCCCGAGAGCTATCGCCCGCTCGCCTCGGTCGACCTGGTCGTGCACTTTCATAGCCACAACACGACGCTTGCGAGCGCGGTTTCGAGCCATCGGCTGGCGCAGCACCTGTATGCCAGCGGTGCCAACGCCGTGCTGGTGGTGCCGCAAGGCCCGGTGAATGCGGCGAGCGGCAACTTTGGCAAGTTGATGGCGGCTGGTGGGCTGAGCGCGCTTGTCGATGAGGTGTTGGTGGTGCTCTACCGAGAAGAGTTCGTGACGCAGCCGACGGTGGGTGACCTCGCGTTGACGGCGCACGGCGGCGGCGGGCAGGCGGTGGCGACCAATCTGGGCGTAGCCCAATCGTATCCCATCACGCAGGTTGGCCTGTTCGACGCGATGTACAACAACGCCCAAGCCTACTGTGACTTTGCGTTGGCGGGCGGCCGGCTGCGCTCGGTCTACAGCCCCACGGGTGGCACGCTCACCACCAACCAGGCCGCGGCCGCGTGTATCACGACCGGTGGCCTTGCTGTTGTCGACCAGCCGAGTCAACGGGCGCTCTGCGACGATGCGGTCGTTATCTACGAGGCCAACGTCAGCTTCGCGAACACCACGCGGTTCGATGGCGCCTACGGCGAGCAGCTGCGCTTTGGCCTCAGGCATTCGCGGCGAGGTCCGCGGGTGGAGCTGCGGCAGGCTGTGAGCGCGTCGGGCATGGCGACGGTGTCGTGGTTGTCGCCGCCCGATGCCGACCTGACAGGCTTTCGCGTCGAGGCTGCGACCGACGGCATGGACTGGTCGGTGGTCGCCGAGGCCGGGCCGAATGCCAGCGAGGTGTCCTTTGCCTTTTCAGGGGGCGCCGATGTTCGGGTCATGCCGGTCGTGGTCGGTTTGGACCCTGCCGAGAGTCGCGCCTCCGACGTCTACCATATGGACGACGATGGCAACGTGTTGGTGGTGGACGGCTTCGACCGCATCTTAGATGGCTCTTACAGCGGCCTAGCGCACAACTTCGCTGCGCTCGTGGGCGTGGCCGCCGGGGCTGTCACGACCGTGTCGCATCGGGCGGTCAGCGAAGACGGCTTGAATCTCGATAGCTTTGCCGAGGTTCTCTGGTTGTTAGGGGACGAATCGAACCTCGACCAGAGCCTGTCGCCGGCCGAGCAGACCATTCTTGCCAACTACCTAGCGCAAGGGGGGCACGTGATCATAAGCGGCAGCGAACTCGCCTACGACCTGGACCATTTGGATAACGGCACGAGCTTCATCCACGACATCTTGGGGGTGAGCTACAGTGCCGATGACAGCGGTTCTTACACCGCGAGCGGCGCCGGGCCGTTGGCTGCGCTTACAAGCTTCGACTACGGCGGCGTCGGTGCTCCCTATGAAGAGGACTATCCCGACGTGCTGGCCGCTATGGCCGGGGCCGAGGTGATTCTGAACTACGCTACCGCGACACCGGCCGGCGCTGGCTTCCCCGGGCAGACGGCGGTGGTAGGCTTTCCGATCGAGTTGGTCGATTCGCCCGCCGACTTGAGCGCGCTCGTCGCTGCTCTGCGCAGTTTCGTTGCTCCCTGAGCGCCTCGCTCAGTCGCGCGACCAGGGCCGGCGAAAAAGCTGACGATTCCCCAAGGGCATCCTGGCGTGCCCAGGAGGGTCCAGGCCGATGATGAACGCACCGTTGCTACTTGCCTTGGTTCTCTCTCAGGCTGCGCAACCTACGCCCACGCTTACGTGGTCGGCCGCGCGCTTTGTCGATGCCGCCCGCAAGCTTCTGGGGGTGCCGTATGAGTTTGGCGGCCGGATGCGTGGGGCGTCGCTCACCATCGACTGCCAAGGCGTGTTGTTCTACGCCGCCGAGCGCGTGGGCGCGTGCGGCTGGAAATCGTTCTCGGTACTGCCCACCGAGTCGGTGCGTGATGGCGAGCTGGGTGCGCCCGTGCCAGGGCTCGCGCCGATTGCCGCCAGTGAACTCGACGTACAACTGTTGCTGCCGGGTGACGTGTTGCTGTTCGTCGACCCAGTGGAGAACCCAGGCGAGAAGTTCATCGCGCAGCTCGGCGGGCGTGCGGTTTGGGTGTGGCATACCGGGATCTACAGCGGCCACGGGCGGTTCATCGTGGGGGCCCCTTTTGCCGGGCCGGTGGTCGAGCTGGAACTGCTGCCATGCC
>Ga0116155_10002992_pt1 | contig 11363 bp, 7 predicted proteins | sample AD_UKC032_MetaG_FD_89890 | JGI IMG/M metagenome (GOLD analysis project Ga0116155, IMG submission 89890) | Active sludge microbial communities of municipal wastewater-treating anaerobic digesters from USA - AD_UKC032_MetaG | ecosystem: Engineered > Bioreactor > Anaerobic > Digestate | place: USA...
ACAGCGTTGATTATAAGCAGATCGACTGACTGTCTGCCGGCGCGGCCGGAGGTGGGCGGCACCTCCTTTCCGAACTGGTAGTGGCTGTTCCAGTACCCGGAGACGGAAACACCGAGCAGTTTCCTGAGGCTGTCATTGTCACGGCACTCGAGGACACGGGAGAAAAGTCCTTCGCTGTGCGTGAGAAGAGCGGCAAGCTGTGAGAGCCTGACCGTCGGGAAATTGGCGGGTCTGAGCCTGTGGAATTTCCAGAGCCAGCCGTCAGCCGGCAGAAGTGAGTACTTTGTGCGCAGGATTTTGTACTCCCGGGTAAGAAGCAGGTAATATGAATCCGTGACTGCCTCCCGGAAGAGCGCCTCGTCAAGCAGCCCGGCAGTACCGAAGAGCAGGGCCTCAACCTGCAACAGGTTGTCAGAGTGCTTTCTGATGATCTTCAACGGCAGCCTGGATGCCAGCATCTCAAACGGATCAGTGTTGACACGAAACCCGAAATATCTGGCAATGAGCCTGTAAATAGTCTCTTCCCAGTCATTGCCAGTCCTGGCAAGAATCTCCCTTACCTCGTTGCTTTTGCGCTCGAGGCGCTCCACCGCCACAGTCCAGAGCCAGTGCTTTACAATAAACCCGTCTGTCATCCCTATAAGGCCGCTGCAAGGCAACGGTGACGGGTTATTGACGAATCCCAGGTAGTTTTCCCAGAGTGCCGGATCGTATGCGGGCCTGGCGGTAATCAGCCTCCGGCCGGAGGCTGTGTAGACATCTGTATCCTCATCATGCACAAGGTGCAGGATCACGTTGTCATATGCATGGTCAGTATGATGGCCGTGCCTGTACCAGTCTGACGCCCTGACATGGATCTCGGTATTGCCGGCCCAGTCAGTGCCGCCAACAGTAATCCGGGTGTTGAAGAAATCGGGGCCGGAGTCGCGGTTATACTCTCCCGGGTTGATCACCTCTATCTGTCCGGCTTCCCTGTCGCACAGGCTTCCACTGTCATAAAACCGGTTTTTCCACAACCAGTGGAGGAACTCTTCTTTCATGATCGGAAAAATTTAAAATGCAGCATATCAAATTTAAGAACAAACGGACAAATGGACAAATTATCAAACAGGATTTGAGAAGGCGCTGCTGAATGAGTCCTTCAGATGCTGGCAGGGATGCAAATTCCGGGTCTTGGACAGGGCGACGGGATGTCTCCCCCTTAAAAAATGGGACAATCACCGTGATTTATTTGACGAAGTGCAAAAAAAATCCTGTGAAAGAAATAACAACGAACGGCCGTAATGCTTTAATTTTACTAATCCTTAAACTTAACAGTACAATTCTTTATAACCCCGCAAGAAAATGAAAACTCTTATTAAGGCTGCAGCCGTGCTGATTCTGTTCAGTATGGCCGTAAGTGCAGAAGCTCAGATTAAGGTCGATCTGAAGAAAAAACTGGAACAACAGGTAAACCGAAGGCTCAATCAGAAGGCAGACCAGGCCATAGACAAGGCGCTTGACACCGTGGAGGACAGTCTGACGCCTGACAAGAAAAACGGAGGCAACACCAATACAAACGGCACAGATCAGAAGAGTGGCACCGGACAATCTCAGGGCAAAGACGGGCAGGATGGCGGGGCAGCCGGCGGCAGTCAGCAGCAATCCTCGTTGCAGGCCTATTCAAAGTATGACTTCATTCCGGGTGAAAAGGTGATCTTTTATGATGATTTCAGCCAGGATGCTGTGGGCGACTTCCCGGCGCTTTGGAACACAAACGGATCAGCAGAAGTTGTGACAACCAACCTTTTTCCAGGAAACTGGATGAAGTATGTGATGGACCAGTGCGTGTGGACTGATGAGCTGCTCAAATTGCCTGAAAACTATACAATTGAGTTCGATGTGATTCCCATCGGAGGACTTGAAGGGCCAGGAATGTCAGGTTGGCATATGAAGCTGATGCAGGCAAAGAATGCGAAAGCCTGGGACGGAGGTTCGGCACCGGGCCAGGGCGGATTCGAGTTTAAAGTTGAGTACTTTGGCAGACCAAGTTATCATACCTGGCTTTACGGAACTGAATGTGAGCAATTAAAACTGAGCGGATATGTTGATGGTGATCAGTATAAGGAAAAGATCAACCAGAAATATCATATTTCCATATGGGTTCAGAAATCGAGAATAAGACTTTACCAGGATCAGAACAAAATCGTAGATCTTCCGAAAGCATTTCCAACAGGTTGTATAAAGCCTGACAGACTGAGATTCGAGTACGGTGCTGCAATGATAAGCAATGTCCGCATCGCCGTGGGTGCACCGGATATGCGCAACAAACTCATGACTGAAGGGAAGCTGATAACTTATGGGATCTATTTCGATGTAAACAAGGATGTTGTAAAGCCGGAGTCCTACGGAACACTGAAGGAGATTGCCGCCATCCTCAATGAGGTACCCGATGTCAAGGTTAAGATTGTTGGCCATACCGATTCAGACGGCGCAGATGCCGCCAACCTTGATCTCTCAAAACGCCGTGCTGCTTCAGTGAAGAATGAGCTGGTGAAATCGTTCGGAGTGAATGGTGACCGCCTGGTTACTGACGGTGCGGGTGAAGGCCAGCCTGTGGCAGCCAATGACACGCCTGCGAACAAGGCGCTGAACAGAAGGGTTGAACTGATCAAACTGTAGGGATAATTTACCTGAGCTTTTTCATTCCGGACAATTAATCCATTAATGCAAAAAGATGAAACGGATACTGTTGATATTAGTGGCAGCCGGTATTGTTCATACCGGAGCCGCACAGACGCGGACACAGGAATATATGAAGAAGATACCTGCCCTCCCGAAGGATTCATGCAATGCGACAAGGTCATCGGTTGAAGGCTTTGTCAGCCAAGTCTCGGCACTCAGGGACGAGCTCGTCACCGAGATCGAAGGAATAAGGGAAGCGGTTGACTCGCACATGGAATCAAATGCCGATGTCGCAGAGGCAAATGCCATGAAGCAGATGGCACAGATGTACGGCATGTCACAGGCTGACATCAACAAGTTGAAAAATGCAAAGGACATGTCAGACGCTGACAAACAGGCCCTTGCAAACAAGATGGTGATGCAGCAGGCCAACATGAGTATGGATGAGGCAAAGAACCTTTCGAAAATGAGCGAGGCAGGAAGGAAGGCATATGCCGAGGCGTATGCGGTTGAAGCAATGGCAACTGCACAGAATGATCCGAACCAGGAAGCCAAAAGCAACAATGCAAAGAACATGTACCAGAGCGGTGTTGCCCAGCAGGCTGCAATCTCAAAAATCAATGAGATAACCACCCGGATCGCAGCCCTCTACAGCCCCATTGAAAAAGACCCTGAAAGGCAGAAGATGCTTGACCGGATGAAAGCCTGGAACAACCAGCTGACTTCCATGATGGGAATAGTCAGTGACGGTGAGGCTCGCATAATGGACTCACTCAGCCTTAGAATACAGAATGAGCAGATAGCTTACTGTAACAAATACACTCCCCAATACAGGGCTGCTCTGAGAAAACATCTTCAGACAGTGAAGGCATCGATGCCTGACTACAAGAAATTCGGTGACATAAACGCGGAGACAACCAAAATCCAGACCGGAATTGACATGCCGGAAGAGGGGAAAGAACTTGCCTCCCTTGAAGCAATAGCCGATTACCTCAGGGCACTGGGGGAGGTTTACAGGTACAAGCTGTACTATTCTGATGAATACTGATTACCCTTCTGACAGAGGTTCCGTACTGTACATATTTATTAATATTTGATTGCATGAGACACATACTTGTGTTACTGATGCTGTCCGTATCCCTTCTGATGAGCGGACAGACCGGCCAGTCTACGGATCAGATCAGGCAGCGGATGGCTGAGATCAGGAGAACCACCAACTGGGATGACCCTGCCGCAGCGGCGAAAGCCAATGCCGAGATAAAAAAACTGGCAGCACAGATGGGTGGGGGACAACCCCCTGTGAGTTTCGGCAGCGGACAGGCCGGGAAGGCGGAACCAGCCACTCCGGAAACAATCTCAGTAAAGGCGTCCGATGTCACAACCGGAAATATAGCAGCAATCGCACAGCGGTTTTACTCCAAGTCATACAAAACACTGGATGCAGCCGGCAAAACACAGTTCGACCAGCATTTCAGAGAAGCGGCAGCTGATGACTTCACATTCCGGTCAGTAAGGAAGCTCTCCGGCATCGGCGGAGTGCTCATCAGCATGGGTGATGACCATAACCTCGCATGCGTGTATCTTGCAGCAGCCGTCAAAGCCATGCCTGATGACACACTGAGCGTGAATAACTTCGGGGCATATCTCAGAATTATTGACTCAGTAAAAGCTTCCATTCCGGTACTTCTGTATGCAGACAAACTGTACGGAGAAAGTCCGATTGTGCTGACACAGCTTGGCTGCAGCTATCTGGAACTCGGTCATGAGAAGGAAGCCGAGAGCTATCTTAAGGAAGCCCTGGAGTATAATCCCGGTTTTGGTCAGGCCCATACGGCTCTCTGTGAGCTGTATATCAAGCAGGGCAGGCTGGAGGATGCGCTTGTTGAGTTGTTTGCAGGAGTAAAAGGGATGGGGGCCTCCTATGCAAGAGCATCAGGCAACTACGCCTACCTGCAGCAGCAGGCTGAAAAAGCAGGTGAAAACGGCAACCAGAGTGCCAAGGAAGCATTCTGGGACGAGACCAGGAACCAGATCAGTCCCGATGATGCCCTCGCACCCCTGGTGCCATCTGTTGATCGCCTTAAAATGCCATCCTTTCTAACTTGCCAGAAGATAACCGACTGGATGGAGGGAGGCGGATACGGTACTTCCGTACAGGCATATAACCGGATGCACAGTTTGCTAATGAAATTTTCCGAAGAGTTCCTTCAGGTCCATAAGGAATTGCCGGTGTTGCCTCCCAATGCTGTTCTCAGGGATTATCCCAATGAAAGATTTGCCCTCGACTGCATAACAGAGTATTTCTTCAGAGAGTCGGAGGAAGAAGCCCATGACTTCAACGATGCTTATGATGCAATAATGGATGAAGTCAATGCTGAGGCAGAAGCCTATCTTCAGAACAAGGAGACGTATACAATGGAGTACGTGCGTTGCGTTGAGGGCTGCGGCGGCGACGGCTACTGTATTGAGGAGTGTCACCGGGTATATTGCACGAAGGAATGTCCTGCAGCCAATATTTATAATAAAAGTCTTCAGGGGCACTGGGAAGATTACCTGTACCAGTTCAATGAAACTGCCGACAGGCAGAAGGAGATACTGAATGACCTGTATGAATTTTCAGCCCCGTGGTTCTCGAAGATTGAAAGTCCTTACTGGAGTAAGATTTATGCCTATGAAATACAACGGGTTGCCCTTTCGGCGATCATGAATGTTTACTCAGCAAACGCCAGACCCTTCCAGTGGCCTGCGCATAATGACTGCGGCACCGACTGCTCCGCATATGCCAATCCTGCACCGCCGCCCCCGGAAGATGAGGAGGAAAAGGAACCCAAAGGGAATGAATGCCCTGAAGATAAAAAGCTCAATATCGGCCTGGGGATATGCAGTATCGCACTTGATTGTGAGAGTGCAGAATTCGGTTGTTCGGCAGGTGCCGCTGTTTCAATAAAAAGAAATTTCAAAAATAAGAGCACCACCACTTTTCTTGGTGTCGGCGCCGAGGCAGGACTGGGATTTGCACACGCTGAGGCAAATGCCGGGGTTACCATGACAAGGCATGATAACGGCGACCTGGATGTGGGTGTGAAAGGTGAACTTACCGGTACAGTCGGCGCTGGACCCGGGTCAACAGGTAAAAACTATGAGGTGAATGTCACCGTCATGGAAGGTTTGAGAACTGAAACCAAGGACGTGATAGGCATTGGTTTTTAATCATTAAATATTCCGGGGCAAAGGGATTTACACAAATGACAAGCGCCATAATGAGAAAGACACTTTTCTGCATGCTCATTCTTGTAGCAGCATTGAGTTCACCCGCACAGGATAACGCCTCGCTTGCTGACAGGCCGGGCACCTTCGAGATTCTAAGCCGTACTGACTATGCCTGGCACGAATGCGGATTCACACAGGATGACATGACCGCCAACCTCGGTAGAATCAAGGATATAATTGAGGTGGTCAGGCAGAATCCTGTTCTCGGTGATATCAAGGGCTTTGCCGGCCGGGCACGGCTCCATACCATGTCAATGACCTGTAAACTAGAGGTGTGGTACGGTGTACCGGTAAGAGTCGCCTTTGAAATATGTACTTTCTTTTATAATAAGGAAGGCAAGGTGGCCTACAATACAATAGAGCCTCCATCATGGTCACTCTGCACCAATGACTTTATTCCGGGCTGGTCTGATATTTTCGACATTAAATATTCCTACTTCACTGTTCCGTTGAGGAAGAAAACCGTTGAGCCCGGCATAGATGTCTATGACGGAGAATGCTGGGTCCTCTACAACCCTGACCGTCCGCCCTACTGGATCCCGGTAACTGTGGAGGAGGCTTTCAGGGCAGCAAGAGAGTTCTCCGCGAAAGAGACGAATGAGGTCGCTGCAGCGTACAACAGGCAGTTTCTTGACCAGGAATGGGCAGCGATACCGGAGGAGGACCGTCAGAAACCGGCATATTTCGGCGGCGGACTGGCACGGGTATCAGCTTCGCCCGGCTATGGCGGGCAGGACAGCATCTTCCCTCAGATAATGAAGGTAAATCCGGCCTATCCTGACAGGTCATTACCCCGTTCAGCCATCCAGTTCATCTGGTTCAGATCGGTACAGAACAAGCAATACATGAAAAAGGAACTTGACCAGTGCAGGGAATACATGAAGAAAGGTTCCGGCAGTGGCTGTGACCTTGCAAGGTTTGAACTCGCATTCGGTATGACCGATATTCGAAACCTCGCAGATGAGATAGGCAAATAGACTTGAAATTCAAGCAAAATGAATTTTTCACGGGTTATGCACTTATGCATAGGACTTTTATCATCCAACATGCGACTAAAATGAAAAAGGGGCTCTTTTTGTTAATCCTGCTCACTCTCTTCACCGGAGTTCTCTCTGCCCAGGAAACCAAATTCCTGAAGGATAAGCAGGGGAAATATATAGTTAATAACCAGCTCAATAAATGCCCCGGATTTGATTTTGCAGCCTATTCCGGAAATCTGAAAGTCATTACCGACTGGTTCCATTCCAAAAATCCGCCGGCATTCTTAGGGTCAAAGGACGAAAGTATTTCCGGTATCAGGGCTGATGGTGAGGGTAGCCCGGTCATGAAGTTCAATCCGGATTGCTGGGACCGCAACCTCCCTCCCACGGCAATTCAGTTCATCTCGCTTGAATACAGGCCCGCCTCAGAGGAAGAGCTTCGGCAGTTTATCAAAAGGAATGACGGGCTTACCGACTATGTCAGTCTGTAAATGAATAACCTGCCTGTCGCAGAACTGGGCGCATTGATAAACAAAAAATGACCGGCCTTAATGTCATAATCACTTAATATTATGAAAAAACTTCTGCTCTTCTCTGTCCTGGGATTTTCGGCCCTTGTTTCTTCCGCCCGTCCTTGGATACCGGAAAATCCGGGATCAACCTGCCCCGGCAAAGGAAAGACCGACAATCCTTCAAATACCGGCAAAGCCCGGAATCAGGATCGAGGCCTGTGGCTGCTTACTGTCAGTATAACTCAAAGCAGAATCATGCAGAAGGATACACTCATAAGTTTCATGGCCGGAGATAAGCAATGGGACAAAGAAAAACATATCTCGGTAAGAACTGTTACCAGCGGGCAGATTACTGCTGTGATTGAAAATCAGGCTGAAGATCCGGCCAGTGAATTCTGGTTCCATTCAGATTCCGGTGAACCTGTGAGTCTTGACGTAACCGGCCAGGGATCACATTCTGAATCCTCAAAATACAATGAGACCATTGACGGCAAACTGATCAGTGCAAATATCCGTAATATTAATGTTTCTGGTTCTGCTATGCCCGGAGCATCATTAATGTTTTATTACACCCCTGACAGCAAGGATGTCTCCGCCAGCATCGGCATAAAAGGAAAAGGGTCCGATATCGGACGCATGTTTTACGATGAATGGAAAGATACCGGAGGAGATATAGATGACTATTATCTTTCATGCGCTGCCGGCTGCGATATGGCAGGCGACAAAGGTTGCAACATCACCAAGACATCAACAGGTTACCAGGCATCCTGGAAAACCAGCGAGAGCAGGCAAAGACATACTGTTGACGGGACTGAATTCATTACGACAGAAAGCTCCCTGAGCCTTACAATAAAGCCATACAGGGAACCTGACAAGCCTGAAGTGACTCTCTATGGCTGTTCGGAACTCAGCGCGGAAGAGCAGGGTGAAGTTTTTGCATCAGGGAAACCTGAAGGAGGAAAATTCCGGTTCTGGGTGGAGCCGGGCAATATACTCAACATTGAATCCGACGGTGAATCATCGGCTGTTCTGACCGGCGCAACTCCGGGTAAAGGAACACTCTATGTCGAATATACCTCTCCACTGGGAAAGACGAATACAGCATCACAACAGGCTTCCTGTGTAAAAATCGAGAATTATAACGGCGGACAGGAAATTCCGCAGATTGCGCTCTTCGATGTTGACGGGAAGAAACTGCCGGGAGTACTTAAAGTCCCGCTTTCTGCTCAACCTTCAAACATTGAGGAGCTAGTCGATTTTGTGCCTGCTGACAAATCAGTTATTACGGCAGCCGGACTGCCGGGAGCTGTTGAATTAACAGGCTCAAAGGCAGGAAAAACAACACTTAAGGCAACCACTAACTGTGGCAATGAAACAGGTCCGACAGTTGAGGTGGAAGTTGTCAACTGTTCTGATGAGACAAAGGCCAAACTGGCTGAAGAAATGCGGATTGCGAAAGAAGCTCAGCAGCAGGCATACAAGGAGATCGCAAACATACTTGGCTCCGAGGAATTTGCAAAAGCAGCCGACCGCATTGCTGAATCCACAGGTAACCTTGCAATCAAAATGGGCGGGGCAATTATCGGATCGCTCAGCGGCGGAAAGGTAGATGCCGGTGTCAAAACAGCAGCAAAAATTTATGGAGTCGGCTCCAACCTATATGACTTTGTAAACGGACTTGCTGCCGGGGAAAACCTGGCAACTGCAAGCAATATGGCACAAATGATTGTCGAGCTTGGAGGAACGGATAACCAGCAGGCTGTTGCAAGTGCAATAGAAACAATCCAGGCAGCCTACGAATTTGGTAAAGACCTGGGGTCCCTGATCGCAACCGATATGAGACTGCAGGAGGCCGTAAAATGGGCCGAACACTGGAACAAGTATATTGAGGATGTGGTCCGCCGGCAGAAGATATGCCGTGAGAGCAGTGAGGAGCCAAAAGGGACGGAACAACCCCCGAAGGAACCAAAGGCAAAGGAACAGCCGCCAAAAGACCCTGTTCCGCCGAAAACTGACCCGGAGAAGCCAACTCCTCAGCCGGATAAGCCAAAACCCACAACTGAAGAACCATCAGGGGATGAACAACCGGCAGAAGATCCGACGGGAGATGAGCCGGGTGATCCTGAGAACCCTCCTGTCCCTCCTAAAGGCGAACCAAAGACGATAGGCCTTCCGTTTGCCCCTGCTGAAGATTGCGGCTGCAAGAGTTCCAAAGATCTCACCGGCAATAACACCGGCCTTTCTGCATTAAGCACCGGGTTGACAAACCTTGGAAAATGCGTCGAAGATTTCAGCAAAGGACCTCTTACAGATTATGTTAACACACTCAACGGCTGGAAGGAAATATCAGCAACCCTTGATACTGCAATGAACGCAGGTCCTGAGGAGCTGAAGAAAGTCGCCGGAGAGGCTGCTCCACGGATTAAATTACTTTTAGGGGACACGAAGTCTTTCGATGAGGCTGGCAGGGCATTCTACGAGACATTGAAAGCCTGTCCGGAATCAATCAAATCAGGTGTCGAGATAATGAAATCAGCCCTCACGGTGACAGTGGATTCAATTACAACCAAATACTAATCTGTATTAAAATGAGAACTTGTCTGATTATATCACTTGTTCTGTTAGCAGGACTTTCACTCAGTCTGACTGCGCAGGAGCTTCCGCTTCTCACCGAAAAGCAGGGTACTTTCGAGATCCTTAAACGTACCGATTACGTGAGTTACGACTGCGGGTACACAAAAGCAGAGGTTGCAGACAACCTGCAGAGAATAATTGATGTTGTGACGGTTGTAAGGCAAAATCCCGTTCTCACGGATATGAAGGGATTCGATGGCAGGGCAAGGATTTATAATCTCAACTGCAAGGCGATAGGAGGATACGGTATACCTGCAAGGATCAGTTTTGAATTTGCATCGTGGTTCAGGCAAAAAGACGGAACACCTGCAAGGGGTCTTATTGAACCTCCGGAATGGTCGATTTATATCAACCAGGCTCAACCCGGATGGGGTGCATCGTACAGCCACGACGCCAAACACGGATATTTCACAGCCCCTTTGAATAAGAGGACTCCTGAGCCAGGGATTGATGTCTATGACGGTGAGTGGTTCGTTATTTATGATGCATCAAGACCTCCCTACTGGATCCCGGTCACTGTAAACGAAGCCTTCGCGGCGGTAAGGGAAAATGCAAAAAAGGAAGATAACGAGATAGCCGCCCAGTACCTGAATGAGTTTATTGAAAAGGAGTGGAATGAAATTCCTGAAGAATACCGTGACAAGCCGGCTTATTTCGGCGGGGGAATCTCAAGGGTTACACACAAACCCGGTTACGGAGACCAGGACAGCATATTCCCCCGTATAGTCAAGGTGAATCCTGAATACTGGAACAGAGAACTTCCACGCGCCGCAATTCAGATAATCAACTTCAATTCGATCCAGAGAAAGGATTATCTGAGGAAATTAATGGAGGAATACCTAGACAATAACAGCATCAGCTATAACGTGAAGCGATTTGAGGTGTCATTTGATATGGATGAGATCCGGAGGCTGTTGCCACTGATCGGACATTAACCGAGCGACACCGGGGGAGACTGAAAAATCGTAAATTTGCCGGACAATAAAAGAACCTGTAACGGGTGATTATTGTTTTAATTTGATTATGCAGGACTGGAAACGGGTATTTACGATCATCTTCACCGGCCAGCTGGCCTCAACACTGAGCAGCTATGTGGTTGCTTATGCCGTTATCTTCTGGCTCAGCGTTGAGACCCGCTCTGCCGAGGTGCTTGCGTATGCAACAATTGCTTCGCTCCTTCCCCAGATGGTACTCGGACTCTTTACCGGGGTGTTCATAGACCGGTGGAACCGCAAACGGACAATGATCTTTGCCGATCTGTTCATTGCACTCTGTACACTGGTGCTGGCATCACTTTTCTGGA
>Ga0116155_10002999_pt1 | contig 11349 bp, 7 predicted proteins | sample AD_UKC032_MetaG_FD_89890 | JGI IMG/M metagenome (GOLD analysis project Ga0116155, IMG submission 89890) | Active sludge microbial communities of municipal wastewater-treating anaerobic digesters from USA - AD_UKC032_MetaG | ecosystem: Engineered > Bioreactor > Anaerobic > Digestate | place: USA...
CCTCAAAGCGCTGCGGGTTGCGCGTCAGATCGATCTACCGGGCAACGAAGCCTTGCTCACCGCGCCGGTGTTCGTGAGCACGCACGGCAAAAGGCTCGCGTGGTCGTCGTTCTACAGGCTGTTTCACCGGGTGTTGATGCACGCAGATCTCAAGGGCACAGGCATCACGCCGCACGCGTTACGTCACACGTTCGGCTCGATGCTGTGCGCCAATGGTGTGCCGGTGCCATACGTCAAAGACCTGCTCGGGCACGAGGACATTGGGTCGACGATGGTGTATGTGCATTCGACACCGAGGGCGCTACGGACTGCGGTACAAAGCCTTGGCGACTGAGCGAAGGCCAACAGGCCGAGACGCGGAATCTCCGAAACAGATATGACAGCCCTCATGACGAACGATCAATGGCAGATGCTTGTTCAGCAGATGGCTGAAGCAGTTCGAGCCGTGACGGAGACCCACTTCGATCTTCAGTTTTCAGACACACCCCGAATTCAGAGCAATTGCCGTGGGGTGGTGGGCGGCGTTAAGGGGTTCGGAGACATCATTGGAACCGCGAGCTGTGACCGCAGCACCGCGGTAGTCAAGGTGTGCCGCTTCGATAAGGAAGATGTTCGGTCCGTCAACGTGGATGTCCCACAGACAGAGGGCTTCGATGGCTTGGCGCTCAACAGCTTCGAGGAGCTCGCAGCCTTTCTCCTGCTGCATGAAGTCGGGCACATCGTTGGACGCGAAGGCGACACGCCGACGGAAGAAGCAGCCGCCAACGACTACGCCAGCAGCAAACTTACGGCCGTCCTCTCACATCACAGTTGCTCGGTCGGGTGATTGCATCACCAAACACGTTAGTGGATGTTCAGACCAACGCTGCGGATGCCGCTGCGTCGGGAGGGGTCATGCGGTTCTCAATCACATCGTTCTTGGTCAGTCTCACGGTGGTCGTTGCTAGTCAGTCTAGGGCCGCTACGGCAGAGGATGTGAAACCCAAGCTCGCCGTGATGCCGCTTAAGATCCTCAAAGGCGTCGACAAAGGCGTAGCGCGGATCCTCGTCGACACCATTACGGTTGAGGTCTCGAGGCTTAACAAGTTCGAAGTCATGAGCGCCGACGACATATCGGCGTTGTTGGGTCTGGAGAAAATCAAAGATGCGCTCGGCTGTGACAACGTGTCCTGTGCTGCGGAGATCGGCGGCGCACTCGGCACTGACCTCATGGTCAGCGGCAACGTCAGCAAGCTGGGCGGTCAACTCAAGCTCACCCTCGCCCTCTTCGACTCGCGTCAGTTGAAGGTCCTGAAGCGAGTCCAGAAGTCGGTGAAGGACGACGAGCGGCTGTACGACGCTGCCGTGGTGGGCTCTGTTCGCGAGTTGTTCGGGCTCGAAGCGCTTTCACCATCATCCGCACAAAGCACGACTCTGGGTGAGCGGCCGACCGATTGGGTCCCAGAGGCCACCGGGGAGCAAGTGATCGTCAGCTTCTCCTCAGAACCCGTCGGCGCCGTCGTGTCGGTCGATGGCAAACTTCTGTGCCAAGACACCAGCAAGGGGTGTTCCAAGATGCTAGCCGCGGGCGCTCACCGAGTGTCAATGCAGATGGAGAACTACCTCGATCGCTCAGAGCTGGTGCCCGTTGAGAAAGGAACGAAAATATCCTGGAAGCTCTCGCCGAACTTCGGTTGGCTCACTGTGCACTCGACGCCGCCAGGGTTGGATGTGGCGGTGAACGGCAAGGTCGTTGGCAAGAGTCCGATCGAGAAGACTATGCTGGCCCCCGGGTCTTACGAAGTGTTGGTCCAGGATCCCTGCTACTTTGCTTCAGGGAAGAAGATCGCCATCAAGCGCGAGTCAGCGGAACTCGTCGACGTCACACTGACTCCACGCGAAGGTGCGGTCAACGTGACAGCAGAAGACACGAACGGCAATGCGTTGGAAGCGGAGATTGCCATCGACGGCAATCGGGTTGGAACGACGCCTGGTGTATTCAAGGTAGGTGTGTGCGCGAAGAAACTCGAGGTGCGGCACCAGAAGGCGGGGACGTACTCTCAGAGTCTCGTTCTCAAAGAGCGGCAAACGATGGCCGTCAAAGCCGTTCTTAGACGTCAGGGTACCTGTGCTGGTTCAGGGGCCCGGTTGTTGATCAAGGCCAATGATGGGCGCGGATGTAGGGTTACCGTTGGTACTCGCGAGCTGGGCCCCGACGCTATGTACGTTGCACAGGACGTACCCGTCGGGGACTGCACCATCGACATCGAATGCGCTGATGGGCGGTCTTTCAGCACTGACAAGAAATTTACTGTGGGTCAACTTACGCAACTTCTGGTCCTCGCAAGCGAATGGCAGAAGGGCATTCCCGCCGCAAACAAGGGCCAAGGCGTCGCAGCGCAAGAGCTTGAACCCGGCGACCCTCTGGCGGCCGTCGGAGCTAACAAGCTTGGCTGTGACGCGTCGTGTGCGTTGCGGATCGTCGATGCTGTGTTCGAAGGCGAGTACCGGTCCATGCGGATCAGCGAGTTGAACCCGGCGGACGAAAAAGCAGTGAAGAATTTTGAGGCGTCCGCGAAAGCAAAACACGCCAAGGCAAGCGTACTGGAGGCAGCATATCGGAAGCTCGCAACCATGGGGCAAACGGAAGTGCAGGTGGCCGCCCGCTGTCGCCTCGGAGATGTGCAGTACTACACTTCGGATGCCTTGCAGGCTGCGCCGATCCCAACCCAGGTTCAAGGTGTGAAACTACCGGAGGACATCAAGCAGCAACTGCGGGAACAGCTATTGGACATGGCGCGACCGAGTATTATGGCTGCCTACTCTGCATATGTGACTTGTCTTGCAATGGCGGCGGAACTGAAAATCCAGAGTCAGCTCGTCAAAGATGCGTCCGAGCGCATGTCTCGCCTCAAAAAGTACGTTGATTCAACCAACGCGAGCGAGAAGGTGAGCGCCGAGAGCATGAAGAGGCTAGTTTCAATCTGCGAGGCCGTCGCAGCGGGAAAGCGGCCAAATGACTTGATCGGTAACGATCAGGCCCGTATCCAAGCGGCTTGGGATTTGATGCTAGTGAGGACCACAGAACAATTGAAGGAAGGAGACACCAACGGGGCCGTTGCGTCTGCCTCCTGCGCGATGACAATCGTGCCGGCTTCTGGAGCTGGTGCAGTTGCCTGTGCTCAACTTCGCGCGAACTGGGTCGCAATGCAGGATGGCGCGGGAATGCTCAAGACGAGGGATGCGCTCAAAGCCGCGTTGTCAACCCTAGACGAAGCTACGGCCTGCGACCGTGAAAACCCCGATATCCCTCTCCTGAGAGCAAAGATTCAGCCTCTTTTCAGCAGAGCCAACTAGGCTGCGCCAAGCCCTCACATGGCCCTGACCGCCCGCCGCCTGCGGTGCCCTTTCCCCGGCCGTCCCCCGAGCCCCCTGCCGCCCCATACCCACCCCATACCCACCCCATCCGGCTGGCGCCGGGCTAATGAAGGGTACCTTCTGGCGGGGGCCTCTTCAGGGAAAGGGCACCTCCACCGCTCAGCGGCGGAGCCCTATCCGCTCGCAGTTTCCCAAGCGATCGCCGCTGCGCTCAGGCGGCGGGCGGAGCAGAGCAGCATTCCCCGAGTTGCGTGAAGTGAACTCGCTCTGGCGTCACGCGCCGTGCAGGCGCTCAGGCAGGCCGCGCCACGCCAAGCGCTGCACGCCCCGCGCCGCCGCTTCCAACGAATGCCGTGCTGTCCGCCGGCGTCCTGGCCGAGATAACAACCAACTCGTTGCCGCCGGCACACCGAGGGGAATGCACTGCCTCTCTCGAAGTCACGGGTGTACCCTCGGTGCCGTCGGCGCCGACGCGCTCGTGGTACGCACGGCCGCAACGCCGACGAAACACTCAGGCTTCCGGATTGATCAGACACCACGGCAACTTGCACGCGGCTCGCCGACGGGCTCGGCTCGGCCGGGGCGCTCTGCGAGCCGAATAGCCCGCCCCAAGTTCCGCAGGCGGCGCATGCCGCCGGAGGCTTGTACATAACGCCGTTATGTAAAGGCACGCGGCGTGGGCCTTGAAGAGGCCCGGGCCGCGTGCCCGAGGTGACCGCCGCCCTGGGCCATGGCGGATAACGTGCAACGTTATCGGCCAAGCGCGAATCGGCCTTTTGCATTCGCGGCGACGCACTGCCTTCGGCGCGGCCGTGGCCTGGTGCGGCGACGCGCACACCACCTGGGCTCGCGCGGTGGCCCTGAGTTCAACCGAGCTGTCGTTCGACTTGTTTGGGATGGGCGGCGGGCGCCGATGCTTGGGGCGGGCGGGGGAATAGTGATCCGTCAGAGCGAGCGTATAAGCCGAGTTCTGTCTCCCTTGCGGGTGACGGTCATTCCTCTAGGCCTGTGATTACTCACACGCTCAAGCTGCCTACCCGAACCCCATCTCACCGGGCCGATGACGCTCTCACTTGCGTAAGGGCGGGGTTCCTATTTGGCATTGCTCCGAGTGGGGTTTGCCGTGCCGAACCACGTCGCCGTGGTCGCGGTGCGCTCTTACCGCACCGTTTCACCCTTACCGTCTCACGCCGAGGCGCTACGGACGGCGGTCTGCTCTCTGTGGCACTATCCGTCGGGTTGCCCCGCCTGGCCGTTAGCCAGCACTCTGCCCTGTGGAGCTCGGACTTTCCTCCCGTGCACCTTCCGAATAAGACGCACCGGCGACCGCCCAGCTCGCTCTGACGAACCGATGGGACTCTACCACGAGTGCGCGGCAATTCAGAAGCCTTGCGAGTAACGCGCCGCGCGGCAGCCTTGTGTCTGGGTTTAACGAGGTCGACGCCCACGCGCAACCACAAGCTAGGCAATAATGGCGTCGCCTGTTCCGGACCGTTACACTGACTCCCAGGGAGGGAGCGCCATGCGCGTGCACAAACACTGTCTCGCGGTACTGTTCGTTGGCCTTTGCCTGAGCTGCCAATACGAAGTGCTGCCACTCGCGATGCCACCGTGTGTGAGCGGCACCTGTGTGATCGAGCTGTGCGCCAACAACATGGACGACGATGGCAATGACCTCACCGATTGCCAAGATCCTGGCTGTCTCCATGAACTGTGCAACGCTGGCGTTCGCTGCGGCGACATCGGCAGGTGCGATCAAGAGGCCAGCTGTTACGATGGCGTCGACAACGATGGTGATTCCTCAACCGACTGTAACGATGCCGACTGTGATGGCCAGAAGTGCGACCATCAAGGTCAAAAGTGCAGTGGACAGGCGTGTGTTTGTCCGTACGGGGAAGCCAACGAACAAAGCTGTGGCGATGGCCTCGACAACGACTGCAACGGTAGGAGCGACTGTGAGGATCCCACCTGCCAAGGTCTCGCAGCACAGTGCGGCGACCACGGTGAACAGTGCATCGATGCCAGTTGCCAATGTCCCGGCGGCGAGGCCGTGGAAAGCGACTGTGGCGATGGCGTCGATAACGACTGTAATGGCGTAACCGATTGCCTGGATGACGCTTGTAACGATCTTGCTTGCACAACCACGGGACAACTGTGCCAGGCGTCTAGGTGCCGCTGCCCCGGCGGTGCGACCACCGAAAGCAACTGCCTGAACGAGCTCGACGACGATTGCGATGGTTTTAAAAATTGCGCCGATCCCGATTGTGACCTCGCGTTCTGCTCGACGACCCACCAGTTCTGCATCAACGCGACATGCCAGTGCCCGTTCGCGTTTGTCATCGAAAACGGCTTTTGCGGCGATGGTATCGACAACGACTGCGATGGTCTCGTCGACTGTGCAGACCCAGATTGCAGCAACATGTCCTACAGCTGCGGCGAAAGTGACTGGCGCTGTGGCGAAGGCGAGTGCCAATGCTGGGGTTTTGCGACGGGCTCTGTCCCCGACGAAGGCGAGGGTGCGTGCGCCGATTTGATCGACAACGACTGCGATGGCGCGACTGACTGCAACGACGCAGGCTGCGACGGAGCACCGACATGCCAGGACTGCGTCCCCACCGAGGGGTTCGAAACCACCTGCAGCGACGCGAACGACAACGACTGCAACCGTGGTGCAGACTGCCAAGATGCCGCCTGCGAGGGCCAGTTGTGTGACCTCGCGGGAAACAAATTCTGCCAGGACGGACGTTGCGTCTGCGCAGGTGGTACCCACGAGAGCCAATGCCAAGACGGTATCGACAACGATTGTGACGGTTCCGCCGACTGCTACGACTTTGATTGCGTCGGACACGCCTGCGACGATGCCGGACGCACCTGCAATGGTCAGCTCCAATGCAGCTGCGGCTCCGAAGCCCCCGAGGTGGCGTGCCTAGACGGTTGGGACAACGACTGCGATGGCGACACCGATTGTGAGGACCCAGACTGCGACGCCGCGCAGTGCAACCTTGAAGCTCCCGCGTGTGATAGCGGTCCCTGTCAATGCGTCATGGCACAAGGAATAACCGAGACGCTCTGTAGCGATGGCCTCGACAACGACTGCAACGGCTTCGCTGACTGCAAAGACTCAGCGTGCGCCGCCGCCCTGTGCGGGGTCTTCGGTCAACGGTGCCTGGGTGGTGACTGCCGTTGCCCGTATGGAAGCAGTGGCAGCGAATCCCTGTGTGACGATGGCCTCGATAATGATTGCGACGGCGTGGTGGACTGTGCCGACTCGAATTGTGAGGGGAAACTTTGTGCAGGTGACGGCAGCACCTGCAAGCAAGGCAATTGTCCCTGTACGATCGGCACCGCTGAGATCTGCGACGACACCCTCGATAACGACTGCGACGGTCAGACCGATTGCGCCGACACAGATTGTCTTGGACGCGCCTGCAGTCGCTTGGATGGCGGCAGTTGTTGCGCCACGGGTGGCTGTCTGTGCACGCTCAACCCCGATAGCACGAATTCGGCAGGTACCTGCGCGTTCTCCGCAGACGAGTGCTGCGACAACGGCGTAGACGATAACGGCAACAACCTCGTGGACTGCCTGGATCCGCTATGTTGCGGCGCCTCGCGTTGCGAGCTCTCGCCAATATGTGCCGTCACAAACCACGATAGCGGCCCCCAAGGCGGTGATCCGGGCGTCAAACCCTCAGACCCTGGTCAGGGTTACGGCGATTCTGGTGCGCACGGCGCTGACTCGACATACGCAAGAGACTAGCGAATCCCACCGGTGGTCGGCTAACGCTTGGCGGGCTCGCCTTCTTCAATCGCCTTGTTGGCGTGTGAATCGGCCAGTGTGTTTTGCTCGCGCGCGATATGGCGCGCCTCAAAGCGTCGAAACGATTGGATCAAGTCACGAGCACTGCGGTGCAGGGCTTCCAGGCGCTCATCGCGAATCCGGGTTTGCCCATTGATCTGCCGAACGAGCATCTCGCTATCGCAACGCATCGCGACGTCGCGAGCCCCCAATGCCGACGCTTCTTGAAGGCCACGAATCACGGCTTCGTACTCGGCTTCGTTGCTGCTGCGCCGTCCCAGGAAGGCCGAGCCTTCCTTGACGGTGGCGCCGTCGGTGTTTCGCACCACCCAACCCGCGCCCGCTGGCCCCGGATTGCCGCGGGCCGCGCCATCTACGAAGAGTTCTACCTTGGTAACCCCGGCCCCGCTCGTCGCTGCCTCGGCAGAAGCCTCAGCTTGTCGCGCTGGCCGCGCACTCTTGTCGAGTTCTCCTAAGAAGTCTCTTAGGATCTGCCGGATCTTCTCTTCCGTGATGCCCGGAAACTCATCACAGGTTAGCGCCAACGATTCTTGGTCGGCGATGAAGCGAATGATCTGGCGCGCATCAGGTTCCCTGCGGCGTCGTGTCACTGTGAGGCCTCAGCCCCCTTCTTGGGTTCCTCTCGGTCGCCCAAGAAGTGGTCCCAGAAAATGATCCGCTGACAGCTCGGACACTGTTCGATGGTGTTCCCACGCTGCAGCACATTGTAGAGCTGCGGCGGCAAGCGCATGTTGCAGCCCTTGCATTGGCCGTCCACCACCGTCACGAGGCCGACGCCCATCCGCTTGTCGCGGATTTGGTCGTACTTCTTCAGGAGTGGGCGTGGCACCTTGGGAACCAGGACGTCGCGGCGAGACTTGAGACCATTGATACGTCCGCTGTTGTCGCCCGTGATCCGATCCACCGTGGCACGCTCGGCCGCGCAATCGACTTCCATCTCAGCGAGCTGATCTTGCAGCCCGTCGAGCTTCTTGTCGATCTGGTCGCGCAACGCCATGAACTCAAGGATCTTCTCCTCGGCCTCACGATTCGCGCGCTTGGAGCCCTCAACCTCCCGCGACAACGCCAAATACTCGCGTTGGTTGCGGATTTCGTTGAGCCGTTGCTCCCACTTCTTCACCTTCAAAGCCTCGGCTTGCACCGTGCCTTCAAGGGTCTTGATTTCGCGGACCGTGTTTTCGCGTTGGGTGGTCAGAGACTGGACTTCAGTGCGGACGGCGTTGGCTTTTCCCTCAAGCTCCTTGAGCTTTTGAGACACGCTCGCGCCTTGACTCTCTATTTCGCGGATCTCAACGTCGATCTTCTGAATTTCGTGCAAATCGAGCAACTGCTGGCGCACGCGAGAGTACCTCCGTCCCGCGCATCACCCGGGATCCGCGCGGGCCTTGAGGGCATTCACCGCGCCGGAACTCCGCTGGATGGTGGGCCCACCAGGGATCGAACCTGGGACCTAGCGGTTATGAGCCGCCGGCTCTGCCGCTGAGCTATGGGCCCCAGAATTCCGCACGCAGTTCACACCCCTCCTCGTGCCGATATGGCAACGAGTACCAGGGACCGGCCTAATAGCACGCGGGTCCCACGTGCGCAATGATCTGACTCGGGGTTTTTTCGCACTGCACAGAGCGCCGCAAAACCCCATCACACGCAGCTTGAGCAAGGTTCTTTCGGCGTAACAGGGAATGCCATGGCCAAAGCAACAGCCACGGCCCATACAGACAACGCGCGCGAAAGAAAAAGAGTCTAACTATCGACGAAGGCTTTGAGACGCTTCGAGCGTGACGGGTGCCGCAGCTTACGCAGCGCCTTCGCTTCGATCTGACGAATACGCTCGCGGGTGACCTCGAAATCCTGGCCCACTTCTTCGAGCGTGTGGTCGGACTTCTCGCCGATGCCGAAGCGCATCCGCAATACCTTCTCTTCGCGCGGCGTCAGCGTCGCCAACACCTTGCGGGTCTGCTCAGCCAAGTTCTGCGACACCACCGCGTCCGACGGTGAGGTCACACCCTTGTCTTCGATGAAGTCGCCCAGATGTGAGTCTTCTTCCTCGCCAATAGGTGTCTCCAACGAGATCGGCTCCTTGGCGATCTTCAACACCTTGCGGACCTTGTCGATCGGCAGCTCCATCTTCGAGGCGATCTCATCGGGGGTCGGCTCGCGACCGATCTCCTGCACCAGGTAACGGCTGGTGCGGATGAGCTTGTTGATCGTCTCGATCATGTGCACCGGAATACGAATGGTGCGCGCCTGATCGGCGATCGCGCGGGTGATCGCCTGACGGATCCACCAGGTGGCGTACGTCGAGAACTTGTAGCCACGCCGATACTCGAACTTATCCACCGCCTTCATCAGGCCAATGTTGCCTTCTTGGATCAGGTCCAAGAACTGCAAGCCGCGGTTCGTGTACTTCTTCGCGATCGACACCACCAAGCGCAGGTTGGCTTCCACCAACTCGTCCTTGGCCTTCTCGGCCTTGCGTTCGCCGGTGACAATCGCGTCGTAGGTCTCTTGCAGCTGGTCAATCGACACACCCGCTTCTTCTTCGATGCGGCTGATCTTGCGCTGCGCCGATTTAATGACCCGGTCGATCTCATGCAGCTCGTCGACCTTCAAGCCCATCTTCTTGCAGATGCGGCGTTCGTCCTTGATCGAGCGCTTCGAGTCACGCAGCAGCCGGCGCAAGTCTTTGCTGTCGATCTCAAGCGTCTTCTCAAGGACTTTGACTTCGTTCTCGGCCTTCTCGACGCGACGGATCAACGACTTTAGCCGCAACACGATCCGATCGATCTGCTTCTTCGACAGGCGCACATCTTCCAGCGCCTTCTGCATCACCGCGCGGTTCTCATCCACGGTGGCCGTGGCCTTGGTCTTGGCCTTATCCGAAACGGTGCGCTGGGCGATTTCGGCCAGCAGCACTTCGTTTTCTTTCGACAGCTTCGCGATCTTCTCAATCTGCTTGAGGATACGCTCTTTGCGCGATTCATCGGCGGCTTCGTCCGAATCCTCGTCGTAGTCCCGCACCACGTCGCGCACGCGCACCTTGCTGGTGGAGAGGCGCTCACCCAAGTCGATGATCTCGGCGATGGCGATCTGGGAGTTGATGACGACGCCCAGAACTTCCTTCTCACCCTCTTCAATGCGCTTGGCGATTTCGACTTCGCCTTCGCGGGTGAGCAACGGCACCGAGCCCATCTTGCGCAAGTACATGCGCACCGGGTCAGCCGACTTGCCGGCCGCATCGTCCTCTTCGGTGCCACGCTTGGCCTTTGCAATCACCGCCGCGGGGCGGGGCGTGGCTTGAGCGCGGTCGAGGATTTCGACGTCGCTCTTGTAGAAGAGGTCCAACACCTCGTCGATCTGCTCCGACGACACCGACTCCTCTGGGAGCGCGTCGTTGACTTCGTCCATCGTGACGAAGCCCTTCTCTTTGCCTTTGGTCAAAAGGCTACGAATCTCCGGACTCTGGGCCGCAGTGGGGGTCGCCGACTTCTCCTCTTTTGAAGGAGGCGGACCTTTCGCTGCAAACAATCCGGCCGTGGAGTCACTGGACTCTTTGTCGCTCTTTGCCACAGGCTTCTCCTCTTCGATGACCGCGCAGAATGCCCTACGATCGAGCTACCAAACAAGGGCCTCTATCGGTCCCACGGTCATCCCAAACAAAATGTGACTACGTCGCGCTCGGCGCCACTCGCTTCAGTTCCTGTTTCTTCCGCGTGAGGTTCCGAACTCGATCATCATACTCCGCTGTATCTTCACCCCTACTAACCGCACTCTCGCGCTCAGCACGGGTCTCCTGCAAGGCCACATCCAGCTGCCGGCGCTTCAAGCGCCTAAGCACCTCGGCAAACGTGCGGTTCGCGCGCGTTGCCACTTCCTCATTGGCCTCCAGCTCATAAGGCTTCACGTCGGCAAGACGTGCCAACTGCTGGGGGTCAAATAGGTGATGTGCCAGCACTTCTGCCACGGGTAGCTGGCTTCCCGCCAGTTCTTCTAGCAACAATCGCATCGGATCGCTGCAAAACTCTGCCAGGTCTCCCAAGCGGGTGCGCAGCTCCGGATGCAACAACAACTCCTTCAACGCCGCCTGCTCAAACTTGTCAGGGGCCGCCGGACGCACAACCTCAGGTGCCAAAGCAGCCGCCGCCTCATGCGTCTGAGGTTTGGCCGCTGCCGGTTCG
>Ga0116155_10003000_pt1 | contig 11344 bp, 12 predicted proteins | sample AD_UKC032_MetaG_FD_89890 | JGI IMG/M metagenome (GOLD analysis project Ga0116155, IMG submission 89890) | Active sludge microbial communities of municipal wastewater-treating anaerobic digesters from USA - AD_UKC032_MetaG | ecosystem: Engineered > Bioreactor > Anaerobic > Digestate | place: USA...
AACTCCAGAAGGTCCTTGGCGAAGCGGGATCCGCGGCGTACGAGGCAGCCGCAAAACGGCAGGCCGAGCAGCAGGCCGCTTCCCAGAACACCGGACGGCCTTCGCAGGAGACCGGTGGGCCCGGCGGCGAGAATGTTGTTGACGCGGATTTCAAGGTAAAGGATGAGAAATAATTTTTCCCTCCACAATGGCAAAAAGCGATTATTACGAGACCCTTGGCGTTAAACGGGATGCTTCAGCAGATGATCTGAAAAAGGCGTTCAGGCACCTTGCGCGGAAATATCACCCGGACCTGAATAAAGGGAGCAAGGAAGCGGAAGAAAAATTCAAGGAGATCAATGAAGCGTACCAGGTATTAAGCGACCCCCAGAAGAAAGCCCAGTACGACCAGGTGGGGCATGTCGAGTTCGGGCCCGGTGACACATCAGGATACCGCCCCCCGAGCTACGATGACCTGTTCCGGGACTATGGACTCGGGGACATTTTCAATGCCTTTTCCGGGGGATCCCGGAGGATGAGGCAGCGGGCGGGGGCAGATCTCCGCTATGATGTCGAGGTAACGCTTCCCGATGCTTTCTATGGGACGAAAAATACCGTTGCAGTCCCGCATGATTCGGTATGTGGCACCTGCCATGGAACCGGAGCCGAGCCCGGATTCCTCCGGGACTGTCCCGCGTGCCGGGGAACCGGCGAGCTCAGGAGCCCGCAGAACGTGGGAAACCGAAGGATCATGAGTATCGCCCAGTGCCCTGATTGCGGCGGAAGCGGCAAGATCATTGACAAGCCCTGCCGGACCTGCCTGGGGGCAGGTGCGATCCAGAAAACGCGGCGGATCGAAGTATCGATTCCCCGTGGTGTCGAGGATGGCCAGTTTTTACGCATTGCGGGGGAAGGCGAACCCGGGGAAAACCGAGGTTCCCCGGGCGACCTCTATGTTGTTGTTCACGTAAAAAAGCACGAGGTCTTCGAACGGCAGGGAGCGGACCTGAATACCACTGCAGTTGTCGGGCTCGCAACCGCGCTCCTGGGAGGAGAGATCACCGTGCCCACGCTAACCGGCAGTGCCGTCCTGAAAATACCCCCGGGGACACAGAGCCATACCCTCTTCCGGCTCCGGGGGCAGGGCATGCCTTTCATGAATTCCGATAACCGGGGAGATCTCATGGTCAAGGTCGTGGTAAAGATCCCCGCAAACCTGACAAAAAAGCAGGAGGCACTGATGAAAGAAGCATTTGTGGGTGTATCGTCGGGATAATGCTGGCCGCGGACAACGTACCGGAACCGGAGGCCCGAAAACAGGTCATTCTCACGGCACCTTTTTTTCCTGGAGCACCAGGAAGGGGCCGGAGAGCATTCATCATGGATGCGCAGCAGGTTCAGGCAAAAAGAGAATCCGGACAGCGGCCGGAATCAGGGCCGATTTCCTGAAAACTATCAGGTGAAACACATGGTATCATGGTACTACCGGTCCATTTTTGATGAGCTTGAAGAACTACAGATCTATCTGGAATCACTGAACCGGGAGGTGCACCGGACCCGGCCTGTGGGGTTGCTTCCCTCTGCCGGCGAATCAGCGGTCAGGATGCTGCCGGCGCCCGGAACGGTACGATCTGTTGAGGTGTACGAGCATGAAGAGGAAGTGGTTGTTATCACGGTGATGGCCGGTAGTATCACGAAAAACGGGATAACCCTCAACCTCATCAGTCCCCGGGCACTTGAGATCAGCTCTGAACAAAAAGAGGAGAGGGAAGAAGTGACTGGGGGACATTACCTGCACGAGCGTAGAATCGGATTGGTGACACAGGTGGTGACCCTCCCGCAACCCGTTATGGATGAGGGATCATCCGCAACGTTCCGGAACGGGGTTCTGGAAGTACATCTGAAAAAACGGATCCATACTACCGGAAGAACAATTATTATCAGCTGATTATTGACCGGGGATTTGGGGAGCCGGCCCGGACCCGGGGGATGGGTAATGAAATCCCCCGTTTCCAGCACGGGATCTTCCCGTTTTTCAGCAATTATTATGCACAGGTACAGAGCGTTCCCCGGCAAAGGCCGCCATGGGTCGCGGCGGCAGGTCAATACCCAACGCTTCCCTGAGCACCTCCTCGGTGGTCTCGACCGGGACAAAGCCCAGATCATTGCGGACATCTTCAGGTATCTCGGCGAGGTCCCGCACATTCTCTTTTGGCAGGATCACCTTTCGTATTCCTGCCCGGTGTGCCGCCAGGATCTTCTCCTTAATGCCCCCGACCGGCAATACGGCACCGCTTAACGTTATCTCACCGGTCATGGCAAGTCTGGGATCGACCGTTTTTGCGGTGATTAAGGATGCCAGCGCGGTAAAGAGGGTCACGCCCGCCGACGGACCGTCCTTGGGTGTTGCACCGGACGGTACATGAATGTGGATATCGCTCGTCATGAAGTCAAAGCTGGTCACCGCGTGGGCAAGCCGTGAGCGGATCAGGGAGAGCGAGATGTTCGCGGACTCCTTCATCACGTCCCCGAGCTGGCCGGTCAGCGTGAGCTTGCCGGTGCCCGGCATGAACGTCCCCTCGATAAACAGGATATCCCCGCCAACCGGTGTCCATGCAAGACCCGTGACAACACCCGGCACCGGCTCCTTGCGCGCCATATCCTGGTGGTGTATCTCTTTTCCAAGAATTTCATCCAGCATGGCCGTTGTAACAACAAACGGCAGCACAGCTTTTCCGGAAACAATCTTCTCCGATACAAACCGTGCCGTCCTGGCCAGCTGTTTCTGGAGATTCCGCACGCCGGCTTCGCGGGTATAGTTCTCTATGATCGCTTTGAGGGCCTCATCATCGATCATGAGTCTTTCTGCATCAAGGCCGTGTTCTTCGAGGGTCTTTGGGAGCAGGTGATCCTTTGCGATGGCAAACTTCTCCTTCTTTGTATAGCCCGAGATCTCAATGAGTTCCATACGGTCAAGGAGCGGTGCAGGGATCGATGCAAGGGAATTGGCAGTTGCAATGAAGAAGACCTCAGACAGGTCGTAGGGAACCTCAAGGTAATGGTCCGAGAAGGTGTTGTTCTGTTCCGGGTCAAGGACTTCCAGAAGGGCACTCCCCGGATCCCCTGCATAGGAGACGGCGAGCTTGTCAATCTCATCGAGGATGAAGACGGGATTTTTCGTGCCGGCCTTCCTTATACCCTGGATGATCCTTCCGGGCAGGGCTCCGACATAGGTCCTCCGGTGCCCCCGGATCTCTGCCTCGTCCCTGCTCCCGCCAAGACTGATCCGGACATAACTCCGACCAAGGGCATCTGCAATGCTCTTTCCAAGGCTTGTTTTACCGGTGCCCGGAGGTCCTGCAAGGAGGAGAATGGATCCCTGTTTCTCGTGTTTCAGTTTCATGACTGCAAGGTGCTGGATGATCCGCTCCTTGACTTTTTCAAGCCCGTTGTGATTGCTCTCAAGAACCCGGCGGGCTTCGGCAATATCGATGGGTTTTCTCGCTTCAGTTACCCATGGCAGGTCGAGCAGAAGGTCCAGGTAATTCCTGATGACCGGGGCTTCGTGGTTCTGGCTGCCTCCGGTTTCCAGTTTCTTTGCCTCGGACAAGGCTTTCTTTTTTATCTCGCCGGGCATCGCCGACTGCTCAATTTTTTCCCGGTATCCCCCGTCAGGTGGGCTGGACCCGTCCATCTGGCCGAGTTCCTCCTGAATCACTTTAAGTTGTTCCCGCAGCATCGCCTCCCGGTTTGCCTTGTTCACCTTATCCGTGACCTTGTGTGCCATCTCGATCCGGAAGTTGATCTGCTCCTTCATCTTTATGAGAACCTCAAAGAACGTGATGTAGCGCTCCCGTGTGGAAACGATCTCGAGGAGAGCCTGCTTTTGATCCAAAGGCAACGGCATGAATGGTACGATGAATCCCATGATCCGGTCGATCGACTCCATGTGATCGATCGATCTTGTGACATGCTCGGAACCCTGGAAGCGGTTGCTGATCTCGTGGATGGTCTTTCTGATACCCGCCATCAGTTCTGCCTTGACGGTATCATCGAGATCGGAACGATCCGGCACAGGATGCCAGGAGGCATAGATCCTCCCGTCCCTTTTTGCTATCGTTCCGGCTTTTATCCGCCCGACCGCGTGTGCACTGATGAGAAACCCGTCATCCGCCGGTATCACCGAAAGGATCTTCAGCAGGTTTCCGGTCGTGTATAATGCGTGTTCCGGATCTTTAAAAAGATCCGTGCCGGCCTTTACCGTCAGTCCGACAGCATAGGCATCATCCCGTTCAATCATCGCTGCTTTGAGGAAGTTCCCCGTCTGTTCGTCAACCTGGATCTTTGTCCGGGTTTCCGGGAAGAGAACAATATCGAAGAGCGGCAATACGATCCCTTCGTTCCTCCCATCCCCTGGCATTGAATCTGTTGTTGTCTCAATCATTTAGTTTGCCTTTACCTAACCAAAATGCCAGATAAAAAAATTTATCTGACTTTCCCGAGAATTCCGATTAATTCTGCGATCTCGTGTTCGTCAAGCGTCTCAATCATTCTCCTGATAACCTGGCGCAGCGCCTGCTGCTCGGCGCGGGCTATCATCTGCCCCTTTTCTGTCAGCCGGATATACTGGATCCTTCCATCATCGGAGCAGGGTTGCCTGTACACACAATCCATCCTGACAAATTTGTTGACCATCTCGGTTATCGTGGGTTTTGAAATCCGCGTGATATCCGCGAGGCGGCTGAACGTCACTTCCCCGTTTTCATCGATGGTCCTGAGGTAGTGGATCTGTTTCACCGTCATTTCGGATAACCCGCATTCCGAGAAGATCCCGCACGAGCATTCGTTCCTGAGCCTGAACAGGTTGTCAAAGATCAGGAATAACTGCTCGTCGTTCTCTGCCATGGATCGTTCTTTCGTTAGTTAGGATTTACCGAACAATAAAGCTTGTTGTCATGCCGGTATCCCGGGAAGGTCTCATCTGCCACGCCGCGTGCCTCCTAATAAGAAGATCAGGTCCCCGCTCATAACGGGGAAAAGACGAGGAGCGGTTTTCCGTCGGTCCCGTAAAGAGTCAGGACACGATCCCTGACCCGGAGTGCTGCAGCATCTCCAGCCAGGGCATAGTACCGCGATTCCTGGAATGTGGTTCGGTTGTCCCAGCAGGCCATAGCTGTTGTTGTCATGGGGGAGATCACAATACTCGTATCATGGACCAGGTACCGGGCCGAGTAATAATTACAGCCACCATAGCCGGTCAGTTTTCCTCCCGGCGAAAACGTTGCGTTGATGGTCGTCCCGTTCAGCACCGGGGTTACAGTGCCATCAGGATTGGAGAACAACCGGAGCGACCAGCTGTTTTCCGTAATCGCCGTTCCCGGTATTGCTCCCGGACCCAGGGTATTGCCGAAGAAAACAAGGAAAACGAGAAGTGCGATCAGGGCAATGGCGAGATACAGCATGTACCCGTGCGGCGCGGTTGCCGGGTCACTGCTGGAACCCGGCCCGGGAGTGTCTGGATCATCCAACATACCCGGTGTTCTTTTGCCAATGCATTAACCGTTTCGACCCGTGCCGTTTGCAATATCTACGAAAATCCCCCTGGGTTGCCTGTTGTTCCTCTCTCTAAGAACCGCTGTTAGTGGTTGCCTCCCAGGTGAATGACCTGACCGGGGAGTTCCTGCGCGGGTTCGGGCGTGAAGGTAGTTCCGGTCAACCGGTCTTGAGCATTGCGGTGTGGCAGATCTTTCACAAGCGGGCGGATAGCGCGGAAGAACGCGGGAGGATTGATTTTATATACCCCTGCTGACATCCGCAATCACGGCACAGTGTCCTCCCCCTGGTATCAGCGCGTGCCCTTTTTTTTATCACAGGGACCGGGCAATGAACCGGATTCAGGGTTCCAGGTCGTCATCTCAGTGAGGGGAGTCCCGAAAGCAGGTATGAAATCCCGGCGAAGGCGGGTGGCCCATCCACGATTTGTTCCGTGGGATTTTGCTACCGTTATTAATCCTGAATCATTGGATGTTTTGATCACTTTTTGGATAAACAGTTCAAAAGGAAAAACAAGATTCCGACAGATAAAAATTTTAACAATACCGGCCTATAATCGCATGCTCTGCTATAAAAGAGCGTACGATATTTTCAGGATAATCTGGCGATACTCCCCGGGAAATCATCCTATCAGGAAACGAAGGGAGTTGAACAATGATAGTAGAAAAAATCAGCCAGATACCAAGGACAGGTGCATAACTATGTCAGAGAATGCGGTAAAGAACCAGACCATTGAGGCACTGGAGGAAGCTGCCCGCAAGTTGCGGAATGCGGACTTATCGTTGAATAACGAGGATGTTCAGAAAATCCTTCACAGTGTCCAGGACAAGATGGACGTGTACAAAGAAGAGATTGGTGCGAAATACCATGAACTGGAAGCCGAATACCATCAGCAGGTAGAACCAGTCGAGAACATCATCTGCGATCACCCCATTCCCGCGGTTATGGTAGCGATGGGCATCGGCTTTCTCTTTGGTATGCTGATAAGCAGATCCCGTGACTGATGAGGGATCTCATGGAACCTGAGGCCAGCGAGGGGGAATCATCTGCTGAATCGGAGTTTGGTACTTCCGTAAGGTATCTTGATCTCTACCTGCGGCAGAAGACCGATCTGTATCTGCAGCATTATGTATTCGAACCATTCGATTTTCTGGGAAAGAAGCTCATGTACCTGGCGGTACTGGTCACCCTGCTTGCAGCAGGAACCCTGGTTATTCTGGCAGGGCTGGTCCTCTTTATCGCAACGTTCGTACCACTCTGGGCAGCCCTGCTGATCTCGGGTGTGGCAATCTTTCTGGCAGGATATATCATCGCTTACGTGTTCTTCTCAGAAAAGATCGTCCTTCAGACCCCGACAGCCACGGAGGTGATGAACCGTGGAAAAACGTAGGCCGATAACGGAAGACGACCTCCTCATGACGGAACTGCTCTTATCCCGGTCCCTTCAGCAGATGAAACAGTCTGTAGTGCAGGCACCTTCCAAGGCGCTCAGCTCAGCCGGTACGAGTCTCAAAAAAAATCCCTATGCAATGGTTGGTGCCGCCGTAGGAGCCGGACTCATCCTCTACACGCTCTCGCGCCTGGTAAAACGGAAAAGTGAGGCTCACGGGAGTGGTATGCCGGCCCGGGAACAAAAGTCCCGGCCGGATATGACCATGGAGATCGTTTCCCTGGTCTTTCCCGTGATAAGGCCGTATATCGCCGGCTATCTTGAGCGGTTTGTGGGAAGAATGGTCTCCAAAGACCGCCATTGAAATGAAGAGCACCGGAAACGGAACTGTCCGATAGGGTACAGTATCTGGATACCGGATGTTTTGACCCGATGGGAAATCCCCGCCCTGATCTTTTTTTCCTGGAGCACCCCAGGACCCCCGAATGATCCGGGATTCCGGGTTTTTTTCCGTTGAAACGGGGATGGATGCATAGATTCACCACAACGTTGACCTTGCAGCAATGTTGGTTCGTTTGCCTCTGGCCCCCTCGCGGGGCATGGCGGGGCAGTTCCGTTTTTTTTTTGTTAAACGTTCCGCACGGTTGCAATGATTACCCTTTCGGGAATGGACATGGTGTTTTTGGCTCTCATAATCTGTGGGGGTACTATGAACCTGCCCCCCTCATCAAACGGGCATTCTTCCCGATACTGGCAGAGGCGAAGACTGCAAACGTTCGGAACCTGACCGTCAGATCCTGATATTCCCTGCCCGGAGACGTTTTTTATCATATCCCGTGGGCAGCCACCGGTATTTCGTGCTGCCCAAACCCAAATGTTAACAAAATCCCCCGGCAATAGTCATCTGCTGATACTGTTGAAAGAACGCTACCCTTTCCTGATATCCGTGCCTCACGGAGGCATTGAAGTCCCCGCGCCGGTACGCCCGCTGCTGGATCTTACGGACGAGGAGCTAAGGTATTATTCCGACCCCTGCACCCGCGTTATCTTCGGCTTCCGGGACCAGGTGGCCGCCTATATTGATACCCCCGTCTCCCGCATGGTTGTCGATCTCAACCGTCCCCCCCTGCCCCTCCCCCCGCACGATCCTGATGGGATCATCAAGACGAGGACAATCGATGGCCGGGAAGTCTACCGCCCCGGGCTGGTGCCGGATATGCATGCGATCCACAACCTGCTCATGACCCATTTCTTCCCGTATCACCAGCAGATCGATGAGCTCATCGACCGGCACAATATCAGGATTGCGTTCGACTGCCACTCCATGCTCCCGTTTGGGTCCGGAAACCAGAAGGATGCCGGGCACGCCCGCCCTCTGATCTGTCTCGGGAACAATGGTGACCGGCATGGAAGGGCGAGAAAGGGAAGTATTGCCACGTGCAGCGAAGCGTGGATCACCACCCTTGCCGGTCTCTTCCGGGATGAGTTCCCGTCAGGCGAGGTTGCCATCAACAACCCGTTCTCCGGTGGTTTTATCTCGAACTCCCACTTCTGGCACAAGGGTGTGCCCTGGATCCAGATCGAGATAAACCGGGCACTCTATGACCCGGGTCTCAAGGTCAGCCTGCCGGAAGATGCGCCCTGCAACCGGGCTGCCGAAGTACGGAGAAGGATCTGGAACGTGTTAACGGATTTCTGGAATAACATCCGTGACTGACCGGATTTTCCCTGACTGTCTGTCCTGAACGGAGCGATTTTGGGCACTCCGGAAAACCTCATGTTCTTTTCTATGATCGACCCCTTTTTGCCCTTCCACCCCCCATCGGGACGGGTGTAAAACAGCGACAGGATTGTCCTCTGTTCACCCGGGAAAAAACCTTCCTGAGTGATTATTGCATTCCGGGGGATGCCAAAGCGGTGGGGCTCAGGCATGAGAAAAAGCCCCCCGGAGCGCCTGTCCGATGATCTCTCCAGAGCCCGTTTATGTCTGATTTAATATAACCAGACAAGCTAATAGGTCTCCAGAGGATGAGGATTTTTTCAGAATGGCACTGAAAAAAGAGGTCGCAGATCAGATAAAAGAGCTCCTGCAAAAAAATCCACGTGGCCTGAGTATCACGGACATTGTTTCAACCGTTAAAATCAACCGGAACACAGCCGGACGGTACCTTGAAAATCTTCTCGTATCCGGTCAGCTGGAGATGCGCCGGTTCGGAATGGCTAAGATCTACCGGATATCACGAAGAGTTCCGGTTTCTGCCGTGTTATCGGTATCTTCAGAATCAGTTCTGCAACTGGACCGGTACCTGCGAATCGTCTTTGCCAATGAACCGTTTTGCACGCTTGTCGGAACCGGCAGTAAAAACCTGCTGGGGAAAAATATTGAATATACGTCCGTAGCGCTTCTCTTCGACGAATTATTCGTGGGATTGATCGAGAGGATCCGGGAGGGCGTAACGGGGAATGAATGGTCCGGCGAGGTTGAACTGAAATCGAAAGGGCTCCTCCTGTTCTGCCGGATCGCACCCACGGTTTTTGAAGAGGGGAGCAGGGGAGTAACTGTCATCCTTGAGGACATCACCCAGCAGAAGCTGGCGGAGCAGGCATTGCTGGCGAGCGAAGCGAAATTACGGTCCGTATCTGAAAATTCCCCGGATATTATTTTGATGGTTAACCCGGACTTGGAAATCATTTATATCAACCGGATAACCTGGATGGTCCCTCACGATGTTACCGGTAAATCGGTATTTGACTTTATCCCCCGGGAATTTCATGGCGGAGCAAAAGCCTGCATGGAGCATGTTCTCACCAGCGGAAAACAGGCAAATTTTCTCACTGAATACCATACCGAACAGGGAGGAACGGTATCTTTTGAATCAACCGTCGGACCTGTCCTTCAGAACGGGAAGATCACAGCGCTCGTTATCAATGCCCGCGATGTCACCACCCGGAAAAAAGCGGTGGAGGAATTGCGCGAAAGTGAGGAACGGCTTCGGCTCCTCCTCAACAGCACAGAAGATCTCATCTTCATGCAGGACCCTGAAGGAAGATACCTGTACTTTAACATGAGTGAAACGTACGGGATTTCCGGAAAAGAGATGCTCGGGCTGACCCCGTTCGATCTGCATGACCAGGACTCAGCCGGGCGGATGGCTGAGCGAGTGAAATATGTTGCAAAAACCGGGCAGACTCTCAGAGAAGAGACACCTTTGCACTGGAAAGGCCAGGACCTCTGGTTCAGTGACAGTATTTCACCGATCCGAAATGCAGACGGCACTATTACGGCTGTTGTCACGGTTTCCCAGAATATCACGGAACGCAAACGTGCGGAGATGGCTTTGCGCGAAAGTGAGAACCTGTACCGCTCTCTGGCAGAAGCATCCCCTGACCTGATTTTTGTGATAGGAAAAGACGATACGGTGGAATATGTGAACAGTTTTGCCGCCTCGATGGTCAATAAACCGGTTGAACAGATTACCGGAAATTCGCGTTCCTTATTATTTCCCAGCGATATAGCAGGGAACCAGAAAAAAGCTCTCGACCGGATCTTTGCCACGGGGAAACCTGCAAGGAGCGAGGGAGCTCTCACCTTCTCGGGACAAAAATACTGGTTTGATCACTTTTTACTCCCTCTCAGGGATGCCGATGGCCGGGTCCGGTCGGTTCTTGGGGTCTCGCGGGACATCACGGAACGAATGCTGGCGGAGAAGACCCTGCAGGAAAGTGAAGAACGATACCGGCGGCTCGTTGAAATATCTCCCGATGCAGTCATCATTCATCAGGAAGGAAAGATACAGTTTCTCAATCCCGCGGCAGTCAGTATGCTTGGCGCAAAGGATGCACGGGAAATCCTCGGTAGGCCGGTCTTTGATATCATTCACCAGTCCTGCCGCAATGGTGTGCGTGAAAATATAAAAAAAGATCTCGGCGGGGAACCAACACCTACCATGGAACTGAAGCTGCTCCGTGTCGACGGGACGACTGTTCTTGCTCAGGGCCGGGGAGTAAAAACAATGATCGACGGGAAACCTGTGATTCAGGTTGCGATACAGGAAATTTCGGAAAAAAAAACTATCCACACGAAAAAAATATAAAAATGTATAGTCACCTTTCAGCGACTCATTTCTTTCTCTGATGGATGCCCCCCTTTTTGCCAGTCCTGCCCCCGTCGGGGGCTCATGGTGCCTGTGATTCTTCTGTAGTACCGGGATGCCTGATCCGGGTACTACAACGTCATCGCAATCGGGGCGCCATAGCGGCGGGGCAAAGCCATGGGCGCGTTATCCATTATCAGGAACACTTTTTTGATCTGCAAACCGGAACAATATTCCGGCTCTTTTTTTTGCTCTGGAGAAATCCTCTGTGAGAAATTATATTGATAAGCGATAGGGCCACGGGCGCTCGCCGCCTCGTCGGGGCTCG
>Ga0116155_10003005_pt1 | contig 11337 bp, 5 predicted proteins | sample AD_UKC032_MetaG_FD_89890 | JGI IMG/M metagenome (GOLD analysis project Ga0116155, IMG submission 89890) | Active sludge microbial communities of municipal wastewater-treating anaerobic digesters from USA - AD_UKC032_MetaG | ecosystem: Engineered > Bioreactor > Anaerobic > Digestate | place: USA...
TAGTTAATTTACGTAAATAGACAATTACTTTTTCATCTCTAAAATACTTATGGAAATCTTCAACAATATAAATTTCCTTGCTTTTATTGGTTGTACTCTCAGCGTCTCTCTTGATGTATTCCAATAATTCTTGATATCCTTTTGTTTCACCATGAGCTTTGTGTTTTTCAACTTTTTCAAGCCTATTGCTCTGTGTCTTTATATGTGATTGAAGACCATCAACATTATCCCATGTATAAAAAGAATAGTCTAAATCAAATGCAATTCTTCTCAATTTCTGCATAATTCTTCCATATTCGGAAGTAGTAAGATAAAGCAAAGGATAATTTGCTTTTAACATATCTCTTATATCATCAAATGTTTTATCCATATTTTTAGTTTTTTGCTATAATTTTATTGTTTACAGTACAGTAGGATTTGTTTTTATATTTTTCAGGAACTTCCTTTCGTTTTATTTCAATTCCTTCTCTTCTTGAAGTACCGAATGCGTTATCAATTTTTTCCATGGCCTCATCTGCTAGTTTATGAATATCTTCTGGAATATAGTTTGAATCTGTAACTACTGTACCATCCATTAAAATGGTAAATTGTATTTCTGTTCTCTTTTCGTCTTCATTTTCAATTTTTGAATAACCAACCATATAAAATCTTTCTACTTCTTCACTATTGGCAATAAAATCATAATCTCTTTTAAAAGTAAATCCTGCTGATTCAAACTCTTTCAAAATTGTTTCTTTAGCATAGTTCACATTTAGTTCGAAAAAAGTTTCTTGTAATTCCAGTACAAACTCCTTAGCGTTTTTAATGTAATAACTATTGTAGGTAACAATATCTCCTTTTACTTTTAATAAATATTCCCCTTTAAGGTTTTCCTTTTGATTAGCATTTAAAACAACTAATTCTTGATTTTTTATTTCATATTTCCAACCTAACTTATCACAAGCCCTAACTAAGACTTCTTGGTTCATTACTTGTGGATTTCTTAAAAACTTAGATGATTCAAAACAAGACATAGTATGTTATTTTATAAATTATAAAAATTTTTCCGCAAATTCGTCGTAAGATAATACATTCATCTCAACTGTTTTAGCTTTTTCTCTAAGCCCTTTGTCATCGGTAATCAAAAACCCCTTTTTGTCTTGATACATTAGAGCGGTTGCAAGTATCAAATTGTCAGGTGATCTTTTATTAAAATCAGGTGGCAACAATTTTAAATTTGCTTTCGCCCTATGAATATTATTATTTTTGGCCGAAGAAATCATTCTAATAATTTTTGTTGCTGTTTCTTTTAATTGAGCATTAATTTTAAAACCATCTAATTCATCTAACACTTTTGCAGCAATAATAATTTTATGTTTTTTATTAATTTTTAAAATTATATCTGGGTCTTTAATGAAGATGTTCGTGTCAATAATAAAAGGATAGACTCTTTTTGCTTCTTCAAAATTCTCGATTTTTTGGGAAATACCTATTTTAATTTTTTCTGAACGAACTAAAAGTGTTGATTCAGTATCTAAAATTTGATTTGTTGATTTCTCAAAGTTCTTTTTTAAATTAAGTAATTCCTTCTCTTCTGTAATTGATTCTAATGCTAGCTCAATTTCATCAAATTCATTATTCAATTGTTCTTCAAATCTTTGTATACTATCTTCTTTGAAACTTTCTAACATTGAAAGTACTTGAAGTGTTGTTTCTGAATATTTTCCAACACCTTCAAAAACTTTTAATTTGCACTCGTAAAAATCCAATTCTTCTAATTGTTCTTTGGAAACAAAATCACTGTCCAAATCGTTTTGAATAATTTTGTTTATTTCATCACAAATAACTAAAGCATATTTATTAGAAAATTCCGTTTTAATATAGTCTTTAACTTTATCACCTCTCTCATCCCATACTTTTTTCTCATAAAACATTTTTGCAATATTTTCAATTTTACCCAATTTTGATTCATAGTAAACAGCCTCAGCATCTGTTTCAAGAATAAAAAGCGAATTCTTTACATTTTTCTTAATTAGAAATATGTTTACAGAATCTTCAGCTATAGTAATCAAGTCATTGTATTTTATTTCTTGCTTTTCATTCATTAGTTCAGGAAAAACAATAAAGATTTTAGACTCTATTTTTACAGTACTCTGTATAATTTCCAGAATTTGCTGAAATATAATTTCTGACACAAACGATAGACATATGTACAAATCAAACTTTAAATTGAATGGAACCAATTCTTTAAAATTATTTAGAAAAAAATATTCGTCAAAATAATTTTTAGCTAGTAATTCTTCTTTTGCATTATTAATTGATGATTGTTGATTTAATTCCAAGACTAAATCTTTGTATAAACTATCCAATTTTTCTTCACTTTTCCGAAGGTTTACTGATTTAAAAATTGACAATACCTCATTTTTGGTAATATCATTACTATTTATCCAGTTATCTAAAGAATTTTGAATACGTTTATTTTGATCATCAAAGCAGTAATAATTGAAAGTACCCAATACCGTATTATAAGTAAGGGCAATAGGATATTCCTTTTGATAATCCTGCTGGTTTACAACTATAGGATTTGTAAATGAATTTTGTTTCTCGGGATTATAAATTTCCGGAATTTGCATTACAGCATTTTTTTTAATAAAATTTTCATCCTTGACATTAATCTTAACTTCAAAACTTTTATCTATTGCTTTACCTTTTACAAATTCAAAATTTAATTTTGCATTTGAATGATTTCCTGTTGTATGATCATAAAAGATTTCAAATGGTTTGTTATTTGTTACTTTAAACTTTGATTTCATTTTTGCATATTCCTTTCCTGTTGGGGTTAATTTACAACTAGAAAAGTTTATGTCGCCACCATCAATCATTCTACCGAATTCAGGTGAAGCAAGTGATTGAAGTGCTTCTAATAAAATTTCTTTTTCTGCAGCATCAAGGTATCTTTTAGGATTTGAAGATTCAAATACATTCATTCCTAAAATTTCGCCAATTTCCTCCAAGCTTAAATATTCATCAATAGTAAGTAATTGACAAATCACTTTGTCGAAAGGTGTAAAAGGAATCGCCTCAGTACAAGTAGCTGTATAATTCACTTTGGAGAAAATGAATTTGTATAATTGATGACCTAAATAAACTTCACCAACTTTCATTTCATCAGCTATAAGCTTGTATATTTCAGTGTCTAGCTCTTTATGCATTGTATTTATTTAGTTTTTTATAATCATCAATTATCAATCCTTCTTGCCGGATTATTTCAATTGCATTTTTATAAATTGCATTACCATTTTTATCTTTGTACGATTCGAAAAATTTTAAATTACCAACAACAATTAATAACCTTCTTGCTCTTGATAGTGCTACATTTAAACGTTCAGGAGCTTTAGCAAAACCAATATCATGGTTTTTTTCAATTAGACCACCTTTTAATATCTTACTACTTCTTACAGTTGATACAATTATGATATTTCTTTCCATCCCTTGAAACTTATCAACGGTTTTTAAACGTATAGGCATTCCTAAATCTTTTTGAGCATATTTTTTAACATCAATTAGTTTTTTTAGTTGTTGCCCATAAAAACTGATAATCCCAATTTCTTGCTCTTGAAGTCTTTTATCTTCATCCTTAATTTTATTGAAATAATTAAAATATTCCTCATATCCATCTGCATTTTTTAAGTAGTTTAAAACTTTTTTTACTGCATCTACCTCTTTTTCATTCGCTCTTGAAGTGCTTACTAGTTCCTCAGGTTCGTCAACATTAACCCAAATCGTATGAATATTTGGTTTAATAAAACCCTCATTCAACAAACCGTGATGTCTAGAAAAGGGGTTTGAAAAGTCTTCAGAATCTGCATGCATAATTAATTCTTGAGCTGGTTCAAGACCTTCATCTGTTTCACCTGTATAAAATTGTTTAATTACGTTATTAATTTTGGGGTGCATTCTGTATTGAATGTTTAATCTAGCTGCAATGGATTTATCCACTTTTGGATTTAAAATTAATCGTTCGAATTGACTAGTCTCAACAAATTCTTTGTCAATTTCTTCCGCCAATTTTAGGGCACGTTCAGTGTTTAACTCTAACAATGCTTCTTTGAATTCTTTTTCGTTAAGCATCGGAGGTAATTGTCTATGATCTCCTATAACAACTGATTTCTTACCAAAACATAACGGTAATAACATTTCTGGTGGAGTGGCTTTACTAGCCTCATCCATGATTACAGTTTCGAATTCTACGTTAACCCAATTTCGTTTATTTGTTGGTGCTTCTTTAAAAGATTCTTTGGTATTAAAAATGAATTGATAACTCTTTGCAAAATCATTACTACCACTAGAGCTACAAGTACTTCCAATGACATTAGCATATTTAAAATATTTATCCTTGAATTGTCGTTTAACAGAAGCTTCTGGTTGTGTTAATTCAAAAGCCCATTCTTTTAATGCCAATGCGTATTTAGGATTTATATTCTCATGCGATTTTTCAGCAATTCGGTTCATCCAAATCTGAATGGCATTGTTATAAGGATTGTCCTGGAGAAGTTCTTCTTCTTCCTCTTTTTCCTCTAATGAATCGTCTTCAAAATCAACTGGAACAAACTTTTCATCTAGCCATTTCATTATTCTATTAATCGAATATTTTTTTCCTTCTTCTTCAAACTTTGTGTCTTTCCCAAAACGAAGTGGTTTTACAAGTGTATGCTCTTTGTTTAAAAGTTTCTCTATTGCATTATCAACCGCTAAATTTGTTTCAGAAGTTAGTAATACCTTTTGGTCTTGATTTTGACTAATCATTTGCCAAATCAGTTCGGCAATTACTGTTGTTTTACCTGTACCTGGAGGTCCTTGTAATAAACATAAATCTCTAGCATGCAAAGCAGCTAGGATAGCTTTACGTTGGGAATCATTTAGCTTTAGTAATTCATTTGCTTTTACTCTATTCCATTCGTCACTGTCAAGAGAAATATCTTTGAAAACTGCTTCTGATTTGCTTGAATCAAAAATGAATTGACCAAGATTTGGATTAATCGCTTTACCATTTATTTTGTCGGAAGGTGATACGATTTTTGTCATTGCTTGATTCAACCAACTTATTTTTGCTTGATCTCCTATTAAATTGGCTTTTACTTCACGAACTATCTCATTTTCTTCTAAATAATCCAATAATTTTTTCACTGTTTTTTTGTCTTCGCTAAAACGTAAAAGAAGTGCAAAACTTAGACTGGTTGTGTCTGATTCCTGAGCAATAAGTTTTCCAATTGCAACAGAACTTCTTTCGTATTGACTTTTAGAAGTGTCAATAATAAATTCAATATTTGCCAATTCGTGAATTCTATCTTGTAAAATTTGTTTTTCTGTTTTGGTCTTAATTAGATTTGTTTTGACTTTAAATTTAAAATCTGGATCTAAAGGAGACAAACTAAAATCAAATTTATTGACCGCCTTTATTTTGTCGAATTTTTCAAAGAATTCCTCTTTGGTTTCAAAATCGAAAGATATAGTGTCCGAGATTGAATTAACTACTACATTAAAATCAAAGAAATAAAGGTCTCTTTTTATATCACTCCAGAATTCTTCTGTGAATCTTGAAACGACTTTAGTTTCCGGTTCTATTCTTTTTTTCTGGAAATAATATGTTTTCTTATTTCTTACTTTACTACTTCCAAATATTTTTTTCATAACCCAGCTTGAAACCGTCAAATCTATTTCTTCTTTGCAATCGAATGTGAAAATATTATTTGTTGGTTTAGGCAGTGTTCGTCCTTTTTCATTTAACTTGTTGATTTTATTTTGAATCTCTTGAGGACTACATAATACCAAAAATTCAACTTTAGCTTCTTTGCATTCGTAGTTTTGGCTATTTAGATAATCCTGGAGAATTGCAAAAGGTACCGTATTAGCCACAATTTCTAGCTGCTGTGTTTTTCTATCTCTTTTTTCGATTTCTATTGGAGTACAATCGATTTCATAGCCCATAGCATAAAAAAAATTCTTAATTCTAGTTGAGCTATTGATTGATTTTAATTTTAATATTGCCCCAATACTTTTTTCTCTTTCTATAATCTGACTGAATTTTTTATGAATTACAGCATCTAATCCACGGTAGATGTCGTCAAATTTTAAAAAAATATTACCTTCTTTATCAAAAGTTTCTTTGATGCTAAATTCATTCAGTAATTCTTCTTCAACTTCTTTGTATTCGCGGCTTTCTTTGACTTCTAAATCAACTTTAAACTTATAACGCGTTGTGACTCCTTTTTCATTTTTAAACTCGATAGGGTTGTGGTACTTTCTAACTTTAAAAGGTTGGGCATTTCGTTGTAACAATAAATCTTGAGCTTCAATCCATTTGTTCCAAATTTCTCTATCATTTTCTAGTTTAGCAATTGGTAAAATTTCTAAATTATTAATCCTTTCATAAAGATTAACTTGTTCCCTTTCCGGAAATCGAGATTCGTTTTGATCTATAAAAATTAATTTACATGTTTGTTCAATAAAGTATTTTTTATCTTGAGGTAAAGCAATGGGCTTTACAATACGTGATTTCTTTTTACTTTTGACACGTGCTCTATAACTAAAGGTTTTGATGTCCCACTCTACGAAAAGTTCTAATTGAAATTGTTGCACATCGAAAGGAATAATAATTCTTTGTTCATCCTTATTTACTTTTAGGAATAGACACTTTTGCTCGGCATTGTCTAATAGCGTTTTTATTTGGTCAAAGGTCATATCGTTGCTACGATTAAAATCAGTAACAATAATATCATGCCAACGCACAATTATTTCTAAAACTTTTCCTCCTCCAAATATATCTTCATGTGGTATAGCCATGCAATGGATTTTTATAAAATTTTAATTAGGCATTAAACTATTTATATCATTTGGTTTAAACATATCCGAATCATTAGTGCCTTTTGTATTGCTCGATTTATTTTTCATTTTTGGTAATAATAAATAACTATTTCGCTAGTATTCATATTACTATATCTTTTTTATTATTATTTATTTAATGCAGCAGTATTAAAAAATTCCCAACTGGTTAAATCCTTATCATTTTCAATTCTCATATTACAATATCTCCAACTGCCTTTATTATTGATAATAATACTTCCAACCGCTTTTTTCCCTTGTTTGTTTAATTCTTCAATATATTCTATCAAAGCGTTATGTTTGGCAACATTTTCAGGATCGCTTTCAATTGTTTTTGGATCGAATAAACCTAGTAACCCATTTTTGAATTTTATCACTATATCAACATAAAAAAGTGATTGAGTACCGTCTTTCTTTTTATAAGGAATGGCAAAATCTTCTTTGTTGCTGCTACCGTTTTTATACCACCATTGAATATGTTGTTCATTTTCTATTAAAACATTGATAAACTGATGTTCATTGGCACTATCAAACAACAAACTATTTCCTCTATTTCTAGCAAATAATGGGTCTAATGCGTGTGCATTTGCCTCGTATTCAACATATTTATCATTAAAAATTTTGAATTCTGGAACATCCCAAGGTTTTTCATATTCCTTAAAAGAAGCTGTGTTTTTTGAAGCTTTTGCTTCCATTAGTTTAGCATATATTTCACGTGCTAAATTGAATAAGTCAGCAAATCTATCGTCATTATACAATACTATTTTATACACTACAACACCATACAAGCCTAAATATTCTTCAAAAAATAATTGTGTATGATATTTAATACGCTCCCAACTTGCATCTTTTTGATAATCGCCACAACTAGCCAAACAAACCCTATTGAACAATTGTTCTAATTGATAAGGTGTTTTAGCAAATTTTTCTACGTGGTCAGCTCTAGTAGCACCAACGCTAGTAACATCTAAATTCACATCAGTAGGAATGCCAATTTCAATATTATCAACATCCATTGTTATACCAGATTGAACCATCGCATCTTTATTCTTGAAATACTTTGAGGTTTCGTCTGTAGCAACACTACTTACATTAAAGAGTTGTTCAGCAGCTTTAAATAGTGCTTCCCTAAAGTGTAAACCAATACGATTTCTTGATATTTCTTTCTGAATGTAATATGATTTTAATTCAACAGCCGAATAGATTTCGTCATTTCTGGTTGCCTTATTTTCCGTAATATAGTCCGCCTCTTCTGGAAGTATTGTAATTAGATTTTTATTTAAATTGGTATAAATATAGCCGTAATTTAAGGCTTCTTCATTGTAATGTTTTTGCTCTGGCATACGCAAAATTCTACCCATTGTTTGAATAGTGAATGTTTCACTTTTCATTTCACGATAGATTAATAAAACAGAAGCTCTAGGGCAATCCCAACCTAATGCAATGGCTTGTTTGAATAACAACACTTCCACCATATTGTCAGGTTTTGAAATATCTTCAAGGTTTGTTTTTTCGCCACTTAACCATACTGCTAATTTTCCGTTTTGTTCTGTAATTCCTACTGTAGAAAGATAATCTACCACAGTATCACGAATACGAATATCTTCTGTAGAAACTTTTGCACTATCCGAAGGTAATTGTATCAATAATAGTGGTCTTATATTGGTGCCTATTGATTGGTATATTTTATCTAATTCAACGCGTTTTTCTAATGATTTGGTTAATAATACTACATCCGCATCACGCCCTGCTTGTTCTTCGGCTCTAACTAATGGATTAAGATGCACTCCTTTTTTTATCATTTGTGCTTTTACCACTTCGTCTCTTGAAATCATTACCCGATGTGGAGAACGCATACTATTGTTGGTAAGTGTAGCCGATATTCTTAATTCAATTTTTGGCTTTATATTTCGCAATACTTTTTCAGCTTTTTCAGCAGTTTTGCCACCAGCCATCAAATGTTCTTCATCAATTATAACCACTATTTCGGTATCATTAAGAATGGTTTGGTTAATGATGTTGTAAAAGCTTTTACCATCTTCGCCTTCTCTCATAAAAATAGTATCGTCTCTATTGATGGTTTGCCAATTGAGAAATAACATTTCATTAGGTTTTAAACAATCATCGGTAATATCATCTATACTAATTGTTCTAATATCACGAGTTTCACTATAAAAGTGAGATAAACTGGCATAACTCTGCAGGTGCAGTGCATTTGGTGCTATCCAAATATACGTTACATTCCTGTTTGGTAATTCAAAATGTGTAGGTAGTTCATTTACTATTTCTTTTAATAAACAAGCCATTGTAACTGTTTTACCAGAACCTGTTGGTGCTTGAAATGCTATGATATGACGGTGAAAGTCTTTATTCAATAACTCAAAAAAGTATTTCTTTAATTGTTTTATTGCTTCGTCTCTATATTCTAATTGTAATAACTTCATCAGGGTACTTCTTATAAAATTGATAACTGTTCACCATTTTCATCGATTGGATTTTCAGTTTCCATTTCAATAATTGCAGGTTTTTTTCTTTTTGGTAAAACGTTTTGGTATGCTTTGTATATGGCATCAGGCAAAGCACAAAGCTCAATTTTATTAAGTACCTCAGTGAAATCTTCTGTATACGGATCACTACCTATCGAAAATACATACACTTTAATTTTTGGACCTTCATAACTTTTTATAAATTCAATAGCATCTGGAATGTTGTGGTCGTCAAACAATACCAACAATGTAATTTTCTTGTTTACAAATAATTTAGCATCCTTAATAGCTATGTTTTCCTCATTATAACAATCTTCTTTAATACATAGTAGTTCTGTAGCCAAATAAGTAAGCTCTCTTTTGTTTTTTAAAGAAGTTTCACGACTTACAAATTCACTTTTGTAATACCGCAAATTATTATTTTTTAACCCTTCTACGGCAACTCCTTTGGCATTGGTATATCCTTGTATAATTCTTTTGTTTCGCACATAAGTTACTTCTTCGCAAATATTATTTTCGTTGTTAGAAACAACTATTGCTTGACGATTACCTTTATCATATTTGTTTAGTTCAATTACAGCATGCATTGTTGTACCTGAACCCCCGAAAATATCTAAAATAATAGCATCTTTTTCATTTGACAAAACCTTAATAGAATCAATAACTGCGTAAAGTGATTTTGGATAGGAAAATACCTGAAGTTCACCAAAAATATCTTTCACCAAATTTGTTCCATAAGCTGTAGATGAATATTCTTTATTATCCCACCAAGTCATAGGTAAAATACCTTCATCATTCATTCTTCCTTTAAAGTACATGTGTAATTTTCCTTTTATTCTTGTGACTTTAAATTCGTTTGATGAATTAATAAATCTATCAATACCCCATCTCCATCTTCTTTCTTTACCATCATCATCTATAGGATAAATTATTATTTCATCAATTTTAGGCTCTTCCTTTAAAATATATTCGTTTGATTCTGTATTAAATTCCATATCGGGAATTCTAAAGCTATATTCATTAGCAAAAATTGGATAAAACATTTTCGGTGATTCTTTTCTCATACTGCCAGGTTTTCTAAAATTAACCCACTCAAAGAAACCATTTTCATCCTCTTCCTTATATCTATTAAGCTGCTTTTCATTTCTCTCCAACCTGCCAACTTTTGAGTTAAGTGATTTACCAAAAAATAAAGCATATTCATGAGTAATAGAAACTCCTTTTACAGTTGACCTACCTGCGGGGTTATTTCTTATAATTATTGTACCTAAATGATTATCCTCACCAAAAATACTTTCCATTAAAATGAAAAGTCTTGGCATTTCATAATCATCAATTGTCACACAGATAATTCCATTCTCTGATAATAATTTGTGAGCAATACGAAGACGTTTATCCATAAAAGAAATCCATTTACTGTGTTTAAATGAATCTTCTTTGTCTACGTAATCATTATTATATCGCCAATCTTTTGCTCCTGTATTATAGGGTGGGTCAAAATACATCCCATCTATTCTACCTTGATGTGTAAAAACTAAAGATGTCAAAGCGTGCAGATTGTCGCCCTCAATTAAAATATGGTTTGGGTTGTCCTCGCCATTTATAATTGCTTTATCTTTTACTTCTTTTAAAACTGGTAAATTATCACGTAGCTGTTCTTCTACATCTTCTGGTTTGTCTTCCCAAACTAAACCGTATTTTTTCTTGGTGTTTACCAAATTAATTAAATAGGAGCGTTCATCTTGTGAGATACCGTCTAGTTGTTTTATTTTAGATATTAGGTCTTGTTTGTTCATAGTTAGTTTTCGATTATATCTTCAATTGTATCAATAATAGTTTCCGGAGAAATATTTTGTGATTCTATTGATGGAATTGTTTCAACATTATTTAATTGACGTTGTATTGCTCTTGTTCGAGTTCCAACTACATCGTCTAATTGACCAAGGCCTGTTTGAATATTTTTTTGTGCTTTTTCCAATAAACCACCAAA
>Ga0116155_10003007_pt1 | contig 11329 bp, 7 predicted proteins | sample AD_UKC032_MetaG_FD_89890 | JGI IMG/M metagenome (GOLD analysis project Ga0116155, IMG submission 89890) | Active sludge microbial communities of municipal wastewater-treating anaerobic digesters from USA - AD_UKC032_MetaG | ecosystem: Engineered > Bioreactor > Anaerobic > Digestate | place: USA...
AGCACCTGGAAGGTCTTCATGGTGGGGATACAGCCGGCCCCGAAGGAGATAAGGCAGTCGGGTTTAGGAAGGCCGTTCAGCGGCTGGTTCTCCTCGTTGATTCCGTCGAGCGCATAGCCCACGTTGTTTCGGAAATACCCGCAGAGATCGCTCGAAAATCCCCGTTTGGCCGCATACTCGAAATTCTTTCGGTTGGTGCCGATGGCGGCGCAAAGAGGCGCCCAGTTTTCCGGGAAGACCGGAGTGATCCCCATGGCGTAGAAAAGCTCGATCATGCCGTTCATCGGCGGAATCCAGATCACGGGGCGTCCTTCGGCTTTGGCCTTGTGTCCCTCCGCGTAGAAATCGGTGATGATCTGACGCAAGGCTGTGTTCGCCTGGAGCCGTTTCTGGGTTTTCTTCCCTTCCATTAACTCGCCCCCAGCATTTCTACAAACCCTTCCAGTCGCGTCTGCATTTGCCCGCTAAGTCCCTCCGCCTCTAATTCCAGTTGTATCTGAGGTATCCCTTTTTCCGTTAGCACGTTTTTCAGGAAGGGGTGATCCCCCAGATGAGGTTCGCAGAACTTCTGGTGCATGAAGATGACGGCATTCACGTCAAAGTAGTAAATCGTCTTGAGGATATAGTGCTTTCTCCCGGGGAAATCGGCCCTCGAACTGCAAGGCGGGAGATCGAGATAATACCGGACAAGCGCCGAAAGGGGATCTTCCCCCGTCGGAACCCTCTCCCGTACTAGTCGATACCCCAGGCAGGTGTCATCCGCTACGATGTTTCCCCCGAGCGCTTCGATCCGTCCCAGGATATCATGATCGGAAACAACGCTTCCGGATATCATGATCCGATGCTTCTCTCCCGTGCCAGGGCTCATCCGGATATTGGATAAATACCTCTCGTAAAAGGGAATAACCGTTTCGATCGGCAACACCTGAAGTGCCAGGTTCATGTGATACAGATCCAGATAGCGGACAGTCGAGCCGTTTCTTTTTGCCTGGTAAATTGCACCGATGCGCTCCCGGGCAGCATCATAGAGCCTGATCGACTCCTGAAGCTTCTCAGCCGAGAATCGTTTTCTTGTAAAATCTTCAAGGGCGGCGATCAGCGCCATGAATTCCGCTCTGCAGTAAACGACGGCCTCATCCGTGTTCATGTAGGGAGGGCTCAGCAGGAAGGAAAAGGCCGGCTTTAAATTGCGGCACCAGATATTGAACAACCCGCACGTCGAGTCGCAGGTGTAAGAGTGGATCACCCCATCCAGAAAATCATAGTGGCCGGCCAGACCCATCGCCATGATATTCCGCGCCGGGGGGCAGATGAAGGCCGGCAGCAGCGTGTTTGCCCGTTCATTGTTAGTGGTTTCTCCCCAAAGCCTGACGGGCAGGATATTGAAGGCATGCAGAATCTCGACGGGTACATAAGAACATAGCGTGCCCAACACAAGACGATCATTTTTCTCTTTCTCCTCCCGTGCGATTTCCCTGCTACGTTGAACCAGATCTTTCAATTCTTGGTCCATGTTCATCCTTCTTGGAGACGCTATTCACGAAGCCTTGCCATATCGCCTCTTTCCAAAGGGCTTTCTTGTCCATCTTGCCCACAGCGACGATGGGCAAGATCTTTCCGATGTCAATAGGCTTCGGCTTTTCGTAGGTTGCGGTGGTTGGTAAGAGCCTTTTTTATGGTTTGAACTATAAGAGACGTTGACTTGTGTGTCAAGAAATACTTGGCCACATGATTGCTTGATGGCACCTATGTGAAGCCGAACTTGCTAGAAGCAAACACCGTACTGTAAACCAACAGCGGGTTCATGAACGACTTCATTGCCCCATGATAACCTCTCCAGTGTCGGTGATCAGTTTTTCCGGGAGTTGAAAGAGTTTCTTGAAAATGTCCAAAACACCTTTCGACATAGACGTAACGGGAATAGCGTTAACAGTAGGATCACTCCGTTTCCCCTTCGCTTGAAAATAAAATGTGATCAAACTTTTTGTATCATTCGTAAGAATCCATCCCACAACCGGAATCGTGCTTACGATTTTATCAACCGTCTGGAGTGGTTGTATTCCAATATTAAGATTAAGCTCCTCTCTGATAATATCTGTTGTCCCTACAATGGACACGTTCATAGCGTTGCTTTTAACGAACAAGTCGTTACTGGACAGGATACCATCCTTGATAGAAAATGTGCCTTGAACCGATGTAAATGGCATCCCCTCGGTGACCATGTCCGGCAGTTGGAATTTAAGCAGTTGTGACACGTTCAGAATGGAGAAGACTTTGGACAGAACGGCATACTTGTTCAAAGAGCCTTTTCCCATAACGAGTGTTGCAGTTCCCCGCATCGTTTTTTTCAGGTCGGATATGTTTGCACCTTCCGCAGTCAAATCACCCTTCATGGTCAATGTGCCTGTCATCGACACTTTTTCAGAACCGGCATATTTCATAATTTGTTCCGCCGACGTCTTATCAAGAATGAAACCTACCTTGTATTGCACAACACCACCCGGGGCAAAGATAATAAGACCTTTCCCGGAGAAACCACCATTGAAGGCGTTCATTTCAAACGCGGATATGTCCATGGTCTGCTGTTGATAGGTAAATGTGGTGCGCAGCTCTGAGTAAGGAATCGAGTTTATCTTACCTTTATGAGATTGAACTGAAGCCTTCAGGAACAACTCCTCTGATGTTGATTTTTCTTTTTTAAGGACGTTTATTTTGGATAGGAGGACTATATCGTCCATATCAAGATAGGTTGAGGTGACCTGGATATCGAAGAATGGTTTTTTAACATTCGGCATAGCACCCGTTACGCTGAACACCGAGTCATTCATCTGGGCGGACAGCCGTTTTATTAAAAGCCCCTTGTCCCTGAAAACGATATCCCCTGTAAAATTTCTCACCTTTATTGCACCGGATGGGCTCTGCAATCCAACATCTTCAGGATCGAGGAGGTCTGAAGAGACTTTCACGCGGACCGATGGATTCGTGAAGTCTTTCAATGTTACCCTGCCTTGTATTAAGGAACGCCCGATTCGGCCTGTAAGCAATGATGTATCCAATCTGTTTTTTCCGAGGCTGACCGCGCCGTTTAAGGCACTGATCGCCTTGAGTGTTGAAAAGGCCTTAAAGGCTGCGCCTGAAAATGAGATGTTGCCTCGCAAATCAAGATCTGCGATAGATTTTGGTATGCCGCTGCCGGTAAGGGCTAACCGCATGCTTCCGCGGGGCTGATAGGTCCTTATTCGGGGAAGATTAGATACAAGATCCTCAATTTGAAATGCGTTTGATTCAACCGTAAAGGCAGAAAGATACTGATCTTTGATGCGGTAAATTGCAGTTGCGCTCACATTCAGAGAGGCCAGCTGGTAGGAAAAGGCTTCAACCTGCACTTTGCCATTTTTAATGTTGGACTCGAAAACAACCCGATTGCTTTGCGATTGCGGCTTGGTGAACACATCGTTATAGCTGTATGAAACATCCGTAAGATCCCAGCGGCCAGATAATGCATAGTTATTCGTCGTGCCTGATCCCGTCATTTGGAGGAACGTCTTCCCGGTGAAGGCAAAATTGCCGCCCCCGCCTATGCCCAGGAACCATGCAATCTCTTTTTGCCCGGGTATGATAGTCGCAGCGAATGGATAGCTGGCAGGGGTTGCCAGGCAATAATCGGTAATTCTTCCTTCCAGAGCGATAGGTGATTCCCCGAATTTGCCGGACATATTATGTAGGAGCAAGTCCTTACCCCGTAATTCCAGTTCACCTTTGATGCCGCTGAAAATGGGAACTTTCTTGCCATAGGAAAGCATTCCTTCGTCCACACCGACTTTAGCATGGAGAACATTGTAATTCTCATTTTCATCCATATGGGCGATTTGGCTGATCCGTCCGTTGATGCTGCCTTCTTTAAGTTGGTATATCCCGCCCTTGATACGTGTTTTGATAAAATCGGCTACACGCTCAGATATAATGCCATACGGGATAAAAGGGCCAAACTTCTCCAGGGAAATAGGAGAGGAGAATGCTTCTGCTGTAATCAGCGGATCATTCTTGTCGATATCTTTAATCGCGCATCTTCCCGATATTTTAAAATCATCGACTTTGAGATTCAGCTTGTCCATGATGATCTCGGAAGGAGTGCGCTGTATTTTATAGCCAAGACTTACATCTTTCGGCGTCAGAGCAGTATGGAATACTTCCGGGTATCGCAGGTCCAAGTTCTTTACGGCAACCGATCCTTCTGAAATAAATCGGGAGGCATTTCCTTTGAGGTGGGTATCGATATTCAAAACTCCCGTCGTTTGCCTGAAAGGCAGATACTGTTCATAATAGGGTCTGTATCGTTCGATGCTCAGACCGGCCGCATGAATCCTGGCATCAATGCTGCTGTTCAGAAGAGATTTATCCCCGTCGGAGAGCTCGATATTGCCGGTCATGGATAGGGTCCCCTTCTTTCCCTGTTGATCGACGGTGGCCGAGATTTTAAGATCAGTCACCTGCCCACGGACGGGATTGTTTATACGTAAGTCAATATCTTCCAGGTTGATCGTCAACCCTGGTGGGATAATATGCTGATCGTTAAATGTCATGGCGCCATGATGAACGATAATTCTCCTGATCTCAATGGCCGAGGTCTTTTGTCTTTCCAGGAGGTCACTGATATTGAAAACGCCCTCGCTGTCCCGGTACAATATGCCGGCCGGTTTCTCAAGGTGCATCTTTCTGATAACAATTTTCCCCCGTATCAGGGGAAGGATGGCTACTTTGAGGGTAACTCTCTCTGCCGTTGCGAAAGTATCCTTCCCATTTTTTTCTTTGATCTTCATCCCCCTGAAAGTGAAGGTAGGACCAAAATAGAAAGAGAATTCTTCATTTTCATAAGATACCTCACGGCTTAGTGATGTGTTGAGGAAGGCGATAATATTGCTCTTGTAGGCATCAAGATGGGACAGTTTGATCAGAACAACGGTGATGGCTACCGCTGCGGAAATGAAAATGAATGCAGTGATCAGAAGTATAACAATCTTCTTCCGGGTTGGTTTTTTCATATAACAAAGAATAAATGGTATGATAATAAAAGGAAAGACAATTCTCTCAATGCGATCAATCCTGGTTGGGGAAATATCATTTTCATTGATAAAAAAATTAAACAGCCTGAAACTTTGTCCGGCCTAGGAGCGGCAACTTTTTATTGAAACTTTTCTTCTTGAGTGGCGCTTAACTTCTTCGGTCTTAATCGTGAGAAAATAAGCATAGACAAAAGAAGTCCAACGATCACGAAGGGCAGATAACCGGAAATCAACAGAAAAGAAAAACCAATCAAAGGATAGAGAGCCACTCTGACTGCTGCCTTTGCCAGGGGCTTATCCTTAATGAAGTCTGCGGCAATAGGACCGTTTCGGTAATACCAGGCTACAAACTTCCGCCCCAGCCTAGTTGTAAGCAAGTACCTGTCTCTGAACTGACGCAGGATTTCCACTTGTCCCGCCAGCGGTGATCCAAATGCTTCCGTGGCAATGAAACACTGGATGAAGACGCTGACATCATCGTCGTCTCCTGGCTGCGGGGCCTTGGCTGAGTAATAAGCACGGATCATCCAGTTACCGGAATATACATACCATTCGCTGTCGGGCGGCAGGTTCTGCGGCGTGGGTGGCGGTGAGCTCAACCACCAACCGCCCCAGGATCGTTGCTCGGTTTCCGTCTGGTCTATGGAGGCTGGCCAGTAAGATGTCATTGGGGTCTTCATGGCGATCACGCCCACGAGTACGTCGCCCGGACCGCTAAGCAACACCGGGGTAGGCAGCTTGTACATATTCCAGTCATTGAGCACCCGTACGGTGGTAGGGTATGAGTAGAGCCACTTCGAACCGACGCCGGGATTCACATTTCCGCTGTTGTTCTCGTAAACTACAATGATAATGTCATCGCCGACTTTGACAAGGCCTATCTCACTAAAGTAAACCCTTACCTCGTTGATGGATAACGGAAACTCTGAGGCATCGGGGGTAAAGCGGTTCAGAAAGATAAACTCCTTAGTGCCGCCAATACCGATGTTATCGTCTATTGATCCGTCATCCAGGATAAGCTTGCCTTCGGCGGCGAAGGGTTCGGTGGCAACAAAGCCGGCGTTGAAAAAGATGGCCATAACAGCTATGAAAAAAAGTTGATTAATTTTTTTAAGAAATAACATACTCCTCCTTTGTTAATCATTACAGAGGGCATGGTTCAAAAAAATCATTAGAAATGTAAAGATTGAAAGGTTGAACATACCTGTATGCACCCTTTGAGCCTGGCACATTTCAACTTCAACATCTTGTTTAAATTATAAGAATTTCGGGTCTGCATGTCAAGAAATACTGGCCACAAAATCTGAGATGTTGTGCCGATGTTTGCCTTCGAGTGTATAATGAAGAAAAACAGAGCCGAATTGACTCTCCTTTCCTATCAAGCCGTGGCCGTCGCTTTAAACGTAACCCCATCACGCAGCTGAAAAGGTTACTCTACGCCGCGGCGGACATGGAAACATGAAACAGTGCCATTTTTGCCTGAATGCTAAAACTTGTATTTGCCAGCTGTCATGTTGCGGTAAATATCATCATTCAAAGCTTCATATTTCTCGCTTCCCGGCAAAAGCACGTAAATTTCATCTTTGATCTGCGCCGGATCGTACCCCTGGTTTTTAAGATTTGTTTTCTTGATCTTGTGCGTGGCTGTCCATTCGAAGTCCGGGACGAAGCGAACGAAAAGCGGCACCGCATACTTCGGCAGGATGGTTTTCAGATGTCCGGCCAGTTTGGAGATATCCAAAGGTTCATGATCGTCTTTGACTATCGCCGCCATGCCTGCTTTTCCGTCGCTCCCCGGCATGGTGATACCGTACACAGCGGAGGACGAAACACCGGAAAAACTGTCGATGGCTTTTTCGACTTCCTGTGTGGCCACGTTTTCACCTTTCCAGCGAAACGTATCACCCAGACGATCCGCAAATTGCGCGTGGCGGAAGCCCATATCCCTGAGCATATCACCGGTGTTAAACCACAGGTCACCTTTTCTGAAAACATTACGGAAGATTTTTTCCTCCGTCTTTTTTTTGTCCGAATAGCCGGCAAAGGGCGTCCTCTCCGAAATTTCCATGATCAAAAGCCCCGTTTTGCCTTTTCCGACTTTTTTCATATAACCCTGTTCGTCTCTGACGGGTCTGTCGTTTTCCGTGTCATAGGCCACCAAAGCAAACGGCGTCACACTGGTCCCCACACTATAATCGAAATTCAGGAAATTGGTAAAGACACCCACGCCTTCAGCAGCACCATAAAATTCATACACTTTTTCTATTCCGAAACGTTTCTTGAACGGCATCCAGATATCGGGCCGGAGTCCGTTACCGCATATGTATTTCAGTGTCGTTTCATGATCGTCCGGTTTGGCAGGCGTCGCCATCAGGTATCGGCACACCTCCCCCACATAAACAAAATGCGTGGCTTTGAACTGCCGTACGTCGTCGAGAAACTTGCTGGCGCTGAATTTTCTGCGCAGGGCAACGGCGGCACCATTCAGCATCGCCGGTGGCCAGCCCACGGTGATCGCGTTGGTATGAAAAAAAGGAAGAGGGATATAAATGGTATCTGTGGGTTTCACGGGCATGACAAACTTCCCGAACCAGAACATCGCTGATAAAGTCCGCTTATTGATGATGACCGCCGCCTTGGGCAGCCCGCCGGTTGTGCCTGATGTGTAAACATAAGCCATGATGTCTTTCAATCCGATACTCAATGTACTGGACGGATTTTCGGTGCTTTTGCTTTCCAGTTCATGGTTGATATCGGTGATGTCATCGGGCTTTATTTTTCCCTCGTCCTGGACCAGCACCAGGGTCGATCGGGAAAGATCGATTCCTGATCGTGCTTCACTGAAAAAGCTGTAGCATTCCTCGCCGATGATGACAACTTTTCCCTTGTTCAGGTTGAAGCTGTGAATGAGGGATTCGCCCCGCTGATTCGTGTTGATGAGTGAGGCTATCGCGCCCACTTTGGCACATCCACAGAAGGCGGCAAGTAGGTCGGGCCGGTTTTCAAAGCAAAGCGTAACGACATCACCCCTGCCGACACCTTTCGATAGCAGATAATGGGCATAACGGTTGGCCCGCTCGTTGAGTTGGCGATAAGTCAGGGATCCATCCGGCGATTTCACTGCCGGGTTGTCCGGGTACAATTTTGAGGTCCGTTCCAGTTGCAGCCCCCAGGAATTGTCGGTACTGCTTCCAATACTTTTCAGGCCTTTAACCAGATTGAAGATCATTGACGGCAGTCGTGGAGCGATCTGAAGAATTTTGACGATGAATTCGGTTGTGCTGATGGTTGCAGGAATCTTTCCCGGTTGTGTTCTCATGATCTTCACCCCTTCATGTTAATTTTTCATTCAGATTTTTTCTACAGGAGGCCAGAAGCTATCTTGAGGGATCAACTGAATTTATTCACAATTGATAAGAGCTTCCTTAAATTGGTTCTCCCTTTTTTATTTTAGATAACAACGACCGCCTTGACAATCATATCCATGGCTGCAATCATTTGTTGTGGAACATGTATCACGGCAGACGCCTGCTGAGCACTTGTAAGGCCTGCAATCGATTTCGGCATTGCCTACGCCACCGGGAGAAATGACAGTATAGCTATCTTTACAATCGTACCCGACTGAAACACATTGCCTTGTCACAACGTTGCATTTTGCTCCCGGTATACAGTCTTTGTCCATCTTGCATTCGGTAACACAAAGGCCTGTGTCTTTATTGCATGGGTAAGGCATGCAGGGCACCTGAAACTGGACCTCACACTTCCCTGAGGGTTGCTCACGTGAATAAACCACTGAAAAAGTACCTTCGCAGCGGTGCTTCTTGCAGGGTGTCTGCGAAACAGGTTGCTTGTGTTCTATGTATAGATTGTCAGGCTCAATCGAAGGTGCCGACGAAGAACAACCAATCATTGTAATCAATATAAATGCCGCAAAAAGTGTAACGGTGGAAATGCCCATGTATCTTTTACTGAAAGTTCTCATAAAATCTCCTTACTGTTTTACTATATCCGGCCGGACGAAATGCTTAATACCATATGTTAGGTTAAAATCCAGAACATATTGATTTTTCCAAATTACAAGGTTGAATGAAAATATCGTAGCCAATCGTAGCGAAACAAAAAAAGCTTATACACTTTATGGTGCATAAGCCTTTGTATTTATTGGTACCTGGGGTGGGAATCGGACCCACACAGTCACAAGGACCGAGGGATTTTAAGACCAATAACCATGAAAGGCGGGTGGGATGATAACCACCCGTTTTTCTCTTCAAATATTCGTTACGCTTGAACAAATTTAAAAATTCATAGTTGGATACAGTTGGATAGAGTTGGTAACATTTCGGACATGATGGGCACAAGAATAGGCACAGTATATTTGTCGGTATTGTGCCTTGTATTATCCTGTTAACTATACATTAAAATTGTCATTAGGTAGAGTTTTCTTGACATCAAGCGTAAAGACGATCATGAATAATGATTTGTTTCCAGCTATAAGTACGATGTTCTTCCTGAAAGCGAGTATCCAACAATTTCGACGGAAATCCACTCTTTCAAACCATAATCCATGAAATGTTATCTTGACTTTTTCATGAATTTGAAGCATTAAAAAACCGTCAAAGATAGCGTGATTGCTAGGTTAAGAGTTAACCTAAACCCTTTGTCCAACGGTGATGCCATGGAAGGATTATTGAAACCCTGCTTCTGAAAAGAGACGGGGTTTTATGCTTTAATCACCAAAGGGTTTGGGCTGAATGATTTTTTTAGTTTAAGATGGATGCGGCTTAATCGCGTGGTGAAGGATTAAGGAAGTCCTTTTGATCAAAATTATCTTAATGAAAAGGAGAGAAGCTATGAAAAGAATAGTTGTTTGGAAAAACAGATTTATTTTATTTGGCATGATGGTTATGGCGTTGTTGTTTATCAGCGGGTGCAGCGGCGATGATCTTACCCCTAAAAGTGGATCAACTCCAACTCCAACTCCATGGCCCGCTTTCAACACCTCAAATTTACCACTTGCTGTCACAGGGGCCAGTGGAGGGTATGGTAGTTTTGCATTTGACGCCAATGGAAATCTTCTGTTTGTTGCGAATAATACAGATGAAATTCGATTATTAGATCGCAGTACATGCACGGTGACAACAGTTGCAACCGGAGTATCGGGGGGAAGTACTTTGCTGGGAATGATCTACTATCAGGATTTCATTTATGTAGGTGCTGAAAACGGTAATCTATATAAAGTTAATCCAACAAACGGGTCATCAACGGTGCTGACCACTTTCCCGATGGGTGAGGAGCTAAACGGTGTGGTCATTGCACCAGCAACTTATGGATCCTACGGCGGGCAGCTGATTGTGGCTTCAGACACTGGCAATATTTATGCTGTTGATCAGTCAGCGGCATTGCCTACTCCTGTACTAATTGCAGACATTGGTACTAGTCCTGCTTCCGCTTTGATATTTGGTAACGATGGCACGTTGTATGTAGCCGATCATTATGGCGATAAAATCGTGACTGTCACTGCAGCAGGAGTGGTGGCCGACTTCGCTACCGGGTTAAGTGAGCCGGATGGTTTGGCCATTAATAGCAGCGGTAATCTTTTGTATGTTGCTAACTCAGATGACGATACAGTAAAAAGCGTCACCATCCCGGGTGGGATTGTAACGACGATTTTCACACCTGTTGATTTTGACAGTGGTTTCTGGCCGTCTCCTATTATATTTGATGATCCAAGTAACAGCTTGTTAGTGGGTACCGGCGAAGTCGAGTTGATCATCTCCAATTATAATTTTTAGGAGTTATGATTTACAGAAGGGAATTTTTTTTCATGTCGCAGAAGCATGATACATTCGATAAAAGGAAGCTTAATATTCATATACAAAATTCTTACCTTACAAAGGAGAGCGAGTTATGAAAAAAGTCACATTATTAGCTGTTTTTCTCATCCTGACGCTGATCACGGCCTCGGGATACGCACAGGTGAAGGCAGGATCGGTGAACATCACCCCGACCATCGGCATGTATAAATTTGAAGGCGATGAAGACATGGATGCCGGGATTGCCCTTGGCCTTCGCCTTGGCTATAATTTTACCAAGTATATAGGCCTGGAAGCCTATGGCCACTGGGTACCCACCGAAATCAACAACACCGCCAACAAAGGTGAAGAAGTCAATGTTTTCGGCTATGGCGTGGAGGGCATTTTCAACCTCTTGCCTGACAGCGCCTTCGTTCCCTTCTTTGCCCTCGGCGTCGGCGGCATCCACTACTC
>Ga0116155_10003013_pt1 | contig 11320 bp, 11 predicted proteins | sample AD_UKC032_MetaG_FD_89890 | JGI IMG/M metagenome (GOLD analysis project Ga0116155, IMG submission 89890) | Active sludge microbial communities of municipal wastewater-treating anaerobic digesters from USA - AD_UKC032_MetaG | ecosystem: Engineered > Bioreactor > Anaerobic > Digestate | place: USA...
GCTAACGATTCTGCAAAATTTCTGCTTATATCGATCGAATTCTCGCATGTTTTCTGAATATTTTTTTGAAAAATACTCTCCTTATGAATTCTGTACTGGTATAAAACTTCGCTAATTTGATAAGTTTTTGTATGCAACGCAATATTACTTAAAAAATCATAATCTTCCGCTGTCTTTAAATTGTAGTTATAAGTTATGGAAAATTTTCTTATAATTTCACTTCTGTACATCGCTGGGGCACTAGAAATTGGATTTAACCATAAAAAGAGCCACTCTATGGGCGCTTCCTCTTCCACGAACATCGATTCAGACAGCAATTTTCCTTTGCAATCAATACTGGAGATATTAACCGAACAAATTCCATAGTCTGATCTTTCATCCAAAAATTTAACCTGCTTAGCTATTCTGTTTGATAGCGAAATATCATCGCTATCCATTCTTGTTATATATTCACCGCTTGCTAATTTTAATCCGGTATTCATAGCACCGGAAATTCCTTTTTCCTCTTCATTTCTAGAAAATTTTATTCTATAATCTTTTTTGATATATGCCTTGATTATATCCAAACTATTGTCCGTAGAACCGTCGTCAACAATAATTAATTCGAAATCATGAAATGTCTGGTTTAGAATACTTTCAATAGCTTCTGCCAAATATTTTTCCGTATTAAAACAAGGCATTATAATGGATACTTTTCTGCTGTTTGATGAGAAATATTCTTTGGCTTTTTGATATAAAATTTCATATGCTTCAAAACACTGCGCTTTTTTCATTCGCAAAGCCATGCCAAAATAGAAGTCGAAAAGATTATCACTAAAACTTAATACTTCAGCCTCTTTTAAATTCTGAACTATTTTTTTCCATAGTTTACCTGACTCTTTTTGATAAACCAAGCTTGTATTTGTATCCTGACTTGCATGCAAACGATATTTTATTAATACATTTGGCACGAATCTCACATCGTATTTCCTAAATAATCTAGCCCACATTTCATAATCATTTGATGTTCTTGTTTTTTCATCAAAAAAACCAAATTCAGCAAAACATATTTTAGGAATCAACATTGCACACCCATTGGCATAGCCATGCAATAAACAAAAAAGCCCATTGTTAAGTTCCTTGCATGAATGTTTTGATTCATATGAAGTTTTTGAGATAGGCTTGGAATCTTTATCTATATATTGAACATTACAATATATTATGCTGTTTTTGTTTTCTAGTTCTGACAACAATTTAATATGCTTTTCAATTTTGTCAGAATAATATTCATCGTCATGAGAAAGCCAAGAAATATATTCGCCTTCAGCTTTTTTAATAGCCAAATTCAGTGCCGTAGCAACACCGCCATTTTCCTTGGAAAAATATCGAATTTTATCCCCATAAGATTTGGCAATTTTCTCCGTATCATCCGTCGACCCATCATTAACAACAATAACCTCAATGTTTTTATATGTCTGCGCCAAAGCGCTGTCAATTGCCTCCCACATATAATTAGCCCCATTATAAACGGGGATAATTATGGAAACCAAGGGATTAAATTTTTCTATATTTTTTTCTTCCATGTCCTTGAATTTACAATATCAGCATAACTTTGGATTATTCTAATTACTTTATCCGAAACATTCAGATCTTTATAATCTTTGACGGGATTTCCCCTGTCTTTGGAATACGTTTTAACAGCAATTTCAACAGCACTAATCATATTGCTTTCATCAATCCCCCCAAGCACAATGCTTCCAGCATCCAAAGCTTCCGGCCTTTCGGAACTTGTTCTGATTGAAACTGCGGGAAAATTCAAAATTGTTGCCTCTTCAGAAATTGTTCCACTATCAGATAAGACGCAATAAGCATTTTTTTGCAGTTTTATATAGTCAAGAAATCCCAATGGTTCAACATTCTTAATTAATTCATGAAATTTGATATTTTTTTCTTGGATTTTTTTGGCTGTTCTTGGATGCGTTGAAAAAATGATTGGCATTTGATATTTTTCAGCCACCTTATTTAGGGAAGTTACCAGCACCTCAAAATTATTTTCAACATCAAGATTTTCCTCGCGGTGCGAACTAACCACAAAATATTTATTATTTTCAATTTCTAATTTTTCTAAAACATTTGATTTTTCAATTTGTTTTTCAAATTGATGTAACACTTCTGTCATTGGCGAGCCTGTCACGTAGACAAAATCATTTTTCATCCCTTCATTAATGAGATATCTTCTGGCATTTTCAGTGTATGCCAAATTAACATCACTCACATGATCAATAATTCTTCGGTTTATTTCTTCAGGCACATTAAAATCAAAACACCTATTGCCGGCTTCCATGTGGAAAATTGGAATTTTGAGTCTTTTGGCAGAAATAGTTGCCAGTCCACTATTTGTGTCTCCCAAGACTAAAAGCGCATCCGGTTTTTCTTTCATCATTAAAGCGTATGATTTGGCAAGAACATTGCCCATTGTTTCTCCTAAATTTTTCCCTGGGGTTTCCAAATAATAATCCGGTTTTCGCAAATCCAAATCCTTAAAGAAAATTTCATTCAGAGTATAATCATAGTTTTGTCCGGTGTGCACAAAAACAACATCAAAAAAATTCTCCATTTTTTTAATCGTTAGGGCAAGACGGATGATTTCCGGCCGCGTTCCCACAATAACCATCACCTTTTTTTTCATATTTTTTCTCTGATTATAGAATTATTTTATAATTCCTAGCGAGCCCGCAAGCGAAAGCTTGCTTTCATCTGGGGCGAGCGACGGAATTTCAAGCGCCACAGCAACGCTTATATTTTTCCCGATTATTGCTTATCCAGATGCTCATCTCTTCAACCATTTTTTCATAGCTTGGAATTTCAAGATTAAAATCAGTTCGGGTGCTGATAAGGCTTTTATCACTGACATATGTGTCGTCTTTTTTTATATCAATCTCCTTGTTCATGTATTTTTTGAAAAGAACAAGCAAATCATGTTTATTAATTTTTTGATTGTTTACTAAGTGGAAGAGACCAGTTATTTTCAAGTCAAATGATTTTTCAATGGCTTTCGCTAATTCTAATGTTGTGACACCTGTCCAAATCACCTTACCAAAACCTTTAGTCTCTCCTTTTTGCAACATAAACCAATTAAATAAACCCACTCCGTTTGGATTAATGTCCGGACCCACAATTGAAGTTCGGAAAGTCAGATTTTTTTCATTGTTGACTTCGCCCAGCGCTTTGGTTTTGCCATAGAAAGAAGTAGCGTCAGCAAAATCAGTTTCTGCATAATCTCCTTTTTCACCGGAAAAAACACAGTCTGTGCTGATATGCAAGAATTTAAAATTATATTTTTCGCTTAAGGAGTCTATGTAATGCGGCAAAAAAGAGTTTATCAAAACTGCTCCGGCTTTATTTTCATCAGCAAATTTATTCAATACTCCGATACAGTTAACAACAAACTCCGGTTTAATTTTGTCAAGAATTTTTTCAAGTTCCTTGTAGTTCTCAATCACATCAAAATGATTGTTTTTTTCTTTGGTTTCGCCTCTTGTGGTTGTAAACACGTCATATTTTTTATCTATCAAATAATCGGTGATTATGTGACCTGCCATGCCGTCTGATCCTAAAATAAGAATTTTTTTGTTCATAATTTTTTATTTTCTAAATAAATCCAATTTAAGTAAAAGTTTTTTCATTCCTTCCACATCTAATCTTTCGGTGTTATGTGAATTATATTCGGTTACTTTTTCTAAATCAACATCTCCCTTGCTTTCATAACTGGCATAGTTCAAATTCCTATTATCAGCAGGAATTTTGTAGTAATTTTCCAAATCTACAGCTTTTAGCATTTCTTCTTTGGTCACTAATGTTTCATATCTTTTTTCTCCGTGTCTGATTCCTATATTTTTGATTTTAATGTCTGAATTTTTCAATTCTTTGATTGCCTCCGCCAGCACTCCAATTGTAGCTGCAGGTGCTTTTTGTACAAAAAGGTCTCCTTGCTCTCCGTTTTCAAAAGCATATATAACCAAGTCTACTGCATCATCTAAAGTCATCATAAATCGAGTCATATCTGGGTTCGTGATTGTGATTGGTCCTCCTTTTTCAATCTGATCTAAAAATAACGGAATAACGCTCCCTCGCGATGCCATCACATTTCCATATCTTGTCCTGCATATAACAGTTTCCCCTTTTTCCAGATTGCGTCCTTTGGCAACAGCCACTTTTTCCATCAGAGCCTTGGTCATTCCCATAGCATTGATCGGATAAGCAGCTTTGTCGGTACTGAGAACTATAACTTTTTTGACACCTTTATTGATTGCAGCTTCCAAAACATTGCTGGCACCTATCACATTTGTTCTGACAGCTTCAATTGGAAAAAATTCACAGGAAGGAACCTGCTTAAGGGCTGCTGCATGAAAAACATAGTCCACTCCATCCATAGCATCTTCTATGCTTCTGTATTCGCGGACATCACCGATATAAAATTTGATCTTTTCATTATTGTACAGAATTCTCATATCCTCTTGCTTCTTTTCGTCTCTGGAAAAAATTCTAACTTCTTTCAAATCTGAATCAATAAATCTTTTAAGTACTGCGTTTCCAAATGAACCAGTGCCTCCTGTGATTAGCAAAACCTTGTCTTTGAACATATATTTTTTAATTTTTAAAATTTATTTAAGAAAATTACTTCCACACATGATTCAAATCAACAATGCCTTGGTTTTTATTTCTCGTATTGATAACCTTAAAATATTGAGACTTCGGCAATAAGGCATAAAATGAATTAAAATTATCCTTAACAATGCTGGTAACTATATAATAAGAATTTCCAATTAATGGAACATTCTTATAATCTACCTGAAAATAACCGTCTCGTATGTATTTCTTTGTGTCTATTTTATCAAAAATAGTATTTATTCCAAAAATGTAATTACCTTCCTGATTATGCATAGCTAACCCAAAATTAAATTCTTCTTTCATTTGATTAATTTTGAAATAAACCCTGATTGAAATATCATCACCTGTTTCGAAAACATTTTTTTTATTTCCATTTTTATCTAAAAATTCAACATTAGTTATTTCAGCTACTTTATTTCTCCTCTCTTCTTCTTGCTTTGCTTTCTTCAATTCAATTCTTTTCTTTTCAACTTCCAGCGCTTTTCCTTTTAAATTTTTCAGATTTTTTTCTGCTCGAAGTATTTTTTGTTTTTCATCTTCTTCAATTCTCTTTTCCTCATCCGATATGTTTTCATATACATAAGCGCTTCCGACTTCTTCGGCTTTGCCTATTTTTACAATCTTTCCATTACGAAGTAGCAATGCCCGATCGCAATATCGCTGAACTGTTCCGATATCATGTGTCACCAAAACAACCGTTTTTCCTGCGTCCTTGTATTTATTAAATTCTTCCAAACACTTTGATTGAAAATTCGCATCCCCCACTGCCAAAACTTCGTCCATCAGAAGAATATCACGATTGGCATGGATTGAAACAGAAAATGCCAACCGCACTTGCATTCCCGATGAATAATTTTTGAGTTTCTGGTCAATAAATCTTTCCAGTTCGGAAAAAGCTACGATAGAATCAAATTTAGCATCTATTTGTTTTTTGGTCATTCCCAAGACAGTTGCATTGAGATAAACATTATCTCGACCGGAAAGCTCGGGATTAAATCCGATTCCCAATTCCAAAAAAGGAGAAATCATGCCATTAATATTAACTTTACCCCTGTCAGCTTGGTATATTCCTGCTAAAATTTTAAGCAGTGTGCTTTTACCTGAACCATTTCGTCCGATGATACCAAAAAATTCTCCCTTTTTCACTTCAAAAGAAACATCGCCTAATGCCTTAAATTCTTCGTATCCCCTGCTTTTGAAAAGCGAAACTGCCGCTCCGCGGATTGAATCAACTTTTTCATGCGGAATACGGAAGGTTTTGCTCACGTTATCAACTTTAATTGCAATATCTTTATCCATAAATTATTTTTTAAATCTCTTCCGCGACTTTGGGAATTAGTTTTCGATAGGAAAATATGCCGAGAGCGAATCCGGCCAGAACAATGACACAGAAAATAGCAACATATTGAGGTGAAATAGCAAGGTGATTATGAATCAATGCTTCCTTGGTATAGTGAACAATAAAAGCCAACGGGTTTAGAAGTAAAATAATATGGTATTTTAGCGGAAGCGTAGATAACGGATAAATTATCGGCGAGGCATACATGAGAATCATCAAAGCCACTTCCCAAATCATGGCGAGATCGCGAAATTTAACATAGAGCGGAGCGGCTATCAAAGAAAAGGATAAAATAATGATATAAAGAAAAACAGAAAAAACCAGAAAAACCAAAATTGAAACGAGACTGGGCATAAAGCCCTTGAGAGCAAAAAATAGAGCAATCACGACAAGATTCATTAAAAAAATCATGGTAGCATTGATTGTTGAAGCCAGGATGATGGTCCAACGCGGGACATAGATTTTTGTTACCAATTGCGCTTTGGACAGGAGAGAACTCATACCAGCAGAGGTGCCCTCTGCGAAAAAAAAGTATAGCATAAGACCAACCAAAAGTTCGAGAGAATAGGTACCGCTCGCTCCAAACATAGTGGAAAAGACAAAATTCAAGACAGCAAAAACGCAAATAGGTTTCAGAAGAACCCAGATGTATCCCAAAAATGAACCATGGTAGCGAAGCTTAAAATCGGTTTTAGCCAAAGTCCAGATCAATTCTCTATAATTTTCGTGTTGTTTTTGCATTATAGTTTAATTTCTCAGAATAAATAAGCCAAAAACTTCCTTAAGAATAAGGATTTATTAGACATTTTGGTACTTTCTTATTATACTTGAGTTATGGAAAAAATTCAATCTTTGGCTTTTTGGCAGAAATCTAAGTTCATTTTGGTTCTTATTTTGGCAACTTTTTTTCTAAAAGGTGTTTTTTTGACTGTTCTTTTCCCTATTTTCGAAGGACAGGATGAGGCCCGGCATTATAATACCATCCAGTATCTTCTGCAGCCGGAAAGTGTTGTAAAAAATGATGAAAGAGCAACAGCCAAAAATAACAAAATTTTTGCTGATTATAATTTCTCGGAAGAAATTCTGAAAGCCGGCACTGCTGCCGGTTTGGATTCGCTGCGCAGCGCCGATTATAACAAAATTGAATATTCCGATTCCTACGATGGTCAAAACGAAGCAGAAATAAATAAACATGGCTGGCTGCCCTACAATTTTTGGACATACCCGGACATGGTTAGCAATACACAATTTTATCACAAAGTTTCTTCCCTGATTGAAAAATTTTTTTCTAATCAAAGTATTTTAGTCAGATTTTATTTGATCAGAATATTTTCCGTTTTATTGGGAACAGCCGTTGTCCTATTTTCATATTTGATCGCGAAAGCAATCGGTTTTTCTGCCAAACACAGCTTAATTCTAGCAGCGATTGTTTCTTTTCAGCCCAGATTGTCCATTTATTTTACCAACATCAATTATGATACTTTGTTTGTTTTGCTTTTCATTGTCTTTACCTACGCGGCAGTTCTGGCGCTCAAAAACGGATTGAATTGGAAAAATCTGATTTTGCTCATTGCTTCAATTGCTTTGGGAATTATGACCAAACAAACAACTATGGTTCTTTTGGTAGCTTTCACAATTCTAATGTTCTTTTTCGTATACAAAAAAATTGAGAGAATGAGCAAAAATGTAAAATTGTTTTCTTTTGTTGTATTTCTCTTAGCTCTCGGATTTTTGCTTGTATTCTTGGCAAAAAATATTCCTAGCGGAAACTATGAAATGGAAAATATCCTGAGTTCGACAGGCAAATATCTATCCAAAACCTTAACTTTGAGCCATTTGGCTTCTCCTTCAGAATCATATTGGGGTGCACTGGGTTGGACCAACAGCTGGGTCGTGGAAAATTTTATAAAAATAATCTGGGCTATCCAGTTTTTTGCAGCCATTGGAATCGGGATTTTTCTGTTCTCAAAAAAAGAACGGCCGGATTTTCTGCCAGAAAAAAAATATATCGTTTTTCTCTTAATGATGATCGCGCTGTTACAGTTGGGCATTCGTTTTGCGGACTGGTCGTTGTTCCAAGCGCTTGGACGTATCGAAACCGGCCTTCCCGGCCGCTATTTCCTGCCGAACATCACAGCCCATATCATTTTGGTTTTTGTCGGGATTGGAGCGCTTGTGAAGAAAAAAATTTTCTTTGAAAGAAGCCTGTTGGTAGGCCTAGTTTTGATGATGGCACTTACGCTGTATTTGATTTCTAATGTGATAATTTATAGATACTATTTATAAAAATTTCAAATATCAAATTAAAAATATCAAATAAATGGCAAATGACAAAAACAAAAAAGAATTTGATTTAGAGGAAAGAACGGCTAGATTTGGAGAGGAAGCGATCAGATTTGCACAAACGATAAATAAAAATGAAATTACGAAGCCACTAATTGGACAATTTGTCAGGAGTAGCACTAGTATAGGTGCAAACTATATGGAGGCAGACGGCGCTGAATCAAGAAAAGATTTTATCCATAAACTTGGGATTTGCAAGAAAGAATGTAAAGAAACAAAACATTGGCTACGAATGATTGCTATTGCAGATCCAATAGCAAAAGATAAATGTCAGAATTTATGGCGAGAATGTCAAGAATTAACTCTTATTTTTTCAGCAATAATCAATAAAACAAAAGAACCCAAGGTTTAACCAATTTATCATTAAAAAATTTGGAATTGATTTGAAATTTAGAATTTTTAATTTGAAATTATGAATATTTCTTTTAATAAAATAATTTTACTTTTCGCGGCAATCCTTTTCATTGCTGTGTTTTGGAGATTTGAAAGTCTTCTCTATTTTCCCGATTCAAGCATCCTCTTGCAAAAAGGCACTCCTGTTAAACTTAACTCTGAATCAACCCTCACTCAAAAATTTTCCGCCAGCAAAAATTATCTGGCAAAAATTGAGGTGCTGCTCCGCGGTTCTGGCGTGAAGTATAAAGATGGAGATAAAGTGGCAACAAAAATTGCCGATGGAAATTGCCAAATAATCTTGCGCGAAGGAGAGCTTAAAGATTCCTTTTTGGAAACACAAAATCTCCATGAGTTTGAATTTGAGCCTATTGTCGACTCCGCCGGAAAAGAATTCTGCTTCATAGCCACTTTCCTGCCAAAAAACGAAAAAGCCAAAAGCTTGCAATTTTTCACCATGGAAGAAGAAAACCAACCCTATTCAATCAGGCCGGTTTATAAAAATTCCAGCATAACCCAGGATTTAAGTGAACTTAATCAAAGAATTTCACAATACAAGCCCTGGTTTTTGAAGCATTTCTATCTTGACGTGATTGTTATTCTTTTCTTGGCAACCTCTGCCGCAATCGTGGTTATTCTAATTCTAGTTTAAAAAATCAATAGATAAAAAACACCGCCATTACGGCGGTGGATTTTTATTTATCTTTTTTACATTTCCAGCGATGTTTTTCAATATAAGCTACCCGCCAACCCCAAAGACCAAACCAAATTCCAAAGCACAGACCGCTCAGCAGAAACCATTTTTCGACGGGAAAAAATAAACCATCACTGCTATAAAAAAATTCAGGGTTCATGATTCCGTATTGATCAAATGTTGTTCTGAGGAATGCCCATTCGACCATCAGATATAAAATTACTCCGATCATTAGTCCCAAAATTATTGAAAAAAACATATAAACTTTCCTTTTGGGATTTTTTAGATTCTGCACATCCACTGCTCCCTCCCGCAAAACCTCCAATTTTCCTTCCCTGTCAAGACGCACTAGCGTTGACGGCTCTGATTCCAATTTTCCGCCATCGGCATAGAAATCCACCTTATTGGCAAAATATTTTTCCGCTTCTCCCAGAGTTTCTGCCGGTTTTTCTCCGGAGATATTGGCGCTGGGCGCAACCAGCGGTCCGGTTTTCTTTAAAATATCCGTGAGCCATTTATACTTCGGCAAACGAAAAGCCAATGTTTGGCCGCCCCGATGCAAATATTCGAATTTTTTGAGCGGGCAGTCCAACACGAAACTTATTCTTCCCGGCCAAAGATCTTCAATGATTTTTCTCTGCGCCAAATTTATTTTTATGCCAAATAATTTCAAGTCATCCACTGAAGAAATCAGGATAATCATGGGACTGTTCAAATATCTCTTGCGCAAAGCATAAATCCTTTCTACTGGTTCTTCTTGAAGCGCGCTGCCGACCAAACCATAGAGCGTATCCGTCGGCAAAACACCCACTCCGCCGGATTGCAAAATGGAAATAATGTCTTTTTCAGTTTTTGTGTTTTTTTCTTTTTTCATCTTTTATTTTATACAAATTCCCGCTTTGCCCATTTATAAAGATTCTTGAAAATTTATTTCAAATATTGCTACGGGATTTATTTTTAAACAATAAGATTCTTACTTTGTTTTGGAACAACATTGGGTTGCTCAGGTTGAACATTTTCTTTTTCCGACTTTTCTTGGGATTTCTGGGTTCCAAGCTTGCTGAAGATAAAAATATATAAGATATCCAAAATAGCCAAGGTGTTGACAACCAGCAGAACAATGAACCACCCCATGTGGCCGTTCCGCGCGCTGCGCCAAAGCGCCGCTCCTTTCCATGGAGTCGACCAAATAACTAGGATAATGAGAACCCACATGTATTCCGTCAATAATTTTTCCATATATTATATGTTATACGAATTATTTAAAAAACTTCTTTATGCATAATAACATAAAAATAACTTTTATTTAATAGCGCCTTCTTTTTTTAAGATTTCTTCTTTCTTCCCTGCTCCACGATTATAGTCTCCGGCTTTTCCATCGCTGCGAATCACGCGATGGCATGGAATTTGTGGGTTGTAATTTTTGTTTAAAATATTTCCGACCGCTCTATACGCCTTCGGGATCCCGGAAAGTTTGGCCACTTGTTTATAGGTCAGTGTTTTGCCTTTGGGAATTTTTCGTACCACCGCAAAAATTTTCTCCATAAATGAGGCGGGAGTTCGATAACCAGGTTTTCCAGGCCTATTGCCCGTTTTTGAATAATCTCGCATATTTTTTATTTTAGTTCATTATAATTATAATACCATCCCGCTCCTGCAAAATTACGAAATTATTATCCGCCTATCGGCGAGATAGGCAAAATTACAAATATACCAAAATTTACCACCTTTTATTCGTACATTTGTATATTAGTATAGATTCGTAGTTCGTAGAGTTGCGGATTTGGCAAACTTATTATATAATTCCAGTATAAAACAAACATCAAAATACGGGTGACGCTTAGGGGGATTCCTGGGTTGTTCCCGCTTAAAACAAAAATGACAAACAATCAAAAACAAAC
>Ga0116155_10003021_pt1 | contig 11296 bp, 10 predicted proteins | sample AD_UKC032_MetaG_FD_89890 | JGI IMG/M metagenome (GOLD analysis project Ga0116155, IMG submission 89890) | Active sludge microbial communities of municipal wastewater-treating anaerobic digesters from USA - AD_UKC032_MetaG | ecosystem: Engineered > Bioreactor > Anaerobic > Digestate | place: USA...
CGGTCGTCTATCACGCAGTCAAGCGCGGTGGCCTTGGTAAGAATCCGTAACTCCTCAATATACCTTCGTTCCTTAAAACCGATATTGCGCTCCATGATAAAATCAATCCTATTGTATCCGCTGATTTTGGGGTATTCGAAATTTGGTGTCCGTGGATAAGCGTCCGGAAACCCGGGCAGCGTTCATCTGATTTTATGAAATGATTACGCTGCTATTTTAAAAAAGTTGTGAAAGGATATCTGAAGGTCAGTTGATGGTGTAGGTGATGGTTACTGTTGCCGATACCGTGATATCGCCGGACTGGATGGGAGTCTCAGCAGTGGCCCTTGGCGATGCATTGTCAAGGGCATAGTTCTGGAAGTACACGGGAGAATAACTGCTGCCGGTCTCTGCTCTCTGGACACCGGTGATGGTGGTCCCCATGGCAGCGGAGATCGTGTCGGCATCTGACCGGGCGCGTGTGACTGCCTCCTTTAAGGCCGCGGTTCGCAGTTCCTGCGCCTTCTCATCGGAAAGCATAAACTGGATGGAATCTGCCTGGTTGATACCGTTTGCCACAGCTGTATCGATAACATCTCCGGTCTGGCTGACATTGTGAAGGGTGACCGTCAGGCTGTTGGTCACGCGGTACGTCTTGATCTTTTGCTTCAGGATCCCCATGCTATCCTCGTAAACCGGGTAAATGTTGTAGCCGGTTGTCTTGAGTGCGTCGCGGGGAAGCCCGTACGCAAGAAGCGCATCGTGCACTTTTGCCATCCCGATGGCATTCTCTGCCTGTGCTGCCTTTACATTGGTGTTCTCGGTCTGCACAGAGAACGTCACCTGCGCCCGGTCCGGTGTCCCGATAACATTGCCGGTACCGGAAGTCTGGATCACGTGTTCACTGGCGCTATCCTGGGCAGCACCTGCACAGCCAACAAGAGTCAGGGCAATGATCATCATGCCCATGGTTAGGAGTCGGGTCGTTCTTTTCATAATGTTCGCATGATCTTCTCCGGAATCGGGATTAAAGATTCCTTTGACTGCGAAAAGAGTCGCAGTTATTAAAAACTGCTCTGGAGAATTCATCGGACAGGCACTCCCGGGCGCTCCGCAGATGCTCTGCCCCCGCCCCTGTGGCAGCCCCCGCTTTGCGATACCCACGCAAGAAGGTTTTTTGTGCTGTCCCAAAAAAAAGAGGACAATCCCCCGCTCAGGAATGGGGCCGGGATGGCGCAAGGAGGGTCGATCATCGGGAGCAGAAGAGGTTTTCTGCAGAGCCCAAAAAACACAGCGTTTCTGCAGAGGTTGTCCGGGTGAACCAGCCCTTCTGATGATTTTGGCACGAGCTCGATTACCCCTGACGGTTCTTCATTTAATCTGCCCTTCACGTTTGTAAACGGCAGTCTCGGCCAAACTAGATTATGCCGGAAGGTCAATAGTAGAGACGATGAGAGCATGACAGCGACAATCGTAGAGAAGATATTCTCCCGGAAATGTGGCAGCGATGTGAGGGCAGGCGACGTGGTCATGGCCCCCCTTGACGGGGCGATGATCCATGATATCACCGGCCCGCTTGCCATCCAGAAGTTCTACGAGATGGGCGGGAAGAGGGTCTTTGACCCGGATCGTGTCATCATGCTCTTTGACCACCAGATACCGGCCGATTCGATCGATGCAGCAAACATCCACGTGTACATGCGGAAGTTTGCCGCTGAACAGGAGATCCATAACTATGATATCAATGCGGGAGTCTGCCACCAGGTAACCATCGAGAAAGGCCGGGCCGCACCCGGGGAGATCGTTGTCGGAGCCGATTCTCACACCTGCATGTATGGCGCTGCGGGGGCGTTTGCCACCGGCATTGGTTCTACCGATATGGGCTTTGCCCTGAAGTTCGGCGCTCTTTACTTCAGGGTACCGGAGACAATACGCGCAGAAGTATCAGGAAAGTTCCCGACACGGGTAGGGGCAAAAGACCTGATCCTTGCCATTGCCGCAGATATCGGTGCCGACGGGGCTACCTACAAGGCACTCGAATTTACCGGTAAGACCGTGCGAAAACTCGGTATGGCCGGCCGGATGACGCTGTGCAACATGGCAATCGAGATGGGCGGCAAGGCCGGTATTGTTGCCCCGGACAAGGTTACGTGGGAGTACATGAAGGGCCGGCGGAAGATGAAACCCTTTGAACTCGACAGTGACGAGGATGCTGTCTTCGCGGAGCACCGGTCGTACACTGTTTCGGATCTCGAACCGCAGGTTGCTGTACCGCATAATGTGGATACCGGCGTTCCGGTGAGCAGGGTTTCGGGAACAACGATCGATCAGGTCTTCATCGGGTCGTGCACGAACGGGCGTTTCGAAGACCTTGCGGAGGCAGCCGAGGTGCTGGGAAGGAAGAAGTTCAACCCGAAGATCCGGGTCATCATCATCCCGGCCTCCCGGGACGAGTACCTCAAGACCCTCCGGGCAGGACTCATCGAAAAGTTCGTGAAAGCCGGAGCCCTTGTTGAGGCGCCGTGCTGCGGTCCGTGCATGGGGGGGGCGTTCGGGCTGATTGCACCCGGCGAGGTTTCGCTCTCGACATCGAACCGGAACTTCAAGGGACGGCAGGGAAGCACGGAAGGTAAGGTGTACCTCTGCTCCCCGGCAACCGCTGCGGCAAGTGCTATTACGGGTGAAATCACCGACCCGAGGGAGATCTGACATGGCAGCAAAGAGGACCGTTCCGGTCCAAAAGGTCGTAGTTACCGAAGGAGCCATCGCGAAGAATGCCCGGGCATGGAAGTTCGGCGACGATATCGATACCGACGCCATCATTCCGGGTCGCTTTTTGACGATAAACAACCCGGACGAGCTTGCAAAACATGCCTTTGAGGGTACCCGGGACGAGTTTGCGAAAAAGGTGCAGCGGGGTGACGTGATTGTCGGCGGCCGGAACTTCGGTTGCGGGTCCTCCCGCGAACATGCACCGCTCGCCCTGATGGGGGCCGGCGTGAAAATCGTGGTTGCCCAGTCATTTGCCCGTATCTTCTTCCGGAACTCGGTTAACGTAGGAGTACTCCCCGTGGTCTGCCCGGATGCGGACAAGATCGCTGACGGTGCGAAAGTCACCCTGAAAATTAAGGATGGTTATCTTGAAGCAGACGGAAAGCGGTACGCAATCGAACCCGTGCCGGCATTTATGCAGGGCATCATTGATGCCGGGGGACTCGTGGAATACGCAAAGATCCTCGGGGAGGTACCGGTATGTACAAGATAGCGGCAATCGGCGGGGACGGGATCGGCCCGGAGATTGTTGCCGAGGGGAAGAAAGTGCTGGAGGCAGCAGGGGAGGCGTATAACTTCGATATCCAGTGGACGGACTTTGATTTCGGGGCTGACCGCTACCTTGCCACAAAGAAACTCCTGACCGATGACGATTTAAAGGAACTCAAAAAGTTCAAAGCAATTTACTTCGGTGCCATCGGCGATGAGCGGGTGAAGCCGGGCGTACTGGAGAAGGGGATCCTCCTTGCCCTCCGTTTCCACTTCGACATGTATGTGAACCTCCGACCGATCAAGCTCCTCAAAGGGGTTGAAACACCGCTCGCAGGAAAAGGTCCGGAGGATATCGATTTCGTGGTCGTCCGCGAGAACACCGAGGACTTCTATGTCGGTATCGGTTCACGCTTTAAAAAGCACCAGAAGATTGATCTGGACGTTGTCCGCGACCTCTACAGCGTGAAATTCGGTCTCGATGTTGCAAGTGATGCAGAGGAGATCGCCTACCAGATCGGGGTCATCACCCGCGAAGGCTCCCGCAGGGTCCAGACCTATGCGTTCGATCTTGCCATGCAGCGGAAGAAGAAGCTGACATCGGTGGACAAGGCCAACGTCCTCTCAGACGTGTATGGCCTCTGGCGCGACGTGTTTACCGAAACCGCGAAGAACTACCCGGAGGTTTCTACCGATTTCAATTTCGTCGATGCCGTCACCATGTGGTTTGTCAAGAACCCGGAGTGGTTCGATATTGTGGTCACACCCAACATGTTCGGTGATATCATAACCGACCTCGGCGCCATGATCCAGGGAGGGCTCGGTCTTGCCCCGGGCGGCAATATCAACCCCGAGGGCACCTCCATGTTTGAGCCGATCCACGGCTCCGCACCGAAATACAAAGGCATGGGTGTTGCGAACCCCATCGCTACCATCTGGGCAGGATCACTCCTGCTCGATCACCTTGGCGAACACAAAGCTGCCGCGGCCGTTGTGAAGGCGATCGAGAAGAGCATCAAAGACGGCGTTGTGACAAAAGACCTCGGGGGCAAAGCGGTAAGTACCTCAAAGGCGGGGTCGTACATTGCCGAGTGCGTGAAGAAGGGGAGATAATCTTTTTTTAGGTTTCTTTTCATCCCCATGCAATTCGAACCTGTTGTCCGAACTGGGAAGCGGGGCATTTTTTTTAAACGATTTTCTGCAGTCCGTTGGTTGCCAAATCTTTATGACGGATACCACCGGACGAGTCAGAAAAATGCGGTCTGACACGATACAGCAGGAAATTATCGGTCCTGTTCAGACAAGGGATGAACGGATTTTCCGGACAGACTGAATCATGAAAACATATGCCGGATGTTTGTCGATAACTGCTCAATCATTTCCGTCAGTATGCAGGAAAGGTCACCATGATTACATGCTCGGTTTCCTGACGGTGCCACCGCAGGCCTTTCTGTTGATAATGGATCCCGTGGAAAACAGGGTATCTCATCCTCAAGAAACGGTGCGGGAACGATATGGACGATTCGCGCTGTAACCGTTTCCACCTGCCCATTGACCGACGTTATGGTATAGAGTGTTCCGGCAGAATAATCAGACCCGGTTTTTCCCCCAAACACACCGTCCTGGTAATTCGTCATGTCAGCAATGACCGGAAAACCACGCACCCTCATCGGCTTTATAAAATTCCCGTGCATATGGCCCATGAGAACCAGACTGGGCTTTACGATCAGGTCTTTGTCGATAGCCTTCCCGAGCGGGGACAACGTCCCGTCCACATCCATGTAATAGTGCGTGGCAATGATGACGTTTGAACGCGGACTGTTGATAAGAGTTGACCGGATCATGGAAAATTCATCGGATGAGAGAGACGCTCCTGCATAATTAATTCCGACAAGATCAAAATCCTTAAAAGAAGTCACATAATTGACTTCAGGCATTCCCGTGTTTACCGAATAATAATGGAAATTTTTTCCATTGTCCGTGTCATGGTTGCCGGCGATGGTGTAGACAGGGAGGGAGGTATGATTCCGGGCAATGGAATACACGTCCCATTCCTTTCTGGAGTCCCAGGTATTGACAAGATCTCCGGTGATAATGATTCCCGTGATATTATACGGTGTTTTGACAGAATCAAGGTATGAAAAGGTGAAGTTATACGTATCAGGATAATAGGTAGCAAGATTCTGGGTATCAGAGAGGTGCACAAAGGAATAGGTGGTACTATTTCCTGCCGGAAATGCAGATGGCGTGGGGATTATCGCACAAAGAAAGAGTATCAGCAGTCCGGCACGGTACCATTTCCAGGAATGCATGTCATCAGGAATCCGGAATGAAAGGAGTTGAATGGTTTGATCCCTGAACAATTCTCCGGGTTTCATTGAGGACATATACGGTCTTGTTCTGACAGGGGAGCACAGAGGAGGAGAATGTCGGAAAGAATCAGACCGACTCTTCTTCTGCACCCTCGTCCCGGGAGAAGATCGAGCGGATTGCCCGGAAGGGGGAGCGCCCACCCGCCCGTGGTTCCTTCGGGCGGACCCCCTTGAAAAGGATCTCGGCCTCGGTAACTCCCTCGTCCACGTGCATCTTCTCGGTGATATCCACAAGCGAACCGGCAATCGCAACAGTCTTCCCGTTCTTCACCACCGGGATCTCGTTCACCTCAATCCAGATCCGGTTCCCGTCCCCGGTCTCCATCTCCAGCCGGTAAGGGGGTTCGCGTTTGCCGGTCGAGACGGCCCGGAGCGTCCGTTCAAGGCCGGTGGCATTGACAGGATTGTCGGTGAGGTAATCGGTCCATGATCTCTTCTTTGAACCGTTGGCACACTTCAGGAGGGTACGAATCCGCGGGCTGACATAGAGGGACCGGTGATCCGTGGTGTGGGTGTAGTACATCGGGATCCCGCTCTCGATGAGGAGCATCAGTTCCTCGTCCCTCCTGCGCACCGCCTTCTGCTCGTTCTTGAGCGGCGTCATGTCCCGACCGGTGGCAACAAGGGCAACGGGAGCCCTGTTATCATCAAGGACAGATTTTATCGACCAGCTGATGCACCGCATCCCCTTCGGTGTCTGGAGCCACTGTTCCACAATACAGGTATAGGGGGGTCGGAAGAGCTTGGTCATCTGGGTGGCAACGACGTCCGAATACCGCTCACCTGACACCGGCATGAAGACGCTGCCGGCAAGTTCATCCTTCGTTTTCCCCAGCAATTCCCTGTACGCTGTATTGAAAAAAAGAAGCCGGCCTTCAAGACTGATCTTGATAACGAGATCCTGCTGTTGTTCCACTAGATCGCGGTAGGATTCGTCCGAAATATCCATGGTTACAGCCTCATATCCGGGCCCTGGTTCGTGTCCGGGATCCGTAATAAAAAGGAAGGGATAATCTCCACACCAGAATGATCTGTTGTGGAACTATTAATGTTGCACGATTTCTTCACGGATACCCCGATAAAGGAGGGGGATCCCGTCATTGATCCGGAATATTTGGATTTTGGAAATTTTTTAGAGAAGGGAAAACATCCGGCAGGACAAAAATCTGAGGGTATAGTGCCATTTTAACTACCAACTCTTTAAGGAATTTAAAAGAGAAAAATACAGCCAGAGTATTGTTCCAAATTTCAGATCAAAAAATGTTCCTGATAACGGACAAAAGACTGACGCTCCAGGGGCTTCGCCCCGCCGCTACGGCGCCCCGATTGCGATGACGTTGTATTACCAGAATCAGGTAACATGGTAATACAGAAGAATCGCAGGCGCCATGAGCCCCCAACGGGGGCAGGGCTGGCGCAAGGGGGGCATCCATCAGAGCAAGAAATTAGTCGCTGAAATGTAACGATTCCCCAATCTGATATATCTGATTTCCCGGATTATCCGGGGACTATAGAACCGGTCAGGTACTCTGAAAGCAGACAGGAATCAGACCATCGCACCGATGGTCTGCTGATCGGCCGCAACCCGGCGCAGTTTTTGTGCCGGCGACTCCGGGATCCGCACAATGACTGCCAGCCGCTCTTTACCATAAAGTACATTCCGGAGGGTATTGAGGGAGAGGGTAAAACTGCCGGCACCAAACAGGTCGATATTCAGGGCTTTGCCGGAGACCGAGACCTGCGCAAGACCGCTCGTTACCCCGAGGTAATATTCCCAGTTGCGGGTAAGTTCCTCGACCTGGATCAGGGTGCGGCCGGCTACAGCTTTTGCAAGGTCAGACCGGCGGATCGCGTACCTGGCCCCGCAGATATGGAGATCAAGAACTTCATGGGGGTGCCCTTCACTGTCGAGCGCCTGGCACCCGGTCCGCTGGAGATACCCTGCTTTTTCCATCATACACGACCACCTCCTGGTGTATACAGGCGTCAGCTCACGAGGTATATAACGGGTCAGCGTGTGCAGGGTGAAAGTGAAGGATACCCAGACGGAGTATCGGTAAGCAACCGGAAATCAAATCGTGGGACGAAGGTGGTCCATGCAGGTATTCAGAACCTGTTCCACAAAAAAGAGCGTCCCGTTTATCCCGGCAACAGGAGCGGGGGCAAGCCTTACCGCTCCTCTCAGGGGGGGTGTAATACCATAAAATGCCCGGCTGCCGCTTACGGATCGTTCGAAGGAAGAACCAAGGACAATATCCGGGTCATGAAGTTCTATCATTGTTTTTACCTGTCCAAGTCCGGTAACCAGAGAAGAAGGATAGCGGGACAGGCCGCCGGTGTTCCGCAGTCCGAGGAACCGGATATCGGCATCGAGATAGTGTTCAAGGGTCCGGGCAGCAAATTCCGCATACGATGCCCCCGCAAAAACAACGACCGACGGGGGGTCGAACCTCCGCAGGAACTTGTCGCAGACACGGGAGACCTCTTCTTCCTGCTGCGACAATTCCCTCATGACCGGGTCGATATCGGATCCTTCAACGACATCGCCGAGCCTCTCAAACGTGGCTTTCAGCCTGTCAAAACCAAGGGTCCCGCCGATATATTTCCCGACGCCACTCAAAAAATCCCCGTTCGTACCGATTGTACAGGAAGCGGCTGTGCGGGTCTTTGAAAAGGCATCACGGCAAAAGACCGTTGCAACCGGGACCGACGCCAGACCAAGCAGCCGCCGGATCTCCTGCAGGTTTCCTGAAAAAAAGGGATCGAGCAGGCAGATCCCGTCAATATTTACACCCTCTGCAGAACGATCGACCGCCGGTTCGAGGATCTTCAGCGCCCTGGCATACCCTGATTCTGCATCTCCGGAAAATCCCGGGCTGTCCACGAGAAGGACATCATGTTCAGCCAGCAGGGACGGGGTATCCTCGCCAAGGATTGCGGGGACGCATGTCGTGATCACCGCAATGCGATTGCCGGTGCCGTCAAGTTCCTCTATCACCTCCCGGAGCCGGTCCTCCGACCCGAAGATCACCTCGTTTTCGAGGATAAACGTTCCATGAAGAGGTGCGTGCAGGAGTGTTGTCGGATAATAATAACAGCCGCTGGAGCCGTGGATCACAACGCTCATTCCTTCGAACCCCGCAAGAGCTGCGGCAGCCCCGGTCATGGCACAGGGCCAGAGAGGATTGTCGCATTCAGGCATGGATCGCCCGCCTCCAGCGGTGGAGCATCCTCCGTATACCGGATGAACCAACCACGGGATGGATCGGCAACTGACAGGCATCTTTGTTCCCGCTCATCCGTATGCGCAGGGCATCAGCAGCTTCCCTTGCAGCCCGGGAACTCGCGGGATCCATGACCGGTCCGCAGAATATTCCCTGAGAATCGCCGATATCGGCAAAGTCTGCAAGGATCTCTGCCTGGAATTCCTGCTCGGTTCGGAGTGCCTTTCCCGGGTCGATCCCGCAGGCTGCTGCAACGGAACCAATGAACGCGAGGGTAGCCGAGAGACCGTCAGGGAAAGACGGGATATAGGGTGTCCCGAACCGTTGCCGGAGGTGCTCCCCGGCCGGTACCAGCGAAGGATCGCGGAGGATGTTGAGCCGGGCAGCGCCAAGAGCCGGAACATCGTCAGGAGAGATATTGCGCACGAACCGTATTCCCACCGGAATATGCAGGAGGGCGAGGAGACGCACAATCTCAGCATAATTCTCTTCCACCTCGTATTCAAGGTTTTTTTCCCCGATGATATTCACGCAGGGACCCGGCTGAGAGGGTTCTGAAAAAACGGTAAGCGCGATCAGGGCGTTATTGACCCCGTCCTGAAACGACCCCCCCAGGAAACCGGCAGTCGGCACCGGAATGACTGGTACCGGCCAGTCCCGGCCACAGACCGCATCCACATCGTCACCGATAGTCCCGGCAAGGCAGGTTGAGAGGACAAAGACCGTTGAGACATCCCGGTCGCAGACGGACCGGATCGTCCGGGCAAGGGCTTCCTCGCCACCAAAGATGATATCGCTTTCCAGAAGAGCGGATGAGACAAGGTCCGGGAGGGCTGCCTGCTCATTGTCGAGCATGGTGGCGTGGAAGAGGGAAAAGTTATGATGGGCGCACCCCTTGGGGCCGTGGATAATACTCACGGCGTCCCGTACATGGGTCGTTATCGAGAGCGCTCCGGTAAGAGTGCAACCCCCGGACCTAGATGTATGCATAGGCAAGGATTTCAAGTTCATCGATCTCGAGAGGGGTAGGGATCGTAAGGCTCGTGTTCTCCATGACCCGGGTTGCAAGCGAGCGGTAGCGGGCTGCCTGTTCAGAGGCAGGCTCGTGCTCAATCACCGTCTTCCGGTTCAGCTCAGCGAGCTGCACCACGCGATCGCGGGGGATAAATTCCACAAGCCTGCTGTTTACCCGTTCTGCAAACTCGCTCACCAGCTCTTCTTCCTTTGGCTGGCCTTTGGCATTGCAGATGACGCCGGCGAGCCGGCACTTGCTCTTTGCCCGGGATGCCAGCCGCTTGATGGCCTTACAGATATTGTTCGCTGCATAGAGCGACATCAGTTCACCCGAGGTGACAAGGTAGATTTCCTGAGCGTACCCTTCGCGCATGGGCATGGCAAACCCTCCGCACACAACATCTCCCAGCACATCGTAAACAATGACATCCCCTTTGAGCGCCCCGAACTTCTCAAGGATCTGGAAGGTGGCGATGATACCCCTCCCGGCGCATCCGACACCAGGTTCCGGTCCGCCGGCTTCGACACACCTCACGCCATTATATCCTCTGAATTCGACATCGGCGAGTGTTATTGCAGCATCGCCACGTTCCCGGACCAGATCCATGACGGTGGGTATGAACGTGCCGTGCATCAGCATGCGGGTGCTGTCCCGTTTGGGATCGCACCCGATCTGCAGGATATCAAGCCCCATACCGGATAATGCGGCAGAAAGGTTTGCCGAAGTCGTGGATTTCCCGATACCTCCCTTGCCATACAGGGCGATCTGCTTCATTGTGGTACTATGGGGCGGTCGTTTATATCAGATTTCCTGAAGTTAACAAAAGTCAGGCTTAGCTCAACATTGGTCTAGCTTGTTTTGCATACCGTTCCATTCCCTCTCCCAAAGCATAGTGCTCCCTTGCATCTGGCTTTCACAAAACAGGTAATTGAAAGGAATAGACTCCTGCAGGGTGATCGCATCACGGGTATTCACCGGAGCCCCTTTGCGTTTATAAGTCCGCACCGGACACAGTAGAAAGTATTTCTCGGAGTATAGACCAAATCTTGTATTCGAGAGAATAAACAATGAAAAAATGGATTGTGATCTGTAGTTTACCCATCCTGGTTATCGGGATGGTTTTAATGAGCGGATGTACAAGCACAGAACCTCTGAGCACGGAATCGGTGGTGCCAACAACACCGCAAATCGTGAATGCGACGTTGTTCGTTTCTCCGGGCCAGACCGCCGCGGTAATGGCGACATCGGGTCCCGTACCCGCATTGACAACAAATCAGACACCATCAGTCCGGGATCCGATCCTTGGCCCCTGGCGTAACGGCATGTTTTTTTATGCGAACGGCACCGTCGAGGGTAACGGTACGAGCACGTGGAAATTAAACAAAAATGAGAATAATTCCTATTTCATCATATCCGATATGCCAACTGCAGGGGCAAATAACATC
>Ga0116155_10003027_pt1 | contig 11277 bp, 8 predicted proteins | sample AD_UKC032_MetaG_FD_89890 | JGI IMG/M metagenome (GOLD analysis project Ga0116155, IMG submission 89890) | Active sludge microbial communities of municipal wastewater-treating anaerobic digesters from USA - AD_UKC032_MetaG | ecosystem: Engineered > Bioreactor > Anaerobic > Digestate | place: USA...
CAACGCGTGGCTTTCGATGCAACCGGAACGGACAAAGTGGAATTCCTGATTGAGACTAACCCGGGAGAGGGCTTGAAACCCCTGGTTAAAATTGCCTCCGGAGGGGAAACTTCGCGGTTGATGCTCGCGCTGAAGCACGTGCTTGCAGAAGCAGACCAAATACCCACCCTGGTTTTTGACGAGATTGACCAGGGCATTGGCGGAAGGGTGGGAGTCATCGTTGGGCAGATGCTCTGGCAGCTTGGACGAAAGCATCAGGTAATGTGCGTCACGCACCTTCCCCAGCTGGCAGCCTACGGCGACCAGCATTTACGGGTCTCCAAACAGGAAATAGACGGACGAACGCTGACCCACGTCAGCGTGCTGGACCCTGGCGCGCGCGAGCAGGAACTGGCTGGCATGATTGGCTCTGTCAGTGCCGGCACGCTGCAGTCCGCGCGCGATTTATTACACGCGGTTGACGTATTTACGGGTAAAATTGACTCAGTCAGCTGATCTCACCATCTTTTAATTGCTGGCATTGTCAAACGCAGGGGAAAGTTCCTGACGGATATTTGTTCGAAAGAGAGGATTCCCATTATGCCCAAAACCAGCGAGATACTCGGAGTCATTCTCGGCGGAGGTCAAGGTAAACGCCTTTACCCGCTCACCTCCGAACGTTCCAAACCCGCGGTGCCTATCGCCGGGAAGTACCGCTTGATCGACATCCCTATCAGCAACTGCATCAACTCCGACATTTTTCGCATCGCGGTGCTGACGCAGTTCAACTCGGTTTCGCTCCACAGGCACATATCCCAGACGTATTTGTTCGATTCCTTCCACCCCGGCTGGGTGCAAATCTGGGCGGCCGAACAAACCATGGAGCATACCGATTGGTATCAGGGCACCGCGGACGCTGTTCGCAAGCAGCTGATGGAAATCACCTCGACCAAATGCCCTTATACCTTGATCCTGGCCGGTGATCATTTGTACCGAATGGATTATGCCGATATGGCGCAGTTTCATTGGGAAAACAACGCTGATATCACCGTTGCAGTCCAGCCCGTGCCCAAGGCGGAAGCTTCCCGCTTCGGCCTGCTCAAACGCGCGGAGGACGGGCGCATCACAGATTTTGCCGAGAAGCCCAAAGATCCGATCAAACTGGCCAGCATGGTCAGCCGGGACGATCCGGAGAGCCCTTACCTTGGCTCGATGGGCATTTACCTGTTCAACACCGAACTGTTGGTGAACGTGCTGCGCAAAGGCGGCGAGCGCCTGGACGACTTTGGAGGGGATATCATTCCCTATCTGATTGGGCAAGGGGCAGCGGTTTACGGATATAACTACGAGGGCTACTGGCGCGATATCGGAACTATCCGGTCATTCTACGAGACCAACCTGGAATTGACCGATGACAAGCCCGGTTTTGATTTTTACGATCCCGACAAACCGATTTTCACGCATCCGCGCTTTTTACCCTGCTCGCGCGTGGTCGGCTGCTCTTTTTCGAAAGTTCTGATCGCGGAAGGTTGCAATATTGAGCATGCGACAATCGAACACTCAATAATCGGCGTACGCAGCCAGATAGGCGACGGCTCCGTGGTGAAAGACACGATTATGATGGGCGGCGACTATTACGGCGTGCTTAAAAACGGCGCGCCTCTGGGCATTGGCAGAAATTGCTCCATTCAGGGCGCTATTATCGATAAAAATTCCAGCATCGGGGACAATGTCGTGATTAAGCCTTTCCCCGCGGATATGGAAGCGGACCACGCGCTCTATACGGTTCGGGATGGGATCGTGGTAATTCCCAAACATACCACCATCCCGGCTGGAACTGTCATTGCTCCATAGACTTGTCAGCTACGAAATGAAAACCCCGGCGAAATCCGGGGTTTTTTCATTCGGAGGGAGCAAAACGCAGCCAATACGCCGCGATACCAAACGCGACAGCCACATTGAGCGAGCCTTTACTGCCGCTCATAGGCAGGCACAAAGTTTGATCTGCCAGCGCCAGCAGTCCGGGGTCCACGCCGGCCTGCTCGCTGCCAACGATCAGGAGCAGTGGGTTTTGCTTTGCCTCACTCGACCGAAAATGAAAAAGCGGCCGCGCGTTGGGCGTGTTTTCCAACGCCAGTACGGTAAAACCCGAGGCTTTCAGGTCCGCGGCTAACTTCAGCGCGTTTGGAGCGCTTTCCCAGGGGACGGTCTGTTCAGCGCCCAAAGCGGTCTTGGCGATTTGAGCCTGGCGCGTTGGACAGGGGGTAATGCCCCCCAGCCACACTTTACTGATGCCCGCGCCATCTGCCGCGCGGAAAATTGCCCCGACATTCAGCGCTGAGCGAATGTTATCGAGCAGAGTTTCGATCACAAGCCCGCGGCTGCTGTGTGGGGAATCCGGCACGCCCGGATCAAGCGCTCTTTCCGCTCGGACGAGTTGAGCTCCGCATACCGGGCAAAAACTGCCTTGATACTGCGCCAAATCGAGAGGGAAACGCAGCTGGCAGTTAGGGTTCTGACACTGCATAAACCAGATTTCCAAATTCATCCTTTTCAGCGGCCTGGCGTCGGATTAATCACGGTTAAAGTGTTAGACGCCTGGGTGAGGGGGGCACCCAAGCGTCTAACATCTTTAGTATAAAGGATATTTGATGTAAATACAAGTTAAAAAAGACCAACGTGGGCAGAAATTATTGGAAAATAATAAGAAACTTATGAAATCCGCTCCAAAACGAGATCAATGATTGTATTCCTGACCTGTGGCTGTGCAATAAGGCTCGAAGTGATACCCACGCAGGGTAAGCTCGTGCAGCACCAGCTCCAGTCCGCGCACCGTCTCACTGCGGTCCTCTCCACCGTCGTGCATGAGCACCACGTGGTAAGGTTCCAGTTCTCTTTCCACAGTTTCCAGGATTTCCTCCCCGGAAATGCCGGTCCAGTCGCGTGTATCCAGGTGCCACATGGAAATCGCGTAATTCATGTTGTAGGCGTAACTGTAAACATTGTCGTTCACCGCGCCGTAAGGCGGGCGCAGGCAGGGCGTAAGCTGCCCTTCCAGGTCTGGGCGGCTGCTGAGGGCGTCCACAATCGCGTCGCGGGTATCGATAACTTCCAGATAGAAATCGTTGTATCCCAGCTTGGGCAGTTCAATGTGGTTGTAGCCGTGCAGCCCGATCATCTGCCCAGCTTCGGCCACCTGCAGGGAAATCTGGGGATACGTGCGCGCGTTGCGGCCGATTTCATAAAACACAGCGGTCGCGTGGTACTTTTGCAGCAGCGCGAGCACCTGCGGGGTCCAGTCGGGGTCAGGGCCGTCGTCAAAGGTCAGGTAGATTACCAGGTCCGGGTTTGCCTGGGGCAGGTCCTGAGCGGATTCGGCTGGCTGGTCCGGAGCTGTCCAATTGTTGACGAGCTGAATGAAGCCCTGGGCGCGGCCAGGGTCAGCGCTCTGACTGGCGGGTGGAAGGGCTTGCTCTGCGGGCGCGGCAAACACGGCCGCGGGGCCAGCCAACAATAAGCCGGCCAGTGCTGTCAGGCTGAGAATGCCAAAAATCCACTTTTTCATAGTGCGAACCTTCGCGTGATTGAATTATATTGGAATTCAGTCTGTTTTCCAATACAATCCATCGATAAGCTTCTACGTATCGCTGCAGGACTCATGCCAAATATTGCTATCAGGCGGCTAGGGCCTCAATGCGGCGGGCAGCAGCTCCCAACTGGCGCCGCCATCGCTGCTGCGGTAGAGGAAATTACTCTCCTGGCTTAGATCCCCGTCCGGAGAGATGAGCACCCAACCGCTGTTCGCGTCCGTAAAGTCCAAATTGAGCGGGCTAAAACCGGCGGGAAGCGCAGCCGAAAGATCTTCCCAGCTCAAGCCGCCGTCGCGCGTGCGGAACAAAGTGGATTCCCCCAGCAGCCACCAATTCTCACGATCCGCAAACACAAATCGGGTGGCGGGCGGCAGCGCGCTTGCAAGGAAAGTCCAGGTTTCGCCGCCGTCAGAAGAGCGGTAGAACATCGTGCGCGTATCTCCAGCGGGAAGATAAGCACGCAAAGGCAGCACAGCCTCAGACGCGCTAAAGAAAACCGGCGGCAAACTCTCAAACATCGCTCCGATAGTGTCATCCGGAGGAGAAACAACCTGCAGTAACCAATTCACGCCGCTATCGGTGCTGCGGAATAAGTAAATGAAGTCATTAACAGGCTCACTTCCGCTAACCCAGCCATTAATTAGGTCGGGAAAGACAAAACCGCTTTTCTGTCCACCAGAGGGCAGGGATGGCTCTTCCGCGCCTGCTTCATGGCTGAAGCGCTGTTCCCAGCTCAAACCTCCATCCGCGGATTGGTAAACCGCCACGAACTCAGAACCGGCAGCTGCCCCCAGACGGCTGAGCAGAAAACCGTTCTGGCTGTCCAAAAACTGGGGATTACCCGCGGGAAATTCCAACGGAACGCTGGACCATGTCGCGCCGGCATTGCTTGTATGCAGCAGGCTGGAGCTTTCAAATAAAGGCAGGCTGAGCCAGACTGTGCTGCCATCCAGGAAGAAGCTGGAAAAGCCGCCGCTGGCGCCCGAAACGGCATCCGCAGGGCTGACATCCGCCCAATTCAGACCGCTATCGGCGGTGTGGTACAGCGCGGTTTGGTTCCAATTGGCAGCCCAACCCTGTCCATCCGGGAACATCTGGATGGTAAAAAGTGGAATTGGCGCAGGGGCTGCCGCGGTGGGTGTGTCTGATGCTGCCTGGGTCGTCGGAGCCCTCGCCGGGTAAGGCGTCCGGGCGTTTGCTCCGGCAGGGTAAGCGGACTCAGGCAAAGCTGCTTCAGGCGCGGCTTTTGGGGTACAGCCAGGCACTACTAACGCCAGGATAAGGAGGAAAATCAGGGGGAACAGATGTTTTTTCATCGCGCGCTCCTTAGTAGCATTCTACCACCCCATGGAGCGCTGACAAAATTGAATGCGGGCGCTTAAAAAAAAGAAAAATGCCCTCGGCGCGATTCGAACGCGCAACCTACTGCTCCGCAAGCAGGTGCTCTATCCATTAAGCTACGAGGGCATATTGCTTTGAGGGGAGAGATTTTATACCTAAACCGCGATTGGGTCAAGGGAGAACAAGGCTTCGAACGAAAATCCCAAGATGGCGCCTCTGGTGTCGCTAAATGCGTTGGTCACGCTCTGAGACCGAGAATTTTCTGGCAGGGTTAGTGTAACCCCGCTCAGCGCGTCTGTCTGGCTGCTCCAGGGCAAGCAGACGAGAAAAGCAAGACTGATTAGCCTTGTTTGCTCTGGTACCCCGGTATCATTCCTCCAGCGGAGGAGCGCTCGCCGCAATGAGTTCAAAGACCTTCTGCCTGCTTTGATGGATAGTCAAGGAAATTGAGAAGACCAGCTATTGTTTCACGTGAAACAATTGGGCAGTCCGTTTTTGTTTCACGTGAAACATTCAGGGCACGAAAACCTGCCTCTTTTCGCCGCCTTTTTCCTTTTCCCCGCTTAATAACGCCAGGGCGTTGCCATTGATGTCGTCAATAACAATGTCGAAGCGGCTTTCCGGACTGTAATCCGCCACGCTGATGAGCCGCAAATACGGTTTGAGGTTTTCGGCGCCGGGCAGCCACTCGAGCAGGCGGTTGGGCGAGGCTTCAAAGAATTGGGTGTTGAAGCTGTCTCGGTTAAGGTTAACTGCCAGCGGGTAAATCTGCCCTTCCAGCAAATCCTGGAAGAAATGGGTGCCCAGCGATGGTTCGTCCGGGATTCCCGGAGCGCCGCCGGTGAGTTCCACGATAGCCCTGGTGTTGAAGATATCGGCGTAATCCACGTGCACGCCCAGGTCCGGGTTGGACGTGCCCCAGCGTCCGGGTCCAACGCAAATGTAGTTTTCGCCGCGGAGGGCGGCGTTAACTTTGCCGATGGCGCGTTCCAATTGGTTGCGCTCTTCCTGGGTTTGTATCGCGAAGTATGCTGTGGGTTGGACGTAGAGCACATAGCGGATTCCCTCCACCATTCCACCAGCGACCACGCTGATTCCGGAGAATATTTTGTCTGTTTCCGACACGCGCTGTGGCAGTTCGTAGCTTGCTTCTTTGATTGTCCCCAGCGGACGGCACTGGATGAGCGTGATTTGCACGGCCGAACCACCGTTCTTTTCCGCTACGCGCGCCGTGAATTCGATATCTACCGGCGTGTGGTACTCGCTTTCCAGCGTGGAGAGCAGTTCGCGCATCAGCGGCGGGAAATCGGTGCGCCGAAGCAGTTCATCGAAGGTCAGCACAAGGTTTTCGGGCTTTCCCTCCACCAAATTGCTGCGCAGGGTTTGAAAATAGCCCTCGCTGTCCAGTTGGGCGAGGAAGCGTAAGTTTGGGACCTTCTGGTTAAGCACTTCCCGGACTGGCATGGTGGTAAAACGGTTCTGCTGCAGGTCAATCAGGTCGATAAATTGCTGCGAATAGCGCCGAATGGACTGCGCGGATGAGGACGGCGTGAGCGTGGGGTGGCTGAGCGCGATCAGGCGCGGATAATCGTTACCTACGCGGTCCACAGCGCGGGTTCCCAGCCCCCATACCAGGCGCACAAAGCCGTCCTGCGGCCGAATTTGCGGGGACCAGCGGAACTGGTTTTGGCTGTACCCGACGCCAGCCATCTGCGGGAAGTAATATTGCCCAAGCTGCTGCCCTTCCACCACCTGGATGAGCAGCGCCATGCGTTCGTCGTAGTCCAGCAGACCGCGGCTTTTGCGGTAGAGCAGCGCGGGCGGGTTGAGCGTGGAGGCGTAAATACGCGCGATTGCCTGTTGGAGCGCGCGCAGATTTTCTTCCGGGTCCCCTTGGTTGGGCAGGAAGATGCTCTCATACTTACCGGCAAAAGCCGTCCCGAAATTATCCTCAAGCAGGCTGGACGAACGCACAATCAATGGCCGCTTGCCCGCCATGCTCAGGATGGTCTCCTGGTGCTGGACTGCCGTGGGCGGAAAGTCCCCGTGGATGAAATCTTCCACAATCAGCGGGTAATCGCTGCGCATCTGTTCTTCGTCTTTGTATTTCTGGTCATTCCAGTGGTGCAGATTGTTGATGGATAGAAAATTGTAGAAAACATCTGAACCAACGTAGAAAGAGGTCGGTGTTTGCAGGCTTTCGCGCAGGCGGGGGCTGGCTTTTTCCTTCAGGATGCGCGCCGCGAGCAGCATCCCGGCAGCTTTTCCGCCGATTCGACCGCGTCCGAGCTTGTGTTGTCGGATTTCTGCCAGGTCGGAGACTGTAAACCAGTCCTTAGCAATGTTGATATAGCGCAGTTGGTCGCTGATGAGGCTGCGGATGAGCACCACTTTGATTTCATGCAAGCGCGCTTCATACGGCGCGCGTTTTTCGGAGGGCATTTTTTCGATCATCATGCCCTGGTTGAAGAGCATCTCTGTGGGCGCGGTCTCGGGGTTGAATTCAATGGTGATTTCAGGTACCTGTACGCCGCGTTCGTTCAGGGCGGTCTGGATGAGCTTTGTAAGCTGCTCAAAGCCGCAAAACTTGGCAAAGTAGGTGTCCGTCAGCTGGTTCAACATCTCCGTCTTGCGGTGCTCCCAGGTTTCAGAGTCTTCTTCCGCGAGCGGGTCGCGCAAGCCTTCGCGTTCCTGGGATTGAATCGCGTTTTGGACGGCTTCCGCGTTCAGAGCGGTCGGGCTTGTCACTTTTTTCTGGTAGAGCTCCTGCCGCATCAGTTCACGGATGCGCATGGATAGGACCGGATATTGGGAGAGCGCCAGATAAATACTGTAATAGCGGTCGCTGCCGCTTTGCGGTAAGGTCATGAGGTACCTCGCGGAGGAATATGCCTGATTCTATCACGCCTGGTATGGGACGCGCGCCGGGAACCAGGGAAAGCTCGCGGGTAATATTGTAGAGAAACACCATAAATAAAAATTACCGAATTTGTAATATTAATCTATGCGCAGTTACCTGCGCTGAATTAAGCCCATGTTGCGATATGCGTACTTTCCCCTTTTGCGGGCTCCCATGAATTCTCGCGCCCTGCTCGAAAGCTGCCCAGGATAAGAAAACCGGACGAAAAATCGTCCGGTTTGGTTTTGAAATTGGATTCAGCTAGCGCTGGATGTTCATCGGCATGATGATATGTTTGAAGGTGTCGTCCCCTACCGGGCGAATCAACGCCGGCGTATTGGCGGCGTTTGTTTCCAGAATGACGTTGGCAGTCCGGATAACCTCCAGCACTTCGCGCAGGTAGCGCACGTTGAACGAAATCAACAGCGGCGTTCCATCCACGGAAGCATCGACAATGACCTCGGACGAGCCCGTTTGTTCGGATATGGCGGAAATCTCGAGTTGGGATGATTTTTCCGCGCCGCCCTCGGGCTGAATGTCCAGTCGGGCGATGAAGTTGCCTTCGCGCGCGATGATTTCGGTCTGCCGGCAGGCCTTCAGCAGGTCAGCCGTGGTCAGTACAGTGCGGGTTTTGAAGGAAGGCGGAATGATCGCGGTGTAGTTGGGGAAATTTCCCTCAATCAGCTGCGAAACAAGCTCTACGTCCTTGAGGTGGAAAACCACCTGGCCGCGACCTACCGGGAAATTCATCTGCAAAACCTCCTCGCCGTCTATCGCGACGCGGGAAAGCTCGGAAAGCGCGCGCGCGGGAATGAGCGCGTCCAGCTTTTGGGCGGGTTTCTGAGCCAGAATTGCGCTGGCGATGGAAATGCGGTAGCCGTCCGTGGCAGCCAGCACCAGGTAATCCCCGTCTACCGTCATGTGCACGCCGGTCAGGTTCGGGCGGGATTCATCATGGGAAGCGGCAAATACCACTTTCTGAATCATTTCTTTAAAATTGATGACATTCAGCGGCAGACTGGTGCCCGTATCCGTGGCGGACATTGGCGGAAATTCCTCCGCGCTGATGCCTTTGATGTCCGTATTTAAGGTGCCGCAGTGCACATTCAGCGATTGGGTGCGTACATCCGCCGTAAGGGTGACGTCATCGTTGGGTAAATTGCCTACCAAGTCCGAAAAAGTGCGGGCAGGAACGGTGAGGCTGCCTTCGTCCTGAATCTTTGCTCCAAGCCAGGCGCTGATGCCCAACTCCAGATTGGTGGCGGAGAGCTTCAGCCGACCATTGTCAGTTTGGATGAGGATATTGGCGAGCACCGGCAGCGGACTGCGCGACGTGACAGCTCGGGCAACGACGCCTACGGCTTGGGCTAGCTGCTGCTGTTTTACAATTGCTTTCATGGTTCCTCCCGCGGATGCAAATGGTAATTAACCTGATAAATTATACCGTGAAGCCGGACATATTTCCAGACCAGCACTCAGATATCGCGTTTGTCTCGGGTTTTACCTGCCTTTCTGGGCGGATAAGGCTCGCCGCGCTTAGCCGCATTCAGGCATATCTTCGGCATCTCTCAGAACCGGGATGATATAATCTTCCGGCAGAACACCGGGCTTTTTTCTTCCTGTCAATATTGGAGCAGCATGCCTTCCGAAACAAACCAGCTTCGCAGGAATATCCTTATTTTCAGCCTTTACTTCCTGATTTTCTTCGCCGGAATGGGCTTTATCCAGCCTTTCCTCAGCCTCCATTTCCGCTCCATAGGTTTCACCGGCGTTCAGGTCGGCGCGTTGGGCACCTTCAGCTCTTTGGGTCTCATCCTTACCGCCACGCAGTACGGCTTATTCTTCGACCGCAGTTCCCGCAAACGCCTGACCCTGGCGCTCTCCTTGCTCCTGGCGACTCTGACGCTCTTCTTCCTGCCTTACCTGCGCGGCTTTGGCGTGGTGCTTATGCTCTTTGTGCTCCACCGCATCGTCACCAGCTCCAGCATCACCGCTACCGAAAACCTTTCCTATCAGATTTCATCCGGTGGAGCGGCTAACGGAAAGGTCTCATTCGGCAAGTTACGCATGTGGGGTTCGGTTGGTTTCGGCATCACCGCGGTGATTGGGGGCTGGCTCTTTGGCACGAAAGGAATTCTGGTTAACGACCAGCTCTTTCTGGCTTTTCTGCTTGTTTCCATCGGTGTCATTCTCTTGGTCATGCCCGCGGATTTCTTCCAGGATGGAAAAGCCGACCGAAAAACCAGCGCCGCCGCAGGGCTTAAAAGCATTGTCAGTCTGATAATCAGGGACCGCTACCTTTTGTTGACCGTATTGGCGTTAGCGTTGACAGACCCGCTAAGCGACGGCGTGCGTTCTTTTGAGCCAATCTTCATGAAGGACCTCGGGCTCACTGAGAGCATCATCGGCGCGGCGGTTTCGCTGAGCTGCTTTACGGAAGTCCCGATTATGCTCCTTGGAGACCGCTGGATTCAGAAGCTGGAAGTCCATCAGCTGGTGTATTTCATCCTGATTTTTGACCTGACCCGCCGACTGCTGGTGTGGTTTTTTCCATTTCCCTGGCTGGTATTCGTGCTGAACATCCTGACCGCGGTGAGTTTTTCCCTGCGGCTGATCACCACCATCCACCTGATAAACCTGCGGGTACCCCGTCAGTACACTACCGCCGCGGTCACTTTTGTGAACATTACCCTGAACGGAATTTTTCACATGCTGAGCAACGCCCTCAGCGGAGTGGTATACGATAATTTCGGCGGAAGGCCGATTTACCTGGTCAGCGCTTGCTTCTGCGTGGTCGCCCTGGTGTTTGCGCTGTCAGCCAGGCGTGCTCAGGCGCAGGAGAGCCCGCCGCCAGCGCTGGGATAGGTTTCCGCGGAGCCGTTTGCTATTTTAAGCTGATTGAAAGGATAGATATGATCACAATAAGCGAATATGCTCGCATTTTGGAGGGGGAACAGGACATTATTCACATGCAGACCGAAGGACTTGGCGATTCTGACCTGCTGGTGCAGCCTCCGTACGGTGGGAACTGCATGGAGTGGGTGCTCGGGCATATCGCCGACGGACTCAAGACCATCCTGCGCGTTCTGGACGCTCTTCCGCCCGAGCATTTGCCCGACCTGAGCCGTTACCAGCGCGGAAGCGAGCCCATCATAGGTTCCGAACCAGGCCTCTTGGGGCGGGAGGGACTGATAAACGCCCTGGACATGCTGCATGCCGCCGTGCAAACCCGCCTGGCAGAGATGGAAGATGCCGCATTTGACGAGGATATTATCATTTTTGGGGAGCAAAGCTACCGACGGGGTTGGTGGGCGCTCTTCTTCTTTTTTCACCACAGCTACCACGTTGGGCAGTTGGAAGTCCTGCGAAACATCGCGGGCAAGACTGAAAAACTTATCTAAGAAACCACACGCCTTCATCAGGAAGAGTATTTAGGCAAAAAGGATGTCTCCGGCTGCTTATGGGTGG
>Ga0116155_10003028_pt1 | contig 11277 bp, 13 predicted proteins | sample AD_UKC032_MetaG_FD_89890 | JGI IMG/M metagenome (GOLD analysis project Ga0116155, IMG submission 89890) | Active sludge microbial communities of municipal wastewater-treating anaerobic digesters from USA - AD_UKC032_MetaG | ecosystem: Engineered > Bioreactor > Anaerobic > Digestate | place: USA...
CCGCGCGCTCGGGCGACCCGATAGCCCGGCCGATGGTCTACGAGTTCCCGGAAGACGCGCGTTGCGCGGACGAGTCCTTCGACTTCATGCTCGGCCCCTTCCTCCTCGCCGCCTGCGTGCTCGAGAAGGGCGCCCGCTCGCGGCGGGCCTGGCTCCCCGCGGGCGAGGAGTGGATCGAGCTCGACTCGGGCGCCCGGCATCCGGGCGGGGCCGAGATCCTCCTCGAGGCGCCCCTCGAGCGGATCCCCATCCTCGCGAGGGGCGGGGCCATCGTCCCGACCGAGGCAGCCCCGCCGGCCCTCCCGGGCGAGGCCGCGCCGGCACCGCTCCGGGAGCTCCTCCTCTTCCCGGCCTCGGGCGGGCGCGAGAGCTCCTTCGCCATCTTCGAGGACGACGGCGACTGCCCGGCCTTCGCCGAGGGGAGCTGCCGCGAGCTTTCGATCACGATGCGGAGCTCGGCCGGGCGGATCGAGGTCGGGCTCAGCCAGGAGGGCGGCTACCCCCTTCCCTACGCCGAGCTCGCCCTCGTCCTGCCCCCCGGCGAGGAGCGGCCCCTCTTCGGGCCGGAAGGCCCCGTGGCCACCGTCGCCGACGCGCGGGGCCGGCGGCGCGGGAGCATCGCCCTCTCCTAGGCGCCGAGGCGGCCCAGGCCCTCCGCCTGGGCGTAGCGCGCGTAGGCCTCGGGCTCGATGATGTAATCCCAGGTCCCGGCGCGGGCGGCGCGCCGGCCGCCGAAGCCCGACTTGAAGCGGCTCAAGGCCGACAGGGGATGGCTCGCGGAGCCGGGCGGGGCGACGCCGAGGAGGTCCATCTCCCGGTCCCCGGCCGCGGCGCAGTCGACGAGGGCGCGGTACAGGATCGCGCTCGGGCCGGCCGCCCCGCGATGGGCGGCCGAGGAGGCGGCGAAGAGGTACCAGGCCGAGCCGCCGTTGCGGGCGAAGATCGCGGCCGCGGCGGCCTCTCCCTCCGATCGCGCGAGGTAGAGCTCCAGCTCGAGGCCCAGGCCGCGGGCGCAGGCGAAGAGGCGCTCGAAGGCCTGCGGCCGGCGGGGCGCGAAGCCCTGGCGCCGCGCCGTCTCCTCGTGGAGGGCCTGGAAGCCGCGCAGCCCCGCCTCGCCGAGCCGCTCGACCTCGGTGCCCCTCCGCGCCGCGAGGCGGATCGAGTACCTCGTCCCCTCGTCCAGGCGGGCGAGGATGGCGGCCTCCCCGCCCCCGAGCGCGACGAGCATCGTGTCGACGCAGGTATGCTCCCCGGCCCCCTTGCGGAAGGGGCGATGGCGCGTCGAGGCGTTCATCCGCAGCTCCTGGAGCCGGGGCTCGAGCCTGCCCCCCTCCCCGTCGGTCCAGGCCTCCGTCATGAGGTCCCAGCGGAGGAAGGCGCAGTCGGCCGGCAGCGCGGCCGAGGCGCGCAGGGAGAGCTCCTCGAGGGCGCGGCCGCCCTCGCCGGGCTTCCCCAGGAGGGCCCGCGGCGCCACGCCGTAGGCCATGGAGTCGAGCCCGCCGAGATCGCGCAGGAGGAGCCGGAAGCCCAGCCCGGCCTCGAGCTGCCGCCATCCCTGCCCCTCCTTCCAGGCCAGCCAGGCCGGATGGCGGTAGAGGGAGGAGGGGACGGCCTCAGGCCTCATCGCCGACGCGGTCGACGCGGACGGCCATGAGGCCGCCGGGGCTCCGGTAGCTGAAGGACTCGCCCTCGCGCCGGCCCAGGAGGGCCGCCCCCAGGGGCGAGAGGACCGAGATCCTTCCCTCCTCGATGCTGGCCTCGGCGGGGAAGACCAGGCGATAGCTGAAGACCTCGCCCGAGGCCACGTCCCGGATCGTGACGAGGGAGCGCATGGCGACATAGTTCGGGCCGATCTCGCCCTCTTCAAAGAGTATGGCGTCCCGCAGCTGCTCCTCGAGCGGCGCGGCTCGCTCCGGCGCGAGGCTTTTCTTGATGGCTCGCGCGAGCGCCGAGAGCCGGGAGTAATCGGCCTCGGACATGACTACCTTGTTGATACGCCTTCCTCCGAGTGAGTTGTGCTGTGCAGGCCTAAGGTAGGAGGATTCAGGCGAAGGGGCAATTCTCAGTTACTGTGTATATAGCTTGCATATTCGGCTACAAGCTATCTTTGAACTTTATCGAGCCGCGCGCTTCGCTGCTTCCAAGAAGGGTCGTTAGGTTTATGGCCTGGCCGGCGATGCGCAACTTGCGTCGGATATTGTGCCGATGGCGTTCGACCGTCGCTTCCGCGATGCCGAGCAGCTCGGCTATCTCCTTGCTGGTCCTGCCGTTGCGCACCTGGATCGCGACCTCGCGCTCCCGGGGGCTCAGGGCGGGCGCCTCGTCGGGCCCCGGCCCCAGCGAGGAGATGCCGCGCTTGAGCTCCTCCGCGAGGAGGCCGGCGTAGGCCTCGCGCCGCTCCGGGGACAGGTTCGGATCCCGGCTCCGCTCCGCCAGGGGGAGTATCTCGGCCGAGAGCCGCTCGCGGAAGGCCTCGAGCATGCGGCTTCGCTCCTCCTCGATCATCGAAAGGATCTCGCGGAGGGCGGTGTTCTTCGAGCGGAGGTCCTCCGAGATGGCGCGCAGCTCCGCGATCAGGCTGGCCGTGCGGAGCATCGAGGCGGTGACCACGAGGACCGAGTCGAGGAGGGCCTTCTCCTGGGGGAGGAAGGCGAGGCTCGGATCGAGGTACTCGACGGCGATCTCGCCCTTCCAGCCGCCGGAATCCTCCGCCCGCAGGGCGGCGGCCATCCTCGGCCGGCCCGCTTCGGTCGGGCTCCCCCGCCCGCCGCGGCGCAGCTCGACGCGCTCCTCCCCCTTCTCGAGCCTGATGGAGCAGGCGGCCATGGGCTCGGCGCTCATTGCCGCGCAGAGGGCCCGGGCGATGCCCTCGGCGGCCGAGCCCGGCTCGGGCGCCCCCGCCGCGAGGAGGCAGATGGAGTAGATGCAGGCGAGCTCCTTCTCCCGCTCCCTGAGGACCACCGCTTCCTTCATCCTCCCACTATATCCGAGGGTAGGGGGGCGGGGCAGGGTCCGCGGGGCCTGCCCCGCCGGCCGGCCGCGGGGTATACTGTCGCGGCCATGAGCCCCCTTCCTTCCGCGCGCCGCAATATCGGCATTCTCGCCCACATCGACGCGGGGAAGACCAGCCTCACCGAGCGCCTCCTCTACGCGGCGGGCCTCATCCGCGAGCCGGGGGCCGTGGACGAGGGCACGACCGTCACGGACTACCTCGAGGTCGAGCGGGAGCGCGGCATCACGGTCAAGGCGGCGGCGGCCCGGCTCTCCTGGTCGGCCTCCCCCGCCGGGGGCGACGCCCCGCCAGGCCCCTGCCGCATCGACCTCATCGACACGCCCGGCCACGTGGACTTCGGCGCCGAGGTCGAGCGCTCCCTCCGCGCCCTCGACGGGGCCCTGGTCCTCCTCTGCGCGGTCGCGGGGGTCCAGTCGAGGACCGAGGCCCTCTACCGGGCCTGCCTCATCCGCGGCGCGCCGCGCATCGCCTTCGTCAACAAGATGGACCGGCGGGGCGCCTCCTTCGAGCGGGCCCTGGGCGACCTCGCGCGGCTCGACCCGGGGGCGGTCGCCGTCCAGCTGCCCTGGGGTGAGGGCGAGTCCTTCCGCGGGGTCGTCGACCTGGTCGGGATGCGCGCCTACGACTTCGGCCGGGGCGAGCCGCGGCCCGCGCCCGAGGCCCTTCCCCCCGAGCTCCTCGGGCCGGCCGCCGCGGCCCGCTCGGCCCTGGTCGAGCTCCTGGCCTCCTCGGACGAGGGCCTCATGGCGGACTACGTCGAGGGCCGGGAACCCGGGCCGGGCCGCCTCGAGCCCGCCCTGCGCGCGGCGGCCCTGGCGGGCCGGGCGACCCCGGTGCTCTGCGGCACCGCCTTCTCCGACGGGGCCGCGGCCCTCCTCCTCGACGCGGTGGCGGCCTACCTGCCCTCGCCGGCCGAGGCCGGCTGCCCGGCGGGGATCGACCCGGGGAGCGGGGCCGAGGCCCGCCGCGAGAGCGACCCGGCCGCGCCCTTCTCGGCCCTCGTGTTCAAGACCGCGGCCGACCCCGCCTTCGGGCAGGTGGCCTGGACCAGGGTCTGGTCGGGCTCGGCCTCCCCGGGGGACCGCGTCCTCGACGCCCGCTCCGGCGAGCGGTTTCGCGTAACGCGGATCTTCGGCATCCAGGGCGAGCGCCTCGAGGCGGCCGAGCTCGCCCGTGCCGGCGACATCGTCGGCCTGGCCCTCGCCCCCCAGCGGCAGGGCCTGACCGGGGCCTCGCTCTGCGACCCGGCCCGCCCGATCCTCTACGAGCCCATCCGCGTCGCCGAGCCCGTGGCCAGCCTGGCCATCGAGCCCCGCGGCCGCGCCGACGTGGAGGCCCTCAAGGCCGCGGTGGCGGCCCTCGTCGCCGAGGATCCTTCCCTCCGCGCGAGCGAGGACCCGCTGACCGGCCGCGTCGAGCTCGCCGGCCTCGGGGAGCTCCACCTCGAGGTGGCGGCCGAGCGCCTCGCCCGCGAGCACGGGGCCCGGGTCCGCGTTGGCGAGCCCCGCGTGGCCTTCCGGGAGGCCCTCGCGGGCGGGGCGGCGGCGAGCGAGGACTTCGACCGCGAGCTCGGCGGGGAGCGGGTCCGGGCCCGGGTCTCCCTCGAGCTCGCGCCGGGGCCCCGGGGCTCGGGCCTGTCCTGCGCGCCGGCTCCCGGCCTCCGGCTGGCCCCGGCCCTCCTCGCGGCCCTCCGCCGGGGCGTCGAGGCCGCCCTGAGCGTCGGGCCCTCCGCGGGCTTCCCCTTGGGCGACGCCGCAGTCCTCGTCGCCGAGGCCTCGGTCCCCGGCGCCTCCTCCTCCTCGGGCAAGGGAGCCGAGCGCGCCCTCGAGATCGCCGCCTCGATAGCCGCCGGGCGGGCGGCCAGGGAGGCCGGCTCCCTCGTCCTCGAGCCGGTCATGCGGGTCGAGATCGAGGCCCCGGGCGAGAGCTTCGGCCAGGCGGCGGCGGCCCTCTCCGGCCGCGGGGGCAGGGTCGAGTCGGTGGAGCTCGGGGCCGAGGGCCGGATCGTCGTCGGCGCCGCGCCCCTGCGCAGGCTCTTCGGCTTCGCCGGGGAGCTGGGCTCGGCCACGGGCGGGCGGGCCTCGTACCAGGCCCGTTTCCAGGGCTTCGAGCCCGTGCCCCGGGGCTTCTCGGACTGGGGCTAGGAAGGCCCGCGGCGAGTCCCGGGCCCGCCCGAAAGCCCCTTGAACAGGACTTGACCTTTCTATATACTCCGAAAACCTGCGAAGAAATTATTGGCGGTACGAGCCAAGGAGGAGAAGGATATGGCTAAAGAGAAGTTCGAGCGTACCAAACCCCATATGAACGTCGGTACGATCGGCCACATCGACCACGGAAAGACGACGCTGAGCGCGGCTATCACCCAGTACTGCTCGCGCAAGTTCGGCGACAAGGCGATGAAGTTCGACGATATCGACAACGCCCCCGAGGAGAAGGCCCGCGGCATCACGATCAACACGCGGCACCTCGAGTACCAGTCCGCCAAGCGGCACTACGCCCACATCGACTGCCCCGGCCACGCCGACTACATCAAGAACATGATCACCGGCGCCGCGCAGATGGACGGCGCCATCCTCGTCGTCTCCGCCCCCGACTCGGTCATGCCCCAGACCCGCGAGCACGTCCTCCTGGCCCGCCAGGTCGGCGTCCCCTCGATCCTCGTCTTCCTCAACAAGGTCGACCTCGTCGACGACCCCGAGCTCATCGAGCTCGTCGAGCAGGAGGTCCGCGACCTCCTCTCCTTCCAGAAGTTCCCCGGCGAGACCACCCCGATCATCAAGGGCGCCGCCTTCAAGGCCCTCTCCGAGCCCGACAACGCCGAGTCCACCAAGTGCATCCAGGAGCTCCTGGACGCCATGGATACCTTCTTCCCCGATCCCGAGCGCCTGACCGACAAGCCCTTCCTCATGCCCATCGAGGACGTCTTCTCGATCTCCGGCCGCGGCACGGTCGTCACCGGCCGCGTCGAGCGCGGAATCGTCAAGGTCAACGAGACGGTCGAGATCGTCGGCATCAAGCCGACCAAGTCCACGGTCGTCACCGGCGTCGAGATGTTCAACAAGCTCCTCGACGAGGGCCAGGCCGGCGACAACATCGGCACCCTCCTCCGCGGCGTCGACAAGAAAGAGGTCGAGCGCGGGCAGGTCCTCGCCAAGCCGGGCTCGATCACCCCGCACACCAAGTTCAAGGGCCAGATCTACTGCCTCAACCAGCAGGAGGGCGGCCGCCACAGCCCCTTCTTCCCCGGCTACCGGCCCCAGTTCTACTTCCGCACCACGGACATCACCGGCACCGTCACCCTGCCCGAGGGCAAGGAGATGGTCATGCCCGGCGACAACTCGGAGATCATCGTCGAGCTCATCTACCCCATCGCCATGGAGAAGGGGCTCAAGTTCGCCATCCGCGAGGGCGGCCACACGGTCGCCTCCGGCCAGGTCACGGAAGTCATCGCCTAAGCTATCCGCAGGCGGCGTAGGGCGCCGGTCCCCAGGGGCCGGCGCCTTCGCTTTGAAACCCGGCTCCGCCCCCTAGCCAGGGCGGGGCCGGCCATGATATCGTAACCCGCTTCCAGGCGGCTTCCCTCCGGGGTGGCCGCCCGGGGCTCTCGCGGGGCTCCCAGGCCCCGCAGCGATACGCTCGGATTGCGCGCCCGCCAGGGTACGGCAGCTCGGGACGTACGCAAGAGATCTTTGGAGGAACGCATGAAGGACAGGATTCGCGTCAGGCTCAGAGGGTTCGACGTCCGTCTCATCGACGACAGCGCCAGGGGAATCGTGCAGACCGTCCAGAAGGCCGGCGCCACGGTCTCCGGGCCGATCCCCCTCCCCACCCGGATCAACAAGTACACCGTGCTCCGCTCGCCCCACGTCCACAAGAAGTCCCGCGAGCAGTTCGAGATGAGGACCCACAAGCGCCTGATCGACATCATCGACCCGACGCCCGACGTGATGGACGCCCTCATGAAGCTCGAGCTTCCCGCCGGCGTGGACGTCGAGATCAAGCAGTAACCAGGCTAGGGCCTCCTCGAGGCCCTTTTAGACCAGCAGTTAATGCCGGGCCGCGGCGCCGAGAAGCCGCCCGCGCCCCCGGCGTTCAACGCTAGGAGATCGTCATGATCGGATTGATCGGCAAGAAGACCGGGATGACCCAGGTCTTCGACGAGACCGGCAAGCTCATCCCGGTGACGGTGATCGAGTTCCCGCCGAACGTCGTCGTCGGCACCAAGACCGCCGACAAGGACGGCTACGACGCCGTCCTCCTGGGCGTGTACGACCAGAAGAAGGTCAACACGACCAAGCCCTTCGCGGGGCAGTTCCCCGAGGGCGTCGCCCCCAAGAAGATCCTGCGCGAGATGCGCGGCTTCGAGGGCGAGGTCAAGGTCGGCGAGAGCCTCGGCCCCAAGGCCTTCGAGGGCGTCCGCTTCGTGGACGTCACCGCGACGAGCAAGGGCAAGGGCTTCCAGGGCGTCGTCAAGCGCTGGGGTTTCGGGGGCGGCCGCAACACGCACGGCTCCAAGTTCCACCGCGAGCCCGGCTCGACGGGCCAGAGCACCTACCCCCACCACACCTTCAAGAACGTGAAGCTCCCCGGCCGCATGGGCCGCGAGCGGGTCACGGTCCAGAACCTGAGGGTGGTCCGCATCGACGCGGAGGCGGGCTTCATGCTCGTCCGCGGCGCCGTTCCCGGCCCGCGCAGCTGCACCGTGGTCGTTCGCGACGCGGTCAAGAAGCAGAAGTAAGGCGGAGGACTGAAGTGGAAAGGAAAGTCGTTTCCTTGCAGGGCAAGGAGCTCCGGACCATCGAGCTGTCCGACGCCGTGTTCGGGCTACCCATCAACGAGGACGTCATCTACTACGCGATCAACAACGAGCTGGCCAACGCCCGCCTGGGCACGGCCTGCACGAAGGACCGCGGCGAGGTCCACGGCACCAACCGCCGGCCCTACAACCAGAAGGGCACCGGCCGCGCGCGCCAGGGCGACTTCAAGTCGCCGGTCTACGTGGGCGGCGGCACAGCCTTCGGGCCCAAGCCCCGGGACTACTCCTACGTCCTGCCCAAGAAGGTGAAGCGCCTCGCCATGAAGACCCTCCTGAGCCTCAAGGCCCAGAGCGGCGCCATGGCCATCGTGGAGGACTTCACGGTCGAGTCGGGCAAGACCAAGGATTTCGTCAAGCGGATCGAGGCCCTGGCCCCGGCGGACAAGGCCGAGCGCACGGTCGTCATCCTCGGGGACGACGACGAGAAGGTGAAGCGCGCCGGCAGGAACCTGCCCTGGCTCAGCTTCCTCTCGTTCAACCGGCTCCGCGCCCACGACCTCTTCTACGGCCGCAAGGTGCTCGTGCTCGAGTCGGCCGCGAAGAGCCTGAACGAGTTCTACGCGGACAAGTAAGGAGAGGCTGGAAATGGAATACGATTCGATCCTGATCGAGCCGGTCCTCACCGAGAAGAGCAACGTCATGCGCGAGGACGGCATGTACGTCTTCCGCGTCGACCCTCGGGCGACCAAGCTCCAGATCATGGAGGCCGTCCGCCGCCTCTTCAAGGTGAATCCGGTCTCCTGCAACGTCATCAACGTCGCGTCCAAGCCCAAGCGGCTCAGAAACCGCCCCGGCCGGACCTCGACCTGGAAGAAGGCGATCGTCCGGCTCGCGCCGGGAGAGAAGATCGCCGTCTTCGAAGGCGCGTAAGGAAGTAAGGGGAAGTTATGGGTATCAAGACTTTCAGGCCGAACACGCCGGGCCTCAGGCACCGCGTGCAGGTGGTGAACACCGAGATCACCGCCAACAGGAGCGAGCCCGAGAAATCCCTTACCAAGGGCAAGAAGTCGAACGGCGGGCGCGCCTCCAACGGCCGCATCTCCGTGCGGCACCAGGGCGGCGGGCACAAGCAGAAGTACCGCGTCATCGACTTCAAGCGCGACAAGGCCGGCGTCCCCGGCACGGTCGCCTCCATCGAGTACGACCCGAACCGCTCGGCGAACATCGCCCTCGTGCAGTACGCCGACGGCGAGCGGCGCTACATCCTCAGCCCCAAGGGCCTCGCGGTCGGGCAGAAGGTGCTCTCGAGCCCCCAGGCCTCCATCGAGCCGGGCAACGCCCTGCCCCTCGAGGCCATCCCGGTGGGCATCACGGTCCACAACGTCGAGCTCACCCTCGGCAAGGGCGGGCAGCTGGCCCGCTCCGCCGGCGCGAGCGCGCTCATCGCGGCCAAGGAGGGCGACTACGTCGTCCTCAAGCTCCCCTCGGGCGAGCTCCGCATGGTCTTCAAGAAGTGCATGGCGACCATCGGCTCCGTCGGCAACGACGAGCACATGAACGAGCGGCTGGGCAAGGCCGGCCGCACCCGCTGGCTCGGCGTCAGGCCGACCGTCCGCGGCACCGTCATGAACCCCGTCGATCACCCGCACGGCGGCGGCGAGGGCCGCGGCAAGGGCTACAAGCAGCCCGTGTCGCCCTGGGGCCAGCCCGCCAAGGGCTACAAGACGCGCGATCCGCACAAGCCGTCGAGCCGCTTCATCGTGAAGCGCCGGAAGTAAGGGAGGAGCCCTAAAGTGTCCAGGTCCGTGAAGAAAGGGCCCTTCATCGAGAAGAGCCTGTACAAGAAGGTCGGGGATGCAGCCAAGGCGGGGGACAAGAAGATGGTGAAGACCTTCTCCCGCACCTCGACGATCATCCCCGAGATGGTCGGCATGACCATCTCCGTATACAACGGGAAGACGTGGGTCCCGGTCTACGTGACCGAGAACCTCGTCGGCCACAAGCTCGGCGAGTTCGCCCCCACCCGCGTCTTCCGCGGGCACGCGGGGAGCGACAAGAAAGCCGAGAAGAAGTAAGGGCGGGAAAGCATGGCTGACAAGAAGCAAGGATACAGGGCGGTAGCCAAGTGGCTCATCGCCTCTCCGACCAAGGTCCGCCCCGTGGCCGACCTCGTCGTGAGGAGGCCCTACGCCGAGGCCGTCGCCATCCTCGACAACGTGCCGAACAAGGGCGCCCGCCTGATCAAGAAGGTGGTCGTCTCCGCGGCGGCCAACGCGCTCGACCGGAACCGCAAGCTCGACGAGGACATGCTCTACATCAAGGAGATCCGGATCGACGAGGGCCCGCGCATGAGGCGGGTCTGGTTCCGGTCCAGGGGGAGCGCGGACATGCTCGTGAAGCGCATGTGCCACATCTCCTGCGTGATCGACGAGATCGGAAAGAAGACGGAGGCGTAACTGTGGGAAATAAAGTAAGTCCCGTCGGGCTCCGCATCGGAATAAACAAGGACTGGAAGTCCCGCTGGTACGTCGACCCCCGCGACTACGCGAAGACCCTCCACGAGGACCTCGCGCTCCGCCGCCGGATCGTCGATATCCCCGAGTGCAAGGGCGCGGACATCTCCGAGGTGGAGATCGTCCGCCACCCCCAGCGCGTGACGGTGGTCATCCACACGGCCCGCCCCGGCGTCCTCATCGGCATCAAGGGCGCCAACATCGAGCGCATCGGCTCCGAGCTCCAGAAGATCGCGACCAAGAAGGTCCAGATCAAGATCAAGGAGATCAAGAAGACCGATACGAACGCCCAGATCGTGGCCATGAACATCGCGCGCCAGCTCGAGAACCGCGGCTCCTTCCGCAAGGCCATCAAGATGGCCGTGGCCAACGCCATGAAGGGCGGGGCCCAGGGCTGCAAGGTCCGCGTCTCCGGGCGCCTGGGCGGGGCCGACATGTCCCGCACCGAGGAGCACAAGGACGGCCGCGTGCCCCTGCACACCCTCCGCGCGGACATCGACTACGGCTTCGCCGAGTCCTCCACGACCTTCGGCCGCATCGGCGTGAAGGTCTGGATCTACCAGGGCATGGTCTATCGCTCGGACCGGACCGAGGACGCCGGCACGCTGGTGCGCAAGCCCCAGCATTCCTTCCGCGAGGAAGGGCGGCGCGACGACGCGCGGCGCGGGCCTTCCGAGGACCGGCCGAGGCCGCCCCGGGCCGAGCGCCCGGCGAGGCCGACCGACGGCCGAGAGGGCGAATCCCGCCGCGGCGAGGGCGCCGGCGCCAGGACGAGGAGCTAAGGTATGCTGAGTCCCAAGAGAGTCAAGCACAGAAAGGTCCAGCGGGGACGCATCCACGGCGCCGCCACGCGCGGCGCGTCCATCGCCTTCGGCGAGTACGGGCTCGTGTGCATGGAGCCCGAGTGGCTCACCAACCGCCAGATCGAGGCGGCGCGCATCGCGCTCAACCGCTACATCAAGCGCGGCGGCAAGCTCTGGATCCGGATATTCCCG
>Ga0116155_10003036_pt1 | contig 11254 bp, 11 predicted proteins | sample AD_UKC032_MetaG_FD_89890 | JGI IMG/M metagenome (GOLD analysis project Ga0116155, IMG submission 89890) | Active sludge microbial communities of municipal wastewater-treating anaerobic digesters from USA - AD_UKC032_MetaG | ecosystem: Engineered > Bioreactor > Anaerobic > Digestate | place: USA...
ATGACCGCCGGAAAAAAAATCCTCTGCCTGCTCCCCCTGACAGTAGTAACCATCGCCGCGCTTACTACAATTCTTTTTTACGCGTATCCCCGGCTTCACGGCGCCGACTACGCCCACGACGTCGACAATCCGCTGCACGAGGCGGTGGTGCTCTATTACCGCGACAAAAAGGACGACGCGAAGAGCCTCCTCAGGCGCCTGTCGCGGCATGATAAGTATGCGGGGCAGGCGCTCATCAACTACGGACTTTTCCTCGAGCGGGAGGGCGATATTTCGGGCGCCGAGAGCTATTACCGGAAGGCGCTGGGAAAGGGTGAGCATATCGCGCTGGTCTACATCATCGGCCTCCACTCGCAACCCGGCGCTGAGCTCCCGGGGCACGCGTTCACCGCGGCGGGGAACCTCGCCACGCCCGAAACCTCATGCTGGGTGGAATACCGCCGCGCCGAGGAGCGGCTCCTGAAAAGCGACCGCGAGGGCGCGCTGGCGCACCTGGTTAAATCCGTGGAAAGTGGACTGCCGCTGACGTCGCTCGTCTACTGGGACCCGCTTTTTGCGCAGCTCAAAGGTGACGGCCGATTCAAGGAACTGCTGGCGAAGGCGAGGAGCAACAACGCAGGGCATGGAACCCTGTCACAGCGGATGGAGCTGGACGAGTTCACCCATTTCAAGAACCGGCCCTACGGCATGGCGAAGGAGCTGATGAAGGCGGCCGCGCTGGAACCCGGGAACGACGCGAAAGCCGAGGAGCTACTCACGCCACTGCTCTCCGCGAACCTCCCTCCGCGCGACCACGCGATTGCGCTCTACTGGCTGGCGCGGATCAGGGCGAAGAAGAAGGACATGGCGGGCGCTGCGAAGTACCTCGCGCAGTTCAAGTCCCACATCCGCTCCGGCGCGCGTGACACCACCGGCTTTATCGCCATCGCCAGGAAGATAGAGGATGACCTCTACGCGAACGATCCGCTGCTGAAAAACGTGAAGTGACATACGGCGGGCGCTCCAATCGAAACGACATGCGCAGAAAGGACAAGCAGATCACCGACGACGCGACGCTCGAGGTAATCCTCCGGAAGGCGGACGTCTGCCGCGTCGCCATGTGCGACGGCGACGAGCCCTACCTGGTCCCCGTGAACTTCGGGTACCGCGACCGCGCGCTCTTCATCCACTCCGCGCGCGAGGGTCGCAAGATCGAAATTTTATCGAGAAACAACCGGGTCTCATTCGAGGCCGAGACCGACGTGGAGATAGTTCGCGGCGATTCAGCCTGCGACTGGGGCGCCCGTTACCGGAGCGTGATAGGCGCCGGCAGGGCGCGTTTCCTCGAAGACAGGAAGGAAAAGGAGGAGGCGCTCGATATCATCATGCGGAAATATTCCGGAGCGGGCGAGTATGCCTACAGCCCGGCGAAGGTGGACGCGATAACGGTCATCCGGGTAGACATAGAAACGATGTGCGGCAAGAAATCCGGCATGGAATAGGGCCCGCGAAAAACGCGGGCCCTTCCTCCATTGTCTACCGCTGCTTGTACTTTTCCGCGGCGAGCCTGATGTACTTCTCCTTCTTCACCATCTGCTTCATGTTCGTGAGGGTACGGAAGGGGATCGCCTTGCTCGTCATGTTGGCGATCGACGCGGGGATGTTGCCCGCCGGGTTGGCGCGCATGATGTACGTCACCTCGGTGGTATCGTCCCCCGCCTTGCTGAGGTGCCACTGTCCCAGGAGGTCCGTCATCCGGACGATGCCGCTCCGTTCGGGCACCGGCGAGTCCTTCACCGCGCTGAAAATAATGCTCACCTTCCCGCTCTTCACGTCCACGCCGCCCCTGGACCTCACCACCACGTCGCGGTTCGATACCGGCCAGGGGGCTCGCGTCACGTTGTAGACGAGCATGTCCTCCTCGGAGTATTTCTTCACCACGCGCGCCTCGATGCAGTCCGCCATCCACTGCGGCTGGGCATCGACGTCGCGGATGAGTTCCACCACCACCTCGATCTTCGCGTTGACCACGGTCTTTCCCATGAACTCGTCCAGGCTCGAGTTTGCCGACGGCCTGGTGAACACGCGGATACCGTTGGAATTTCGCACTTCTCTCCACTGCTCCTGCGCAAACGCTGCCGACATCGCCATGAGAGCCGCGGCGACAATGAGCATGAATTTTCTTTTCAAAGAATGCCCCCTGATCGTTTGTTTTTTCAGTACTTCCCACTATTGCACCCTGGAAGTCAAGCATTATATGAACTATGAATATATTAAAAATAATATATTCATAGTTCATATTATTACTTAATTATCCATTCCACCATGATTTCTACCGCCTTCAGCATGTGCGAACAATTCCTGGAGGTGAAATCATCGGGCAGGGCCGCTTCGAGGGGTATGGTTTCACTCGCCGTGAGGGTCTTGGCCCCGTCAAAGTCCACGTACGCCATTCTCGCGGTGAGTTCGTCCTCGGGACGGGCGAAGGCCGTTCCCGGCAAGATGGCCACTCCCGTTTCCATCAGGAGACGTTCGCAGAGTTGCTCGGCGTCCGTGATCCCCCTTTTGGCGAGCCGTTCCCTGTAGGGCGAAAAATCCGGGAAAAGGTAAAACCCGCCCTCCGGGGGCCATACCCGGATGCCCGATTCCGCCAGCATCGCGTGGCATTCCGTTCCCAGCCTGGCGAGAATTCTTCGGGCGTGCCAGAGGTACCGCTCGATTCTCTGGTCGTTGCGAAACGCCTGCACAGCGGCGTGCTGTATCGGTGCGCTCACCGAGGTGAAGGTTTCACTCGCTACGGCGGCGATGGCCTCAAGGAGCCAGTCGAGGTCCGGCGGAAATGAGAAGGTACCCAGGCGCCAGCCCCCGGCTCCGCACCATTTCGAAATACCGCTGCTCAAGATTGTCCCCTCCGGATAATACCTCGCCACGGAGACATGGTCACCCCGGTGATGAAGCTGTCCGTAAATTTCATCGGAAAGGAGGATCATCCTGTATTTTTTCGCGACCTCGGCGATCTCCTTGAGCTGGGAATCCCGGTACGTGCAGCCGTCGGGATTCGCAGGATAATTCAGAATGAGAATGCGGGGACGATACGTGTCGTGCTCATCGTAACAGAAGCGATCGAGGTCTTCCGCGGTCAGCTTCCACCGGTTTTCAAAAGAGGTGGGGATGATCTGGACCTGCCTGCCGATTATTCTCGCCTGGGGAATGTACGACACCCAGCATGGCGAAGGAATCAGTATTTCCCCGTAGTACACAAGCTGGAGTATGAACATCAACTCCTTTGAGCCGGGACCTATCATCACGTTCTCCGGATGCACGCTGATGCCATCCTTCCGGTGATGGAAATCCGCGATCGATTCCTTCAGCTCCGGAAGGCCCTTGGGAGACAGATAGTCCTTCTTGTCCGCGTTTGCTTTAAGCGCGTCCACCACGGGGACCGGCACCGGGAAGGGTGACTGCCCCAGTCCCAGCCGGTACACTGCCTTTTTTTCCTGGAGCAGTTTCTTGCTGATTTCGTTGATGGCAAGGGTCGCTGACTGTCCCATGCCCCTCACGTTCATGTTGAGGCTCACCATCTTGCTCAGTTGAACCCCGTTTGCCATGAAGTCACCTCCCTCTCTCGTGTAAGGGTACTATCAATGCCCGAACCATTCAAGAAAAAAAACCGCCATTGGGGAAGGGTACTAATTCACATACCATCGCGGGCAGGGCAGGTTATCGCGAATTGCGACGGAAACCCGCGTCGATGGGAGTATCGGACGTCACTTCATTTGCCTATGCAGAACCTGCTGAAGATCGAGTCGAGCACGTCGTCGGGGCTTATCTCCCCCGTGACCTCCGCGAGGGTGTCAATAAGTCCCTGCAGTTCGAATGCCGTTATCTCCGGCGGCTCGCCGTCCGCGAGGAGCTCCCGCAATTTCCCGATTATTTCAAATGACCTGTCGAGCAGGCCCGCGATGCGGATATCGGCGATATAGAAGCCGCGGTAATCCACGAACTCGCTCCGGAGTTGTTCCACTATCGCCCTTTCGAGCGCCTCCATCCCCTCGCCGGTCTTCGCCGAAAACGGTATCACCGCCCCGCCGGCCATTCTTTCCAGTTCTTCTATACGCGCCGGCCTTTCACCGGCGGGCACCAGATCTATTTTATTGGCGAGGAAAAAGCAGGGCTTGCCCTTCACGCTTTCCACTATCTCCCGGTCCTCTTCCGAGGCGCCGGTGGCAGCATCGAACACGGCTATGACGATCGACGCCTCGCCGATCTTCAGGCGGCTGAGCTCCATGCCCTTCTCCTCGATGGCGCACCCGGGCTCGGCGATGCCCGCGGTGTCGAACAGGTTCACGTGTATCCCGCCGAACTGCACCGTTTCCCGGATGAGGTCCCTCGTGGTCCCCGGGATGTCCGAGACAATGGCCCGCTCCGCGTTCAGTATCAGGTTCAGGATGCTCGACTTTCCCACGTTGGGCCTCCCCACGATGGGCAGGTCTATCCCGTGCGATATCATCTCCCCCACGGCGCAGCGCCGGCGAATGTCTTTCAGGTCATCCTCGATCGCCGTAAGCCGCGCCGCCGCCTCCGACGCCGAGATGAACTCGATTCCCTCGTCGGCGAAATCGATTCCGCATTCGATGTCCGCTTTCATGGTGACGAGCTTTCCCCGCATCTCCGCCATCCTGCCGCGGAGCGAACCGTGCATCTGGTCCAGCGCGGCGCGTATCTCCCACTCCCCGCGCGCGCGCACGATGTGGTTGATGGCCTCCGCGGCGGTGAGGTCTATCTTTCCGTTCAGGAAGGCGCGCCGGCTGAACTCGCCGGGCTGTGCGAGTCGCGCCCCGCGCGCCGTGAAGAGATCCAGTATTTTTTTCACGATGATGGGATTGCCGTGGCAGGACACTTCCGCCATATCCTCCCCGGTGAAGCTGGCGGGCGCCCGGTAATGGACGGCAATCACGTCGTCGACCACCGCGCCGCCGTCCGTGATGGAACCGTAGACGGCGCGCCGCGGCTCCAGTCTGGCAGACGCGCTGAAACACGACGAGAGGACCCGGAGGGAGTCCGGGCCGCTCATCCTGATGACGGCGATCGATGAATGTACGGGGGGCGTTGCGGGGGCGCAGATGGTGTCGTCGAACATCACTTGTTCGGGGATATCTTCACCTTGCGGTAGATGCCCTGGCCCTCGCTCTTGGTGGTGACGCGGCTGTCGTTCTGCAGTGTCAGGTGGATCAGCCTGCGCTCGAAGGGGTTCATGGGTTCCAGCACCCAGGGCTTGCCCGAACGGATGACCTTCATGGCAATGTCCTTCGACATCTTCCGCAGGGCGCGCTCCCTCTTGGCGCGGTAGGACTCGATGTCCAGGATGATCTTTTTGTCGCTTCCGGTCTGGTGGTTCACGATGAGGTTCACGATGAACTGGAGGGACTCCAGCGTCTTCCCCCGCTTGCCGATGATGAGGCCGGAGTACTCGCTGTCGAGCTCCACGTACACCTTGCTCTCGCCTTCCTTCAGATCGCGAATCTTGCCGGTGATTCCCATCTTTTCCAGTATGTTCTGTATCACTTCCCGGGTGAGCCCGCCCACGTCCTCGGCGGACTCGCTGTAGTATATCCTCACCTTCGCCGAGCGGGACACGCCGAAGCCGAAAATGCCGCTCTTGCCCTCGTCGACGACCTCTATCTCCACCTCCGAAGGATCCGTTATTCCAAGCTGGCTGAGCCCTTTCTTCTTGGCGTCATCTATCGTCCTGCCTTCTATTTCCAGTACCTTCATGATCTCCTCCCGAAAGCCACACCGCGGCGGTTCCGCTCCCGTGGCTTTCCTCATCCCTTGAGTGTGAAATATCCCGCGGCTGGCGGCCGCGGTACTTGATGAATATACTCAGACAGTTTTTACCGCAGCCTCCTTTTTCGCCCTGCTGTTGATGTACAACTGATGCAGTATCTGCAACAGGTTCTGCATGATCCAGTACAGCACCAGTCCCGACGGCATGTTCCAGAAAATAAAGAGGAACAGGAACGGCATTATCTTCATCATCATCTGCTGCTGCGACGAGTCGGCCCCCGGCGTCATCTTCTGCTGGAAGTAGGTGGTGGCGGTCATCAGCACGGGGAGGATGTTGATATTGAACCCGGCAATGGTCGCCACGGTGTCCGGCATCGAGAGGTCCGTTATCCAGAAGATGAACGGCGCCTGCCAGAGGTCTATCGAGTTGATCAGGGCGCTGTACAGCGCGAAGAAGAACGGCATCTGGAGCAGGAGGGGAAGGCAGCCGCTCAGCGGGTTTACCTTCTCCTTCTTGTACAGCTCCATCACCTTCTTGTTCATCATCTCCGGCTTGTCCTTGTACTTGCTCTGTATCTCCTTGATCTTCGGGTTGAGCTCCTGCATGCGCTTCATCGATTCGGTCGATTTCAGCGTCAGGGGCATCAGGATGATCTTGGTGATGATGGAGAATATGATGAGCGACCACCCGAAGTTCCCGAAGAGGATGTTGATCTTCATCAGGCACCAGAGGAGAAAGTCGCGGATCGGCTCAATGAACGCGTTCACGTCGGCGGCGTCGCGGAGTACAGGGTCGACGGCGATGAGCTTCGCCTTGTCCTTCTCTCCCACGTACACCTTGAACGACTTGGTGACGCCCTTCCCGGGCTGGAGCGGGTCCACCGGCACGGTCATGCCGATGCGGTTGCCGTGCTTGGCCCTTCCTTCGTGGACGATGCCCGTTCCGGCGAAGCCCTGCGGCACCATCAACGTGAGGAAATACCTGCTCCGCATGCCGGACCACTTCACCTGGCCCGCCTCGTGCATAATATCCTTTTCCGACTTGAAGAGCCCGCCTCCCTGGGAGCCGCTCTCGAAATCATCGTTCAGGTAGTACACGCTTTCCACGCGGTTGTAGGAGTTGCCGAAATCCATGTCGGGGCCCAGAAAGTCCCCGTGCGACGCCACCAGGGCGTTGTTGTTGAGCGCCACGGCGACGTTGCCGGAGTTTCTCACCGTCTGCTGCAGATCGAAGTAGTGCTTGTCCTTGTGGAACGTGTAGATCCGCTCGTACACCACGGGCGTTCCCTGGAAGTTTCGCACCACGGCGGAAAACTTCACGGCTTTGTCCGATAGTGTCTCGTGCTTCCAGAGCGCCTTGTCCAGGGGCGACCCGTCACGGAACTCACTGTCGGTCTGGTATATGTTGAAATCGAGCCCGCCGGTCGCGGTAATGCCGTACTCATCCAGCTTCGACTTCCCCGCGACGAGCTCTATCTTCCTGCCTTTGTACACGTACACCAGGCTCTTTATGAGGGCACCCCGATTGGACAGCTTCACCTCGTAGTTGTCCGTCGCCAGTGAGATTTCCCGCTCTTCGCCGGCGGTCTGCTCGGGCAGGGTCTGCCCTGCGGTCGCGTCAGCGCCCCGCCCCGCGGCCTGTCCCGCGGCCGGCTGTTCGGCCTTCTGCTGCTGTTCCTGGGCCGCCTGCCGGTCCACCGCCGGCTGCTGGGGTAGCGGCTTGAAAATCCAGAGCCATACTATCCAGATGACCAGCGAAAGCCCGAGGGCCAGGGCGAATCTTTTATCCATAATGTTCTCCGATGCCTGTAATAAGATATCCGGCAATGTCCTCGCGCGAAGAGGGGACGCGCGCATTGTATCGATCGGGGATCAGCGGTGATCGCGGCAGCATGTGCCGTTATCGGGGAGGGTTTCAGGATGGGACGCGGTAAAGATTATTTCACGGCACGGGATCGTATCCGCCCCTGCAGAAGGGGTTACACCGGAGTATCCTGCGCACCGAAAGGTACACACCGAAAAAAAGACCGTGCTTCTTCAATGCCTCTACCGCGTATTCCGAGCAGGTAGGGTAAAACCGGCACGAAGGAGGCAGCAGGGGCGATAGCGCCGCCTTGTAGAGGTGTATCATCCATATGAAAGGAATCGATACGCCCCTGTATATTTTCCTGATAATCTTCACGATACAACCCCTGCTTTCCTGAAGAGCTCCGCGAGCTCTTCCCTGGCCTCGATATAACTTTTTTCTTTAAAGCCCGCGCCGGGCAGAATTACGATATAATAACTACCGCGCATCAACGGGATGTAATCCCTGCATATCGACCGGATGATTCTCCTGGACCTGTTCCTCGCAACCGCGTTGCCGTATTTTCTGTTCAGCGTGATCCCGATATTAACACGCGGCAGTGCGCTGTCATTTCCGCTTGTCCCGTGTCCGGCGCGGTCACTCCCGGTGTTCCGCCGCCGCACGATAATTCTCAAGTCCGTTCCCGAGAACCGTTTCCCCCGTTTGAAAACTTCCTGAAAAACTTCCCTCCCCTTTAACGAATATGCCCTCTTCACAAAACTCGCCTTCCCCGGGCGGCCGTCTATTTGCCGCCGTTCTTCTCGTCCGAAACCGTCAGCTTATGTCTCCCCTTGCGCCTTCTTCTTTTGATAACTTCCTGGCCTTCGGGCGTGCTCATGCGCGCGCGGAAACCGTGTGTTTTGTAACGCTTGCTGTTGCTGGGCTGATAGGTTCGCTTCATGGCCGTCACCTCTTAACGATAAAATTGAATTAATAGCTTGGACCGATATATCCGTATTCCCCTGAAAAAGGCAAAATGTACCTGATTGAAAGGCGAAACCGGTTCAATGGCAATGATTTGCAGTAAAACAGGGATTAAATGTCCAAATTAGGATAAATGCGCTTTTTGTCAATTGAATTTTATCGAATCTCCGGTTCGTGATTCCGGCACAGCGGGCCTTCAGGGTGAAAAAGGGTTGTAATCGGCATGGCGCATCACCCATAGTAGGATGATCTTTGGGGGATATTCAGGGCATGGCACTACCGACACTACCATCCCGCGCGAAACTGTTCATCGGCATCCTCACGTCGTCCGTTGAACTGCTGGACGGGGCGCACGCGGCGCTGGAGAAAAAATACGGCGAGATTGACTTCGTGACCACGAAGATACCGTTCACCCACACCGACTACTACGGCTCCATCGGGACGGGGCTTTTCAAGATATTCCTTTCCTTCCGGAAGCTGATACGGCGGGAGGACATCGTCGATATCAAGCTCTTTACCAACAGGCTCGAAACCAGGCTTTCGGGCAAGGGACGGAGGCGCATCAACATCGATCCGGGGTATCTCACCCTTTCCAACGTGTTCCTCGCCTCCTGCAAGGACTTCTTCCACAGGACCTACCTGGGCAAGGGGGTCTACCTGGAGAACGAATTCAGGTACGTGGCCAGGAAATTGGAGCCGTGGGACTGGACCTACCCGGACTACAGGAAGACGGAGTACCTGAACTTTTTCTACAATATCCGCAGGCTCTACCATAACCAGCTGAAAAATCATTGAACCAGCCCACCCGGCCGGTTCGCCTGCCGGGGAATTATTATTGACATATAATGCTTTATGAGGGAAAATTATCTGTACGATGACACGGAAGTTCGACAGGAAGCTGCACAGGAAGGCAACTGGGCCTGTTGGAAGGGACGCCCCGGGCCTTGACGCGGAGATGTCCAGGGAAAAACAGAAAGCGCGGGACCTCAAGCATTCTCCCTGGTGGAAGAAGAAGATATCGTCGGGGGTGTGCCACTACTGCCGCAGGGCCGTCAATCCTTCCGAACTGACCATGGACCATATCATCCCGCTATCCCGGGGCGGCAAGTCCGAGAGAATAAACATAGTGGCGGCGTGCAAGGACTGCAACAACAGGAAAAAGTATCTTCTCCCGGCGGAGTGGGAGGAATATCTCCGGTCCATACAGGAAACGAAAGTCCGGTAGTGCCGCGAGACGGAATCGCGTAATGAACGAAAAGAACAGGGAACAGATCAGGAAGGGCGATATCATCATCCTCCAGGGCGACGAGCCCCGGTTCCTTTACTATCTCCACAGCGGGACGCTGGAGATCCTCTCCTGCCCGTCGGAATACGAGGGCCTCGCCAAAGACATCATCATCTCGAAAAGCACGCGGGTCGGTATCATCAACGCGAATTCGCTCATCTCCGGGTTGAGCATCCTTTTCACGGAACCGTACCAGAAGACCATCAGGGCCATCGAGGACTCCGTCATCACGAAGTACCCCATAAAAGAGGGCGGGTTCCGCCAGGTGGTGGAGGACGACAAGTCACTCTCGGTAAACATACTGAACCACCTGTTCAAGCGGTTCGAGCTTTCCATATCGGACGCTTCGAAGTACACCAGGCTATACCAGAACCTCACCAAGATCAACGACAACATGTGCCTTGTCCTGAAGGAGCTGGCGGCGAACATATCCTCCGACAAGCTGCTCAACCGCATGGAGCCGCTGTACGAGACCTACGCGAACAACGGCGGCGAGTTCCCTTCGCGCTTCGACGCGAAGTTCCTCATTTCTGACAACGGGAGCATCCTCAAGAAGAACTACAACTTCCCGGGACTTCCCCTGGAATCCCTCATCGACCTAAAGCAGTCGAACTTCTTCAAGAAGCTCCTCGCGGTGAGCCCGAACCTCCTGGAATCGATGATACGGGAAAAGCCCGATATCGCCACCTTCATATTCGAGACCATCTCCGACGACCTGCTCAAGGTCCTGGACAGAATCGAGGCTGTCGCCAACGAGATCGAGGAGGAGTTTTCCGTTTTCTTCGGCAGCGAATCGAGCTGGACCTCGTACCTGGCGGACCAGAAGGGATATGACCGCCTCGTCGCCAGCGGCAGGATCGACGGGGACTTCCTGAAAAACCTGGTATCGGTGTTCGTCAAGCTGAACAGCATCTACCAGGAAATATCCGGCAAAACCATCGTGGAAAAGCACCCGGGTTTGAAAAAACTCCATTCACTCTACGTATCATCCAAGGCGACGGAGGCGGAAGCGGCAACGTCGGGTACGGCGCCCGTAGAGCGTATGTCCAGGGCTTCCAGCTCCATCCTCGCCCAGTATAAAAACTCGCTGCAGCAAATCTTCGAGTTTGCCGTGAGCGAGAAGGAGTTCCAGACAACTTTTCTCAAGACCCTCGGCATTTTCAAAAACATGAAAAATCCCTTCGACACCGAAACAGAAGGGAGGAAGACGAGGCGCGCCCTGGCGCGCATGTACTGGGAGCTATACGGGCAGGTGTATGTCCGCAGCAAGACGCAATCATCCACGCCGCTCCCCGTGAAGCTCATGCTGCAGTTCGGCTATCTCGACGACGCTCTCATGGATGAATCGCAGATACCTGAGCTCCACGAAATGCTGTCGCGCACCGCGGAGCAGGTCAAGGTTCCCATCTACAAGGAGGATGAATTCCTGTCGG
>Ga0116155_10003041_pt1 | contig 11248 bp, 8 predicted proteins | sample AD_UKC032_MetaG_FD_89890 | JGI IMG/M metagenome (GOLD analysis project Ga0116155, IMG submission 89890) | Active sludge microbial communities of municipal wastewater-treating anaerobic digesters from USA - AD_UKC032_MetaG | ecosystem: Engineered > Bioreactor > Anaerobic > Digestate | place: USA...
AGACGGAGAGTTTACTGATCAAGGTCGTAATGTGGTCAGGAAGGATTTTCATTATTACACCAATCCTGCATTGTGGGATGATTACAGGAACAAGCTGATACTATTGGGTATGTTGTCTCCCGATGTAACCAATGATATTATCAGCTCCATGACCGACAGGGCAAAGATCAGTCGATTCATGCCCACATATTTCCACGGCGATCATGCTTCTCCGTTCATTACCGGTTCTTATCTGCGCGGCTTGCGGAATTTTGATGCAGACAGCGCCTACTATTACATGCTTCGCAATGCTACAGTCGAAAATCCCAGGGCAAGGTTATATCTCGACGAATACAAGGAAAGAGGATGGATTGCCGAGAACGACGTAAAAAATCCTACTACCGGAACCGAAGTGGACGAAGCGAAGGCGGCAGTAACAAAAACTCTCGAGTATGCCTACGATGATTATGCTGTGGCACTTTTAGCCAAAGAACTGGGTGATACGGACAATTATAACATGCTGATGCAACGCAGCGGCAATTACAAAAATGTATTTGATTCCACGACCGGCTTTATGCGCGGACGGCTGGAAAGCGGCAAATGGGTGGAGCCTTTCTATCCTGATTATCCGTATTATGTATTCATGTATCGCGAAGCCAATGCCTGGCAGTCGACATTTTTTGCACCCCACGATCCCGAAGGATTGGTGAGGCTTTATCCCGATAAAAGAGCCTTTGAGCAGAAGCTTGACTCTCTTTTCATCGTACCCTGGGGAGGATACGAAGCATATAACTTCACAACATTTATCGGGCAGTATTGCCACGGTAACCAGCCTTCCCACGGCATACCCTATATGTACTACTTTGTCGGCAAACAGGAAAAATGTCAGGCCGTACTGGACACTATTATGAATTATTATTACAACATGGGTAATGAAGGTCTGGCTTATGCGGGAATGGATGATTCGGGCGGATTGTCGGCATGGTATGTGTTTAACGCTATTGGGTTGTATACCCTTTCACCTGCCGATCCGGAATATATTGTTACGGTTCCTCTTTTCGACAAGGTTGTTTTTTCTCTTGGTGATACCCGGTTTATCATCAGTAAAAGAAATAATGGGAGAAAAATCACAAGCATCACCTACGATGATCAGGAGACAGATGGTTTCTTTATTTCACATAATGATCTGAGGAGGGGTAGAGAACTGGTGATTACAACAGAATAGAAAATAATTTCGGGACGTGAACGCCGTACACCACCAGATGAAGCATTTCCCCGGAGATGGCGCCGGTGAAGGCTGACGGAAAAGTTAAGGAGAAGCCTGGTACAGTAATGTGGGATTATTCTATTTTCAGCTCTGTTGTTTCCAGAAGTGGCGATGACAGTTTCAATGTCATTGAAGTTTCGGCAGCATCTTTTTTTACATAGATTAATAATCTGCCATTTATGCAACGTTGCTTATTATCCTGATAATTTTCTGCTACATTGGTTGAAGCATTTTCAATTCCAAGTAAAGTCCCTCCGGTCAATTCACAGGTAATTTCATTGTCAGCCAGGAAGGAGGGATTTCCATTTGCATCCAGGATTTGCACCTTCACCTGTCTCAGAAGCTCATTATCTTTTTGTTTAAGGACTTCAGCGTTAATTTTTGCAGGCATTGTATTCGTAATAATTTTGCATGTTGCAGCTTCTTTTCCGTTATTGAATGCAATTACTTTAAGTTCGCCCGGTTCGTAGTTTACGATCCATGCAATTATTCCGGTTTCAGGGTCATATTTTTTACGTTCACCGACAGTTTTTCCGTTAAGCTGTAATTCTGCTTCGTTGCAATTCGTGTAACAGACTACCTGAACTCTGGTATTCTTGTCGTAGTTCCAGACAGGCGGGGCATCAGCTGATAATCTGTTTCCCCGGGGCGATCCACTCCTTTCCGGAAGTTTATATGTTCCAATGTAAGCCATTGGCTCTTCACTCCATAGTGCTTTGCGGAAATACCCCCGGGGTTTTATATTACCGGTCAGGTCAAGCAAACCGGAAACAAAACCACGCGCGGGCCATGGACCCGCTTCACCCAAATAATCAATACCTGTCCAGAGGAATTGTCCGAAAATAAATTCTTTATCTTTAACTGCATACCATGCCGGTAAATCATGCCTGTTTTCACTTCCGTAAAGTATTCTTTCGGGATATAGCTTATGGTCAGTATCATATTTATTTTCGGTGTAATTATAACCGACAAGATCAAGTACGAAAGGATAATCTGTATAGTTTGACATCACTGCACCCGCCAGAGCTGCAGTGACAGGCCTGGAATTATCAGCTTCTTTTACCACTGCTACAAGTTCCCTGGCAATCTGACCAAGGGTTTCTGCTCTCGGGTGATCTTCCAGAAATGCCCTTACAGACTGCTGACTGATCCCCTCATCGGCCAGTACCGGATGTGTATAGGGATCATTAGGGTAGTCTACTTCGTTGCCTATACTCCACATTATTATTGATGGATGTTTCCGGTGTTGCATTATCTGATCTTTTAAATCCCGTGTACTCCATTCTCTGAAATACTGGGAAGTTCCCTGGTGCCCGGGAATTCCTACGTTCCAGCCTTTGATCCACTTGTTCTTTGGATATTCCCATTCATCGAATGCCTCATCCATGACAACAAATCCAAGTTCATCGCATAATTCGTACAAATACGGAGCCTGAGGATTATGGCTTGTCCGGATAGCATTAACCCCAAGACTTTTTAAAGTTTCAAGCCTTGTCCGCCATACCGATTTTGTAGCTGCTGCACCCAGGACACCTGCATCATGGTGTATGCATACACCTTTCACCTTAGTGTTCACTCCATTGAGATAAAAGCCTTTATCAGGATCAAATTCAATTTTTCGGATTCCGGCTTTGCAAGTGCTCTCATCAATAACCTTATTTCCTTTATATACAGAAGTTTTGAGCGAATACAAATAAGGTGAATCGATGCTCCATAATGCCGGCGACCTGAGCTTCATAGTCTGGCTGAATTCTGTAAGTCTTTTAGCATCAGCCGTTCCGCTTTTTGAGGTAGATGCAACTAAATGTCCTTCAGCATTGAATAATTCATGAACTACTTTTATGGATGAAGATTCTATTGAGTTTTTAATTGTTGTATTAACTGTTACCAGTGCCACATTGTTTTCAATTTCTGCCTGGTATGCCACACCCCAAAGATTGATATGGATCGGGTTGGCGTATACAAGGTATACATCACGGTAGATCCCTGATCCCGTGTACCAGCGCGAATCCGCATCATTGCTGTGATCTGCTCTCACAGCAATCGAATTCTTCTCTCCCCATTTTATGTATGGAGTCAGCTCATACATAAATGATATGTAGCCATTGGGTCTTTTTCCAACCCATTTCCCGTTGATAAAGACTTCACTGTTATTATAAACTCCTTCAAAGAAGATGTATACTTTGTTGTCTTTTTCAACGGCAGGAATATTAATTTCTTTCCGGTACCAGGCAATTCCACCCGGCAGATAGCCGGTACAACTTGCCAGTTCCGGACTGGCGTTCTGTTCAACTGTCCAGTCATGAGGAAGATCAACAACAGCCCACTTGCTGCAATCCATATTTTCTATTCCCCCGTATTGGATGTCTCCCGGATTGAAATACCAGTCGTCGTTTATTTTTTCTTTGCGGCCAAAATCCTGTGCATTTACATTTGTTCCCGCAATAATAAGAAGTAAAATGAAGATTAACTTATTCATGATTTTCATTGGATTTTATCAGGTTAATATTGTAAGTCATTCGTGTCCGGTTAATAGATTATAAGAGGGATACTCCAGAAAGGTTTGCCCCAATGTTGTAAATTAGTTTTTGCGAAAACTATATACACCATGGGTAAAATTACATAAACCTTTTGAATGACAAAGTCAGGCAGTATAAATTAGAAGGACATCCGGTATTTTACCGGATAGAGCTCTGTTTTAAGCCTGCTTTCACTGCTGCCTTCACTGAGTTTCGGTCATCAATGAAAGCTTCGGCGGACACTTTACCCTGACCGGACATAAGTTGCAGCAAGGGAAAAGATATTTAACTTTGGAATAATAAATCCAACCTATGAATAAAGTATCACTGGTGCCTGTCACAGCCGTTTTCATTTTCCTCGTCCTGAGCGGCTGCAGGAAAGATTTGAATTTCAGCTACAAGGTTAGTATGGAGAATCTCTCAGACCAGCTATTCCATGTGGAGCTTGACTGTTATGGATTGTCTCAGGATACAGTAATTCTGAGCATGCCTGCCTGGATGCCCGGATACTATCAGTTGATGAATTATGCCGCCAATGTTGAGAACATCATAGCTACAGATCATAGAGATAATAATTTATCCATAATCAGGAAAGATTCCGATTCGTGGATGATCCTCTCACACGGAAAACCTTTCAGTCTAAATTATGATGTAAAATCTGAAAGGAGCTTTGTTGCATACAATTATCTTGATTCGAATCATGGATATATTATTCCTGCCTCAACATTCATGTTTGTTGAGGATTATCTTGATGTACCAGTCCGGATTACTATTATCCCAAATAAAGGATGGGATGATATTGCTACTGGTTTAAGACCATGTGGGAAAAAGAATGACTTCATTGCTGCTGATTTTGATATCCTGTATGACAGCCCGATTCTTATCGGGAATCTTACAGAGCTTCCATCTTTTGCTGTCGCAGGAGTGAACCACCGCTTCCTCTGTTACAATGGGGGTGATTTTGACCAGCAGACTCTCATGAATAACTTGAAAAAAGCTCTTGAAAAAGCCATTGAGATTATCGGGGAAGTGCCTTATGATGAATATACTTTTATTGGGATTGGTCCCGGTTACGGTGGGATAGAGCATCTGAACAATACTACTGTGAGCTTCAACGGAAATCAGATCAGAAGTCCGGATGATTTAAAAAGCATTCTGAAATTCCTGGTTCACGAATATTTTCATAACTATAATGTAAAGCGGATAAGGCCTTTTGAACTTGGCCCTTTTGATTACACTAAAGAAAACAGAACCAACCTTCTCTGGGTCAGTGAAGGTATTACCGTCTACTATGAATATATAATTTTGCACAGATCAGGAATTTTGACAGATGAGGAATTATATTCTTGTCTCGCCGAAAATATTACAGCATATGAAAATGATCCGGGCAGGCAATTTCAATCTCTTGCGCAGGCAAGTTATAATACCTGGAGTGATGGTCCATTCGGAGCCAGGGGAGAAAATGACAAATCAATCTCGTGTTATGATAAGGGGGCCATTATGGGGCTGATTCTCGACCTGGCAATCCGGCATTCAACTCAAAACACGAAAAATCTCGACGATGTATTAAGGCTTTTATATTACAAATATTACCGGCAGCTTAACAGAGGCTTTACAGATGCGGAATTCAGAGAAACTTGCGAAACAGTCGCCGGGTGCTCACTTTCAGACGAGTTTGATTATGTTGCAGTTACCGGGGAAATTGATTACGAAAAATATCTTTCCTATGCGGGATTAAAAATTGAAACTCAGATTCTTACAAATGGCAGGCAGAAGTTCTTTATAAAAGAAATTCCGGCTCAGGAAAAATTGGGGAAGTGGTAATTATCAATTTTGAATAGTGTATTGATAAATACAGAACGAGAGTTCTTGCGATTGCTCTCTTACTCGCTCTCACTCTCACTCTTTTCAGCCCTCCTGCTACGCCAGCTGGCGGATTCAGAGGGTGCAGTACCCCCAACAGATAAAAGCTGCAACCTTATGAATTGTGTGTTTGATTCAGATTAAGGGATTACTCTTATCCGCTGAATAGATTTCCCCAATAGCATAAAGGGGAATAATTTTTATCTTTTCTTTCCCTGCAAAATGCTCTAAAGAGGTTCTGATTCCAAATTTACTTCCGTTCTCTTCCATGAAGATCCGGAGGCTCTGCATTTTCCCTTTTATACCTGATTTAACCTCAATGGGTACAATTTTATTTCCAGGTTCAATGCCATAATCAACTTCAGCCTGACTTCCTTTCTTTTCTCTTTACCAGTAATACAATGCCGGAGCCTTGTTATAAGGCTGGACTTTTATTAACTCCAGCCCGGTATAAAGTTCAGCAATTATAAAAATACGGACCTTAAAAATATGATATTGAAGGTATATTTGTATTCTAATAATAGCAGCAATAAAAAACGAATCATTAAAAAACTGTAATACAGATTTTTTGATAAATTTGTCTTATGGATATTAAATCCAGATATGAAGAATGGTATTTTCAATCGGATTATGATTTGGGAACGGCAATTGATATGCTTAAATCCGGCAGGAGTGTATATTGTATTTTCATGTGTCATATGTCTTTAGAAAAAGCCTTGAAAGGATTATTAATAAAAAGGACAGGTGAGTTTCCTTCAAAATCTCATAGCCTGATATACTTTATTGATAAAATAGGACTTGAATTGAGTGAAGCTCATTATGAATTCATTTATACATTGAATAATATCTCTGTGCCCACAAGATATCCTGATGATTTAAGAAAACTTTTCACTGTATATACAAAAGAACGAACAGAATCAATTTTACAGCAAACTAAAGAAGTTCAAATATGGATAAAGCAGCAATAAACGAAATAATTGCTTATTTAAAACAATCTTTAATAAAACACGGGATTCATGTTGACTCCATAGCAATATTTGGGTCAGCATTAAGTGAAAAAATGGGGAAAGATAGTGATATAGATATTATTATAATATCGTCTGATTTTCAGAACCTGGATCTCTTTGAACGTGCCAGGTTAACCATGAAGCCTGAGATAGAAACCTTGAAAAGATTTAAAATTCCTATGGATGTTATTAATTTATCCCCGGAGGAGTATAACAAATCGAATCTTAAGATTTTTTACCGGTCTAAAATAGTAGCCTGATTTTCTGCTGCACATATTAATTAAAAATCCTTATCATGTGCTTCATTATTGGAATAATAAAGAATATAAACTTTCGTAATCAAACAATACGACTTTAAGTTCTCCCTTTTTTATAGGAAAAAGGTTAATTTCAGCATATTTTGTATCCTGTTTGTATCCCATAAAATAAAAAGCCTCTCAATATTAGCTTATTAAGAGGCTTTATTTGTACACCAAAAACGGTGCAAAGTTGCAACTATTCACTTCGTGTTATTAAGTTATAATTCCTTTGCATATTTCCTGATGAATACCACAAAGCCTGGTTAAAATGTGTTTGGCTCAAATTGCATATATTAAAATATGGGAATAACTCAGGTTAATAAAATCAAGTAAGATATATTTAATATATATTTATGAGATTATATTATTAAGACTACACACGACCATGATAAAAACAAGAAGAGATTTTCTTATTTCAGCAGGTACATTTACAGCAGGTGTATTTTTCATACCCAATCTGATTAGTTGTTCACCTTCGAACAGGCTAAATGTTGCAGTGATTGGCGTTGGAGGACAAGGTAGAGCCAATTGGAGCAGACTCATTAATCAGGAAGATCCGAAATGGAATGAAAATATTGTTGCATTATGTGATGTTGACAGCCAAAGGGCTGCTGCCGGTTTTGAGGCAATGCCTGATGCCAGGCGCTTTAAAGATTTCAGGGTGATGTTTGACAAGATGCACAAAGAAATTGATGCAGTGATGGTCTGTACTCCTGACCATGTTCATTTCCCGGCAGCAATGGCTGCAATGGAGCTTGGCAAACATGTTATTGTCGAAAAACCACTTGCACACAATATCTGGCAATTAAGGACACTCCGGAAAGCAGCTAAACGCTATAAAGTCATTACTCAGCTGGCTAATCAGGGACATGCCACCAATGGTATTCGTCAGGTGAAAGAATGGTATGAAGCCGGGATTCTGGGCAATGTTACTGAAGTAATTGCCTGGTTTGATGGACCAACTTTTGGTAAGGGCCAATATTTTGACAAGCCCGAAAGTTTTCCACCTGCGGAACAGCCTGTTCCTGATTATTTTGATTGGGATCTGTGGCTGGGTCCTGCAGCATATCGGCCATACAATGCTATATATGCCCCAAAAACTTGGCGTGGCTGGTTCGATTTCGGAAATGGTGAATTGGGAGACTGGTGTTGCCACACCCTTGATGCCCCTTTCTGGTCATTGGATCTGGGAATGCCTGATGTTGTTGAAGCTGAGTTTAAAACACCTGTTCCTGATACCGGATTTGTTTCAGACCAGGCCATTATACGGTGGAATTTTCCAGCCCGGGGTAGTAAAGTTCCTGTTACCATGCGTTGGTACGAAGGCGGATTAAAACCTGAAAACCGTCCTGAATGGAACCTTAAAAGTTTGCCGGGGAGTGGTATGATTATGGTAGGTGATAAGCATTGTCTTATGACAGGCGGTCGTCCGAATAATCCTAAAATATTATTACCTGAAGGAGAGTGGGAAGAATTTCAGAAAAATCTGCCGGCTCAGACAATCCCAAGGGTTTTTGAAGAAAATCCACAGCGTGAATGGATTGAAGCCATAAAAAACAATACACTGCCTGGTTCGAATTTCGATTATTCTGCAAGATTAGTAGAGATGTCTCTTACAGGAGTTTTGGCTCAAAGATTCGATACCCGCATTGAATATGATGCTGCAAATATGAAAGTTAGCAATCATCCTGAATTGGATGTTTATATTAAGGAACCTGCCCGTAAAGGATGGGAATACGGGAAAAAACTCTGGAGAAAATGATTTTATTTGGATACTGATCCTTCATCGGGCTCATACAATTCATCATAAAGCCAGTGAGGATTTAGGAAGTTTTGAAAAGGAGGATGATGCCGTCTATTGAATGAGAGAAGCATCACCAATTCTTTCTCCCATTTTAACAGCAGTTTCATGTCCCTTTGCTGTATTGATCAACAGATCCTTATCAATGTTGATTTTACTTTTTTCAAACAGAAGTACTACTGTTGAGCCTCCAAATTTAAAATAGCCTTTTTCTTCACCTTTCTTTATGGAACTTCCCTTATAAGTTTGTATGATGCTTCCTACCATGTTAGCACCAACTTCGGCCATAATAACATCACCAAACAAAGAATTTGAAAGAATTGTATATTCTCGTTTATTCAAACAGAATATTTCAGCCTTTTTACGCAAAGCAAACGGGTTGACGGAATAATAGTCACCTTCAATCTTTTTGTTTGGAGTCAAATTCCCACTGACCGGGAAATGAAAACGATGATAATCGACCGGGGCCAGCCGGATGATAAGAAGTACGATCCATCATTTTACCATAGGTCGATGAAACCATCTTTCTCTTAACCAACGCCCACAAGGTTGCTTCTCCTATTGGATTGTTATACAACCATACCAACCACTTTTCTCCGGCTACCTTTTCTGTTTTTAATTGCCCGGTTCCTCTTTCGTAATATTGAATGGGATCTTGAGGTGGTGGTTTAATGCAGGCAATAATGACAATTATTGATAGCAACAACAAACTGATACCCCACCTCATTGTTGTTTTCGTAATTTTCATTTTTGCTTTTATTAACTTGAGAAGCAGAAGGCGGGAGATCTTTCAGGCAGCCCGGGTTTGATCATGGCAAAGATCTTCATAATGTTATTTAAAGGTGTATATCTCAACAGCCGACAGGTTGAATACCTTTGAAGCGTCTGCCTTACGTATGCCGCTTGCACTTTGCCCTGATGCTCCCGATTTATCACCGCTTCTCATGCCGACTGCCGCTGACATTCCAATCAAACCGGAAGGTATGATCTTTACATAACGCCCCCTGGCCTTTGCCGGGAGGATAATGTTAGTCATTATCGAACCCATTTTACTGTTATCGTAACTTGCAACTTCAGCGAACTGTACATTGTCATTGCTTACCTCGATCCTGACACGATCCGGCCGGCCTCGCAGACCGTTCATACGGTTCCAGCGCAGCATTATCCTGTCGAAACTCATGACACTGTCGAGATCCACTACAAAGGCTCCCTGTTCCGGCGACAACGTGGCAAAGGTGTTCATGTCGGAGTCGATGAAGGCCCTGCCTTCACCCGCATTTGCCTGTCCACCCGGTGTTACGTCCGTGGCATTGAGAGGATCAGTGCCTCCCGTCACTGTTTTGCCGCGGGCTATGTTATTGGATCCACCCTGTGGTACAGTGGTGTAGATACTTGTTGCAGCCCTGGAGTCTTTCCCATTGATCACGTTGTTGTAACAGCTGACAGCGACAAAGGCTTTCCCCGACAGATCCGACCGGTTATACGAAATATCGATGTCGCGGCTCTCACACGGGAAAAGGGTAAACAGGTTATCGTCATAGATGACAGAAGCCACAAGCGTCCTGCGGTCGCTGCCTGTGTATGCCTTCAGTTCAACAGCATATGCGATATTGTCAGTCGGATTGCTTACCCTGCAGGTCAGGATGTTCTTTCCGGAAGCTTTTTTGAATGCCGGTTGCGAAACTTCCAGATCAATATGGGGAAGCTGATTCAGCTGGGTCATGTCAGGAGCCTGGTAAGTGCCTGACCTGTTCCAGGAGTGGCTTGCTCCTGCCACATCATTTCGCAATGGCTCGGCATAGGAGTTCAGGCTGAGCACCCTGCCATCCGCAACCCTCAGTTCCAGCCGTATGAAATACACATCAGAAGGTGGACCGGTCAATGCAGTCTGTATATCATCGTAATCCCATATTTCCGTAACTCCATAAGCTTCCGTTATCTTTCCGAAATAGTTGATCCGGTATGGTTCATAGGAATTGTTTTCATCCTTTACCAGACCTATTGTCCTCGGGGATAACCTGTTTTTTCCCGAAACTGCATAATCAACTGCAGTGGGTGCGCCGTCAGCCCGGATATCTATTGTTTTTTCAAGTGTGTTGCTGATCCGGTTTCCTACGATGTCATAAAACTCCATCGTGGCCACAGCTCCAGGGTACTCTGCAAATGTATTGTTGACAACATTGACGCACTTCCGGTACATGTTGTACATTATATGAACGGGTTCATTGCCTTTCCTTGCACCGTATGTGGTGCCATTCGGATTCATGTAATAATCAAACTGGTTCCAGAACATAATGGGCCAGGCATTGTTGAGCATCCAGTTTATAAAACCGCTAGTGTTCCGGTACCGGTTTGAATTCAAAGCTTCATACTGGGCCCTCTGCAGATCATACTGAAAGACCTGGGCCCTTGCAATGAATTCATCAAATGTGGCAGAGGCTCCGTATGAGCCGTCAATGAACAAAACATGCTGGCCAAGGTTGTTGAAGCTGCCCCTGCAAAGATGATAGTTC
>Ga0116155_10003043_pt1 | contig 11245 bp, 8 predicted proteins | sample AD_UKC032_MetaG_FD_89890 | JGI IMG/M metagenome (GOLD analysis project Ga0116155, IMG submission 89890) | Active sludge microbial communities of municipal wastewater-treating anaerobic digesters from USA - AD_UKC032_MetaG | ecosystem: Engineered > Bioreactor > Anaerobic > Digestate | place: USA...
AACTGGGTAATCAGAAATGTAACAGGAACAATCTACATAAGAGATGAACAAGAAGTCGCTCCTGCTGATTGAGATAATCTGGATCCTTCTGGGTCTGATGTGTCTCGCCATCGCAGTTCGGGAAACCCTTGCCAGCGGCCTCGGCCGCGCATGGCTTTTCTTTGTCATGGCAGCTGCAGCATTCGTGCTGGCATGGCTTCGTGACTCACAGCGAAAAAAGCTGTAAATTTGGGATATGAATCCGTTGGTGATCATTCCTCTTGCCATCCTCCTTGCCGCCTTTTTTTCGGCAATGGAACTCTCATTCATAGCATCGAACAAGCTCCGCATCGAGCTTGACCGCAAGCACGGGATTTTCGGCTCGGGCATTGTTGCCATCTTTACCCGCAACCCCGGGCTCTACATCTCCACGATGCTTATCGGGGTCAATATTGCAACTGTTATCTTCAGTATGCTCGCAGCCGATCTCATCGAGGCCCGGCTGCAGAACCTGATACCATCGGAAGTACTGATCTTCATCATCCAGACTGTAATCACCACGGTTATTATCCTTGTCTTTGCAGACTTTCTTCCCAAATCAGTCGTAAGGATCAATCCCAACTTCTTCCTGAGCATGCTGGCGGTGCCTACGGCCATCTTTTACTATCTCTTCTACCCTGTCAGCAAGTTCACGCTATGGCTGGCCAACATTATAATGAGGATCTTCTTCGGGATCAGGACCGAACGCAAGGAGCAGGAAAACAGGATATTCACCCGCATCGACCTTGACCACTTCGTCAATGACCTTGTGGAGACGGAGGAGGAGAAGCAGGATGAGAACAGCAGTTTGAAGATCTTTCAGAACGCTCTTGATTTCTCATCGGTGAAAGCCCGGGAGTGCATGGTGCCGCGTACCGAGATTGTTGCCCTTCCGGTTGAGTCAACCCCTGACGGGCTCAGACAGCAGTTCATAGAGTCAGGCCACTCAAAAATACTGCTGTACAGGGACAACATTGACAACATGGTTGGCTACTATGAACTGAAGGACATACTCCATGATCCTGCAGATATTTCCACAGCAATGCGCAAGCTGCCGGTCGTTCCCGAGACGATGACTGCCAACAAGGTGCTCAGGTTGCTCTCTGATGCCAAGAAGAGCATTGCCCTGGTTGTTGACGAGTTCGGAGGAACAGCCGGTGTTATAACAATAGAGGACGTACTTGAGGAGATAGTTGGTGACATAGAGGATGAGCATGACACAAGTGACCTCGTTGAGAAGAAGCTCAACGAAAAGGAATTTGTCCTCTCCGGGCGCCTTGATATCGATTACCTGAATGAGGAATATGAACTGGGCCTGCCCGAAAGCGACGAGTATTCGACCCTGGCGGGATTGATTTTATTTGCCCACGGCAACATCCCCAAACAGCAGGAGAAGATCCGTGTTGGCCGGAACCTCTTCACTGTCCTGAAGAGCTCAGCCACCAGGGTGGAACTTCTTAAACTGAAGATCGACTGACAGGGTCTCTCAGCCTTGTCTCTTTAACTCCGTGTAATACCTGTAATAGAGTGGTATAGCCCTCATTCCTGCGAACAGGTTCTCCAGCGGATAGTTCTCATTTGGTGAGTGGATTGCATCGGACTCCAGTCCGAAGCCCATCAGTATCGACTTTACCCCAAGTATTTTTTCGAAGGTTGAAATGATCGGAATACTTCCGCCACTGCGGATCGGAATCGGCCTTTTGCCGAAGATCTCCTCGTAAGCCATCTCTGCAGCACGGTACTCGGGTGTGTCCAGCGGACTGACATAAGCCTCCCCTCCGTGCAGGTATTCAGCCTTCACCTTTACACCTGCCGGTGCAATGGATTTGATATGGTCAATTGCAAGTTTCGCTATATCCTCTGCCTTCTGGTAAGGGACGAGCCTCATCGAGATCTTGGCTGCCGCCTTTGCGGGAAGGATTGTCTTGGCACCTTCACCTGTATAGCCTCCCCAGATACCGTTCACATCCAGTGTGGGACGAATCCCCACGCTCTCAAGTGTTGTGAATCCCTTTTCGCCTGACAGGGCGTCAACGCCAACTGATTTTTTGTATTCAGCAGCGTCAAACGGCCTCTCTGCCATCTTGGCCCTTTCAGCATCAGTGGGGACCAGGACTGTATCATAGAATCCCGGTATGTTTATCCGGCCGTCACTGTCCTTCAGGCTCGAGATTATGTCGCACAGCGCGTTGCATGGGTTTACCACGGCACCGCCGTAGATGCCTGAGTGCAGGTCGCGGTCCGGCCCCTCCACCTCGATCTGGATGTAAGACAGTCCGCGCAGGCCGGAGGTGATGGATGGTATATCGGACGAGATCATGGTGGTGTCCGATACGAGTATAACATCAGATCGGAGCATCTCACGGTATTCCGAGCAGAATCCTGCTATGCTTGCTGATCCGGCCTCCTCTTCGCCCTCAATCATGAACTTGACATTGCAGGGGAGAGTGCCCGTTGCATTCATCATCTCGAAGGCTTTGAGATGCATGAACAGCTGACCCTTGTCGTCGTCTGCTCCCCGTGCCCATATCTTGCCGTCACGGATCTCCGGCTCGAAGGCGGGGGAAATCCATTTCTCAAGTGGTTCGGCAGGCATGACGTCATAATGACCGTAGATGAGTATTGTTGGCAGTGAGGAATCAATCAATTTCTCACCGTACACGATAGGATTGCCCGGCGTGGTGTACACCTCGGCACGGTCTGCACCGTTGGCAGTCAAAAGGTCACGGATGTATTCAGCAGCCCTGACCATATCAGCCTTGTTGGATTCATTGGCACTGACGGAAGGAATCCTGATCAGTCCGAAAAGCTCCTCAAGGAATCTCTCCCTGTTAGCTTCGATGTAGTTCTTAATGATTTCCATAGTCTTTGTGTTTGTTATATTCTCCTGCTGCCCATTGGAGTTTGTCATACCACTCCTCTCCGAAGGCCCTCAGCAATGGCTCGCGGAGAAAGAGGAACAGCTGTGCGTCCTTTCGCACGCCGCAGGCAACTCCGGGTTTGCATATTTCCCACTCTTCGTAGTTCACCGCCCTGAAGCTGCTGTATTGCTTTACCCGTACCGGGAAGAGATGACATGACAGCGGCTTGCGAAAATCGACTGCCCCTGCATTGAAGGCAGTCTCTATACCGCATTTGTAAACATCATCCTCCATTATCGTATATGCGCACTCTTCATTGCTTATTAGCGGGGTGACAAGCTCTCCCTCGATATCAGTGACGCTGGTCCCAAGCTTCTCTATGGCCCTAATGCCCTCCGGGCGAAGGAACGGCAACAGCGCCGGCCGTATCCGTTCCAGCTCAGCGGCTTCCAGGGCCGTCAGAGGCGCACCTGTATCGCCATATCGGCAGCAACTGCCCTTACAGGCAGCGAGGTCACATGAAAATTTCTTTTCAATGAGTGCAAGCGATACTATTGTGTCATCTATCTGGAGCATAGTCTGCCTCAAACAAGTGATCTGCCGGTCATCTCCTTCGGGACAGGAATGCCCATGATTGTCAGCACCGTTGGTGCCACGTCTGCCAGGATCCCGCTGCTTACACTCCTGTACCTGCTGCTTAAAAGATACAGAGACACGGGATTCAGTGAATGCGCTGTATTGGGGGATCCGTCGGGATTTACAGCAAAGTCTGCATTGCCGTGGTCAGCTATTACAATAACATCATACCCGTTGGCCAGCGCTGCCTTCGCAACGTCACCGGCGCATTCGTCAACAGTCCTGACAGCCTTCTGAATAGCTTCGTATACTCCGGTATGGCCTACCATGTCGCCATTGGCAAAATTGAGACATATGAAATCATGCTTCTGCTTTTCAAGCTCGGTGATCACAGCGTCACGGACCAGGTATGCGCTCATCTCGGGCTGCAGATCGTAGGTTGCCACCCTGGGTGAAGGGATGAGTATCCGCTCCTCCCCTTCAAATTCCTTCTCTCTCCCGCCTGAAAAGAAGAATGTAACATGGGCATATTTCTCAGTCTCGGCTATTCGCAGCTGTCTTTTACCGTTGGCAGCAAGTATCTCGCCAAGGGTTCTGTCAACATTGTCCTTGGGAAAGATTACATGCAGCCCCCTGAACTTGTCATCATACGGGGTCATGGTCAGATAATGCAGGGGGATTGTCTTCATTCCGGCCTCAGGCATATCCTGTTGCGTGAGGACGATTGTGAGTTCCCGTGCCCGGTCATTCCTGAAGTTTATAAATATGACTACATCGCCTTCCGCGATTGTTGTGAGAGGTTTGCCGTCAGCTCCGGTCACAACTATCGGTTTCATGAATTCGTCCGTAACTCCGGCGTCATACGATTCCTGCATGGCCTGAAGGATATCAGTGGCCGGGGTGCCTTTCCCTGCTACGAGCAGGTCATAGGCTTCCCTGATTCTTTCCCAGCGTTTGTCGCGGTCCATCGCGTAGTACCGGCCAATGAAGGAGGCAACCTGTCCGTTGCTCTTTTCGAGGTGTTTCAGCAGTGACGCCATATAACCCTTTCCGCTCCTGGGATCGGTGTCTCGCCCGTCGCCGAAGCCGTGAATGAAGACATCCTTCAGACCGTACTCCATAGTCATGTCGCACAGCGAATAGAGGTGTCTGTCCAGCGAGTGCACACCGCCGTCCGAGAGGAGGCCCATGAAATGCACCCTGACCTGCCTGTCACGTGCATAGCTGAAGGCCTGGCGGAGGGTCTCGTTTGAACGTATCTCGCCGGTGCGGCAGGCCTTGTTTATCTTTACAAGATCCTGGTAGACAACCCTTCCGGCTCCGATATTAAGGTGACCGACCTCTGAATTGCCCATCTGCCCTTCAGGCAGCCCCACATCCTCCCCCGAGGTGAGGAGCGATGATGAGGGATATATTTTTTTAAGTTCGTCGATGTTTGGTGTTCCGGTTGTGCTGATAACATCACTTCCTGATCCGTCGCCTATTCCCCAGCCATCGAGGATCATCAGCAATACTCTGTTTTCTTTCATTCAGTCAATAAGTTTATTAAATAGTACAGGCAGCAAAATTAGCCATTTCCCCGTAAGGAGAGCCATTGTGACAGAATAACAAGGCTGTGGCCTGAATGTTTGGCTCAGCGGGCTCCGCGGATCTCCCTGACCCTTATCCGGTATTCACGGTTGGGGCAGGTGGGTTCATATTCAATATCCTGTCCGATAAAAGCCGTCCATTCCTGTTCTGTAAGGTTTCTTGTCACCTTGTCGCAAAGACCGTCAGTCATGCACCGTATATGTGCAGGGCGACGGACAACGTCACTGCCTGAAGCTGCCAGGAAGGCATCACCCCCGTCACTGAAGGCGAGTTCCAGGACATCTTTCCCCCCGTCGGTGAAAACAACCGGAGGCTGGGCCAGGTTTGTCATGGTCCAGAGTCTTATTTCTCCCGAGCCGTCAGCTGTAAGCATCTGGTTGTCTGCAGGATCGAAGGCGATACTGATCACGGCCGTGCCGTGGCCCTCTGCGCTGCCTTCAACCTTACCCGTTGAAGTGTTCCAGATGTCAATTATCCCGGCATTGTCTCCTGTGGCAAGTTTCTCACCGCCCGGTATGAACCGGTGTGATGTGAGGACCCTGTTCCCGGTATTTAGGATAACCGGTCCGCCCACGGTGCCGGGTTGTTTCAGCAGTACACGGCCGTCAGCCGTGAGAGCGGCAAGAGTTGACTTTCCTTCAGACAATTCAAGGGCAGTAATGCCGGCAGCATCACTGAATATCCGTGCGGCACTGCGTCTCTTCAGGTCCCATTCGCAAACTGCTCCGGCTGATGTGGAAGCATAGAGTCGGTCACTGTCCGGAAAAATTACTGATGTGATCTTCCCTGTAGAATCCTGCAGAATGTATCCGATCGAATCCTCATCAACAGGTATCATCAATATTTCCGAATTCTCGGTCCCGCAGGCCAGCCAGGACGCATCAGGGCTGACTGACATTGAGCTGATCTTCTTGTTGCCTGACCACAGGAGGGTGAATCCTCTTGCAGGCTGGTCCCCTTTCCAGCTCATAACCCTGCCCCTTGAATCTGCAGTGAAAAAAACGCCGTCTGTTCCCCGGGCCATGGCCGTGAACTCAGCCCCGTCGGGAGTGAACCGCGTGCAGAACCTGTTGCCATGTTTCCTGCAGACCTCGTAAAGACCTGCGAAGATATCCGGGTCCTCGGTCAGGCCGGTATGCCTGTCATTGAAGAGGTAGGCCTGCCATGCGAGCAGAATCTGCAGATCAGTGTCAGAGGAATTATTGATTGATCTCATTGCAAGGGATTTTGACAGCGAGATCATCCTGTACCTGTTCAGTTCTGCAGCCTTTTCGACGGCTGATGACCTCCTGGAATCCAGTTCCTTCATCTCAGCCTCGGCGCTTCTTGCTCTTTGCTCTGCCTGCTGAACCTTCTCGTCTGATGAAACAACCTCCTCACCTGCCATCCCGGATTCTTTTATGACGGAAGAGGCAAGCACCTGAAGGCTGTCATTAAGCCTGTCATTAAGGGCAATGGTCTCCTCCTTCATCTGAATGGCAATCGACTTCTGTTTCTCTGCCCTGTTCCTGAGTGACCAGACCGCACCAAGGGCGATCAGTGACAGGATAGCCAGCAGCCCCAGGATACCGGCAACGAGCCTGGATCTTTTGACATTATCAGTTCCTATTTTCCTGCCGTAATCCTCCCTGATCCTGTACTCTTCCTCGGAGTTTTTCAGGAAGAGCATGGCTCTCTCAAATGCAGGGTCAATCTTCTCCGCCCAGGCAAGGGTTGGTCTGTTCTCTTCTCTCCATCGCAGAGCCAGAAGCAGGTCAGGGGCAGTCCACAGCCGGCCGTTGCCCTCCTGGTACTGTCCGGCCGCTGCCGCCAGGTTCCTGTAGAGCTTGACGGAGGCCTCCTCCTCATCAATCCACTTGCGGAGAGTATCCCACAGTCGTATTATGCTTTCATGTGTCAGGTCAAGGATACTCTCGCCGTTAAGCGGGATCTCCTTCGAAGGTGTCAGAAACGAGTATTCCGGTGCCCTGAATACCTCAGCAACACCTATTATCTCGTGTTCTGAACATCCTGTCTGTGCTGCTATTGTAGATATACGTTCAGGCTTGCGCAGTTCCCTGCCGTCATCAGTCCGGGTGGTGATTGCGCGGAAAAGACGTGAACAGACATGGCGGTGCCTCTCGTCCAGCGACTCCAATGCCTGGCCGGCATGCTGGGAGATGGCTCCCTTGAGCCTCCCGACTGCCTCGTAATCCGATATTGAAACGGGACGGCTCATGTCACCCAGCCTGCTCCAGTGATCCCACAGACGCATCATCAGGTGCTGCAAAACAGACAGCTGCCCCGGTCTCTCCTCAACATCGCCGAGGATTACCTTAACCAGAGAACGGTCAATCGTGGCACCTGAGAGCTTTACAGGCTCTTCAATGACAGCTCCCATCAGGTCAGTAGGTATCTGCGGCAGCAGGTAACTGCTGCCGTTCATGAGATTTGTCAGGGCATTGAACCGTGCACAGTCCGAAACATATTCAGACCTGACTGTCAGGATTATAAAGAGACCCTGATCAGGCTTCTGGACTGCACTGACAATCAGGTCAATAAAATCGGATGCATCATCACACGGCGCGCCTGCTGAAGCAGCAGGACTGAACCTGAAGAGCTCCTCGAACTGGTCTATTACAATGACTATTTGCTGCCGCAGGTTCTTCCTTATGCGGTTTACCACGTCAGTAAGTCCCTCTGTGCGGTTATGCAGTGAGGCTGCAACGCTCTGTTCCGCAAGCTGGGTAAACCCGGCACTGGCAGAAAGTGCAGAGAGCTCGGCGGCAAGGTGATCAACAGGATTGAGTGCGGGCCTGAAAACAAGGTATGACCATGCCTTCTTTCCTTCAGTGTTTTCCCTGAGCAGTGCAGGTATCACCCCTGACATTACAAGCGACGATTTCCCGCTGCCGGAGGCACCCAGCACGGCCACGAACCTGTTGTCCTTCAGCTTTGAAACTACCTTGAGGGTGCTCTCTATCCTGCCGAAGAAGAGATGCCCCTCATCCGGCCTGAATGCCCTCAGACCCGGAAACGGATTTGGTTTTATAATTATATTTCTGTCAGGCATAAAAATCAGATTTATGATACAGCCAGTTCCCCCTGATTGTCCATGTATTTTACAAAGATATCTGTGAATTCTGAATAGTAAAAAACAAAAATTGTTATATCGCTGACCGGCAGGGAATAGATTCCCGTCTTGCCGTCTTCGGAGGGTACTACCCACGAAATGACTCCCGGGAGCGAGGTGGTGTCATATGATTCAGAGTATCGCATTCCCGAGGCCAGCAATATCAGTTTCTCCTCGGGAATATTACTGAAACAGAGGCTGAGGAACCTGGTCTTCTCAAAGATCATGGCAGTCTTCGGCATTGTGCCGTTTACGACAGCTGAGATCCGGGTTCTGGAAGGCTCCTGAAGTCGTGATTCAGTCTCATTGTACCATGCACGGTTGATGGCGCGGATTGCTGCAGCGCTCTCTTCCTGCAGGATTGGGCTGTTGCTGAAGAGGTATGAGACCGCCTGCTCCCGTTCGAGGCCCTTTCTTTCCAGAGCAGCCTTATGCAGTGCGCATGCCTTTGTCCAGATGCCGGTGATATTCTGCTCGGTTGAGAGCAGAAAAGACGGGAGTGAGCGGCCTGTTACAGGTCTTAGGGGAAAACAGAGGGAGAGTTCTGACAGCCTGTCTGCGTCAGTGCTGTTGCCCAGCAGCGCCCTCAGGGGTCTTCCGGCAGGAGCCTCTATCGCCATCTCCACAGCTTCAGAGGCTATACCTGCCCTGAAGGAGTCAGATGCCTCAGGCATCGGCATCATAATCTTTGCTGCATTACGGCCCGCAAGCAGTGACACAAGGCAGAAGAGGAAGCCGGTGCATGTCTTCCTTTCGTTTTCAAGCGCTGATGAGAGGAGGAAGCTTGCGCTCCTGCGTGCTTCAGTCTGCATGGCAATCAGCCTTGCAACCATATGGACGGTTTCACTGACTGTTTCGCGGATTTTCTGTCTGTTGTTCTCATCAGGCTTCCATCCCCGGTTGCACAGGCTGCAGGCCGCCTTCCGGCGCATGCCCATGCTGCCTGTTGCCACGAAGCCGAGGAGCCATGGCAGTGCTTCCGCCAGAGCCATGGCGTCAAGCAGCTTCATGATCAAAATGTTCTCTCTCTCACTGTTTCCGGGCTTTATCGCAGTACCTATAACATCCCCGTACACTTCCGGACCGAACTGCTTCAGCGCATTGTATGCCTCCCGTGCAGTTTCCGGATTTGAAAGAGCCCTGACAATATCGCTTTTCAGCCCGGTCATACCGTACCGCCCTGCAGCCCTCAGGCCTGTTCTCCTGATTTCGGGGTTCGGATCGGAGAGAAGCTTAACCAGGTCATGTTCCTGCGGACCACTCCTGCTCAGCATAATGCCTCTTGCCACTGCCGTCTTCTCAGAGATGCCTGGCAATCTGAGCATGTCACTGTTCCTGACCGGATCAGAATAGTACTTCTCTATGACCGCCACACCCGCAGCAGCCTCCTGTCTGACCTTCTCGCTGAAACGGCTGCCTGAGGAGATGGACTTCAGGGCCGGAAGCAAGGCAGGATCAAAAGTCCTGGCAGCTATGGCAGTAATTTCTGCGGCATAGGTGTCTCCAGCATGCAAAGCCAGGTAATCAAGCCTTCCGCCGGTTATTTCAGTCAAATGATCAGCCTCAAGCAGGATGCTTCTGAACCCTTCAGCCGTTTGGTGATTCGATGTCTGAGACGGATTCAGATCGCCACTAACAGGCGTTTCTGCCATCAGGCCGGAAAGCCTCTGCTTCTGTTCTTCCACGATGATCACATCAAGAACCAGCATAAGTATTGCTGCCAGGGGCAGAAAAAAGACGGCAGCTGAGAGCCGTATGCCGGCAAGAAGGGATAACACCACCAATACGAATGCAAGAATCAATGACGCGATAATTGATATCTTCCATGGATCTCTGTGCATCTCTCCCTTTTGCTGATTGTCTGACAGCGCACCCTCGCAATCAACGGGCTGAACCTCCTTATTTTCACCTGACAATTGACCCTTCCGCTGTTCAGTCATTCTGCCGCAGTGCGCTCCCCTCCTCTCACTTTCAAGCAGCAGAACTGAGCCCATGGCAGGGAGTGTAATCACTGCCAGGCAGGAGAACCAGAAGGCTGCCCCGAATGTTGTGAACAGGTCGGAGAGAAGAAGCAGTGAAACCTGGCCGGAAAGATCATGGTATAAATAGATTACGGCTGCCGGAGCAGAGAGAATGAGCAATGCCAGCGGTGCCAGCAGGAGCTTACCCCTAAGCCTGAGATTCCTTAGAAAGGGGAGATAAAACCGGTTCCTTATCATCAGGCCTGAACCTGTTACAATCCCTGCCAGAATCAATGTGTACAACAGGGGATTTGTACGGAAGAGAGAAAGGTCAGTCAGCAAGGCCAGCATGACGGCCGTGGTGACTACCATCAGGACAAGTGCCGACCGGAAGACCCATCTGGATCCGGCTCTGATTGACGAAAAGGGATCTGACATACTCCGGGTTAGATACAGACTTATTTATCCAAGGTAAGAAATAAATCTGATATCACAAATAGGCCCCTTTTGACCGTACAGTTTCAGCAATCAGGGAGGTCATCTCCTCCTCTTCCGTTAGAGCGGCATCTATGATCAGGTCAGCCTGTTCATACCACTGGGTCCTTTCCCCCAGGAGGCTGGTGACCCTGCCGGCAAGTGCGTCTGAATCAGTATTTCGGATAAGAGGCCGGTCGTTACTGTGACGGCTGAGGCGTGACACCAGATTCTCAACAGACAGTTTAAGATAAACTGTGACGCCGGTTGATTTCATGATCTGCAGGTTTTCCGCAGAGCAGGGTGTCCCTCCCCCGCAGGCAACAACAGTCCGCGTCCTGGCTGACACCTTACGGAGTGCAGCGGATTCTGCACTGCGGAAATATGCTTCGCCCCTGGCGGAAAAGATCTCCGGGACCTTCATCCCCTCCTTCTGCTCCACCATCCGGTCGATGTCCTCAAACCTCCACCGGAGAAGGGCGGCCACCCTCTTGCCTGCAGTGCTCTTGCCGCTACCCATGAACCCAATGAGGTAGATGTTCACGGCGGCCTACAGATCTAGTTTCATCTGGGCCGGATCATCAGGAAGCTGTCCGTGAAGCGGAGGCTCCTGATCAGCGCCCTGATCCTCTTCCGGCGGCGGCGGGGCAGCC
>Ga0116155_10003045_pt1 | contig 11241 bp, 8 predicted proteins | sample AD_UKC032_MetaG_FD_89890 | JGI IMG/M metagenome (GOLD analysis project Ga0116155, IMG submission 89890) | Active sludge microbial communities of municipal wastewater-treating anaerobic digesters from USA - AD_UKC032_MetaG | ecosystem: Engineered > Bioreactor > Anaerobic > Digestate | place: USA...
CCGAGAAGGACGTCGGCGGCTTCGTCGCCGGCGCCGGCTGGGTCCACGCCGCGGCCCACACGGCCGACGTCCTGAAGTTCCTCGGCCGCAACCCGAAGCTCACCCCGGCCGGCCAGGCCGGATCGTCGAGGCGGTCGCGGCGCGCCTCCGGACCGCCGGCGTCGTCTACGCATGGGGCGAGGACGAACGCCTCGCCCTCGCCCTCCTCTCCCTCACGCAGCGAAGCGACTTCGACCAGAAGCCGTTCGAGGCGTGGCTAGCCGCCCTCGCCGCCGAGAACGCCGCCCTCTGGAAGAACGGCCCGGCGATCGACCCGGCGGCCTTCGTCCCCGTGAGGGCGCAGCGCCAGGCCCTCGTCCACCTCGCCGCCCTTCTCGCACGCGAGGAGAAGGCCCCGGACGCGTTCCGGAGGAGCCTGAACGAGGCGCTGGGGAAGCTGCGGGGGTAAGCGGAACGGCTTTCTGCTCGCTCCCGTTCTGCCTCCTGCAGACGGCGACACAGCCGCGCTACAGCCACCGTCGACGGCCTCCGGGACTCCCGCCGTTCCCGTCGCGGTGCGGGCCTCCACGCGCAGATCGCCTCCGCTACAGCCGACCGTCGCCCTCCCGGAGGCGCCTGAGGTGACCCGGCAAATCCGGGCACCTACTTCGGAGATGTGGAGACCGAGCCGGGCGCGGGGGCTCCCAGGGACACAACGCCCTGACCGTCAACGACCGAGAACTGAAAGGCGAAGTCCACGTACGTTGGCACGTAGCGAGTGGAGAGCAGAGGCCGCGGCTCGTTCGGGTCGGTACTCGCTGAAACGGGAGCGACGGTGTCTATGCGCGCCGATGAGAACACCCAGCGACGGACGGCCGTTTCCGCAGCCTGTCGAAACGCCTCCTGGTGGGGGCCGCCTGAAGAAGCGAGAAGGGGACTGTCGCTCGTGGCGATCACGAAGCCCCCCTTGTCAAGGTGGAGCCGAATGGCGACGATCGCGGAGCCGGCACCAGAGCGAAGCGCCTCGGCCGGATATGGGGGCAACGGCGCGTAGCGGGGAGATGCGGGCGCGAACTCCTCCGTCTCGGCAACCTTGATGTCCGCTGCCGCCGGGTCGGAGAGGAACCGGACCGCGACGTCGCCCTGCCTCGAGGGATCTTCGGTTCCTCGGGCTGGAGCCTCAGTGTCTCCCGCGCGTGCCTCAACGGGAACGCTTCCGTGGCTGCACGCGTTCGTGATCGGCCATGCTCCGATTCCGAGGGACAGTGCCACCCGGGCAGCCCCGCAGAACGGCGCGACCGGGCCTCGTCGAGCCTTCGTCATGCCTTTACGCGGACGGATCCGTGACGATGCGCCCATCGAACATCTCGATCACGCGGCTCGCCCGAAGCGAGTATCTCGGGTCGTGCGTCACCATGCAGATCGTCACCCCTCCTTCGTGCAGGCGATCGAGGACCTTCATGACAGCCTCGCCATTCGTCGAATCGAGATTCCCGGTTGGCTCGTCGGCGAGCAGGATGCTCGGCTCCCCCACGACCGCACGCGCGACCGCTACGCGCTGCTGTTGGCCACCGGAAAGCTGGCCCGGGAAGTGCTTCGAACGGTGAGACATGCCCACTCTCTCGAGGGCCACGCTCACCCGCTCCCGCCTCTCCAGGGCGGGAACTCCTCGATAGAAGAGCGGCAGTTCGACGTTCTGGAAAACGGTCAGGTCGCCGATCAGGTTGAAGTCCTGGAAGACGAACCCGATCGCCCGGTTGCGGAGTGCAGCACGGCCCGCCTGTCCGAGCGTGCTCGTGCTCTCAGCGTGGAACTCAACCGTGCCCGAGGTCGGTTCGTCCAGCAGACCCATGATCGAGAGGAGCGTCGACTTCCCGCAGCCTGATGGGCCTCCGATCGACACATACTCTCCTTCGCGGATCGACACGCTCACGTGCGTCAAGGCGCGCGTTTCCATGTCGTCCGCCAGGAACACCTTGTCGACATCCGTCAATCGGATGACGTCGCGCCCGTTCACCTGAATCCCCATCGGAACCTTCTCTCTCTTTCGGCGGCCGGCTCGTCGGCCTCGGCCGTCTCCGTTCGGGCTCGACGTCTCTCCAACAGCATGCTCACCGGACCGCGATTCGCCGGTGCGAGTCAAATCGCGACATGTCCGAGAGGATGACGTCGTCGCCGACCGACAGTCCACCCTTGATCTCGACCGCGTTTACCGACGTCCGGCCGACTTGGACCAGCACTCGTTCGGCACGACCGCCCGAGGGCTCGATCCGGAAGAGCGCGATCGTCGAGTGCGCCTGACTGCGCGTCGGACGACCGAGGCAGAGCACGCCGGCGAGGCGTTCGATCCGGATCGTGCCGTCCACGGGAAGGTCCGGCCGCGCGCCGCGCGGCAGCTCCCCTCGAAGGGCGACGTCCACCTTCACCGTACCGTCCTTTACGACGGGGTCGACGCGCGAGACGGCACCCTCCACCAGGCCCGTCCCGGTGTCGACACTCACCGAGAGACCGGGGGTGACGTCGCGAGCCTCGGTCGCCGCCACGCGAAGCCGTGCCAGGAGGCGGCTGGGATTCGTGACGACCGCGAGGGGCATACCCGGCGTGACCTGCTGCCCCGGCTCCACGGAGACGCTCTGGAGCACGCCCGTCGTCTTCGCGCGAACCGTCAGCCCCGTGACCTGGCTTCTCCGAAGCTCCGCGAGTGCCCGATGCTGCCGAACCTCTGCCTCCTTCGCCTGTCGCTGCGCCGCGCCCGCTCGCCGCGTGACGGCGAGCCGCTCCCGCTCGATCTGCGATCTGGCGGTCACCGATGCTCTTCGGGCATCCGCGATCTCCCGGTCGATCGAGGACGTCAGCCCTTCTCGGGCGAGCCGGCCCGCCGCCTCGGCCTGGAGCCTCGCTTCCGTCAGCTCCGACTCGAGTGTGGCGCTCTCGGCCCGGAGCGTCATGCTCTGCGCCTCCAGGCGGGCCTCCAGGTCGACGAGCTCCGCCTCCGCAATCCGCAAGCGCGTTCCCGCGTCCAGCGAGGCGAGCTCCACCTCAGGATTCGCCAGCCGCAGGATCACCGAGTCCGGTGTGACTGGAGCCCCGGGCTTCAGGACACTCTCGACAACCCTTCCGGAAGTCTCCGCCGTGATCCAGAGGACGTCCTCTGAGGCCAGGGCCCCCGCGCCGTGCACCTCCCGGATCAGCTCTCCTCGCTCGACTCTCCCGATCACGACGGTCGACCGCGAGACGACCGGCAACGCCCGGCCCATCATGCCCACTGCGAGCACGACCGCTGCCAGGCACAGGCCTACGACGATCGCGAGAAACAGGCGGCGCCTCTTCCGGGCGAGAGCGAGGTCCGGTCTCGGTACGTCCATCGCGCTCAGGACAGGCCGTTCAGTCGTTGGCTCTTCCGTTCGCATCAGGCCCCCGGCCTCCGTCACGTCAGCGGCTGGGCGCGGACGAGAATACTCGACTCCGGCGCTGGTCCAGGCCGCGAGAACCGCTGTGACGCCATCCCTTGCACCTCTCGCCTACGTCCGCTCGCGCTCGAGGAGCCGACGGTATGTTCCGCACTCGCGCTGAAGCCGATCGTGCCGACCGCGGCCGACGATTCGCCCACCGTCCATCACGAGAATCTCGTCCGCCTCCCGGATTGCATCGAGCCGGTGCGCGACCTCGAGGCGCGTGCAGCCGAGCCCCCGCAGGTTCGCGGCGATCCTGTTCGCATTCGGGCCGTCGACCTCGCTGGTCGCTTCGTCGAGAAAGAGGACCTGCGGACGACCGACCAACGCTCGAGCGAGGCAGATCCTCTGTCGCTGCCCGCCGCTGAGGTTGCCCGCTGCTTCCGACACCCACGTGTCGTAGGCCATCGGCATTTGCTCGATATCGGCCGCGACCTCCGCGGCCGCCGCGGCGCGATGAAGGTCCGCGTCGCTCGCATCCGGCGTGTTCATGCAGATGTTCCCGCGGATCGTCTCGGCGAAGAGCACGGTCCGCTGCGGCACGACGCCGAACCGAAAGCGGATGCTGCGAGGATCGAATGCTCGAACGTCCTGGCCGTCCAGTAGCACCTCGCCGGCGATCGGCTCGTAGAGACCCATCATCAGCTTGAGCAGCGTCGACTTCCCCGAGCCGGACGCTCCGACGATCGCGAGGGACGCGCCCGCGCTCACCTTCAGGGAAACGTTCGACACGACCCAGGGAGAGCCCTGGCCATACCGGAAGGAGATGTCGCGCAGCTCGATCTCTCCCCGAATCGGAGCGGTCCATTTGCGCTCCCTCCCCTCCCGTTCGGACGGCGCATGACGCACCTCCTCCAAGCGCTCGAGGTGCGTTCCGATGACCTGGAGGTTCTGCGCGTTCTCGATGAGGGACGCGAGAGGGGCCATGAAGCCGCCGGCCAGGACGTTGAAGCCGAGCATCCTACCGAGGCTCAGATCGCCCCGCACGACGGCCGCCGTTCCAAGCAGCAGGAGAACGGCCGGACACGCGAATGCCAGGGTCGCCGCGGCGCCGCCCACGAACGCCTCACGTTTCGCTCGACGGTATCCGGCCTCGAGCTCCCCGTAGAACAGGGTACGCCATCTCTCTCCGACCGGTCTCTCGGCGCCGCTCGCCTTCACCGTCTCGATCGCGTTGAACACCTCGACGAGATAACTCTGATGCTTCGACTGCGCCGCGACCTGTCCGCGAATCACGTCCTTCATGACAGCCGCGCCCGCGAGCGCGGCCACGATTCGGAGGACCGCAAGGGCGAGGACGGCGAGGCCGAGCCGCAGGTGGAACGCGATCATCGCGGCCAGGTACCCGAGCATCAAGAGGCCGTCCGCAGCGAGAGAGAACACCTGACGAGACAGGAGCTCGCGCACCAGCGCATTGCTCGAGAGGCGCATCAGCAGGTCCCCGGACGCTCGAACCTGGAAGAAGGCGTACCTCAGCGAAAGCAGATGGTCAAAGAACTCGGCCATCATCGCCCGATCGAGGCGCACCTGCAAGCGGGCCATGACGACAGCTCTCGTCACCGTCGTCGCGAAGAAGGCCGCGACGAGGAGCCCCGAGCCGAGGACCAGCGCACTCAGGCTCTGCCAGGAACCTGCTGGTACGACTGCATCCACGACGTACGCCGTGAGGACGGGCAGGAGAAGCCCGAGACATTGGAGAAGCACTGAGAGCGCGAGCGTCCCCGCAAGCGACCGCGGCGCGGCGAACACCTTCCGGACGTAGTGCTTCCAGTCCGCGATTCGCGCATCCCGGATCGCACATTCCTCTTTCGGCTCGAAGGTGAGCGTGACGCCCGTGAAAAGCCTATCCGCCTCCGCCAGCCCGACCGACCGGCGCCCGCATGCCGGATCGACGATGACCAGGCGGCTTCTCCTGGCCCGCACAAGCACGACGAAGTGGTTGAACCCCCAATGAAGTACTGCCGGAGCCCGAACCCAGCGGAGATCGGTGAGCTCGGCTCGGAAGCCTTCCGCCTCCACACCGAACCGAGTGGAGACGTCCACGATGGTTTGGGCGTCGACTCCGTCTCGTTGGAGACCCATCGCCTCCCTTACAGTCGACAGGCTCACGCTCCGCCCGAGTGCCTGCAGGACCATAGCGAGGCACGCCGCCCCACAGTCGCTCTCGGTCGTCTGGCGCACGACGGGCACTCGGCGCGATCGCCAGCCCGGCTGAGCGGGTAGCTTCGGGACACGCCTGTACGTCCGTCGCAACCGCGCTGCCAGCGCACTCGCCCGAAACAGCGTCGGCTCGTCCTCGACACGGATGTCCGTCACCTTCGACAACGACACCGCAGCGGCCTCTCGCGCGCCGTTTCCAGCCATCCTCGCCTAGGCACCCTGCCGAAGCACGATCGCGGGGTTCACGGACAGGACCTCCCGCGCCGCGAAGGCTGCCGTCCCGAGTGCAACGGCTGCCATGGCCAGGCAGGAGAACACCAACATGAACCCTGTCTCGAGAGCGCTGGAGTCGTAGACGAAGACGGACAATCTCCCGAGTAACGCGGCTGTGGCGATCAGACCCAGGAGGATGCCCACGCCGGCTGCTCGGAGGGTCTGCGACGACGCGAACCGCAGGAGCTGGAGCGGCGTAGCACCCAGCGCCGCGCGGATGCCCAGCTCTCTTCGCCGCTGCGCGACCGCCTGCGCGACCACGCCGTGGACGCCGGCGATCGCCAGGAACACCGCCACTGAAGCGAACGCCACCAGAATCATCGTCGATACCGTGCGACTTCGCATGGACCTCGCGACGATGTCCTCCATTTCCGCCATTCCTGCCACCGGCTGGCGATCATCCGTTTCCCGGACGATTCGTCGGACCTCGCCCGCGACGGCGCTTCCTTCCCCGGCTGTCCTCAAGACGTACGTCATCGAGCGACCGCTCGTCGTCGTGACTTCGGGGGGCGCCTGAAGGAACGGGAGGTACAGAGTGGGGCGTGGGTCCGCCTCGAGCGAGCTGGCACGAACCGTGTCGACTACGCCGACCACCTCGACCGGCTCCTTGCCGGTCAGGTGGGTCCACACCGGCATTCCGAGGTCGCGACCGTCCTCCCAGAGTCGCCTCGCCAGCAGCTCGTCCACGATCGCCACGGGTGCCGAGCCGTCCCGGTCGCGTTCGTCGAAGAGCCTGCCCCGTCGGAGCGGAATCCCGAGCGCCTCGACGTATCCCGCGCTCACGAATCGGACGCTCGTTCGAAAGGCTGCTCCTTCAGCCGACATCGGGGAGCCGGCGACTCCAACCAGCATTTCGCTGAAGCCGAGGGGCAGGGCGTTGGTGATGCCCGCGCTCGTCACGCCGGCGACGGCCCGGAATCGACGGAGAAGCGCGCGGTGGAGCTCCACGATCTCCGTTCCTTTGCTTCGTTCGATCGGGGCGATGGGCAGTTCGAACACCAAGGCGTGCTTCGCGTCGAAGCCCGGATTCTGCCTCGTCAGCTTCCAGAAGCTTCGCAGCATCACCGCCGTCCCGACGACGAGGGGCACCGCGAGCGCCACCTGAACGACGACCAGCGCGGCCTGCAGCCTCAGACGCCCCCGCTCGGCGGATTGGTGGCCGCCTCGGATCAGGGCGCTCGTCTGGCTCCCACGGGCGCGGACGCCACCCAAGAGGGCCGCCCCGCAGGAGGTCACCACCGTGACGAAGGTCATGTAGGCCAGAGCTTGCCCACTCAGACCGATCTCTCCCGCGCGCGGCAGGGTCGCCGGCACCACCCTGCGGACGATGCTCAGCAGCACGAGCGACAGCCCGAGCCCCGCTCCCATCCCGCCGATCGCGAGAGCGAGACCCTGGACCAGATGCTCGATCGCAAGCCTGGCGGGAGTCGCACCCAGAGCGAGTCGAGTCGCGGATTCGCGGGCCCCTCGGATCGCCTTCGCCAGCAAGAGGTTCGCGACGTTCACGCAGACGAGGATGAGGATGAAGGAGCCGGCGACGTACATCGATACCGCGACCGCCCGGATGTGAGCCACCATCCTTTCCTGAAGCCGTTCCACCCTGATGCGAGCGATCGCCTCCGACGTCGACGCGCCTCTCGAAGGCTTCGCCGACACGAGCCTCGCCTCCGCTTCCGCCTCCTCCGGCGTCACACCTTGCCGTAGGCGTCCGAAGACCGTGAGGTAGGGCTCCTCCGAGAGTGCGGCGTCATCATCATTCTGGAGAGACCCGGCGAACCGCGGCACTCGCCCCAGACCCGGCGTCACCCACGCCTCCGCTCCCTGCGGAAGCTGGCACTCCCTCCCCGTCACGCCAACAATGACGTGTGCTATGCCGTCCAGGCCGACGCTCTCTCCGATGACGTCTCGCCGGCTCTCGAACTTGCTCGCCCACAGGGCGTGGCTCAGCACGAGGCCGCTCCCGTCCTCCGCCGCCCCCCTCCCTTGGAGGAAGGCTCTTCCGAGCGCAGGATTCACGCGGAGCGTTTCGAAGAACTCCGGCGTGACCATGGCTCCGACGATGCTCAGCGCCTCTCCGCGCCGCGTGAGGTTGAATCTGCGCATCGTCGCGGCGGACAGGCTCGAGTAGGATCGCATTCGTCCCTTCATCTCGAGATAGACGACTGGGCTCACGTTTACTTGCTCTGCATCGAAGACCTCGACGACCTCCTTTGGCCTCGGTAACGGCAGCGGATTCAGAACGACAGTCTCCACGAGGCTGAACATCACGGTATTGACCGCGACCCCGAGGGCGATCACGCAGATGGCCTCGAGGCAGAGCGAAGGGTTCCTCTGCGCGAACGCGATCACCGACGAAGCGTGAAACCCGAACCGCCCGAGGCCGCGGGCTCCGGCTTCGACGACCTCTACGGCACGACTCATTGGTGTCTTCTACTCTCGCCGTCCGGACCGCTGCCGTGCAGACCGACGTTCTCCGGGCCGCGGGTTTCGCTCCCGGTTTCTGAGGTCCCCTGCCCCATCCCTTCCTCCCGAACCTGGCGTTTGGCTGCGCGGCGTACGACGTCGAGCCACAGCTCGCGCTGATACGCGCAGGCGCCGGAATTCCGATGCGCCCAGCTGTCCAGTCCGTTCAGCACGCACCCTCCCCGGCAGATGCCGGCGACGTCGCAGCCGCGGCACGAGTCTCGTAACGCCTTGAGGCGCCTCGTCAGCGCCTCCTGCGCCGCTGCGCCTAGCCGTCGGCTATAGATGTCCCCCTTCACGTCTGCCCATGACGAGAATGCCTCCGGAAGGAACTGGCAGCACTGCGACAGCAGCAGCCTCGAAACGTTGAACTGAAGACCGTGTGCGGGGTCTCCCGATAGCCCGGTGCAGTTCGGCAGAAATGTGTCGCCCGAATTGGAGAGCAGCACCTCTATGTTCTTGAAGTACTCGTCATAGACGTGAAGACTTTGGCCCTCGCTCTCCGCGAAGAGCTGGGAGACGAGATGGGCCTTTCTTGTTCCGTCCTCTCGCGACGCGCCGAGCAGGTTTGGGGCCAGGCGAGCCGACCGGAATCCGAATCGCGCCATCCGGAATACGCTCGCTCTCCGGAATGTACGGTCGTCCTCGATCGTCCCCTGGAAGGTCTGGATGGGATTCCTCGGGTTTTTCGCGTTGAACAGGCTGACATTCCGCAGGACGTCCCGAAAGGAGCCTCTTCCATTCCGATAGGTTCGCGTCCGGTCGTGTGCTGCACCGTATCCGTCGACGCTGACAAACACGTTGAACGACCGCGCCGCCAAGAACTCTGCGATCTCCTCGGTCATCAGGGTCATGTTTGTGTTGAGCGTATATGAGACCGGTACGTCCGGATGTCGCTTCTCGAGATGCTCCACGATCCTTCGGACGAGCGGCCAATCGACGAGGATCTCGCCGCCGTTGAAAGACAGTACCGCCGGCCGGCTCGCAGCTGAGCGCTTCCTGCTCATATACTGGTCCACGACGCTCAGGGTCGCGTTGATACGTTCCTCGGACGACACGCTCCCGTTCCCTTCCCGTGACTGGCTCTTGGGCTGCACTTGGTGATGAATGCAGTAGGTGCAGGAGAGATTGCACGGGTCATTCGTGAGATACAGGATGTCGTAGTCTTTCCGTTCCTGGTAGAAGCGCGTCATAGCGCGGTGAGCCTTCGACACGGCATGATCGATTTTGCTCTCGAACTGCCGCTCGTAGGGATCTTCCTCGCTATCGAACGCGAGACGGTGAGAGAGAAGCTCCCTCTCCGAGTCTGCGTCGAGGCAGATCTCCCCTCCATGCCCTTCCCGGAGGGCCGACAGTAACGCCGCGCCCCGCTCGTTCATCAGCATCACGTCCGGGAAGTACCGATTCCACGCCGCATACGTTCCACTGCCGACGGGAACCACGACCGCATGGGCGGAGGTTCGCACAACCCGTCTCGTTTCCTCCACGGAGCTCATCCCAAGCCTCTCGTTCTCTCCGTCCGATCTGCCCCCGCCGCCGCGACCAGCTGACGACGCGCGCATCCGGGCAGACACTTCTCGCATTCGGCCGAGCCACAACGACCCCGTACTGGTGGCGCCCCGGGTGCTCATCGATGTTGATCGTTGCGTGTCAGGTCTTCAGACTGGCTTCCGCGAGGCTCCCATCCCGCGACAGCAATTGCCGTGGACGGGTGAAGTTCGAATCGCTATGGGTGTCGGTATCAGCCCTTGTTAGCAGGCTCACACGCGCAGGAGCACGTGCAGTAGTTGCCGTTGCCGGGCGAACCCGCCGCTCCGCCGCTCGTTCCTCCCGGGGCCCCTCCACGAGCAGTCCTCAGCTCGACAAAGGTCAGTTTCCGCATGTTGAGCGCGTTCTTCGGTTCGTTCTTCTTCATTGTGGTGTCACTCTTCCCCACCCGGGGCGCCCCAGGTGTGTCGCGTTGGGCCATGATGACTCTGAGATAGAGGTGTAACTTTGGGACGGCTCGCCTCGACTTCTCAGTGTTCGAGTCTTTCTCTTCAGGGCTCTCCTCGAAAGCAGCAGTGCGAGCACCCTGCCTCAATCCTCCGGCATACACTCCCGTTCCTTCGGGCTTCTAGTCCTCTGGTCCAGGTGACCCTGCTCCTGAAGGACCGGCCTGATCAAACGCCTCGATCCCGTCCCTTCTCTCATCCGGCGTGGTCGATGGTGTGCAGAGGGCCGGCTTGGGCGGAATTTCGCCCAATTCTACGTTTGCCTCCGATCCATCGCCATTAACAACTGGTGCCACATCGCAGGCATCGAATCCTCGGAGGCGTCTCCCGCCTCAAGAGGTACGCACGCAGTCTCCCGGGCGTCGTCCCAAACTCCCGACGGCAGAATCGTGAGAGAGATATCGGCCCGGAGAGCCCGATCGCCCGAGCCACCTCGGCGTACGCCACCGATGTCGCGAGGAGCCGGAGCGCCCGTTCGCGACGCTCACGCAGGACGAGAGACCGCACGCTCGTCCCGCTCGCAGCGAGGCGCCGAAGCAGGGTCCGGGTCGCGAGCCCCTCGGCCGCTGCCACTGCCCTCGCTCCCAAGGCAGAGAGTTGCTCCGCGAGAACGTCGAGGTTCTCGTCGGTCAGGTCGCCGGGCCGGTTCCTCTTGAATCGAGCGGACGCGGCACCCTGGGTCGATGGGTCGGCGTGAAGTTGAGAATTGATCGCGAACAACTGGACCACGAGAACCCTCCTTACTATCTATGAGGGTTTTCGGACCCCTTCAGTGCCCCTCGCCTCGAGAAATTTCTTCGGAATCGTTCCGTGGGTGTCGACGCGCCACGGCGGCGCAGCCCGGGCGAGCCTCGCTGGTCCCCTCGACCGGTGGAGGCGACGGTTCCGAAAGGGCCTGAACCCGGCGCAGACGAAGTTCA
>Ga0116155_10003050_pt1 | contig 11232 bp, 10 predicted proteins | sample AD_UKC032_MetaG_FD_89890 | JGI IMG/M metagenome (GOLD analysis project Ga0116155, IMG submission 89890) | Active sludge microbial communities of municipal wastewater-treating anaerobic digesters from USA - AD_UKC032_MetaG | ecosystem: Engineered > Bioreactor > Anaerobic > Digestate | place: USA...
CACGCGGACACAGTGTGGTCGAGATTGGGTCCATCGGTTTGGGGCGCGGGTTTCTGATGAGCCCGCATTTCAGGCGAAATGTGACGGTGACCGGTCAGATGACATCAAAAGTTGGTGAGAAATCCGGGCTAAGGGCGCGCATCGAGATGCCATAATGACACCTTGGGCGATGATCAGGGGGCGGGGGATAGGCATTGCCGGCCCCCGGGCGTTTCTGCGAGAGTGGCCCGGTGAGCGTGGGTCCTACAAAGCCGGAACGGATTTCGCCTTACGCCCTCGCCTGCCTGGAGGCGCTGCGCGGTTGCGAGGCTGGGGCCTGCTTGTCGTTGGGCGGCGCGTTCGGGCTGGCCCATTACCACGACTACCGGAACACGAACGATGTCGATGCCTGGTGGACCGAATCCGCCACCGAGGCGAACCGGGCGTGCGTGCTCGAACGGATTCGAGCCGCGCTCCAGCCATTCGGGGCGGTGTCGAGTCGGGAGCATGGCGATGTCTTCAGCCTCGAGTTGGAGGAGAACGGCCGGACCGTGTTCAGTTTCCAGGTGGCGCGACGGAGCGCGCAGATCGGAGTCGGCCAGCCCAGCCCATGGCCGCCGGTGGCGCTGGATTCGATCGAAGACCTGATCGCTGCGAAAATGGCGGCCCTCGTCGCTCGGGGCGCGCCGCGCGACTTCCTCGACATCCGCGAGTTGTGCCGGGTGGGGTTGGCGAGCGTCGATGAGTGCTGGCGGCTATGGCGGCTCCGCGAGGAGAAACGCGGGGTGTCGGCGCCGGACGGCGTGACCGCTCGCGCGGCGGTGCTCCTGCACCTCAGCCGGATCGAACGGACGCGTCCAGTGTCGGGCATTGCGGACCGGGTCGATCGCGATCGGGCCGAGGCCGCCCGGCTTTGGTACAAGCATGAATTCACCAGGTCCTGATTCGAACTGGCTGGACGGCAGCCTCTACCCGGACGTCCCGGCGCCGAGAGGGTTGACGACGCTCGCCGAGCGCGTGGACTTCGTGGTCCGGGTCTGCGGCGCGTGGGATTTCGGGCTGATGCCCCGCCCGGCAACGCTGCGGGAGTTGCGCACCGCCTCCTGGCGTCCGGCGGTCGAGGAGGCGAAGCTGCTCACGTCCTGTGCCTGGCACCTGCTGTGCGAGTGGCATGGCCTCCCGCCCGCGCGCTACCTGGGCCCGTCTTTTCCCGAGATCGAGCGCGATCCCTGCCTGGCATGCATGTGAACCGCGAATCCGGTGGCAGCCTCGCCCACTCCATTCCCGCCAGCGACTCGCGGATTGACAGCATTTCGGCATTCGATGGAGCATGGTCCCCATGAATGCTGGACATCATCTGCTCGCTTCCCGCCGGGATTTCATCAAAACCACAAGCCAATTCGCAGCCGCCTCAGCGCTGGCCGGAGTCGCCCTCCCGCACGTCCACGCGGCCGAAGACAACACCATCCGCCTCGCCTTGATCGGGTGTGGCGGGCGTGGGTGCGGCGCCGTGGCCAATGCGATGTCGGCGGGCGGACTGGTGCTCGGAGACAACTCCGGCACCGAGCGCGCCGCCGGGCCGGGCGCCGCCGGGCCGGTCCGACTCGTTGCGATGGCCGACCTGCGCGCGGATCGGCTCAATCAATCGCACGCCGCGTTGCGAGAGGCCCTGGGCGACCGAGTCGACGTCCCGCCGGACCGCCGCTTCCTCGGCTTCGATGCCTACCGCCACGCCATCGATTGTCTGCGTCCGGGCGACGTGGCCATGCTGACCACCCATGCGGCCTTCCGCGCGCCGCATCTCGAGTATGCGGTCGAGAAGGGGGTGAACGTTTTCATGGAAAAGGACTTCGCGGCGGATCCGGGCGGCGTCCAGCGCATCCTCAGGGCCGGCGAGGCGGCCGAAAAAAAGAACCTCAAGATCGCCGCGGGTCTGATGGCTCGCCATTCCTCGGCGCGCCAGGCGCTGATCCAGAAGATCCGGGATGGCGCCATGGGCGAGGTCCAGCTTATCCGGGCCTACCGGATGGACCCCGGCTATTTCATGCCGCCTTTCTCGCGCAAGGAAAACGAACTGCTCTGGCAGCTCAGCCCCGGGCATCCCTACCAGTTCCTGTGGGCCTCCGGCGGCATTTTCATCGAGCTGATGATCCACCAAATCGACGAGTGTTTCTGGATCAAGGACTCCTGGCCGGTATCGGCGCATGGGGTGGGCGGGCGGTTCGCCGGCAGCACCGACGCGAGTCAGAACCTTGACAGCTACTCGATCGAGTACACTTTCGCCGACGGCACCAAGGCCCTGGTCACCGGGCGCTACATTCCGAGATGCCACACCGATTTTGTCACGTTCGTCCACGGGACCCAATGCGCGGCGAAGTTCTCGGGCGACATTCACGCGCCGACCTGCTGGCTTTACAGAGATCAGCGCACCGAGCCGTCAAACATCGCCTGGAGAACGCCCAAGGAGACCGTCAACCCCTGGCAGGCCGAGTGGGACGTGCTCCTGAGCGCCATCCGAAACGATCGCCCGCACAACGAGACCCGACGCGCCGCCCTCTCGAACCTCGGCGCGATCATGGGGCGGGCGGCCGTCCATACCGGCCAGATCGTGACGTGGGAACAAGCCATCGCGTCCAAGTTCCAGTTCTGCCCCAATGTGGACGCACTCACCGCGTCGAGCCCCGCGCCCGTGCAGGCGGACGCCGATGGCCGCTATCCCGCCCCGGTCCCGGGCGCCTGGACGGAGATCTGAAATCCCGGCGCTTGAATCGCATGACACCACGGAGATCCACCGCACTGGCCGCCGCGTTCTGGCTCCTGGCCGCCGCCGCAACCGCCGCCCAGCCCAATACCAGCGCCCGCCTGGTCCTGTCGGCCGACACCGCGCGCGCCGGCGAGGTGGTCTGGGCCGGCATCCACCTCACCATGGCGCCGGACTGGCACACCTACTGGCGTAATCCCGGCGAGTCGGGTCTGGCAACCAGCATCGAGTGGCACCTGCCCACCGGGGTAAGCCCGGGCGCAATCCACTGGCCGCCCCCCGAATCGCACACGGCGGCCGGGATGACGACCTTCGTTTACCACGACCAGACCATGCTCCTCGTGCCGTTGACGCTCGCCGCCGACCTGCCTGAAGGAGCGGTCGAGGTCAAGGCGGACGTGGCGTGGCTCGAATGCAAGGAGGCATGCCTGCCCGGCGACGCCGCCGTGAGCGCCCGTCTCACGGTCGGGCCGGAGGCCAAACCCTCGAAGGAAGCCGCGGAAATCGAGAAGTGGAAGGCCCGGATCCCCGTCCCGAATCCCGCCCTCGAAGCGACGGTGGCATGGGTTCTCGAACCCGACGGCGATTCAGGCGAGATCGCCATCGAGGGCCGGGTCGCCGACGGTTTTGTACCCGCGGACTTCTATCCCTACGCCGACGATGCCTACGAAATCAGGCCGGAGGTCAAGCCGCTCGAAGCCCCGACCGGCCGATTTCGCTTCTCGAAAACCCTCAAACGGCTCGCCGACGATTTTCCGAAAGCACTGCCCGGCCTGCTGATTCAGCCGGGGACAGGCCACGGAGACGCGCGCGCCCACGAGGTCACCCTGACGTTCGCATCCGCGGGCCCGAGCGCAGGCGCGACCGATGCGGGCAGTTCGACAGCCCAAACCGCGCAAAAACCGTCCGGGACCCTGCTGTGGAAGATGCTGTTGTTGAGCCTGCTGGGGGGCCTGATTCTCAACATCATGCCGTGCGTGCTGCCGGTGATCGCCCTAAAGATCCTCGGCTTCGTCCAGCAGAGCAAAGAGGAACCACGCCGCGTCCGCCAACTGGGCCTGCTCTACGGGTTGGGCGTACTGGTGTCGTTCCTGGTGTTGGCTGGTGTGGTCATTGGCGTTCAAAGCGCAGGAGAAGCGGCCAGTTGGGGAATGCAAATGCAGAATCCCTTCTTCCGTATGGCGCTGACGGTCGTGGTCACCCTGGTGGCGCTCAACTTGTTTGGCGTTTTCGAGGTGACTCTGGGAGGCAGCGCGATCGGGGCGGCGGCCGGACTCGCATCGAAAGAAGGCAACGCCGGCGCCTTTTTCAACGGGGTGTTGGCGACCGCGCTTGCGACCCCCTGCACAGCCCCCTTCCTGACGGTGGCGCTGGGATTCGCATTTGCCCAACCGGCCCATGTGATTGTGTTGATGTTCGCCGCCACCGCATTGGGCCTGGCCGCGCCGTACATGATCCTCAGTTGGCACCCGGCCTGGCTGAAATTCCTCCCCAAACCCGGACGTTGGATGGAGCGGTTCAAGGTGGCAATGGGGTTCCCAATGTTGGCCACCGCGATCTGGCTCTTCGACCTCACCGCGCCCGCCTACGGCCAGGCCGGGGTGCTCTGGATCGGTTTGTTTCTCGTCACGCTCGCCCTCGCCGCCTGGATCTGGGGCGAGTTCGTCCAGCGCGGACTGCGCCGCCGCGGTCTGGCCGGGGCGATCGCGCTGTGTCTCCTGATCGCGGGCTACACCTTGAGCCTCGAACGGCAGTTGCGATGGCGCCAACCCGCAGACCAAAACGCCGCCGCGGATGTGGTCCGAGACAGTCCCGAGGGCCTCGCCTGGCATCGCTGGTCCCCCGAGGCTGTCGAACGCGCCCGCGCCGACGCCAGGATCGTCCTGGTGGATTTCACCGCCAAATGGTGCCTCACCTGTCAGGCCAATAAACGGCTCGCCATCGACATCCCGTCCGTGCGCGCCAAGCTCGACGAACTCGGAGGCATCGCCTTCCGGGCCGACTACACCAACAAAGATCCCCGCATCGCCGCGGAACTCAAACGCTACGAACGGGCGGGTGTCCCGTTGGTCCTGGTCTTCCCGAGGAAAACAACCGAACCGGCGATCATCCTGCCGGCGGCCCTGACGCCCGGTCTTGTCCTCGATGCCCTGGCCCGGGCGAGCCGGTAAATGACTCGATTGATAAATTCAATGAATAATTTGAACTCTTCAAGCTTCTACTCTGTCTGAGTGCGATACGACCGGGCAGAAGCCGACAGGGCTCGGTCAGGAAACGAATGCGAACCATATGAAGACATTGATTCCAATGCTGGCCGGCTTTTTGGTGGCTCAATCGATCGTTCTTGCCGACGTGAAGATCGGGCAACCCGCGCCGGATTTTTCAGGGACCGACATCCAGGGCAACGTGCACAGGCTTAGCAACTACCGGGGCAAGGTGGTCGTGATCGAGGCCTACAACCTCGACTGCCCCTTCTGCGCCAACCACTACAAATCCGGCGCCATGCAAGCCCTCCAATCGAGCGTCGTCAGCAAAGGTGTCGTTTGGTTGGTCGTCAACTCGACCCACCCAGGGAATCCGTCCTACAGAAAACCGGACGCCGCCCGCAAGGAATTTGCGGCATCCGGCATCAAAGCGACGGCCTGGATCGACGACAGCAGCGGCGCCCTCGGCCGGAAATACGGGCTCAAAACGACCCCGCATCTCGTCGTCATCAACCAGCAGGGCCTGGTCGCCTACCAGGGCGCCATCGACGATCGCCCAGCCAGCTCCGGAGACCCCCGCACGGCACGGAACTACGTCCGCCAGGCAATCGAGGCCCTCATGGCCGGCAAGCCGGTGCCGACAGCCGAGACGAAGCCCTACGGGTGCAGCGTCAAATACGCCGAATAACACTTTCATCTTCAAGGCTTTAAGGCCTTACGAGCGCGTGCATGCGCGGTGTCAATTGTTGTAGGTGCCAAAGGTCTGCACCGCTGAAAGTTGGCACGAATTTCGCTAACTTTATGAAGTGCAACCAGTGGACTGGTTGTCTGGTTGGTTAGGTTACATGGGTTGGTCTTCGCCGATGGGACCGGGTGGTCCCGTCGGCGAAGTGTTTTTGACACACGCGATCCGCGGATCTGCCCCCATTGCCATGACCAGCAATCGGGCCAGGCAACATGCCGCTTGGCGGAGGGCCCGCCGAAACCTGAGCAGTTCGAGCGCTTTGCCCGGGTGCCGGACCAGTTCGGCCGCCAATCTGGCATAACTGAGTTCGGAGTTCGGGCCCGACAACCGGTTGAAGTCCAGGGGCAGGTCCTCGTCGGCGGCGTCTGAAATCACCCGGACCGTCGCACTGGGCACGCCTCTCTCCCGGCAGATGTCCCGGATCACGCCGGACTCCATCTCGACGGCGTCCGCCCCCGTCCGCTGCCACAGCGCGGCCTTCTCGGCCGCGGTCACGACAATCCGATCGGAACAGACAAAGCGTCCGTGAATGGCTCCGGCCTTGATGAGGGCGGATTCGAGAGGAAAGCCGTCATCGACCGAGCTGAGCACCGTCCCACGACGGAGGCCCGGATCGAGCCCGCCCGCGAAGCCGCAGCTCAAGACGAGCGCCGGGCGACTCTTGTCCAGGAGACCTAAGATCGCCTCTCGCGCCTTGCGCGGTCCGATGCCGGTGATTTCGACGCGCGGACCGGACCTCCCACGCGTCGCCCGAAGGAACGGCCTGGCTTCCTCGGCGACAGCAAACACGCAGAGCCACTGGCCCACGGTGCTCATGATCGCGCTAGCCCGCATTTCTCACCAGCTTTTGATGTCATCTGACCGGTCACCGTCACATTACACCTGAAATCCGGGCTTGGCGGCTCTGCGCCAGGACACGGAAGGCGCGTCCGAGATGCTCGGGATGGACCAGCGTCTTCAACTGGCGGCGCCGGCCGGGCGTCCAGGCCCCAAACCGCCCCGGCTGACGCTCGATTTCCCCAACCACGCGAATCAAGAAATCGCCCTGACTTTCGAAATGCTCGGTCTTCAAACCGGCGGCTTGCCCGGCAGCGCGAAGGGCCGAGAAATTGACGTGCGCGGTCAGATCCTGTTCGCCGGGCCGATGGAGAACCGCATTCGAGACTTGGTGCCTGTGATAGGCCCGCAGGGTGCCTTGGCTTCGGGACGGTGAGAGAAGTTCCTCGAACGTCAGACCATAATCGAACGTGAGCAACCAGCCGCGGCGCAGACGCGCCGCCGCATTTCGCCACCAGGTCAATGCCGCCGGACAGGTTTCGACAACGAACCCGTCCGGCAACACCGCCAACAGGCTGGCATCCAACGGAAAGAACTCCTTCAAGCCCGGCAACTCTGTCGCGCCGGTCTCCTGGCCTGTCGCGCCGGGCCGATCCAGGGGCACCCAGACGAAGCCCTCCCCAGCTCTGCCCACGCCCCACTCGCGCCAGTTCATAGCCGCGGCGTCCCAAGCCCACCGCCGGGCGGGCATGGCGTCCAGTAACTCGTTGGCGAAGATCACGCCCTCGACGCCACAGGCGGGCAAATCATCCCAGTCGCGCGCCCAACGGACATAAGCGGCGCATTGCCCGAGTGTTTCCTTCTGCCAGGCGCGCCGCGCGGAAGACGGCTCCAGGATCCAGTACTCGATTTGGCCGCTCCCATCCTGGCGGCGGCTGAACCACTCGACGATATCCCGGGCCAATCGGCCGTCGTGCGCCCCGCTTTCAACGATCTGGAGTGGGCCTTCATCGAGTCCCGCCCCCCATTGCGCGAAAGCGAAGGCCAGCAATTCACCGAAAAGACCGCCAGCGCTCACGCTCGTGTAATAATCCCCCTGCCGTCCGACCGGGGAGCGCCTTTGATAGTAGCCGAACTCAGGATGATACAACGCCAGGTCCATGAACCGCGCGAAACTGATCGGTCCGCCGGCTTCGATCTCCGCGCGAATCACATCGGCCAGCCCGGACATTTCGCGCGGCAGGTTTTGCTTCTCGTTCGTTCTGGCGGACTTCACGGGTGCACGCTGGCGTGGTGTCTCACATTTGGCTGGTGTTTCGTTGTGCCCAAGGCGATGAGCCCGCATTTCAGGTGAAATGTGACGCTGACCGGTCAGATGACATCAAAAGTTGATGAGAAATGCGGGCTGGGGCGGAGCGCCAGGCACTGGAGTTTGGACATTCTTGATGCTTGCCGATGTGGTTGCAGGGCCTTCATCGCACACTTCATCCTTGCCTCTTGGTGCTGCTCGCCACAAATCGATGAAGTGTGCGATGAAGTGTGCGATGAAGTCCAATCCGAATAATGTCCAAGCTCCAGCGCCGGGTCAGCGGACCCGGCCTGCTCTGGGGGGGCTGATGATGCCCATGGCAGGCCGCGTGCCCCCACGCGGCGCAAACTCGATTCCCACCGACAACCTCCAGACGCACTGTTTGCGGTTTTGCAGTCGCCTGTCGCGAATTCTGCTCGCGAATTCTGCTTGCTGTGCCGGTGGCTGTGCGTCTAAATCGCCTCCACGGTTTTTTGCCAGGGCCCACGGAATGTGGACTTACGAACCCCGCCAGGGCCGGAAGGCAGCAACGGCAGTTTGCTCCGCATCTGCCGTGGTTACCCTGGCATTTTCATTTCAGCGCGGCGCGGGTGGATTCCGGCAGACAGGCGCGTGAGGGAAGTGTCTGCGGACTGCCGCTGCCGCGAGACATTCGAATGAGCTACCAGGTCATAGCCCGTAAGTACCGTCCGCAGCGGTTTGCGGACGTTGTCGGGCAGGAGCATGTCACGCAGACGCTCGCCAATGCGGTTCGGCAGAACCGGATCGCGCATGCGTATTTGTTCTGCGGGCCGCGCGGCACGGGCAAGACCACCATCGCCCGCATTTTCGCCAAGTGCCTCAACTGCACGAACGGGCCGTCCGTTGACTTTTTGGATGAGGATTCGAAGTGCATCGAGATCGCCGAAGGGCGTTCGATTGACGTGCTCGAGATTGACGGGGCCAGCAACAACGGGGTGGAACAGGTGCGCGAACTTCGCGAGACGGTCAAGTACGCCCCGGCTTCGTCCGCATTCAAGATCTACATCATCGACGAGGTGCACATGCTCTCGGCGGCGGCGTTCAACGCCCTGCTCAAGACCCTCGAAGAGCCGCCGGCGCACGTGAAGTTCATGTTCGCCACAACAGACCCGCAAAAGGTCCTCCCGACGATCCTGTCGCGATGCCAGCGATTCGATCTGCGCCGCATCCCCACCGCCCTCATTGTCCGGCATCTCGAGAAGATCGCCCGCGCCGAGGGTGTGCAAGTCGAGGGTGCGGCCCTCTACGCCATCGCGCGCGGCGCCGATGGCGGGATGCGCGATGCGGAGTCGACGCTCGATCAGTTGATCAGCTTTTGCGGCAATACCATCGGGGAGCCGGATGTGCTTTCGATGTTTGGCCTGACAGCCCAGGCCCAGATCCTGGCCCTGGCCAACGCCATGCTCGGCGGACAGGCCGATGTCGTGTTGCGCGAACTCGATGCGCTGGCCCAGGCCGGCAAGGATCTGGGCCGTTTGCTGACCGATCTCCTGGGCCATTTCCGCAACTTGCTGGTCTACCAGGTGTCGCGCGGGGATCTCGATCTGTTGGAAGTGTCGGAGGCCGAGGCCGCGGCCCTCAAGGAGCAGGCACCCCGGATTGACACCGAGCCGCTCACGCGCATGCTCGAGATCCTGACCGACACCGAAGCCCGGCTCGGCGATGCGGTGTCCAAGAAGATCACCCTCGAAGTGGCTCTGCTCAAAACCATCCAGGCCCGGTCCGCTTTGAGCCTCGATGCAGTCCTCCAGCGCCTGAACCAACTGCGCCAGGAAAGCGTCTCCCCAAACGAACCCGCCCCGGGTGGACGTGCGGAAACAACCGCTCCGCCTCGAGCCGACGTCGCAAGTCCCGCCCCGGACCTGATCGCCGCGCCCGCGGCATCGCGCGCCTCTGCGTTGCCGGCCAATGACGACGCGCCGCCGGTTTCGGCGCCGCCAGGCGATGAGGTTGCGCGGCTGGCTCCTGCCGGCGACGATCTCGAGACGCTGTGGAACCGCCTGCTCGAGGCGGTTGGGCGCGTGAGCCCCTTTACACGCAGTTATCTGCTCAAGGCCTTCCCGGCCTCGTTCGAGGGCGGGATGCTGGTGATCGGTTTCGACCCCGAGTTCGCCGATTACCTGCCTCTTGTGGACAACGCAAGGAACCAGGCGCTCCTGCAGACCAAGCTCCGCGAGCTGGGCCTGGCGGAGGCCCAGGTGCGCTTTGCCAAGCTCAGCGCACCTCCTGCCCAAACACGCAAATCGTCTCCCGCGGCGCCCGAGCCCGCGCTTGCGGCTCCCTCCGAATCCCCTGCGCCTCCTGCCGCTCCCAAGACGCCCGGCGCGCAGCCCAAAGCCCAGGAGACGAAATCCGAACGACGGGATCCATCCCAGTTCAAGGACGACCCGCTCATCAAACAGGCGCTCGAGATTTTCAGAGGACAGATCGTTGAAGTCCGGGCCTGAGACCCACTCCCCACATATGGCAAACATTGGCAAACTCATGAAACAGGCCGCCCGCCTGCAGCAGCAGATGGAGGCGACTCAAGGCCAACTGGCCGCGCAAACCGTCGAGGCGACGAGCGGCGGCGGCGTGGTCAAGGCCGTCGCGCGCTGCGACGGGACGTTGGTCTCGATCAAGATCGATCCCCAGGCGGTGAACCCGGCCGATGCCACACTGCTCGAGGACCTGGTGTTGACCGCCGCGAACAGCGCCCTGGCGCGCGCCAAAGAGACCGCGAACGCCGAGATGGCCAAGATCACCAGCGGCTTGAGCATGCCGGGGCTGATGTAGCCCGAGACCGGACCTGCATCCGCCCTTCCTTCAGCATGTCGCACCTGCCCGGCCCCATGGTTGACCTGGTTGCGGCACTGGGCAGGCTGCCGGGGATCGGCCCGCGCAGCGCCGAGCGCCTCGCCATGCACCTGGTGCAGACCGATTCACGCCAGGTGCGCGACCTGGCCCAGATCCTGGTCGCAGCAAGCGAACGCGTCCGCCCCTGCGGGCGCTGCGGCGGTCTCACCGAACACCAGCCGTGCCGCGTCTGCGCCGACCCCGCTCGAGACGGCTCGTTGCTCTGCCTGGTCGAGAAGCCGGTCGATATCCTCCTGTTCGAGAAGGCGGGCAGCTATCGCGGACTTTACCACGTGCTCGGCGGCAAGCTCTCCCCGCTCCAGGGCATCGAGCCGGAGGACCTGTCGATCGCCGCACTCGAGAAACGGCTCGGGATCGAGCCAATCCGCGAAGTCATTCTCGCGTTGCCCACGGACGTCGAAGGCGACGCGACCAGTTCCTACCTGGCCCGGCGCCTGGCCGGGCGCCCGGTCCGAATCTCGAGGCTTGCCCACGGCCTGCCGGTCGGGAGCGCCCTCGAGTACGCGGATGAACTGACCTTAAGCCGGGCTCTGGAAGGCCGCCGTGCCGTGCCGGGCACTGAATCCGACCCCGGACAGCG
>Ga0116155_10003052_pt1 | contig 11230 bp, 10 predicted proteins | sample AD_UKC032_MetaG_FD_89890 | JGI IMG/M metagenome (GOLD analysis project Ga0116155, IMG submission 89890) | Active sludge microbial communities of municipal wastewater-treating anaerobic digesters from USA - AD_UKC032_MetaG | ecosystem: Engineered > Bioreactor > Anaerobic > Digestate | place: USA...
AGGACGAGGAACCCCGCGCCCTCTCCGAGGACGAACCCGTCGCGCGCGCCGTCGAACGGGCGGCTGGCGCGTTCGGGCGCGTCGTTGCGCCGGGAGAGGGCGCCGAGCAGACAGAACGACGCGAGCCCCATCGGGTAGATCTCGGAGTCGGACGCGCCTGCGAGGACCACGTCCGCCTCCCCGCGGCGAATCCAGCGGAAGGCGTCGCCGACCGCCTGGGTCCCGCCCGCGCAGGCGGTCATCGACGCGAGGAGCGGGCCGCCGATCCCCGCGGCGCGGGCGAGGCGCGCGGCGAGCGCGCCCGGGCTCTGCCGGTCGGCGGCGTGAGGGAGGAGGCCGTGGCGCAGCTGCTCCGCGAATGCCTTCCCGTCGAAGCTTCCGCGGACCGCTCCCGCGGCCGCGGCCCCGAAGACCTCGGCGTGACCGTAGGTCCCCATTCCCGTCGCGAGGGAGAGGCCCGCGGAGGCGGCCCAGGGGCCTCGCGGTGCGAGCCCGGCGGCAGTGAGCGCCTGCGAGGCCGCTTCGACCGCGAAGTCCCAGATCCTGCCGCGACCGCCGAGCTCCCTGCCGAGCACGCCTGCCGGGTCCCCCGCCGAGGCGTGCGCCTCGGCGGCGATGCGCGTCGGGTAGGCGGACGCGTCGAAGCGCCGAATCGGTCCGATAGCGGACCGTCCGGCGAGGAGGTTCTCCCAGAGGCCGGGTGCGCCTTCCGCGCCCGGCGCGACGAGTCCGACCCCGGTCACGACGACGCGTCGGCGCGCGCTCATTCCGGCGACGCGGCTCCTCCCGACAGGCGCCTCTCGAGGTACTCCACGACGGTCCCGACGGTGATGAGGCGGGGGAGGTCCGAGCGCGTGGGGCGGTCCGGAACGCGATCCCAGCGGAACCCGGGCCTTCGGGCCTTCAGCTGCGCGAGCCGCTCGGCGATGGCGACGGGGTCGTCGCCGACCCCGTCGAAGGACCCCTGCCAGATCTCCTCCTCGGGGATCTTCAGGCCGAAGTCGCTCTCGAGGCGGAAGACGATGTCGAGGAAGTCGATCGACTCGGCGCCCAGGTCGTCGACGAGGGAAGCGTCGAGAGTCACCCGCTCGGCGGGCTGGTCGAGGGCGTCGGCGACGATCGAGAGGACGCGGGCTTCGATCTCCGAAGGGGACGGGTTCATGCGGCACTCCGGGCCGCCCGATCGGGCGGCAGGACCTGTAAGGCCGAGGCTTCTCCGGCAGGTCCCGTGGCGACGGCCGCGACCGGGCCGGCGAGGCCTTCGGCGAGGGCGAGGACGAGGGCGGCGGGGGCGTGCGCCGCGAGGAGGTTCCCGGCGAGGCGCTCGAGCGGGAGGGAAGGGGCGGACGTCGCGCCGGCCGCGAGCGCGGCGAGCCGGGTCCCCGCGGACAGGGCGTGGGCGCCCACCTCGCCGAGGATGCGGGCCCCGCGCGCGAGCGCGGCCTCCTGTTCCTCGAGCAGAACGACGGCCGCCCCCTCGGCGGGAACGAGCGGGGAGGGGCCCGAGAGGAGACCCTCCTGCTCGAGCGCGGCGAACGCGAACGGGTGGACGGCGGAGTCGGCCCCGCCGGCGAGAACGGCGTCGGCGCGCCCTTCGGCGATCCACGCGGCCCCTTCGACGATCGCCGCGAGGCCCGCGGCCCACCCCGTCATCACGGTAGTGTTCGGTCCGCGCGCCTCCTGCTGGATCGCCACGTGGGCGCTGGTCATGTTGGGGAGGTGGACGAGGAGCCAGAGAGGGTTGAGGCCCGCGAGGGCCGCCTCGCCGAACGCGTCGGTGTCCCGGGCCGGAAGGGCCGGGTCCTCCGCGCGCGCGAGCGCGGCGGAGAGCTCCTCGGCGCCGAGGTCGGAGCCGCTCGTTCCGATCGAGACGCCGAGGCCCTCGCTCGGCCCCGCGGGGAAGCCGGCGTCTTCGAGCGCCATCGCGGCCGCACAGACGGCGAATCGGGTCCTGCGGTCGCAGAGCTTCAGCGCCTTGGGGACGCGGAAGTACGGGCGGGGGTCGAGGTCGTGCACCTCGCCGGCGAGAGGCGACGCGAACGGCCTCGCGTCGAACAGCGTGGCGGGCGCGACGGCGCACCGGCCCTCGGCGAGCGCCCGCCGCGTCGCCCCGAGGCCGGTGCCGAGGGGTGTGACGAGGCCGAGGCCGGTGACGACGGCGCGCCGCTCCTTCACGTCCCCGGTCCGTCCCGCCCCTCGAGGGCCGCGACTTTTTCCTCCAGCTCCTTGATCCGGCGCAGGAGCTCCGGGAGCCGGGCGACGATGGGGAAGACACGCCGGGCCTCCGCCGCGGGAAGCGCGGGGGCGCCGTGCCAGATCCCGGGGCCGATGTCTCGGTGGACTCCCGCCTGCGCGCCGACGACCGTCCCCTCGGCGAGGGTGACGTGGTCCGCGATGCCGGACTGTCCCGCGAGGATGCTGAGGCGCCCGACCTTCACGCTTCCGGAGAGGCCCGCCTGTCCGATGACGCAGCAGTGCTCGCCGACCTGGGTGTTGTGGCCAATCTGGACGAGGTTGTCGATCTTCGTCCCCGCCCCGATCCTCGTGGCGCCCACGGTCGCCCGGTCGACGCAGGAGTTCGACCCGATCTCCACGTCGTCGGCGATCTCGACGGTCCCGATCTGAGGGACCTTGTGCTGCACTCCGCCGGCGTCGCGCTCGTAGCCGAAGCCGTCGCTCCCGATGACGCTTCCCGCGTGGATCCGCACGCGGCGTCCGACCGTCACGCCGGGGTAGAGGACGACGCCGGGAAAGAGAACCGAGTCGTCGCCCACCTTCGCGCCCTCCCCGACGACGGCGAGGGGGTGAACGCGGACGCGCGCGCCGAGGCGGGCCCCGGCCTCGACGACGGCCCCGGGGCCGACCCAGGCCCCTTCTCCCATCTCCGCGCCCGGGTCGACGGACGCGCGCGGGTCGAGGCCCGGCCCGCGCGCGTCGTCAGGCGCGAAGTAGGCGAGGAGCGCGACGAACGCCCGGCGGGGATGAGGGACCCGAATGACCGAACGCCCCGACGCGGAAGTCCCCGGCGGGACGACGAGGGCCGATGCCCGGCACGCGGCCATCCCGGCGAGCGCCTTCCGATCCGCGAGGACGGCGAGCGCGCCTTCGCCCGCTTCCTCCGGAGGCTCGAGCCGGTCGATCGGTGTCTCCCGGTCGCCGTCGATCTCGCCTCCCAGGAACTCGGCGATGTCGCCGAGCGTCGTCTTCCTCACGTGCCGCTCCCTTCCTCCCGGACGATGGCGCCGCCGAAGGCGGCGCCCCGCTCGGGGCGCCGCTCCGCGGCGGCCAGGACGGCCTCGGCCGCACGCGCGTCGCTGCCCCCCGCGAAGAGGAGGCGCGACACCTCCCCGAGCGCCTGCCGCTGCTTCTCGAGAAGGGACTCGTCCCCGAGGAGCCGCTCCGCAGCGGCCGCCAGCGCGAAGCCGCTGGCCCGGTCCTGGATGTGCTCGGGAATCGCGCGCCGCCCGAGGACGAGGTTCGGGAGGCCGACGGTGTCGGAGTCGATGAGGCCGAGCGAGATCGCGCTGCGGACGACGCCCATCGTCAGGGCCGCGAGTCGGTAGGCGATGACCATCGGCGTCCCGATGAGGGCGGCTTCGAGGGAGGCGGTCCCCGAGGCGAGGATCGCGAGGTCGGCCGCGCGGAGCGCGTCGTGGCCGCTGGACGTCGTTCCGAGGACTCCCTCGAGCCCTCGGCGGGCCACTTCGGCCTCGATCCGGGGCGCGAAGGCGGAATCGGCGACGGGGAGGATGAAGCGGATTCTCCCGTCCCGCTCGTGAAGGAGCCGCGCGGCGTCGAGGAGGACGGGGGTCAGTCGGCGCACCTCGAGCTCCCGGCTGCCCGGAAGGACCGCCACGAGCGGTCCGGCGGGGAGTCCGAGCGCCCCACGGGCGTGCCGCCGCTCCTCTTCGGTGGCGGGCCGCAGGACGTCGCCGAGGTAGTGCCCGACGAAGGTCGTGGATGCCCCGGCGGCTCGCCAGACGCGCTCTTCGTCGGGGAACGACGTCAGGATCTCGTCGAAGCTCGGGGCGAAGACGCGGGCGAGCGAGCGCCAGATCCAGACCTGCGGCGGGAAGTAGGAGAGGGTCGGGACCCCGCGGGCCCGAAGCCATCGGCCGAGCACCACGTGAAAGACGTCGTTGGCGATGAGGACGGCGGCGTCGGGCGGCGAACCGGCGACCCGCCGGCGCAGCGAGGCGAACGCGCGCACCAGGCCCGGAACGACCCGGAACGACTCGCTGATCCCCACGGTCCCGAGGGCGTTCGTGCTCCGGAGGAGCTCGACGCCGGCTCCTGCCATCCGCGGGCCGCCGAGACCGAAGAACGCGAGGTCCGAACGACGCGCTCTCAGCGCGCGCACCAGTCGCGAGCCGGCGACGTCTCCCGACACCTCTCCGGCGCTGAGGAGGATCCTCACGCGATCCCTCTCCCTCGCGCACGGAGCCGTCCGGCGGCCTCGAGGAGGGCGAGCTGGGCGAGCGGGACGGCGACCGCGTGGAGCGCGAGAAGCCTCGCCTCCGGGACGGGGCGGTCGACCGCCCGCGCCACGAGGACGCGCGCGGCCACGAACGTCCCCGAAAGGAGAAGGAAGAGGCCCAGCCTGCGCTTCATTCCGCGGTGGAGGATAAGACGGTCTCGACGAGGCGGCCGAGACCCGTCTCGCGCAGGATTCCCGCCCTCCAGCCGTCGAATCCGGCGGAATCCGAGGGCCTCGCAACGAGATGAAAGACGAGCCTCGCGTCGGCGACCTTCTCGTCGCCGACCGAGGCGCGGGTCCGTGCCGTCCAGACGTCTTCGCGGGTCTCTTCCAGGTCGGCCTCGAGCCGGATCTCGTCGCCAGGACGGACGAGGCGCCGGAACTTGGCCCGCTCGACCATCATCAGGAGGGGGAACCGGTCCGGCCCGACCTTCGTGGCGATCGCCCACCCGGCCGCCTGCCCCATCGACTCCGTCAGGAGGACGCCCGGGACGATCGGGAACCCGGGGAAGTGATCCGCGAAGACGGGGTCCTCGGGGCGGAACGTCTTCCGCGCCGTCACACCTCGCCCCGGCTCGACCGAGAGGAACTGGTCGACGAGGACGAACCGCACGACGGGAAGGGCTCTCAGAGGGCGGTGGCCGTCCCGCGCAGGAGCTTCACGCCGAGTGCGACAACAGCTGCGGCGAAGAAGAAGAGGCCGAACGTCGAAGCCGACGGGACCGCGGCGGCTCTCGCCAGCGCGGCTCCCGAGAGTGGCGGGCCGGTCGACGTCGAGATCCCGCCCGCTTCCTGGACCGTGATGGTGTCGGGCCACCCGTCGGCGTTCGTGTCCGTCAGCGGGAAGTAGATCTGCGGCGTCGTCGCGGTGGCGACGCCGAGAAGCCCGGCGCCGCCCGTCGTCCACGGCACGGTGATGTAGTCGGGCCGACCGTCTCCCGTCGTGTCCCGAGGAAGCAGGCTCATACGGGTCTGCGGGACTCCGGTCCCCTCGACCTGCATCGTTTCGTAGATTCCGTCGGAGTTCTGGTCGAGGAGCCGGCCCGTCCCGGTCGCCGAGGAGGCGAGGGCGCGCACCCCGCCGGCCGCCGTGGGCGGGAGGTACGGGGTCTGGGTGAACGTGAAGACGGTCCCTGCCTCGTTCGAGACGAGCGACTGAAAGGTGCCGTCCGGCCTCGTGCGCGAGCCGGCGATGCCGCCGTCCTGGTAGACGCTCATGCACGGAGTCTCCGTTCCGGTTCCGGGGATCCCGGACGGGAGCCCGACGACCTGAGTGCAGTCCGTCGTCTGCCGCTGGGGGTAGCCCATCCGCTCGCCGGCCTGCGGCACTCCGTCCCCGTTCATGTCGAACCAGATCTGACTGCTGGCGCTCCACGGACCAGGCCCGCCGGACGGTCCCGGTGTGGGCGTCGGTGTGGGCTGAGCCCGCAATGCGCTCGCGGAAAGAAGGAACGCGAGCGCAGAGGTGGCGGCGAAGCGCGAAGTGGTTCGGCTCATGCGGGCCCTCCGAATTCCGGGAACAGTCTTGAGTGCCGCAATTGTAGCAGGTCCGGAGAAGGTCAGGGCGTCGGGTCGGGCGGATCGAGGCACGTGCTCCGGCGCGCCTTCGCTAGACTCGGCCGCCGCTCCATGAGCCTCCGTCACCCTTTACAGGGGCGTTCCGCATCCTGCGCTGCGCTCGCGCTCGCGGCCACGGTCGTGGCGGCGCTCCTCCTGCTCGCGCCGCGAACGACGCTCTGGGACCGGGACGAGTCCCGTTTCGCGCGCTCGGCGGTCGAGATGCTTTCCTCGGGCGACTTTCTCGTCCCGACGTTCGCCGGCGAGCTCCGCCCGCACAAACCGCCCCTCCTCCCCTGGCTCATGGCGCTCTCGACGAGTCTCCTCGGCCCCACGGAGCTGGCCTTCCGCCACTGGTCCGCGCTGGCGCACGGAGCCTCCGTCCTCCTGACCTTCGCCGCCGGCCGGCGCCTCGCGGGCGGGAAGGCCCCGCTCCTCGGAGCGGCGATGATCGCCTTGTCGCCCCTCGCGCTCCTGGAGGGGGCCGCCGCGACGGCCGACGCCGTCCTCCTGGCCGGGCTGACGGGAGTCCTCGCGGTCTTCGCCGACGCCGCAGCCGGCGGCGTCCGGGTCCGGCATCTCGTCCTCGGGGCGCTGGCCTCGTCGATCGCGCAGCTCGCCAAGGGGCCCGTCGCGTTCGCCGTTCCGCTCCTCGGCCTCGGCGGGGCGCTCCTCCTCGTGCCGGGGGCCTTCCGCGACAGGCGGCGCCTGGCCGCTCTCCTCGTCGGGTCCTCGGTCCTCGGCCTCCTCCCGGTCCTCGGCTGGGGCCTCCTCGCCGACGCCGCGACGAACGGCCGCCTCCTCTCGGCGGCGATCGGGACGCACGTGATCGGCCGGACGCTCGCGCCGATGGAAGGCCACGGGAGCGGATTCCTCGTGGGGCCGCTCTACTACGGCGCCGTCCTTCTCGTCGGCTTCTCCCCGTTCACGCTCTTCCTGCCCCCCGCCTGGGTGCGCGTCCGGTCGGGCGGCGGCCTCGCGCCCGGGGCCCGCGCGATCCTCCTCGGAAGCGTCCTCGCCCCGCTGCTTCTCTTCAGCGTCGTCGCCACCAAGCTCCCGCACTACCTCCTCCCGGCGTTCCCGGCCCTCGCCCTGCTCGCGGCCGAGGCCGCGGAATCGGGCGAACGGCGCGGCCTCGCCGCCGGCGGGCTCCTCCTCGCTCCGGTCGTCGTCGCGTCGCTCTCGGTCCTCGCCGTCGTCGTGGCCGTCCCCCCGCTGGCGGCATTGCGGGCTCCGGCGGCTGTGGCCATCGTCGCGATCTCGTCGGAGGTCGCCCTGGCCGTGCTGCTCCTCCGGTCGGGACGTACGCGAGCCGCCGCCGCGACGCTTCTCGCGGGAACGGCCGTCGCGCTCGTCGCGACGGCGGGGTTCGGCCTCCCCGCGCTCGAGAGCTGGAAGCCGGTGCCCCGCCTCGCGGCGGCGGCGCGGCGCGCCGTGGGAGACGCCCCCGCCGCGACGCTCGGGTTCGAGGAGCCGAGCGTCTTCGTCTATTTCGGCCCGGGACCCGTGGAGCGCCTCGCGAGCGAGGCGGACGCCGCCCGCTGGGCGCGCCGCGAAGGCCCGGGTCTCCTCGTCACGACGCGCGCCGGTCTCGAACGCCTGGTGGCGCGCGAGGGTCTGCTGCCCCTCGTCCCGGTGGCGCGGCAGGGAGGGATGAACGTCTCGAAAGGGGAGCCCGTCGAGCTGGTCGCTCTGGCGCGAGGTGGACCGTGGACGATCGCCCCGCCGTGACCGGCGTCATCCGGCGCCGGGACAACGCCGTCGCCCAGACGCCGCCGCTCGGAGGACTGCCCCCTCCCGAGGGACCGTCCGTGAGCGGGTCCGGCACCTCCCGGTTTCCCGGCTTCGTCCTCGGTGCGTACGGAGTGGCCGCCGGGGCGGCGGTCGCCGCGGCGCGAATCGCGCTCCTTCGCAAGGCCGGAGCTTCCGAGCGGGCGGAGCGCCTCGGCACGGCGCTGCCGCCGTGCGGCCCGGGGAGACTTCTCCTCCACGCCGTCTCGGCGGGGGAGATGACCGCCGCGTCGGCCCTCGCGTCGGAGATCGAGCGGACGGCCGGTCTGAAGCTGCTGCTGACGACCGGGACGAGAGAGGGACGGATCGTGGCCGAGCAGGTTCGCGAGGCGTGCCGCGCGGTCGAGGCGGTCGCGTTTCTGCCGTGGGACCGGCCGGGTGCGGTGCGCCGTTGGCTCGCACGCCTCGCTCCCGCGGCCGTGGTGACGGTCGAGGCCGAGCTCTGGCCCGGGCTCTTCCTCGGGGCGCGGTCTCTCGGCATCCCGGTCGCCGTCGCGAGCGCGCGGCTCCGCCCGGGCGAGGCGTGGCGGTACGCGCGGGCGGGCCCGTTCTTCCGCCCGGTCGTCGACGCGGTGTCCTGGATCGGCGCGCGAACGGAGGAGGACCGCGAGAGATTCCTCGCGATCGGCGCGAGCCCTTCCCGCGTCGAGGTGACCGGCGACCTGAAGCTCGACGCCCCGACGCCGGCCGCGGCGCTGCCGCCCGGGTGGAAGGTCTGGCTCGAGATCGGCCCTCCTCTCCTCGTCGCGGCGAGCACCCACGCTCCCGAGGAGGAGCTCCTCCTGGAGGCCGTAAAGAGGCTGCGCGGGGAAGGCGCCGAGGTCCGGCTGGCCCTCGCGCCGCGGCACGTCGCGAGGTCGGGCGAGGTCGAGCGCCTCGCCCGCCAGGCCGGCTTCGGGACGTGCCGGCTCTCGGGCCCTCCCGGCCCCGCATCGATCCTCGTCGTCGACACCTTCGGACTGCTCTCCTCGCTCTGGCCGCAGGCCGCGATCGGCTTCCTCGGCGGGACCCTCGCACCGGTCGGCGGGCACAGCCCCGTCGCGGCCGCGGAGGCGGGCGTGCCGCTCCTGGCCGGGCCTTCGCTCGAAGGGGTCCGCGACGTGGCCGACGCCCTCCGATTCGCCGGAGCGCTCGTCGACGTGGGAAAGGACGGGGCCGTCGAGGAGCTCGCAGCGGCGCTGGCGCGGCTCCTCTCCGACGAGGGCGATCGCCGTCGCCGGGGCGAGGCCGGGCGCCGCGCTCTCGGTTCCCTCCGGGGCGCCGCCGCGCGAACGGCGACGAGGGTCCTCGGTCTTCTCGCCTCGGGGCGGCGTCCCGGACCCGAGGCCCTCTGACGGCTCCGGCCCGGACTCGCGGGGGCGACCCCGCTCCCGCTCACGTCGCGCGGTTCGCGACGGGCTCGACCTGATCCGCGAAGAGCGCCCGGAAGGGGAGACACGACTCCAGCAGGCGCGAGGCCGGACCGTCTCCCGCGACGCGGCCGTCGACGAGGACGATCACCCTCGGGTATCGGGCCACGGTGGAGAGACGGTGCGCCATCACGATCACCGTCCGTCGCGCGAGCCACGGCCCGAGATCGTCGAGGAGCCGGCCCTCCGTCTCGCCGTCGAGCGCGCTCGTCGCCTCGTCGAGGACCAGGACCGGAGGGTCGGTGAGGACGGCCCGCGCGAGGGCGATCCTCTGCTTCTGGCCCCCCGAGAGGTTTCGCCCGGCCTCGAGCAGCGACCCGTCGATCCCGCCGGGGATCGCGGCGACGAGGCTCTCGAGGCCGCAGAGGCCCAGCGCCCCGACGACCTCGCGACGCGACGCCTCCGGGCGGCCGAAGAGGACGTTGTCCGCGAGCGTCCCCCGGAAGAGGAACGGCTCCTGCTCGACGAGCCTCACGGCGCGCCTCAGGTCGCGAAGGTCTGCTTCACGAAGGTCCACGCCGTCGAGCGCGAGCCTCCCCTCGTCCGGCGAGAGGAACCCCGCGAGCATCGCCGCGAGAGTGCTCTTCCCTCCGCCGCTGGCCGCGACGACGGCGACCGTCTCTCCCGGCTCGACCCGGAGGTCGACTCCCTCGAGGAGCGGGCGCGACGGCTCGTGGCGGAAACGGACACCCTCCAGCGCGAGCCTCCCCGGCACGGGCCGCGGGAGGGGCGTCCCGCCCTGACGTTCGAGGAAGCCGAAGTCGATCACCTCGTAGACCCGCGCGGCCGCGGCGAGGGTCCGCTGGAGCGTCGCGTGGACGTCGGCGAGACGCCGGAGCGGCTCGACCGTCCGAGCGGCGAAGAGGCAGAACGCCAGGAGACCGGCCGGTGTCAGCTCGTTCGCGAGGGCGAGCCGGCTTCCCCAGCCGATCGCACCGAGGAACCCGAGTCCGGTCACGAGGAAGATCGAGGCGAGGACCGTCGCGGACCAGAGCTCGGCGGCCAGGACGCTGCGGCGATAGGTGGCGTTCGTCGTCGCGAAGCGATCCGCCTCGCGCCCGGCCGCGTCGTATCCCTGGATGGTCGTCAGGCCCGAGAGCTGCTCGGAGAAGACGGCGTGAAGCTCTCCCAGCTCCCTCTGGGCGACGGTCCCCTTGCGCCTGACGACGCGTCCCAGGCGGTCGAGAAGGAGTCCGAAAAGGGGGGCCAGGACGACGGCCCCGAGGGCGAGGCGCCACTCGACGAGGAAGGCCACGGCGATCGAGCCGAGGGCGTCGAGGCCGTCGCCGACGAGCCTCTTCAGCAGGGTCTCGACGAACCCCGAGAGGCTGCTGGCGTCGGAGAAGACCCGCGACAGGAGCTCGCCGGCCGGGCGGCCCCTCACCGCGAGGGCCCGGCTCGCGAGGACCCGCCGCGCCGCTCGGTCGCGCAGCCGCTCGAGGAGGCGCTGGTTGACGCTCGCCGCGAGGTAGCGCGAGAGGACGACGGCCGCCGCGAGGAGGAGGGTCGCGCCCGCGGCCTCGAGGAGAAGGGCGCGAACGGGGAGGAGCGAGCCTCCCGTGAGCGGCCCCTCCAGCCACTCCTTGACGAGCCAGGTCAGGAGGAGCTGGGCGCCGGCCATCGTCGCGAGCGCGACCGCCGCCCCCGCGAATCGGGAACGCTCGACCGCCGCGTCCCTCGCGATCCGCAGGAGCAGGCGTCGTCCGGCACCCGGTGCCAGGATCCCGTCGCTCACGCCGGAAGGCTCTCGGGTCGCCTGCCGCGCCGGCCGGCCCGCCGCAGCAGGGAGCGGGCCACGCGCCGCCAGTGCCCCGCCGTGGTCCGGGCCAGTCGCAGCGACTCGCGCGGGTCGACGAAGAGGCGGGCGGCGATCCTCCCGTTCTTCCGCGCGTTGCGCCTCGCCTGGCCGGCCTGGTCGGCCAACCAGCGCCGGAGCGGCCAGACCTCGACGACGATCTCGGTCTCTCCGAGCCCCGTCCACGCCACGTAGCGCTTG
>Ga0116155_10003057_pt1 | contig 11219 bp, 9 predicted proteins | sample AD_UKC032_MetaG_FD_89890 | JGI IMG/M metagenome (GOLD analysis project Ga0116155, IMG submission 89890) | Active sludge microbial communities of municipal wastewater-treating anaerobic digesters from USA - AD_UKC032_MetaG | ecosystem: Engineered > Bioreactor > Anaerobic > Digestate | place: USA...
AAAAATGTTTTCGAGTGGAGCGAAAAGAAAATTGCTGCTTTCCGCAATTCGACGATCGGCTTCGTTTTTCAATTCAATAACCTATTGCCGGAGTTCAGCGCGCTGGAAAACGCCATGATGCCGGCACTGATCAGCGGCATGTCCAAGCAGCAGGCTATTAGGCAAGCCAGGCAATTATTGGATGAAGTGGGATTGGAACATCGGCTGAAACACAAACCGGGGGAACTCTCCGGCGGAGAGCAGCAGCGCGTGGCCATCGCCCGCGCGCTGGTGATGGAACCGGAAATTCTGCTTGCGGACGAACCAACAGGAAATCTTGACACGGAAACAGGAAAAAAGATAGAAGACATCCTGGTTAATTTAAACACTACAAAAAAAATAACATTGATTGTTGTCACGCACAACAAACTGCTAGCAGACAGGATGTCCGGCAGAATCGGCCTGCGCGACGGGAAGATTTATGATTTCTAATAAGAAAAAAGTATTCCGAATATTCATACCTCTGGTTCTTTTTGTTCTTTGCTTACTTGCGGAAGCCCAAGCCGGTGATCTCAAGAAAATATGCATTCTGCCTTTTGAAGTTCACGCGAGCGCCGAAAGCGGTGCGCTGCGAGAATCCTTTTACAATCATTTGTCCAAGGAATTCCAACGGGAAAAGAAAATGGAAGTTGTGGCGGCGGGGAACTTCGCCAAAAACAACACTGTCCTTAATAAAAGCCAGGCCGTCTACGCCGGAAAGACCTTGGGGGTGGACTATGTGGTCATGGGAAGTATCACGCAGTTTGGTGACACCCTGAACATTGACGCACAAATTATCGATATTGCCCTAGCGACGATCTTGCCGGCCGTGTCCGTCCAGGGCAAGAGTTCGGCTGGCCAGGAGGCGCTGGCGGGTGAATTGAAAAAGGAAATATTGGGCATTACGGGAATGCTTGATAAGATCGCGAGGATTGATATCGCGGGTAATCACAAAATTGGAGCGGATGCCATCAAGCAGCAACTTCGCAGCAAGGCCGGCAACCCTCTGAACGAGGAGGATATCACCGCCGATATTAAAGCCATTTTCAAGATGGGATTATTCGTGGATGTCAGCGCTTCCGTTACTGCAGAGTTGCAAGGCAAAGTTATTACCTTCACCGTTGTGGAGAAGGGACTGATATCGGAAATCCGGCTGATCGGCAACAAGGAGCTGGACAAAGACGACATTCTAGGCGCCATGACCGTTAAGACAAAACAAAGCCTCAATCAGGAAAAAATTAAAGAAGACATTCAAAAAATCAAGACGCTTTACGACACCAAAGGCTATTACAACGCCGAAATCACCGACCGCCTGGAAAAAGACGGCCCAAAAGACATGGTCCTGATTCTGGACATTAAAGAAAACAACCGGGTTTATATCCGTTCCATCACATTTGAGGGGAATGAAGCTTTTTCCACAAAAGAACTGGTCAAGATGATGACCACGACCGAGCGCACCTTGCTGGGCTTCATTACGGACACGGGCATTCTGCAAACCCAGCAGCTCAAACAGGATATTCAGAAATTAAATGCTTATTATTTCAATAACGGTTTTGTCAACGCCCAGATCGGCGAACCGGCCATCACGCACGACGCCAAAGGCATTTATATCAAGATTCTCGTCAAGGAAGGCAAACGATTCAAAATCGGCAAGGCCGAAATATCCGGAGATTACCTGGAAAAGCCTCGGAATGACTTATTGGTGCAGTTAAAAACCAAAACCGGTAATAATTACGATCGTGAAGCGATTTTGAAAGATATCGAAATGATTACGACGGCCGCCAATGATGAAGGTTACGCCCATGCCGACGTGAATCCCAAGATTGTCACCCACGAAAAAGAGCAGTTGGTTGACGTGGATTTCCAGCTCGCCAAAGGCGAACTCGTTTACATTGCCCGTATTAGTATTTCCGGCAATACAACTACACGCGACAAAGTCATCCGGCGCCAGTTGTCCATCGTCGAAGGGGATTTGTATTCTTCAAGCAAGCTGAAAAACAGTTATGCTGGTTTAAACCAATTGCGTTATTTTGAAGAAGTTGATTTTCAGACGGAAAAGGCGCCGGATAATAAGATGGATATTAATATCCGGGTTAAAGAGAAGAATACGGGCATGTTCATGGTCGGCGCGGGTTATAGCGCCGTTGACCAGGCCGTTATTATGGCGCAGATCGTCCAGCAGAACTTTCTCGGTTACGGACAAACGTTAAGCCTGAAAGCGTCCCTGGGCTCCACCACCAATAATTATGAGCTGTCCTTCACAGAACCGTGGCTTTTTGATCTGCCCCTGTGGTGTAAAGCGGACCTATGGAAATACACCAAGGAATATGATTCCTATACCCTTGATACACGAGGCGGCGGAGTAACACTGGGCTACCCAATTTGGAATAGAATGACCGGTTATGTCGGCTACAAGCTGAGTATAGACGATATCCAGGATGTTGCGTCAACCGCCTCTTCTTACATCATGGCTCAGGAAGGCAAACGAACGACCAGCTCCATGACTTTCACGCTCGCCTATGATACAACCAACGACAACATGTTTCCCAGCAAGGGAATCAAGGCCAGTGCTTCCGTGCAACATGCCGGTAACCCCCTGGGGGGTAACACAAATTTCACAAAATATTCTGGTGTCTTAGCCGGTTATTACCCGCTCTTCTGGGATATTGTTTTCGGCGCGAAAGGCCGGATCGGGTATCTGCAAAATAATGACGACCGGGACGAAGATCTTCCGATTTACGAAAGATATGTTCTGGGCGGCATCAATTCCTTGCGCGGCTTGCGCTATGTCGGTCCGACCAATCCGGGCACCAGTGACGTCATTGGCGGTACCACCATGTTATCCTTCTCCCTGGAGATCGTTTTTCCCCTGATTAAAGACGCGGGCATGAAAGGCGTTCTCTTTTATGACGCAGGCAATACCTGGAACGGCGATTACTATATCGATGACTTAAGAATGACTTGCGGCGCGGGTATCCGCTGGTATTCCCCCATTGGACCTTTGCGACTGGAATACGGTTACGTGCTGGATCGTAAGGGATTGAACGATGAATCCACGGGCCGCTTTGAATTCACCATCGGGATGTTCATGTAATAGAGCAATGAAGATGGACTTCATGACTTGATGATAGACTAACTAACAGAGAGGAAATTTAAAATGAAAAAAAATATTTGTCTGATTGTAGGAACGGTTCTGCTTATTTTTGTCTGGACGAACACGAGCTTTGCCGCCGATAAGATCGGTTTTGTTAACTTGAGGGAGGTCTTTCAAAACTCGACGGCCGGGAAAAAAGCGGGGGAAGAACTCAAGAAGCTTGCAGACAAAAAACAGGAAAACATCAAAGCGATGGAAAACGAAGTCAAGAAAATGAAAGATGAACTCGAAAAGCAAAGTTCCGTAATGACGGCCAGCGCTCGCAGCGACAAGGAAGCCGCCTATCAGAGAAAATTGCGCGATTACCAGATCCTTGTCGATGATGCCAACAAAGAGTTGCAGAAACACGATCAGGAATATGCAGCAAAAATAGTGCCGGAAATAGCAAAAGTCATCCGAAGCATCGGCGAAAAAGAAAAGTATACGGTGATTCTGGATAATACACAGGTGCTTTATTATGATAAAGCTAATGATATCAGTAAGAGAGTCATTGAAGATTACAACAAAGTTCAAACTACAAAATAACAATCTTCGTTGAATGATATGAAAAAAAGTATTTCGGAAATTGCCGCCATGATCGGTGGCACGGTCCTTGGTGACGAAAAGACGATGATCAGCGAAATCCGGCCGATTGACGAAGCCGGTGAAAATGATCTTACATTTATCGCCAACCCAAAGTATTTCAAATTGCTGAAAACGACCCGCGCGGCGGGAATTCTTGCGCCGCCCGGGATGGTCGAACCGGATAAAAATCTGATTGTCGTCGCCGATCCCTATTCGGCCTTCGGAAAACTCCTCGCAGTGTTTTATCCGGTTGATCATGGCCCCGTTGGCATCAGTCCGAGTGCTTATATCGAAGAAGGTGCCTGGGTTTCACCGGAAGCAACCATCTTTCCCCGAGCCTTCATCGGGCGCGGTACCCACATTGAAAAAGGCGCTGTCATTTATCCCGGCGTGTTTATCGGCCGCAATGTCTCTGTCGGTGAAGATTCGATCCTTTACGCCAATGTCAGCGTTTATCAAAATTGTGTCATCGGCAAGCGTGTGATCCTTCATTCCGGCGTGGTCATCGGTGCGGACGGCTTCGGCTTTGCTGCGCCCGGTGCGGGCAATACCAAAATTCCCCAGGTGGGCATCGTTCAAATTGACGATGATGTTGAACTGGGCGCCAACACCACCGTTGACCGGGCCACCTTGGGCAAAACCTGGATTCAACGGAATGTGAAAATTGATAATCTTGTTCAGGTTGCGCATAATGTCGTCATCGGTGAAAATTCGGCCATTGCCGCCCAGACCGGTATTTCGGGATCCACCAAAATAGGACGCAGCGTCATGATTGGTGGAAAGGTCGGTATCGTCGGGCATATTTCCATCGGAGATCGTGTGATGATCGGAGCTTCCTCAGGTATTCATAAAAGCATTCCGGAAGGCATGATTGGCGGCGGAATGCCGTTTCTGCCCTATCAAGAATTTCTTAAAGTAGAATCCTGCAAGGTCAAACTTCCGGGCATGCGCACAAAATTAATGCAACTGATCAAACAGGTCGAACAACTTGAAGCGAAAATAAACAAAGCAGGTGAAGATAAAAAATGAAAATTCATCCTACAGCAATTGTCGCGGCAGACGCACAACTGTCAGACGGCGTGGAAATCGGCCCCTATAGCATCATCGGCAGTGACGTCAAAATCGGCAAAAACACTGTGATCGGGCCGCACGCCGTTATCGATGATTACACGCATATCGGCGAGGGTTGTCGTATCTTTCAATTTTGCTCCATCGGCGCTCCACCCCAGGATTTGAAATTCAGAGGTGAAAAAACACGTGTGGTAATCGGCAATTTCAATACTATCCGCGAATTCGTCACGATCAACCGCTCAACTGCGGCCGATATTGGCGTCACAATGATTGGAGATCACAATTTAATTATGGCTTACTGTCATATCGCGCACAATTGCAAGTTGGGCAATCGTATCATTATGTCCAATGCGGCGACTCTGGCCGGCCATATTCATGTGGAAGATAACGCAACGATCAGCGGGCTGACGGGCATTCATCAATTCACGCGTATCGGTGCCCACTGTATGATCGGCGGCTTGTCGGCTGTTGTTAAAGATGTGCCACCCTACACGATAGCTGTCGGTAATCACGCCAAGTTATTTGGCCTGAATATGATTGGTCTTCAGCGACGAAATTTTTCAGAGCAAACCATCAAAGCCCTTAAAGACGCTTATCGCATTGTTTTCCGCTCAGACCTTCTTCTGGAAGCCGCCCTGGAAAAAGCACAAAAGGAAGTGGAAGATTTTCCGGAAGTCCGGCATTTTATCGATTTTATCAAAGGATCAAAAAGAGGCATTTGCCGCTGATGCACATACAGATTTTTTTCGAAAGCAGAATTTGGCGGCTTTCAGACAGCGGAAAAGCAATGATCTGCATGAAACATCTACTGCTATGATTAATCTGTAATGATTAGTGTATCCATTGGACAGCTCCAATATTTTAGAGATTGAGAGTGACCATTTCCAACAAATTAAAAAAACAACGACTGAAGACAGGATGAACGATGCCTTCTAAAAATATAAATCCGGATTCTGCTGTGCCTGCGGGCAGCAGGAAAACAAAAAAGGTCATGATTGTTGCAGGCGAAGCATCCGGCGACATGCATGGCGCCGCCCTAGTCCACGAAATGTCGAAAATTAATCCTTCTCTTAATTTTTACGGTATCGGCGGCAGCCAGTTGGAAAAAATGGGAGTAAAACTTTTTGTTAATAATTCCTCGCTGGCCGTCATGGGTATAACCGAAGTCATCTCTAAATTGATAAGTATTTTAAAAATTCTGGCTATGATGAAGAAATCCTTGGATGATGATAGACCAGACCTCGTTATTTTAATTGATTTCGCTGATTTTAATCTCCGTTTGGCCAAAGCGGCGAAAAAGAAAGGCATAAAAGTATTCTACTACATCAGTCCAAAAGTGTGGGCCTGGCGCAAAACACGAATCAACCAGATTAAAAAATTTGTAGATAGGATGGCTGTTATTTTTCCTTTTGAAGTCGATACCTATGCGGCAAAAGGCTACACCGTTCATTATGTTGGCCATCCTTTAGTCGATATGGTCAAATTGCATTATACCAAGCAGGACTCGAGAAGAAAAATCGATATTACTGAAAACAAAACCACCATAGCACTTTTACCAGGCAGCCGGTTATCGGAAGTAACCAAATTGCTGCCAGAGATGCTCCTGGCCGCCGAAATTCTCGCACAAAAAATACCGGACATACAATTTGTTCTACCGTTGGCTGATACACTCGAAGAAAAAATTATATTCGATCTAACCAAAGGTTCTTCCCTCAAGATTAAAGTAATTGCCGGTAAAACCTACGATGTTATTGCTTCCGCTGATTTGGCCATCGTTGCATCGGGAACGGCAACCTTGGAAACCGGTTTACTGGGTGTGCCCATGATTATCATTTACAAGTTTTCGCCTTTCACGGCACTCATTGCCCGGTTGCTCATCACACCGCAGCCTATCGGCTTGGTTAACATCATTGCCGGCAAAATGATTGCCCCGGAATTGCTACAGCAAGAGGCTAACGCCAATCGTATCGCGTCCGAGGCCCTGGCTATCTTATTAAACGAAGAAAAAAAACAGGAAATGATCGCCCAGCTTCAGGACATCCGCACCAAATTGGGTGAGACCGGCGCGGCAAGAAGAGCTGCGCAAATCGCCTGTGATATGATATAGGAACAAGTATGAAATCATTTAAACGATTAGTAATGCTCGCAAAACCCCACTATCTCCGTTTTCTTATTGCGATGATCTGCATGATTCTTGTCGGTCTTGCAACTTCCGCACAGGCATGGCTCATCAAACCCGTCATGGACGACATTTTTTTAGCAAAAAAATATGACGCGCTGATGTGGCTTCCGCTGGCTATCATTGGCGCTTTTTTTTGCAAAGGTGCAGCCAATTATGTTCAAACTGTTTTAATGAGTTATATTGGATTACGTATAATCAACGATTTGCGTAATCAGCTCTATGATCAGATTCAACGGCAATCGCTGGCTTTCTTTACGCAACATCCCACGGGCGTACTGATGTCGCGCATTACCAATGATGTTACCTCAATGCAGACGGCTGCGTCGGAGGCCATCACCAGTCTGATCCGCGACACGTTTACCATCATCGCCTTGGTTGGCTTCGTCTTTTACATGGACTGGAAACTGGCATTGATCGCCATGATTGTTTTTCCCGTAATAGCCTATCCCATTTCCAAATTCGGGAAGAAGATACGCAAAGTGACGAGATCATCGCAGGAAACTATGGGAACGCTCAACTCTCTTCTGCAGGAAACCATTTCTGGCACACGCATCGTCAAGGCATTTTGCATGGAAAAATATGAAAGCAAAAGGTTTAAGGCCGAAAGCGAACGTTTGTTCAAACTCAACATGAAATCCGTTTCTGTCAAGGCCCTATCCCATCCGGTAATGGAAATTCTGGGATCAGTGGGTATCGCCGCCGTTGTCTTTTACGGCGGATATAATGTTCTCCATGGACACTCAACACCCGGTACCTTTACATCCTTTCTGGCGGGAGTACTAATGCTGTATGAACCAGTAAAGCGCCTGACCAATGTTAATAATTCCATCAACACGGGGATTGCAGGCGCCGAAAGAGTCTTTAGCGTTCTTGATCGTATCCCGGATATTCAGGATAAACCTGGGGCTAAAGAGCTTCCTCCCGTCAGCCACGGTATTGCTATGGAAAATGTGTGTTTCGGTTATGAAAACACACCTGTATTGAAAAACATTAATCTCTCCATTAAAGCAGGTGAAGTTGTTGCCTTTGTCGGGATGAGTGGCGGCGGAAAAACGTCTCTTGTAAATCTGATACCCCGTTTTTACGATGTATCTGAAGGCTGTGTTCTGATCGACGGTCATGACGTTCGCGACGTCACACTACATTCGTTGCGCAGCCAAATCGCTATTGTCACGCAGCAGACTATCCTTTTTAATGATACTGTTAAAAACAACATCGCTTACGGAGATATCCAAAGAACGGAAGAAGAAATCTTCAACGCCGCCCGCGCGGCCAACGCGCACGACTTCATCAGCCGGCTGCCCAAAGGATATGACACCAATATCGGAGAGTTGGGCACCAAGCTTTCCGGCGGCGAAAAACAGCGCCTCTCCATCGCACGGGCACTACTCAAAAACGCACCCATTCTGATTCTGGATGAAGCAACCTCCTCGCTTGACACGGAAGCGGAAATCGAAGTACAGGACGCACTGGATAATCTGATGAAGGGGCGTACCACACTGGTCATCGCACATCGTCTTTCCACCATCCGCAATGCCGACCGAATCATTGCTCTGGTCAATGGGGAAATTGTGGAAGAAGGTAATCACGAAGCCCTAATGACTCAAAAAGGCGAATATTACCGATTGTATAATTTGCAGTTTAAAGATGAAGGAAATGGCAATGATCGATTGGCAAAGGATCTGGAATGATGATGATGATTCAATGCGCCGCTTCAGTCCGACTCGAGCAATCCTCCACCTGTGTTCTCTGCTCTACCGGCTGATCGTTTATTTTCGGAATCGGCTCTATGATCGACAAATTCTAATGCCCACCAGACTTTCCTGTCCGGTCATCAGTGTCGGCAACATCACCGTCGGCGGCACAGGCAAAACGCCCTGCGTGATTATGATGGCCCAAATGCTTCAGCGGCATGGTTATCTGCCGGCGGTTATCAGCCGCGGTTACGGCGGCAAAAACCCCAAGCCTGTCAATATTGTTTCCGATGGAAAAGACATTTTGCTGAACGCTGAAGACTCCGGCGACGAACCGTTACTCATCGCCCGGTCGCTGCCGAATGTCCCCGTCATCACCGGAGCCAGGCGCCGCTTGACCGGACGAGCGGCCATTGATCAATTCGGCGCCACCGTGCTCATTTGCGACGACGCGTTTCAGCACCGGCAAATCTTCAGGGATATAGATATCGTTTTGCTTGACGCCGAAAAGCCGTTTAGCAACGGGCATCTTTTACCACGTGGCGAGCTTCGCGAACCGGTCAACAGTCTGCACCGAGCCGGTTGCATTATTCTGACACGCGCCGATAAGAAAGAATCTTTGAATTCCGAAGTCAACCTGATCGTAGGTAGATCGCACATCACCATTTACCGTGCCACTCATCGGTTCAAAGAGATCATCAGCCCGGCCGAAAATATTCGTTTGCCGCAAAGTGGGCTGAGGGGTAAAAAAGTTTGTGCCTTTTGCGGCATTGCCCGACCGGAGTCTTTTAAAAAATTATTAGTCGAAGCGGAAGCCCAACTCTTGTCGTTTATCCCCTTTCCCGATCATTATGCCTACGACCATTATGAGCTGGAAAGATTAAAAAAACAATTTCAAGCCCTTGGCGCCGATTATTGGATTACTACGGAAAAGGATGCCATGCGTCTCATGGCCCATCCCGAGTTTCTGAAAATGCTATGGGTCTTGCGCATGGAAATGGAAATAGAGCCGTCAAGGCAATCCTTTGAAAATTTTATCGTCGAGGGCCTGGCTGCGGTCGCCTATCATGGATAAAGATATGCAAATTGAACTGGACATTCCTATGAACATGAAGCTTCAAATCACTATTCTCCTACTGGATCAATGGGTTTTCGTCAAAGGGCTGAATCATTTAAAAAAGCCTGCCGGGACGGCAAGGGGGTGTTCCTTTTCACCGGTCACTTTGGCAACTGGGAAATTGGCAATGCCGCTCTGGCGATACCATCCAAGCCGCCCGTCTTCGCAGCCCGCATCTTGTATAGCCATTTTCCGGAAGAGGCATTTACTTGGGCGTGGTCCACTCTGGGCGTCGGTAACTACATTGGCGCTGGAAAACCAAGCTCTGCAAGGCTAGGAGAAGAAATCCTTGATACTGAAAAACAGTAAAAAACTGCCGCGCCACGATCTTAAAAGAATATTAATCCGTGGCACCAACTGGATTGGCGACGCCGTGATGACCCTGCCAGCAGTTGCCTCCGTGCGTGCGGCCTACCCCGAGGCTCATCTGGCCATTTTAGCCAAACCGCCGGTTACCGACGTTTACCGGCTATTTTCAGCGGCTGATGAGATCATTCCGTATGAAAATAAATTTGACACCCCCATGGGCGTCTTTCGTCTGGCGCATAATCTCAGGCTGAAAAAGTTTAACGCGGCGATTCTTCTGCAAAACGCCATTGAAGCGGCCATTATCAGCCTGGCCGCGGGCATTCGTGTGCGGGCAGGCTACAATTCTGACGGCCGCGGATTTTTACTAACACACGCAATACGGCGCACCGAAGATATCTTTAAAGTACATCAGATTGATTATTATTTAGAAATGGTAAAAGCGCTGGGTTGCACAGACATTGGTCGCACCATGCATTTGGAAACGTATATTTCTCCGGCAACCGCCACAGCAGTCTTACAGCAATACATACCAGACAACAGTAGGGCCGTCATTGGCATTGCACCAGGTGCCACTTACGGCCCGGCCAAAAAGTGGCTTGCGGAAAGATTTGCAGCGGCGGCGGATCGACTGGGCAAAGATTTGAACGCACAAGTAGTTCTCTTCGGGGGGAAAGGCGATCAGGAAACTACCGAACAAGTCCGGAATCGAGCCTGTCCAGGCGTGATTAATCTAGCCGGTAAAACAACCCTGCACGAAACGATTTACCTCATTTCCCAATGCCGTTTGTTTATCAGCAACGATTCCGGGTTGATGCATGTAGCAGGCGCACTGAATATTCCCACCGTCGCTATTTTCGGGTCCACCAATCCCGTGACCACATCTCCCCCGGGAGAAAAGACCATCCTGGTGCGCAAACCCGCATCATGCAGTCCCTGTCTGAAAAAGACCTGCCCGACAGATTTCCGCTGCATGACTATGATTACGGTTGACGATGTCGTCGCGGCGGCACATACTTTATTACAGGAAAGTTGACGCGTCATGAAAAAGAATTCTGCCATATTCCTCGATCGCGACGGAACCATCAACGAAGAAGTCGGCTATCTGGACAG
>Ga0116155_10003059_pt1 | contig 11217 bp, 8 predicted proteins | sample AD_UKC032_MetaG_FD_89890 | JGI IMG/M metagenome (GOLD analysis project Ga0116155, IMG submission 89890) | Active sludge microbial communities of municipal wastewater-treating anaerobic digesters from USA - AD_UKC032_MetaG | ecosystem: Engineered > Bioreactor > Anaerobic > Digestate | place: USA...
AATGGACGTTTTTTCGTCTGAGGTAAAATGAGTTCATTTTCTTTTACCAAATCTGAGTTTTGTTTCATAGATTTTTTCTTTGTAATTTGTGAATAAAATATTAATTTAAGATGTGTTTTTTACCGGAAATTGAGACACTTTTTTTGTTAAAATTGGTATGAGTTTCCCCGATCACTACATAGCACGACTTGCTTATAGTGATAAATAAAAGAGAATCAGAAGTTTGAGATAAGTGTCAAATTGCAACCACAAATTTGTGTTAGTGGGTTTTAATGCAACTAAATGTTGGATGGAGTTATGTTACTGTTTTCATAAGCGTGTTTTTTTAATAATAAATTTAAGGGTTAATAAATATCTATATTGTTTGTGTTTTTTTTTCTTGTAATTCGCAATTATCAACTATCTACCTCTTTCTTCTCATAATCAAGGTGCGCTGACCATAGATTCCTGTCGAATCCTTCAGTCCCGAAACTATTTGATAACTTACTGGCGAAGACATGCTTATGATTTTAAGAGCACGCTCTAATGGTTCATTTGTAAATGTTGCTGTAAGTCGGTAATTCAAAAGTTCTTTATCGTTGATAATTACTTCTACATTGTACAGTTTTTCTAATTTGTCAGTTACAGTTTGTATCGGGTCATTGTCAAACATTGTAATTCCTTGTGTCCAGGCTATGTGTTTTTTTAAATCATTACTCCGAAACTTCTCAATTTTCTTATTGGCTTTATCCAAAATTGCAACATCCATGGGTTTTAACTCACTTTTCGTTTCAAAATTATTTTCGGGTAACTGATTTCCCAACAAAACAGACCCCTCGACTAAAGCAACAATAACGTTCGATTCATCATTGTATGCTCTTGCATTGAAAGCGGTTCCTGTAACTTTTATATCTATTCCATTCATATTTACAATAAATGGTTTTCTCTTATTCTTTGAAACCTGGAAATAACCTTCACCGTTGAGTGCTACCAGTCTGTTTTTGTTTCGTTCAAAACTAAGCGGATAAGTCAGAGTGCTACCGGAATTTAACATTACGTTTGTACCATCGGGTAGCATAAAATTACTTGTTGCTCCCAGTGGAACAGTTATTGTGTTTTTTTGAACAGCAAGATTTTTAGGATTTTGGTTCAATCCAATCATATAAAATGCTACCATCAAAGGAATAATCAGAATAGCTGCCACCTTTGAAAAACCAATATATAACCGATGAACCAAAGTTGTCTTATTACTCTTTACATTTATAGTATGATGAATCTCATCTAAGATATGAATAAACCTCTGCTCATCACCAATCGGAGAATTATCACATTCTTTCCAATGCATTAACATTGAAGCATCGGTAACCTCGTCGTAAGTCGGGATTTTTAACAGGGTAGTCAAATCAGTTAATTCTTTGTCCGAAAAATTTCCTTCCCTGAATTTTTTTAATAAACGGTTGATGTAAGTCATAACTTTAAGCATGAATTTTATCGGGTTTCAGAGTTGGAAATGTTTGTTTTTGTTTTGCGTTTATACATATAACGCACAACTTTTCACAAACCCCTGCTCTGTTTTTATTTTTTTTTTCTATGAATTCTGAATTTTTTTCTTTAAAATCAAAATGGACACCCTAATAGTGTCCATTCAAAATATTATATAACAATTGTTTATTCAATAAAAAGATAGAAAAACAAAAGTGTGAACATGCCTATTGCGCTAAAATGTTGTTTGAAAAAACTTAATGATTTTGTCAAATGGTCTTCAACTGTTTTTTCCGAAATACCTTTTGTAAAGGCAATTTCTTTATTTGTCAACCCTTTTTCTCTGCTTAAAATAAATATTTCCTTTCTTTTCGGAGGCAATTTTTCAATCAATTGATTATACCGTTTTTTCAAAAATTCGAAATCAAGATCATTCTCTATTTTATTTGGTTCAGTTTCTTCGGTCGAAGATAAGTCACTTCTGTATTTCTGTTCAGTTGCACGTTTCCGAAACAACGAAAGCACTGCATTTTTAGCTACTGTAAAAAGAAAAGCATCAAAATTAGTGTCTTTTTTCAAACTTAACCTATTTTCCCACAATTTGATAAATACTTCCTGCACAATATCATACGCATCATCTTCATTCTTGAGGTAGGACACCGAAAAACGAAATATTTTAGCGTGATACATTTCATATATCTCGTCAATCACAATCCGATCGTCCAATCTTAAACGTTCCGCAAAAGTATCTTTATCGTAGTTCATCAAGCAATAAATGTGTTTATACGAAGGTAATAAAAATGGGTTGGTTTCTGTATAGAAGATAAAAGTAATAGCTTTTATAAAAAAAGAGCTATCACAGCATATTTTATCAAATAATTGAACAGAAACAATTACAAAGATATGCAAATTAATATTATTCACTATAAATCAATACTTTTTTCAGTGTATTTATTACACATAAAACTACTTATTGGTTAAATAATACACATAAAAACCAATCTAATTATGAACAAAGTTACAAAACAATGAATTACATTTGTGGCATTGTTATCAACAGAATTTAGCTCATAATGTTTTTTTAATTCAAATGATATGAAATTCTTCACTACATCCCAAATCCGCCAACTTGACCAATATACCATTGAGCAAGAACCTATTGATTCTATCGACTTAATGGAAAGAGCTGCCAATGCAATTTACGAAAGATATTTGCAAACATTTGATTATCGTTTTCCGGTTTGCATTATAGCAGGTCCGGGAAATAATGGTGGTGATGCGTTGGCATTGGCCCGGATTATGCAAAAGAATAGTTATCATGTGAATGTAGTTTTGATACATGCAGGAAAACTTTCAACCGATTGCGAAATCAATAAACAACGCCTGATGGACCAATTTCCGGCATCTTTAGAAGTGTATGAAAATAAATTTATTGCACCCAATATTGCAGTTGAAACAATTATAATTGATGGCCTTTTTGGCTCCGGATTAACCCGACCACTAAGCGGAATATTTGCCAAGGCTGTGAAATGGATGAACGAAAGCGGCAATAAAATATTGTCCATTGATATTCCATCAGGATTGCAAGGTGAAGAAAATACGGATTTGACGGTTCCAATTGTAAAAGCTGATTACACTTTCAGTTTTCAATTTCCGAAATTAGCTTTTTTACTTCCAGAATCAGCGGCATTTGCAGGAAATTGGGAAGTGTTGGTTATTGGCATTCACCCGAACGCTATTTCCGAAACGGAGAGTAAATTTAACTATTTGCAAGAAAGCGAAATAAAGCAACTGATTAAAATCCGACCAAAATTCTCACACAAAGGCACTTATGGGCATTTATTGATTGTGGCCGGATGCAAAGGCATGGCCGGCGCATCGGTTCTTGCAGCCAAAGCGGCATTGCGAAGCGGAGTTGGATTAGTGACTGTACATGGTCCAAAATGCAATCGGGTAATCATGCAAACGGCTGTGAATGAATCTATTTTTATTTCGGATAAGAATAAAAACTGTATAACTGAAGTTCAAAATTTAAATAATTATAGTTCGCTTGCGGTTGGTCCCGGCATTGGCACGTCTCCCGAAACCGTTAAAATGGTTGAGCATTTATTATTAAATTGGACAAAGCCATGTATAATTGATGCCGATGGGTTAAATATTATTGCGCAGCTTAAAACATTACTTGATAAAATACCTGCAGGAAGTATTCTTACGCCACATCCAAAAGAATTTGAGCGACTTTTCGGCGTTTGCAAAAACAGTTACGAACGCATACAGAAAGCAAGTGAAATGGCTGTAAAATATAAACTTATCCTAATTTTAAAAGGTGCACATACCTTGATTGCTCAACCGGATGGTCAACTGTTTTTTAACAGCACCGGAAATTCAGGAATGGCAACAGCCGGTGCGGGTGATGTGCTGACAGGTATTTTAGGAAGCTTACTCTCACAGGGTTATACTCCCGAAAATGCTGCAAAACTCGGTGTTTATTTACACGGCCTTGCCGGAGATTTAGCGCTTAATGAGCAATCGGAAGAATCATTGATAGCTGAGGATATAATTTTAAATACAGGACGTGCATTCAAAGAAATAAAAAGATATTGATTATGTGAATTTTTTAATTCAATTTGATCGAGCTGTCGAAACAAAATTTTGGCAGCTTTTTTGCGTAAATATTTTGATAATATTCACACTATTAATACCTTTGATTTTTTATTAAATAAAAATGATTTAATTACAATGCAACGTTTTATTGAAACAAATCATCAATTAAAACAGAAAGCAGTACAGGCGGATGAATGAAGAACAGCAATTGATAACCGACTTTAAAAAAGGTAAATCCGGAGCTCAGAAAAAAATATTTGAAATGCATGCACCTACCATGCTGGCTGTTTGTGTCCGGTATGTCCGCGACCGCGAAACTGCCCGCGATTTGGTGCAGGATGGTTTCATAAAAGTTTTTGAGAAAGCGGATACTTATTCAGGCACCGGTTCACTTGCAGGTTGGATGCGACGAATATTTGTGAATACGGCGCTCGAATTTCTGAGACAGAATGATGCTTTGAAAATGAGTTCAAGCATTGATGATTATCACGATGCTTTTGCGAATAACGATATTTCGGTGATAGAAAAAATCTCAACCAAGGATTTACTTGCCTGCGTAGCGCAATTGCCCGATGGATATCGAACTGTATTTAACCTCTACGCTATTGAAGGTTACAGTCATAGCGAAATTGCCGAAATGCTGAATATCAGCGAAGGAACATCCCGTTCGCAATACATGAGAGCGAGAAATATATTACAAAAAAATGTAATGTCGTTAATGTAAACAAACCATGCAAAATAAAAATAACATAGAAAAAGATACTTTTGGCGAAATGATGCGAAATCGCCTCGAAAACGTACAGGCACCCGTGGATGAAGGTTTATGGGCTGAAATTGAACAACGCATGCACAAAAAACGCAGGGTGATTCCGTTCTGGCTGTGGTCAACTTTAGGCGGAATTGCAGCTGTTGCATTTATCGTACTTACGCTTCGTCCGTTTGGTAATTTTACACCAAATAATAAAGAACTTATTGAGACAATAAGTCAGAACAATGACATCCAACCGGATGTTACTGAAAAATTGGAAATCTCTTATTCGCAGAATAAACAAACTGCAACGATTGAAAAATCAACAAAAAACACTGCAGCCATTTATTCCAATAAAAACCATGCAATATTAAATAAGACAATAACAACCCCGGAGGCAGAAAAAATGCTTTCGGAGAATAAAAATCCGATTGAAAAAGAAGATTCTAAATTTGAAAAAGAAAAAGATTTAGCTGTAAATTCAAAAGAAGATAACGGTACCGAAATAATCGAAATGAAAGAAGAATCAGATAAAACGGAAGTTTTAACTGAAAAAACGGAAATAAAAAAATACGAACAACTTAAAGATTATCAATTAGATGGCGAAAGGGAATATGTTAAACCCAAACGTATTTCGGAAAAACCAATGCTCGCTGCCTCATTTGGTACAGGTGATGGTGCTGAGTTTGGAAGTCTGAAAAGTTTTGATGCAGCTCCGGTTTACCAAAGTATTGTAAATGCCGAAACAAAATATTCAAGAATCATGGCGGCAGCCGATTTTACAACCACAACTTATTTGCCTCCGGTTTCGTTTGGGTTAAAAATAAGCAAAGAGTTTGCCAAAAACTGGAGCTTAGAAAGCGGCCTTGTTTATACATACATGTCATCGATATATAAAGATGCATTATTTCAGAATGTTAAATCTGATTTGAATCTTCATTATCTGGGTATTCCGGTGAACCTGATTTGCAACATTACACACAATAAAAAATGGAATATTTATATTTCGGGCGGTGGAATGATAGAAAAAGGACTTCGTTCGATTTACAATCAACGCTCTTATGTAGGAAATTATGAATATACCACAGTGGCAAAAACAAAGATTGAAGGAATACAGTTGTCTGTAAGCAGTGCTACGGGAATTTCATATCTTATTTACCGTGATATTGCACTCTATGCAGAACCATCAATAACTTATTATTTTAAAAATAATCAACCCATGAGTGCGCGCACCGATCAACCATTGGTTGTAGGGTTCAATGCGGGATTAAAGTTTAGATTGTAAAATAGAGCATAGAATAAAGAGTAAAGATCAAAGATTTTTAAATTATGAATTGATAAATTATTAAAAAACAACGATATAATAAAAATATTATGAAAACACAGTTATTGTTTTTATGTCTCGTTTTTTTATTGGCAAGCTGTAAAAGCGAGAATGAACCGTTACCTAATGCTAAACCATTGCAATTACGTGTCGGACTCCAAAAGAGAGTTGTACAGGACAATGAATTTGCTTTTGACTTACTGCGACAAACTATTGCGGAAGTACCTGATACCAATGTGTTTATGTCGCCGTTAAGTGTTAGTATAGCCCTTGGCATGACCATGAACGGCGCTAAAGGTGATACCAGAGACGAAATGGAAACTGCACTCAAAATGTCAGGTTTATCGGTTGACGATATCAATGAATATTACAAAGTGATGCAATCCGAACTTCCTTTCATTGACCCGAAAACAAAACTCAGTCTGGCTAATTCTATTTGGTACAAACAAGGTTATGAAGTGAAAAAGTCATTTTTAGATGTGAATAAAAATTACTTCAATGCCGAAGTACGTGAGCTGGATTTTACCCAAGCTTGGGCGGTAGATACGATTAATAACTGGTGCGCCCGCAAAACTAATGATCTTGTAAAAGAGGTGTTGGATAATATTCCGGGCGATGTTGTAATGTACTTGATTAATGCTGTGTATTTTAAAGGAATATGGAATACGCAGTTTGATAAGAAAAATACTGTAGAAAGTAATTTTACAAACGAAGGTGGCAAAACTGTAAAGGTAAATATGATGCAGCTAAAAGATACTTTTGCTTACAGCGAAGACGATTTTGCTCAATACCTCGATCTTCCGTATGGTAACAATGCATTCAGTATGACTATTTTGCTGCCAAAAAGCAATAAATCGACTCATGATGTTTTGAATAATATGAACGGTGAAAACTGGAAAACGATCGTTGCAGATATGACGCAACAGGAAGTTGATATTTATTTGCCACGATTTACCAATAAAAACAAGTTCCTTTTGAACAAACCACTTCAAAACATGGGTATGGTAAAAGCATTTGGACCGGGCGCCGATTTAACCAATATTGCAGATGATGATTTAGAAATTTCGCGGGTATTGCACGATACTTTTATTGATGTAAATGAAGAAGGTACCGAAGCCGGTGCTGTAACTGTGGTGGAGATTAGAAAAAATGCCATGCCTACGATTCCGGTTGTACGGGTAAACAAACCATTTATATTTGTTATCAGCGAAAAAAGTACGGGCGTAATTCTCTTTATAGGCAAAATGGGTAATTTAACAAAATATTAAGATCGTTTTGTCCCCAAATATCACGTTAATTAAAAAAAATAATTTAAAAATTTCGATATCATGAAAAAAATAATTCTATTCGCAATAATTGCTTGCTTAATAACAAGTTGCACCACCAAAAACGACCCACAACCGTTTGATGAAACACCTATCGTTTTGAAGCAAAACATGAAACAAAAGGTTGCTCAGGACAATGAATTTGCATTCGAACTTCTGAAAAAGACCATTGCGTATTCCGATAAATCAAATGTATTTATCTCTCCGCTCAGCATGAGTATCGCCCTTGGCATGGCCTGGAACGGCGCTGATAATGAAACCAAAAAGGAAATGGAAGAAACCCTGAATATGTCGGGAATGTCGGTAGATGAAATTAATGAATACTACCGGATTATGCAATCGACACTCCCAACAGTCGATAACAAAACAAAGCTGAATATTGCCAATTCTATTTGGTACAATACCGGATTTCCAATTAAATCTGATTTTCTGAAAGTAAACACCGATTATTTCAATGCCGAAGTACGTGAACTTGATTTCGCGAAAGCATGGGCGCTTGATACCATCAACAATTGGTGTGCACGCAAAACCAACGATCTGATTAAAAAGCCGTTAGACCGAATTTCGGCCGATGCGGTCATGTATTTGATTAATGCCATCTACTTTAAAGGCACGTGGACAAAGAAATTCGATGCCAAAGGAACCGTCGAACGTGAATTTACCAACGATAAAAATGCACAGGTTAAAGTAAACATGATGCATCAAACCGATACATTTAAATTTGCCGAAAATGATTTAGCCGAATATCTTGAATTGCCTTACGGTAATAAATCATTCAGCATGACGGTTATTTTGCCGAAAAACGGTAAAACAACGGATGATGTGCTTAATAATCTGACCGTTGACAAGTGGAATACAATGCTTTCGGAAATGACATCACGCAAAGTGGAAGTTTATCTTCCCCGTTTCAAGACTCAGAATTCCTTCGAAATGAAAGATGTATTAATGAACATGGGCATGAAAAAAGCTTTTGGGAATGAAGCCGATTTTTCTAAAATTTCGAATTTAAAATTAATAATTTCTAGGGTAATTCATAGCACTTTTTGTGAGGTGAACGAAGAAGGAACCGAAGCAGCTGCCGTAACCATTATTGAATTTGAATATACTTCGATGCCAACACACCCGGTATTTTATGTGAACCGGCCATTTATTTTCGTCATTCGCGAACAAAGTACAGGTGTTATCTTGTTTGCAGCAAAAATGGGAGATGTAGAGAAGTATTAAAAAGTTTGAGGTTTGAGATTTGAAGTTTGAAAATTTCAAAATCAATTTTCTCAATTTCAAATTATAATCATTAATAACATATTCATTATGAAACTTACAATAGATCAGTTTCCAAGAAAATGGAACATAAATAGCAGTCAGGCAAATTCCCCTTTAGGGGTTAGGGGCAGATATTTTCATTTGAAAAAATTATTTCAACTGTTTCTGCTTTTCGGGTTTGTGTTCGCAGGCTGCTCCGATAGTGTAGAAGAAACTGTAACATACAGAATCAACGAACCCGTTTTTATGTCGTCGGAGCAATTCAGAAGTTCTGTGAAAGTTTCTTCAGCTTCGCGTAAAATTGAAAAGGCAGGGAAAATCTGTTTTTACAACGGATATTTATATATTTCAGAATCCCAAAAAGGGATTCATATCATTGATAATCAAAATCCTGCAAATCCTGAAATTGTTGGTTTTATTGAATTGCTCGGGAATGCAGATCTTGCCATTCGCAACAATATGCTTTATGCCGATTCATTTGTCGATTTGGTGTGGTTCGATATAAGCAAGCCTGCCCAACCTGCGTTAAAAGGCAGACTTGAAAATATATTTACCACCGCACTTCCAATTTCCGAGAATAATGTGGGGATTGATTGGGAAATGTGCTACGATAATAATGCAAGTAAAGGTGTAATTGTGGGCTGGAAAGAAGTTGAGCGTACTGAAGATGTGGAGAAACATTCCGGTAGTTGGGGTTGGCCCTGGTGGAAAGGCGGCTTATCGTATGATGAGGCATATTCGTCAACCCAGAGTGGTAATTCTACTTCAGGCGTGAATGGTTCTATGTCCCGTTTTACAATATATCAGGATAATTTGTACACTGTACTTAACAATACAATGAACATTTTTAATCTGACGGGCGATGCACCAACTAAAGCTGCCGAAAATATTTACATTGGTTGGAATGTGGAAACAATTTTCAGTTACAAAACCAATATGTTTATGGGTACGCCTACCGGCATGATTATTTATTCAGTTGCTGATCCATTGAAGCCTGTGTATCAGTCATCTATTCAACACTTTTTTGGATGTGATCCTGTAGTGGTTGAAGATGATATTGCCTGGGTAACCATTCGCTCGGGCAATAATTGCGGACAAAACAGCAACGAACTCATTGTGGTGGATGTGAAAGATGTGAAAAATCCAAAACAAATTAAAAAGTACGATATGACGAATCCAAAGGGATTAGGAATTGACAACGGCACTTTATTTCTTTGCGATGATGGTCTGAAAATTTTCAAAGTCACTGATCCGCTTACCATTATGTCGAATAAACTTGCACATTACAAAGGGATGGATGGTTTTGATGTTATTCCGTTCAATAACACACTTATGATGATTGCGGAGGATGGTTTATATCAATATAATTACACCGACATAAACAATATCAAATCGTTGAGCAAATTACCAATAGGAAACTAAGCATAAAAACCGAAAAGTTAAATACGTTAAACGTAGAATAATTTCATTATTATTGTGCTATATTTACCACCAAATCAGGTATTTAAAAGTGTAATTTGTACACAATTCAGTAACTGATTATTTTATGTAACTTCTTAAAAAATTGAGGATATGAAAAAACTACTTTTTAAAACAGCATTGATAGTTATAATCAGTGTTTTAAATGTGTTGACCACAATTGCCCAAATAACTCCGGCCTTGCAGTCAGAGGTAAATGTATACCCAATCAACCCCACTGCAAAAGACAGCGTTTATGTTGTCTTTTCATACGTATCGAACGATGGTTGTCCTGATTTTTATTTGGTTATTGATTCTGTTTCGAACAACAATATTTATGTAAGTAAAAAGGGAATTGAAAGTGATAGAGCTTGTACTGCGGTAATTTCCAAATTTGCTGCTAAAATTAATATTGGAACAATTGACAGCAATACGCGAATTTATTTCGAAGGTAAATTGATTAATACCATTACACCACGCTGTATAATGGACAAAACCGGAGTGGTTGTAGCCGGAACAAAGGCTTGTGAAGGAAGACTATTTATTCAGGAATATTCTCCTTTAACCGTAATTCGATTTTATGCTTTCGAAAATAAAGCAAATAGTACTACCGACAACACATTATCCGGACTTAAAGTTGGCGATAAAGTAAAATTTGGCGGGTATTTAATTAAAAATGATAGTATTGCACAATTATGCAATATTGTGGGTTTTGCTGGTTGTTGGGAAAAGGTTATTGAAACCGTACCTTGCGAAATGGATAGAAAAGGTGAAGTTACTGAGGTAACTGAAAAATCGAGCATTGTTAAAGATATTGCAACTCAAGAATTATTTGAAATAAATGTAAAATTAGTTGTTGGCTCAATTTTACAGTTCAAAGGTGTAAAAGTGGAATGCAAAACTCCGCCCTGCTATAATATAGTTGAATGTTATAAGCTTGTGAATGTTCCCAATACACCCTGTGTGAAGGATATAAGAGGTTTGGTTGTTGCCGGAAAAGATATTTTTGCCGGTCGGTTGTTTATACAGGAAAT
>Ga0116155_10003071_pt1 | contig 11195 bp, 9 predicted proteins | sample AD_UKC032_MetaG_FD_89890 | JGI IMG/M metagenome (GOLD analysis project Ga0116155, IMG submission 89890) | Active sludge microbial communities of municipal wastewater-treating anaerobic digesters from USA - AD_UKC032_MetaG | ecosystem: Engineered > Bioreactor > Anaerobic > Digestate | place: USA...
CATCCGCCACTCGGAGGACAGGGGCGCCGTCGTCATCCTGGACAGCCGCCTCGCGACCAAGCGCTACGGGCCGCTCTTCGTCGCGAGCCTGCCCGAATGCCGCCTCGTCGCGGAGCCCCTCCCGAAGATCCTCTCCGAAGTGGCAAAGTTCCTCGACGACTGGTAGCATTCGTCGATTGCCTGCCCGCGGAAAGCCGTGTAGACTGCTTGCCAGCATGCGCATCTACAGCCTCGAGAACCCGATCCAGCGCTACGACTGGGGCTCGCCCGACGGCCTCGCCTCGGCCCTGGGCATCCCCAATCCCGAGGGAGGCCCCGCCGCCGAGCTCTGGATGGGGGCCCACCCCAAGGCGCCCTCCCTGGCCCTGGTCGAGGGGAGGCGCGTCGCCCTGGACGCCCTCGTCGCCGCCGAGCCCGAGGCCGTCCTGGGACCCGCCTCCGTCGCCCGCTTCGGCCCCGCCCTCCCCTTCCTCTTCAAGGCCCTCTCCGCCGGGGCGCCGCTCTCCATCCAGGCCCACCCGGCCAAGCGCAAGGCCGAGAGGGGCTTCGAGCGCGAGAACCTCGCGGGCATCCCCCGGGACGCGCCCGAGCGCAACTACCGCGACGCGAACCACAAGCCCGAGATGGCGGTGGCCCTCACCCGCTTCGAGGGGCTCTGCGGCTTCAGGCCCGTGGAGGAGATCGTCGAGAACATCCGCCTCCTCTCGCCGGACGGCCACTCCCGTATAGCGGGGCGCCTGGAGCGCAACCCCGGGAGAGTCGAGCTCTCCGTCCTCTTCTACAGCACGATCTCCGCCCCGGAGGAGGACAAGCAGGCCGCCCTGGCCCGCGTGCGGCCGCGCGTCGAGCGCCTCCTCGCGGAGGGCGGCCTCGGCCCGGCGAGGGAGAAGGCCCTCAGCTGGGCCAAGAGGCTCTTCGAGCTCTTCCCGGGCGACATCGGGGCCCTCGCCCCCCTCCTCCTCAACCTCGTGACCCTGGAGCCGGGAGAGGCCGTCTTCATCGGCGCGGGCGAGCTCCACGCCTACCTCGAGGGCACGGCCCTGGAGATCATGGCGAATTCGGACAACGTGATACGCGGCGGGCTCACGCGGAAGCACGTGGACGTGCCCGAGCTCATCTCCGTCCTCACCTTCTCCCCGGCCACTCCCGTCGTCTTCGGCCCCGAGCGCGTCTCGGAGTCCGAGGAGCTCTACCCCGCCTTCGCCCCCGACTTCCAGCTCTCGCGCCTGAGGCCCCGGCGCGGCTCGCCCCTGCGGCGCTCGCCCCTCGGCCCCGAGATCCTCCTCTGCGGCGAGGGCGCCTTCGCGATCAGGGAGGGCGGCGGCGCGGTCGAGCTCTCCCGCGGGGCATCGGCCTTCGTGCGGGCCGACGCCGAGGAGTACGAGATCGAGGGAGAGGGGACGCTCTTCGCGGCCTCCGTCCCCCGCGGCGGTCGGCCCGAGGAGCCGTGAGGATCTACGCGGACGGCGACAGCCTCCAGGCGGAGCTGCGCGGCCTCCTTTCGCGGCGGGCCGCCGCCGAGCGCTCCCGCGCCGCGGCCAGGGACGAGGAGCCCCGCTTCTCCCTCCTCTTCGTCGCCGCCCGGAAGCTCCCGACGGTGGGCGGCGCGGAGCTCCTCCTCGTGGAGGGCGGGCCGGACGCGGCCGACGGCAAGATGCTCGAGCTGGCCCTGCCCGGCGACCTCGCGGTCACGCGGGACCTGCCCCTGGCCGAGCGCCTCGCGGACAAGGGAGTCTCCGTCCTCAACGACCGCGGCGAGACCTTCACGACGGAGAACGTGCGGGAAAGGCGCTCGCTGCGCGACCGGGCGGCCGAGCTCCGCGCCCTGGGCCTGGCCCCCGAGTCGCCCCGCGCGCGGAGCTGGGGGCAGAAGGAGCTCAAGGCCTTCGCCGACGCCTTCGACCGCGAGCTGACAAGGCTCCTCAAGGGCGGCACGGGCCCGCGCTAGAAGGCGGGCCTGAGCCTCGCGCGCGGGTCGGCGGCGCCTCGAGTCGCGCCGGCCTCTCGAGCCGCGCGCCTACGCAGACAGGAGCCTAGTTCTCGAGGTAGCGCTTGGAGAGGAACTCGTAGCGGGAGCGCAGGATGCCGTTCTTGGCCAGCGTCGAGGGCTTGTACTTGATGGGCGAGGAGAGGAGGGCGACGAGCCGCGCCGCCTCCTCGCGCGAGAGCCTCGAGAGGGACTTCCCGTAGTAGGCGCGGGAGGCCGCCTCGACGCCGAAGACGCCCTTGCCCCATTCCGCGTAACCGAAGTAGAGCTCGAGGATCCTGTCCTTCGGCAGGAGCAGCTCGAGCTCCAGGGCCGCGATCACCTCGAGGTACTTGCGGAGGTAGCTCTTCTCCGGCACGAGGAAGAGGGTCCGCGCCACCTGCATCGTGAGCGTGGAGCCGCCGTAGAGGGGGCGCTTGATGCGCGAGTTGATCTCGTAGGCCCGCTCGAAGGCCTCGAAGTCGAGGCCGTGGTGCTCGTAGAACTTGTAGTCCTCCACCGACACGAGCATCCTCCGCACGTAGGAAGGCACCTTCTTGAGGGCCACGGGCCGCGGCGGGACCAGCTTCCAGCCGTAGCCCCAGCTCCGGTAGGCCATGAGGACGGTCACCGACGGGTCGGAGAAGCGGTAGACGGCGATGAGGAGGGATGTGGCGAGGACGTAGCCGAGCTGGGCCAGGAGGAGGCCCTTCCCGACCGCGCGGAGGATCCTCCCCGGGGAAAGGCGGCGGCGCGGCGGCGCGGCCGGCGGCAGCCTGAGCTCCGGCGGGAGGGCGCCGATCCAGGGCCCCTCCGCGAGGACGAGGCCGGGCACGGCCCTGGCCATCTTCGCTTCGAGGAGGGCTTGGCCTGCGAGGCTTTCGGGGCGCCGACGGTAGGGAATGCCGTCCGTAGGTGGGGGAAACATAGACAGGCCACGCTAGCACGGATGGCCGCCGAGGGACAAGGCGGCTTTCCTTGACAACGATTTTCGAGCGGTCTAGTATGTCCTCGCCGGCGCCGCCCGGACCCACCGAAGAGGAGAAGCTGCATGAAAAGGTTCCTGCTCGCGCTGTCCTGCGCCCTCGCGCTCACAGGCTCCCTCTTCGCCCAAGCCACGAGCCATCCGGGACTCTTCCGCTACAGGCTCGACAACGGCCTCGAGCTCTTCGTCTACCGGGACGCGACCCTCCCCCTCGCGCGGGTCGGCATGTCCTTCCGCGCGGGCTCCTCCTTCCGGCCGCCGACTCGGCCGGCTCCTTCGGCCTCCTCGAGCGGCTCGCCTTCGAGAACGGAGGGCAGGCGGGCGGCCCCGCGGGGGCCTCGCCCCGGCTCAAGGCCGCGATGGCGCGGATCGGCGCCGCGGAGTCGGGCGGCGGGACCGGCACCGACTCGATGGGCTACTGGCTCAGGCTGCCCGCGGCCAGGACAGGCGAGGCCCTGCGCTTCTGGGCCGAGCGCTTCGTCGACGCGCCCCTCGATCCCGCCGCCCTCGCGGCCGCGAAGGCCGGCGCCCTCGCCCGGCTCGCCGAGCTCAAGGCCGAGCCCGACGCCGTCTACGAGGCCGCCGTGGCGAAACGCCTCTTCGGCAAGTACCCCTGGAGGCGCGACCCCGCCGGCTCCGAGGCGGCCATCGCGGCCGCCACGCCCGAGTCCCTCGCGAGGCTCCGCGACGCATACCTCGTTCCGGGCAACGCGGCGGTCTTCGTCGGCGGCGACGTCGACCCCGAGGAGACGCGCAGGGCCGTGGAAGCCCTCTTCGGCGGCTGGAAGAGGGCCGACGAGGCCTCGCGTCCGGCCCTCCCCGCCCACCCCAGGCCCGGCGTGCCCAGGCCCACCTGGATCGTCTATCCCGACGCGTCCCTTCCCGAGGGCCTCGCCATGGTCGAGGCGCGCTACCGCGGCCCCGACCTCCAGTCCGACCCCCAGGGCAGCTACGCGGCCGACCTCTGGACGGCCCTGGTCGCCGATCCCGAGGGCCGCTTCAAGAAGGCGGTCGCCAAGGAGGTGCCCAAGCTCTACGGCAGGGACTCGATCTCCGCCTACTACCTGAGCCAGCGGGACGGCGGCGCCCTCTCCGTCTCCGCCTACTTCTCCGTCGATCCCGCCCTCTCCTCCGTCGACCGGGCGCGCCAGTTCAAGGAGCGGGTAAGGGGCTTCGAGATGACCGCGATGCGGACCGAGCCGGCCTACTTCTCCGCGGCCGACTACGAGGCGGCGAGGCGGCGCCTCTCGGACGCGCGGGCCCTCTCCCTCGAGACCGCCGACGGCTTCCTCGAGTCGCTCGCCTTCTGGTGGGCCTCGGCCTCCGCCGACTACTTCCTGGGCTATCCCGAGGCCCTCGCGAAGACGGGTCCCCGCGAGGTCGGCGCCTTCATCGACGCCTACGTCATGCGCAACCTGGAGGTCGTGGCCCTCCGGATGAGCCCCGCGGACTACGAGCGGGAGAAGAAGAGCTTCGCCGGCGCGGGCTTCGAGGTCGTCACGGCCGCGAACGCCTTCTGGTGGCAGCGCTGAGCGCGGGCCGCGGCCGGCGGGGCACTGCCCGCGCCCTCGCGGGCTGCGCGGCCTGCGCCGCCCTCCTCTTCGCCTCCTGCGCGACGGGCGCGCCTCCCGCGGGGAAAGCGGGCCTCGTCCAGGCCGCACCGGCCGGCTCCGCCTCCGTAGCGGCGGGAGAGGCCCGCCCCGCGGACCGGCGCCCCCGGCAGAGCCCCTATCTGCTGGCCAGCCTGGCCTCCATCGAGCGCGAAAGGCTCGCTAGCGGCGTCGTCCTCCTCGCAAGGAGGCTGCCCGGCCGCGGCGTCGCGGCCGCGGAGCTCCTCCTCCTCCGCGACGGGTCGACGCCCTCGGGCAAGGACGGCGTCGAGGCCCTGGCCCTCTCCCTCGCGGCCAGGGGGGGGAGGCTTCCCTCGGGCGGGCGCGCCGACCTTCCGGCCCTCGTCCGGGCCGCGGGCGGAAGCCTCGAGCTCAAGGCGCTCTCGGAGGACGCCCTCGCCCTGGAGCTCGCCGCGCCCCTGGACCGCCTGCCCGCCCTCCTCGAGGCCCTGGCCGCCTCCGTGGCCGCACCCTCCTTCGAGGAGGCGGACTTCGTGGCCGCGATGCGCGACCTCCGCGCGGCCAGGCTCGCGGCGGAGGCCGACCCGGCCCGCGTCGCGGCGGAGGGCCTCCGCACCGAGGCCTACCGGGGAAGCCCCTACGCCCGGCCGCCCTTCGGCACGGCCGAGAGCCTCGCCGCGCTCCGCCTGGAGGACGCGGCCGCCTATTGGCGCGAGGCCGTCGGCGCCGAGCGCGTGGCCCTGGTCGTCGCCGGCGACCTGGGAGCGGCCGAGCTCGCGGCCCGCGTCGGCCCGGCCCTGGCGGCCCTCCCGCGGAAGGGCGGAGCCGCCGGGCTCCTCCCCGAGCCCGGCTCCGCGCCGGCCATCCGCTCCCGGCCCGAGTCGGCGGCCCTGGCCTCCGCCCGGAGCCCGGCCCCGCGCGCGCCGCTCTCCGCCGAGCCGCCCTCGCCCGCGGCCCGCGCCCATCTCCGGGCGGCCTTCCCGGCGCCCCCGCCCTCGAGCCCCGACTACGCGGCGCTCTCCCTGGCCCTGGTGATGCTCGACGACCTCCTCAAGGAGGAACTGCTCGGGGAGAAGGCCCTGGCGGGGGAAGCCGCCGCCTGGCTCGCCGCCGCCGCGGCGCCCTCGGGCTTCCTGGCCGCCGAAGGGGCCGCCTCCGCCGCGAAGGCGCGCGCCGGGATGGAGCGGGCCCTCGCGGCCCTGGCCTCGGGCGAATGCGCCGCGATAGCCGATCCCGCCGGGGGCCGCGCCCCCTTCGCCGAGTCGCTCGACGCCTACAGGGCGCGGGCCCTCGTGCGGCTCTTCGGAAGGGAAGGCTCGGCGGCGGCCGTTGCCGCCGGCATGGCCCGCGACCTCGCCTCCGGCGGCGACGGGACGGGGCCCGCCCGCCTCGCGGACGGCCTGGCCGCCGTCGGGCCCGCCGACCTCGAGCGCGTGGTCCGCGAGTACCTGGATCCGAGGCGCCTGGCCTGGTTCGTCGTCGCCCCGAAGTCCGATCCGGCCGGAGCCGGCAAGACTCCCTGAGGCCGCCCGGCGGCCACAGCCGCCAGCCGCGCGTCGGCCGACCGGGCCACGGCCCGCGCGCCGGGGCGGCTCGCCGCGCGCGGCCTTGAAGCCTAGTCGTCTTCCTCTATCGAAAGCACCGAGGGCAGGCCCCGCACCGACTTGAGGACGCGGCGCACGTCGTCGCGGGAGGAGACCTCCATCGTGAAGGAGCCCTCCATGTTCCCGTCGCCCCGCTCGCCCAGCCGCCCCTCGCGGAGGTGGCCCTGGAACTTGTGCATCGCCGACTCGATCTCCGCGAAGAGGTCGGGGCTCCGCCTCGCGACGATGCGGAAGCGCGCCGTGACGAGGGAGGCGGTCGACTCCCAGCTCACCTCGATGCGGCGCTCCTGGAAGTCGGGCACGGCGGCCAGGCTCTTGCAGTCGGCGCGGTGCACGATGATGCCCCGCCCCCGCGAGACGTAGCCGACGATGGCGTCGCCCGTCACGGGACGGCAGCAGCCGGCTATGCGGATCATGAGGTTCTTCTGCCCGCCGATCGCGACGCCGGCCTTCTCGTTCCGCAGGGCCTCTCCGGGCGTGACGCGGCGGTAGACCGTCGTCTCGCCCAGGTTCTCCACGGGGCCGCGCGGCTTCGCCGCCTCGCGCGCCTCCCGGGCCTCGCGGGCCTTCGCCTCGGCCGCCTCGTGGCCCGCGCCGGCCTCCTTGAGCTCGCGGGCGGCCTCCCGGGCGCGGGCCTCCGCCGCCGAGCCCGTGTGGCGGCCCGCGACGATGTTGCGCTCGATCGCGAGGACCTGGCCCGACTGGACGAGCCAGGCGCGGATCTTCTGCCTCGCCTTGGAGGTCTTGGCGAGGGGGAGCCAGTTCATCGTCGGATGGGCCTGGGGCGAGGTGAGGATCTCCACCACCTGGGTGTTCCGGAGCTCCCCGTCCAGGGGCACGATCTGGCCGTCTGCCTTGGCGCCCATGCACTTGGTCCCGACGTCGGTGTGGATCGCGAAGGCGAAGTCGAGGGGGCCGGCCCCGGCGGGCAGCTCCACGACGTCGCCCTGGGGCGTGAAGACGAAGATCGAGTCCTTGAGGAGCTCGCGCTTGATCTCCTCCAGGTACTCCGCCCCCTGGGAGAGGAAGTCGCCCCATTCCTTGAGGCGGTTGACGATCGGCAGGTCCTCGGGCTTCGGCGCCTCGGCCGTCGAGCCCTTCTTGTAGAGCCAGTGCGAGGCGACGCCGTACTCGGCGATCCGGTGCATCTCGCGCGTGCGGATCTGCACCTCGAGGAGGCGGCCGTCGAAGCCCATCACCGTCGTGTGGAGGCTCCGGTAGCCGTTCGCCTTGGGCATCGCGATGTAGTCCTTGAAGCGCCCCTCGATGGGCTTCCAGATCCGGTGCACGAGGCCGAGGAGGGCGTAGCAGTCGTTGTCGCTCTCCGTGATGAGGCGGACGCCCAGGAGGTCGTAGAGCTCCTCCGCCCCCTTCGCCTTCTTCCGCATCTTCTGGTAGATCGAGTAGAAGTGCTTGGCGCGGGCGGAGATCTCCACCTCCACGCCCTCGGCCCCGGCCGCCTCGCGGATGGCCCGCTCGACCCGCTCCAGGTAGACCTCGCGCTCGCCCTTCTTCGCGGAGACCAGGCCCTTGATCTGGTCGAAGGCCTCGCGGTTCAGGGCCTTGAGCGAGAGGTCCTCGAGCTCGTCCTTCATCCAGCTCACGCCCAGGCGGTCGGCCAGGGGCGCGAAGATGTCCAGGCACTCGGCCGCGATCTCCTTCTGCCGCTCCTCCGGGAGGAACTTGAGGGTCCGCATGTTGTCGAGCTTGTCGGCGAGCTTCACGAGGATGACGCGGATGTCGCGGGTCATCGCGAAGAGCATCTTCCGCATCGTCTCCGCGGCCTGGACGGTCTTGTTCTTGGCCCTGAGGGCTGCCAGGCGGGAGACGCCCTCGACGAGGGAGGCCGCCACGGGGCCGAAGCCCGCCTCGAGGCGGCGGCGGTCCTCCGCGCGGGCCGCGGCCGCCGCGGCGGCGCCGGCGACGGTCTTGGCCGCGCGCTCGGCCTCGCTCCCCTCGGGGGCGCCGGGGACGGGATCGAGCGCGTCGTGGAGGAGGCCGGCCACGACGGAGTCGGCGTCCAGGCCGAGCTCGACGAGGATGGCCGCGACGCGGAGGTCGTGGGCGGCCGCCGGCTCCCCGGAGGCGCGCTTGGCCCCGGCCAGGCGGGCCTCGGCCGCGGCCAGCGCGCGCTCGACGCGCTCCGAGTCCGCGGGCGCGTAGACCGCGCGGACGGAGGCGAGGAATCCTTCCCTCAGCTCTTCCACGGCTTTCTTCCTTCGGTGACGCGGGGCCTCCCCGCGAGGTCTTCGAGCGTGCGGACGGCCTCGAAGCCGGCGGCCTCGAGGAGGGAGCGGAGCTCCGCGGCCTGCTCCTCCCCCGCCTCGAGGAGGAGGAAGCCGCCCGGCGCGAGCCGGGCCGCGGCCTCGGGAACGAGGCGCCTGTAGGGGTCGAGGCCGTCCTCCCCGCCGTCCAGGGCTAGGCGAGGCTCCCCCCAGCCCTTCCCGAGGAGCCGGTCCGTCTCCCGCGTGGGCACGTAGGGCGGGTTGGCGACGACGATATCGAAAGGTCCCTGGACTCCCGAGAGGAGGTCGCTCTCAAGGAGGCGCAAGGGGCCGCCCGGCCTGTCCTCGGGCACGAGGGCGGCCGCGTTGCGCGCCGCGGCCGCCAGGGCCTCCTTCGAGATGTCGGAGGCGGAGACCTCCCAGGCCGGCCGCTCCAGGCAGAGGCTTATGGCGACGCAGCCCGAGCCGACGCAGGCCTCGTGGACGCGGAGCCCCCCCGGCCCGCTCCCCGCGGCGGCGGCGCCTTCGCCTCGGCCGCCCGAGGCCGCGCGCCCCGCCGCGCCGCCGCGGGCGAGCTCGGCCCCGGCGACCGCTCCGCGGCCCACGGCGAGCTCGTCGCCCGCGGCCAGGGCCGCCTCGACGAGGAGCTCGGTGTCGGGGCGGGGCACGAGGACGCGCTCGTCGACGAGGAAGGAGCGTCCGTAGAATTCCTTGCGGCCCAGGATGTAGGCGACGGGCCTCCCGGAGGCGCGCTCGGCCAGGGCGGCGCGGTAGCGCGCCTCGGCCTCGGGCCCGAGCTCGTCGGGGCCGGAGGCGAGGAGGCGGGCGCGGTCCATTCCCAGGATGTCGGCGAGGAGGAGGGACGCGTCCAGGAAGGGCGTCTCGGATCCCTCGCCTTCGGCGTCGCGCGCCGCGCCCAGGATCCGGGCCCCTTCCCGGAGCGCGTCCCCGGCGGTCATGTTTCCTCCGCCTTCATGAACTCCTCGCGGGCGGAGAGCATCAGGGCGTCGACGAGCTCCCCGATGTCGCCCTCCATCGCGAGCTCCAGCTTGTAGAGCGTCAGGTTGATGCGGTGGTCCGTCACGCGGTTCTGCGGGAAGTTGTAGGTGCGGATGCGCTCCGAGCGGTCGCCCGAGCCGATCTGGCTCTTGCGGTCCGCCGCGCGCTCGGCCTGGCGCTTCCCCTCCTCCAGCTCGTAGAGCCTGGCCCGGAGGATGCGCATGGCCTTCGCCTTGTTCTTGATCTGGCTCTTCTCGTCCTGGCAGTGGACGACGAGGCCCGTCGGGAGGTGGGTGAGGCGCACCGCCGAGTCGGTCGTGTTGACGCACTGGCCGCCGGGCCCGCCCGCGCGCATCACGTCGACGCGGAGGTCCTCCGGGCGGATGTCGATCTCCGTCTCCTCCATCTCGGGGAGGACGGCGACCGTGACGGCGCTCGTGTGGATCCGGCCAGAGCCCTCCGTGGAGGGCACGCGCTGGACGCGGTGGACGCCCGACTCCCAGCGGAGGCGCTCGTAGGCGCCCTCGCCGGAGACGGAGAAGACGATCTCGCGGTAGCCGCCGAGCTCGGTCTCGCTCGTCTCCATGACCTCGACCTTCCAGCCCAGGCGGTCGCAGTAGCGGGAGTACATGCGGTAGAGGTCGGCGACGAAGAGGGCCGCCTCGTCGCCGCCCGTGCCGGCGCGGATCTCGACGATGACGTTCTTGTCGGCGAGGGGGTCGCGGGGGATGAGGAGCTCCTTGAAGCGCTCGTCCAGCTCGACCTTCCTCGCCTCGAGGCCCCGGAGCTCCTCGCGGGCGAGCTCGCGCATCTCGGGGTCGGCCTCGTCGCGGACCAGGGCCTTGGAGCTCTCGATGCCCGCGAGGACGGACTTGAACTCCTTGTAGGCCTCGTCGATGACGGAGAGGCGGGAACGCTCCCGCATGATCTCGCGGTAGCGCGCCGGGTCCTTCGCGACGCCCGGGTCGGCGACGGCCTCGTCCAGCTCGCGGAGCCGGGCCGACATGGCCTCGAGCTTGTCTATCACGAGCGGGCCTTCTCGGCGAAGTAGGGGCAGGAATAGACGACGATCTCCATGCCCGACTCGGCGGCGTCGGAGACGTCCTCGAGGGAGCCCGAAAGGAGGCGCTTGAGGCGGCAGGACGCGTCGTGGCCGCAGAGGGGGCAGGCGCCGTTGCCGCGGGGATTCATGTCGAGTCTCATGCGGGAATGCTACCGCAAAAGGCGGCCGCCCGGCAAGGGCGAGCCCGGCAGGGGCGGACCCGCTGACCGCGACAGGGGCGGGCCCGGCCCGCTTGCCTCCCCGGGCCCGCCGCGCTAGTATGGCCCATCATGCTCGACTACAAGTTCATCAAGGACAACCTGAGCGCGGTCAAGAAGAACATCGCCGACCGCTACATGAAGGCCGACGCCGACCTCGTCGTCGAGCTCTACGACCGCCGGAACGCCGCCCTGCGCGCCCTCGAGGACGAGCGGAAGAGGCGGAACGACAACGCCGCCGCGATGAAGGGCAAGCTGGAGCCCGAGGCCCGCCAGAAGCTCATCGACGAGGGCAAGGCCCTGAAGGAGCGCATCGCCGCCCTGGAGGCCGAGTCCGCCGAGGTGGAGTCCCGCCTGGACGAGGAGGGCCGCAAGATCCCGAACATGGCCCACCCCGCGGCCCCCGTCGGCAAGGAAGACAAGGACAACCTCGAGGTCAAGCGCGTCGGCGAGCCCACGAAGTTCGACTTCGAGCCCAAGGACCACGTCCAGCTCGGCCAGGACCTGGACATCATCGACTTCGACGCCGCGACCCGCGTCTCCGGCACCAAGTTCTACTACCTCAAGAACGAGGGCGTCATCCTC
>Ga0116155_10003074_pt1 | contig 11190 bp, 12 predicted proteins | sample AD_UKC032_MetaG_FD_89890 | JGI IMG/M metagenome (GOLD analysis project Ga0116155, IMG submission 89890) | Active sludge microbial communities of municipal wastewater-treating anaerobic digesters from USA - AD_UKC032_MetaG | ecosystem: Engineered > Bioreactor > Anaerobic > Digestate | place: USA...
CGGCCGTCGGAACCAGTTCGCCAAGCTCGTTGATGGCCTCGATGGCGAAGGTCAGGGGGCGCGAAGCCGCGGTCAGCAGTGGGCGATTCATCGGCGGGATTCTACACTTGGGTGAAGTTGGGCTATGCTGAAACGATTCCAGTTCCAAAATGCCGCCATGAAACATTTTCCGGTCGCCGTGATCATCGAAAAAACCAGGCTCGACAATCGCTGGGTCAGCGAAAGATGGGAGGCGATCGGGGTCATTCCAGCTTTCGCCGCCGATCCGGCCGACTGCGCGCCGCGCCGGATTGTCGCCGAGGTCGATCGCGAGCAGTTCCTGACCGGTCATTTCAGGCTCGAGCTGTTTCGCGACGAAGTCGATAACTACCATCTGAACCTGACTTCGCCGGAGCCGCGTGTCTTCGTGATGTGGCGGATGGAGGAAGATATTCCACGCCCCGTCAGCGTCACGCTGAGTTACGGCGAAGCGGCACGCTGGCTCGACTCGGGCGAGCAATGCGACGGGGTTGCGATGCCACCGGAAATTGCGGACTGGCTGGGCGATTTCGTCAATACGCATTACAAGCCGGCAGTGCGCCACAAGGTCAAGCGCAACGACCCCTTCGCCGGAAAGTGTCAGCCGTGAGTAGCGGCCGCTTTCTCGAACGTTGGTCGCGACTGAAAAAAGCCGCCGAAAAGGCGTCGACCGTGGAAATCACCGATGCCGAAAGCCTGCTTGCCAACCTGACGCCGGACAGCGACTTCGGGCAGTTCCTGCGTCAGGAAGTCAGCGAAGAGATTCGTCGCCAGGCGCTGAAAACCCTGTTCGCCGATCCGCAATTCAATGTGATGGATGGCCTCGACATCTACATCGACGATTACTCGATCAGCGAACCCATCCCCCCCGAAATGCTGGCTTCGCTGAATCAAGCCAAGATCCTTTTCGAGACGCCCGATGTCGAAGATGCGCCGGAGCAAACAGCAAGCGAATTCCGCGAGGCTTCGCCGGGCGACGAACCAGAGATTGTGGCCGCAAGGCCGGCCGACCTGCCATCAGAAAATAATCAATGAGTTAGCACCACTGTCCGGGCCGGATAGCCGTCCGCAAGGATCCAATACGTTGCGCAAAATTGCTGTCAACCCCCCTGTTTTTGATCGCCTGGATGGGTAAATAAGCCATTGATTATAGTAAGTAAATGATTCTTTTTCGGGAACTCTTTAAGCTAGAATCGGCCTCTACTTGAAGCGCTGTCTTGAAAGGTTGTTCACTTGAATCCAGTTGTTCCGGCACCCCTCCTGGTTTTCGAAAATACGCCATCGGCTGCTGCGATGGCTGTATTGCAGGACATTCCTTCGCCGGAGCCGGTGCCGGCGCTGAGCATGGTTGCTGCGGGGCGCTTGGCCATCGTCGGTGAGACCGAGGTGGCACTCGGCTGGGCCGAACGTCTCGCGACTCAGCGTGACGTTACCGTGCTGGCGCTGGGCAGCTTGCCGACAGGTTTCAATCCAGCGGAATTGAATGGGTTTTCCGTCGAGCCGGCGACAGGCATTTCCCTGGTCGGGCATCTTGGTGCTTACAGCTTCGACTGGAAATCGGCTGATGGCAGCAAACAGGCAGATTTCGACGTTGTTCTCGATCTCTCGCCGCAACCCCTGCTCAACCGTGTCGAATTGCCGGAGGGCTATGCCGCGCCCGGTCGCGATCCGCTCGATCAGGCACTGGCCGTGATCGAATTGCTCGGCTTTTCCGGCGAGTTTGAAAAACCGCGTTACGTTGCGCTCAAGGAACGACTGTGCGCCCACAGTCGTTCGCAGAAGCACGGTTGCAGCAACTGTGTCGATGTCTGCTCCACCGGCGCGATTAGCGGCGGCGGCGATTCGATCAGGCTCGACCCCTATCTCTGTCAGGGTTGCGGCACCTGCACGACGGTCTGCCCGTCCGGGGCGCTGGCGTACCAGTATCCTCGCGTTGCCGATGTCGGCGTGGCGATCAAGGCGCAACTCAAGGCGTATGCCGCTGCAGGCGGGGTCAATCCCTGCCTGCTTTTTCATTCGGCTACAGCGGGTCGCAGGCAGTTGCTTGAACTGAAGCGCGCCGGTCAGGGTTTGCCGCCGAACGTGATCCCGGTCGAAACCTGGAGCGTCGATGCGTTCGGGCTGGATTTGATGCTTGGCGCGGTAGTTCTTGGCGCCACCCAAGTCGCCGTGCTCGCTACTGGGTCGCACGATCTGGCGCCGTTGCGGGCGCAGGCAAATCTCGGCCAGAGCATTCTGGAAGGCATGGGCTATGCAGGCGAGTATCTGCGGATTGTCGATGGCGAGGCCGGCAACTGGCTGGCCGATTTTTCTTCGTGGCCGGCGGCGCCGGCATTGCCGGCCAGCGAATTCCGCTTGCTGGCCGACAAGCGGACGACGCTTGAATTTGTCATCGATCATCTGCAAAAGCATGCGCCAGCCCATCCTGATTTCATCGAACTGAAGGTTGGCGCGCCGTTTGGCACGGTGGATGTCAGCGCCGCCTGTACTCTGTGCATGTCTTGCACCAGCGCCTGTCCGGCCAGCGCCCTGAAGGCAGCGGCTGATGCGCCGCGCCTCTCGTTCCTCGAACGCAATTGCCTGCAGTGCGGCCTCTGCGCCAACACCTGCCCGGAACAGGCAATCACCCTGACGCCGCGCCTGCTCCTGAAAGATCGGCGCCAAGAGCGTGTGCTCAGGGAGGCCGAAATTTTCTGCTGTACTGCCTGCGGCAAGCCGATGGGCGCCGCGCCGACCGTTCTGAACATGATTTCCCGGCTCGCCGGGCACAGCATGTTCGCGACGCCCGAAGCCCGGGCACGCCTGAGCATGTGCGGGGATTGCCGTGTGATCGACCTGATTCAGCACGAGAACAGCACCAAGGCCTGGGAGATGACGGAATGAACGCTGTACTCGAACCCGTTGCGTCTGCGCCGGCTCTGACTGACGAGGACCGTGCCCGCGCCGAACATTACGCCGTCTTGTCGCGCCTCTTTTCGAGTGCGCCGGACGCTGGATTCCTGCACCGACTGACTGCTCTCGGCGCCCACTGGGGCAATCCGGAGAGCGCGCTTGGGCAGGCCTGGCTGACGCTCGGCGAGCTTGCCCGGAATGCCGACCCCGAGGCGGTCGAAGAAGAGTACACGCGCCTGTTCCTGACCATCGGCCGCCCGGAGGTGATGCTCTACGGCTCCTTCTACCTCGCCGGTTTCCTGATGGAAAAGCCGCTGGTGGAACTGCGCCATGATCTGGCTGAGCTGGGGCTTGGCCGTCGTCTCGGCGTGACCGAATCCGAAGATCACATCGCTGCCCTGTGCGATGTCATGCGTCACCTGATTGTCACCGGCCCCGATGCGACCGGTCTGGCGCGTCAGCAATTTTTTTTCAACCGGCACATCGCGCCCTGGTTCGAAGCCATGTGTGCCGCCCTGGAAGGGGCGCCGGAAGCCGGTTTTTACCCGCATGCCGCCCAACTGGTGCGTGCCTATTTCGAGATCGAACGCCTGGCGTTCGACATGCTTTAGTTTTGTCGAGGAGAGAACGAATGAACGATAAGAAACCGGAAAACCTCAAGCGGCGCGGCTTCCTGCTGGCCGCCGGAGTTGGCAGCGCGGGTGCGGTCGCCGTTGTTGCCAGCGGCATCGGCAAGGAGGCCGCGAAGCCCCTGGCCGTCGTTTCGGCCGACGACAAGGCAGGCAGCTACCGGGAATCACAGCACATCAGCAACTACTACCGCACGGCGCGGGTTTGAACGGAGCTCAATCATGCTGACCAGAAAAGCTACGGCCCATCAAGGCACGCTACCGGAAGCGGGCGTAATTTTGGCGACAAATCCGGCGTCGACCGCAACGGGCAATATCCTGGCAAAAACCATGGATCGCCGCACCTTCCTCAAGCGTTCCGGCTTGGTGGCCGGCGGTGGTGCGCTGGCCACCCAACTACCGTACAACATGATCGGCAGCGCCGAGGCTGCGGATGTGGCCAAGGACAAGACCGGCGTCGAGACGAAGCGCACCGTGTGTACCCACTGCTCGGTCGGCTGCGCCGTCGATGCGGTCGTCGAAAACGGTGTCTGGACGCGCCAGGAACCGGTGTTCGATTCGCCGCTCAATCTCGGCGCGCACTGTGCCAAGGGTGCGTCGGTGCGCGAACACGGGCATGGCGAACATCGTTTGAAGTACCCGATGAAACTGGTCAACGGCAAGTACCAGAAGATCAGCTGGGAGCAGGCGCTCAACGAAGTCAGCGAAAAATTGCTGGCGATCCGCAAGGAAAGCGGCCCGGATGCGACCTACTGGGTCGGCTCCTCGAAGCAGAGCAACGAGCAGGCGTACCTGTTCCGCAAGTTCGTCTCGTTCTTCGGCACGAACAACATGGACCACCAGGCGCGGATCTGCCACTCGACCACGGTCGCCGGCGTCGCCAACACCTGGGGTTACGGGGCGATGACCAACTCCTACAACGACATGCAGTTTTCCAAGGCAGCGTTGTATATCGGCTCGAATGCCGCCGAGGCGCATCCGGTATCCATGCTGCACATGCTGCACGCCAAGGAAAATGGCTGCAAGATGATCGTTGTCGACCCGCGCTTCACGCGCACCGCGGCCAAGGCTGACGTCTTCACGCGCATCCGTTCGGGTACCGACATCCCCTTCATCTGGGGCATGCTCTACCACATCTTCAACAACGGCTGGGAAGACAAGGAGTACATCGCTGCCCGTGTCTTCGGTCTCGACAAGGTCAAGGAAGAGATCATGACGTGGACGCCCGACCGTGTTCAGGATGTCACCGGAATTCCCGAGGCGGAAGTGCTGCGCATCGCCGAAATGCTGGCCAAGAACAAGCCGTCCACCGTCGTCTGGTGCATGGGCCAGACCCAGCACACGATCGGCAATGCCAACGTTCGCGCCATGTGCATCCTGCAACTGGTCCTCGGCAACGTCGGCGTTTCCGGTGGCGGCACCAACATCTTCCGTGGCCACGATAACGTGCAGGGCGCTACCGACGTCGGCCCCAATCCGGATTCGCTGCCCGGCTACTATGGCCTTGCCGCCGGTTCCTGGAAACACTGGTGCGCGGTGTGGGGTGTCGATTACGAGTGGGTCAAGGGCCAGTTCGCCTCGCAGGCGATGATGGAGAAATCCGGCATCACCGTCTCGCGCTGGATCGACGGTGTGCTGGAGGCCAACGAGAACATCGACCAGGATTCCAACCTGCGCGCCGTGGTCTATTGGGGCATGGCGCCGAACAGCCAGACGCGCGGCCTCGAAATGGTCGAGGCGATGAAGAAACTCGATCTGCTGGTCGTCGTCGATCCTTACCCGTCCGCTACTGCCTCGATGTCGGCGATGATGCGCAAGGATGGCGTCTATCTGCTGCCGGCCTGCACGCAGTTTGAAACAGTCGGCTCGGCGACCGCCTCGAATCGTTCGATTCAATGGCGCGAGAAGGTCATCGAACCGCTCTTCGAATCCAAGCCCGACCATACCCTGATGTATGCCTTCGCCAAGAAGTTCGGTTTCGAAAAGGAGTTATGCAAGAACATCAAGATCGACAAGGACAAGCAGGGCTGGGACGAACCGAACGTCGAGGACATCCTGCGCGAAATCAACAGGGGCACATGGACCATCGGCTATACCGGCCAGTCGCCGGAACGCCTGAAGCTGCACATGAAGCACATGCAGACCTTCGACATCAAAACCCTGCGTGCCAATGGCGGACCCTGCGATGGCGAGTACTTTGGCCTGCCTTGGCCGTGCTACGGCACGCCGGAACTGAAGCATCCGGGCACCCCCAATCTCTACGACACCTCCAAGCACGTCATGGACGGTGGCGGCAACTTCCGCGCCAACTTTGGCGTTGAACGCGATGGGGTTTCCCTGCTCGCGGCCGACGGTTCGGCTTCCAAGGGCGCAGCCCTGCAGATCGGCTATCCGGAATTCGACCACGTCCTGCTCAAGAAGCTGGGCTGGTGGGATGATCTGACCGAGACCGAAAAGCAGGCAGCCGAAGGCAAGAACTGGAAAACCGACCTGTCGGGCGGTATCCAGCGCGTCGTCCTGAAAATTTACGGCTGCCATCCCTTCGGCAACGCCAAGGCACGGGCGCTGGTCTGGAATTTTCCCGACCCGGTGCCGCTGCATCGCGAGCCAATGTATTCGCCGCGCCCGGATCTTGTCGAAAAATATCCGCAACCGGCTGACAAGAAAGTCTTCTGGCGCCTGCCGACCATGTACAAGTCGCTCCAGGACAAGGTCAAGAATATTTCCAAGGACTATCCGCTGATCATGACCTCCGGACGGCTGGTGGAGTACGAGGGCGGCGGCGACGAAACCCGCTCCAACCCGTGGCTGGCCGAATTGCAGCAGGATATGTTCGTCGAGGTGAATCCGCGCGACGCCAACGACGCCGGCTTCCGCAACGGCGAATACATGTGGGTCGAAACGCCAACCAAGGGCCGCATGAAGATGCGCGCCCAGGTCACTGAGCGGGTGGCGCCGGGCACCGTTTTCCTACCCTTCCATTTTGCCGGCTGGTGGCAGGGCAAGGACATGCTCGAGTACTACCCGGAAGGTGCAGCGCCCATCGTCCGCGGCGAGTCGGTAAACCAGGGCACGACATACGGTTACGACTCGGTCACCATGATGCAGGAATCCAAGACCACGCTCTGTCGCGTCACCAAGGCCTAACGAGGAGACTATCGAATGGCACGAATGAAATTCCTGTGTGACGCCGAGCGTTGCATTGAGTGCAATGGCTGTGTCACCGCCTGCAAGAACGAAAACGAGACACCTTGGGGCGTAAATCGCCGTCGCGTCGTCACGATCAATGACGGGGTGCCAGGGGAACGCTCGGTTTCCGTCGCCTGCATGCATTGTTCCGACGCGCCCTGCATGGCTGTCTGCCCGACCGACTGCTTCTACAAAACTGAAGAGGGGGTCGTCCTGCATGATAAGGACATGTGCATCGGTTGCGGCTACTGCTTTTTCGCTTGTCCCTTCGGCGCACCACAATTTCCCAACGGACCGTCTGCCTTCGCCGCGCGCGGCAAGATGGACAAATGCACGTTCTGCGCTGGTGGGCCCGAAGAGAATGGTTCCAAGGCCGAATTCGAGAAATACGGACGCAACCGCCTGGCTGAGGGCAAGTTGCCACTCTGTGCCGAGATGTGCTCGACCAAAGCCTTGCTTGCTGGCGATGCACCAGTCATCTCTGATATCTATCGCGACCGCGTGATGCATCGTGGCAAAGGTGGCGAAGCTTGGGGTTGGGCGACCGCTTATGGCAGGCCGGAGAACGCCAATGAGGGGGCGAAGGAACAAAAACGGGAGGGTGCGAAATGAACGCGAGAATCAAGTTTGCAGTCGTCGCAGCGCTACTGGCTATCGGCCTCTCAGCCTGCGGCGAGCGCCCACAGGTTGTCCAATACAAGCAGGGTACTTATTCCGGCAAGCCAGACACGCCCCCTTGGGACAACGCGCGTTTCGGCGGCAACAAGCAGGCCTGGGTGGATGCTGTTAATAACCGGGCACAGTCGCAAAACGAGTACAAGAGCGTCAACTAAGGAGCCTGGCATGAGGAATGCAAAATCAAGTCCGGGCCTCCGGCGCTGGCTGTTCGTTGCCTGCCTGATGCTTGCCGGGGTTCTGCCCGCGCACGCCGCGGAAAATGTCACGCCGGCCCAGCAACAGGTCGAGCAGCAAAAGCGCCAGCCGGGCAACAATGCGCCAGTCTGGCGCGAGGCACGCTCCGGCGAGGCCTTTTTTACCAATAATCCGGCCAACGAGGCCGGGGTTTTGATCCAGAGCCAAGGCGAAACCTGGCGCCAGATTCGCAATGGTCCGGTTACGCTTTATGGTGGCTGGCTACTGGTGCTGGTGGCTGCTGCGATCCTGGTCTTCTACATGATCAAGGGGCCGCTGACGCTGCACGACAAGCCGACCGGCCGACTGATCGAACGTTTCCCGCGCTATGAACGGGTCATTCATTGGATCACTGCGAGCAGTTTTCTGATTCTGGCTGTAACCGGACTGGCCGTTTTGTTCGGAAAGCATGTGTTGATGCCGGTGGCTGGCCATTCGGCGGTCGCCTATCTGCTGGTGGCCTGCAAGAACGGGCACAATTTCATCGGGCCGCTGTTCGCGTTTTCAATGCTGGCGATGATCATCATCTGGGCGCGCGACAACGTCTGGCAGAATATCGACGCCCTTTGGATCAGGAAGGCTGGAGGGCTGATTGGCGGCGAGCATGTACCGTCCGGGCGCTTCAACTTCGGTGAGAAGACCTGGTTCTGGATCGGTGTCACCATCCTCGGCCTGACCGTGGTGATTTCCGGGTTCGTGATGAATTTCCCGAACTTCGGCCAGACCCGCAGCGACATGCAGATCGCCAATATCGTTCATGCGGTCGCCGCTATCCTCATGCTGGTTCTGTCTTTCGGTCATATCTATATGGGCACGATCGGCGCGCATGGTGCCTTTGAGTCGATGAAGACAGGTTATGTCGATGAAACGTGGGCAAAGGAACACCACGAGCAGTGGTACAACGACGTCAAGGCTGGAAAGTCCGGACATCCGCAGGGTTAAGAGAGGAGTAAAAAATGAAGCACAGCAAATTTGCCCTGATTTTGGCGTTGACCGTGGCAAGTGCCGGGGCCTGGGCCAAACTGCCGCCACCATCCGAAGAAGCGAAGGTCAAGGCGGAGGAAGCGAAGGTCAAGGCGGGTGAAAGTACCAAGGTTGCTGCCGAACAGTTGGCCAGGGCGCAGGATCGTGTCGCCGAATGGTTTATTAGTGAACAGAAGGCCAAAGGCATCACCGTTACCCCGACGCCGATTGCCCCACCGGCACCTCCCGCCGCTACCGCTCCGTTACCCGCTGCAGCCAACAAGTAGGAGACAAGGTATGGATGCGCTGGATATCGCTCGTGGCCCATTGCTGACAATCAGTCTTGGTGTTTTTATTCTGGGAACCCTTTGGCGTCTGGCGAATATCGCGTTGCGGCCGCGCATGGCGGATCGATCGCTGGCGCGTGAGGGCGCCCCCTCTTGGCTCATGGGCGCCTGGGGCAACATTCTGCGAGGCATGTGGCCACGTCCGGAATTCAGTCAGTCGGCGCTAATCACTACGCTTAATGGTTATGTTCTGCATATTGGCCTCGCGCTGGTGGTTTTCGGCTATGCGCCGCACATTGCATTCATACACCGTATTACGGGCCTGTCATGGCCAGCCTTGCCAGATGTTGTGATGTACCTTGCTGCCGGTGCGACCATCATATCGATGCTGATGGCGCTGGTTTTTCGGCTGACCAACCCCGTGCGCCGGAAAATTTCGCATGCGGATGACTGGATCACCTGGGTCATCGTCATGTTGCCAATTGCCACCGGCATGGCCGTATTGATTGATCCCTCCGCGCAGATTCTGGCACGTGAGAATCCAATCTACCGTGGTCCGCTGGCATTACATCTGCTGACGCTGGAACTGCTGCTGGTCTGGTTCCCGTTCGGCAAGCTGATGCACGCATTTTTGTTTGTCTTCTCGCGCGGGGCTACTGGCGTGCGATTCAGCCATCGGGGAGTCAAATTGTGAATACTCAGGTAGCGAAAAAACCGACCTTCGATCAGCAGGGCGACTTGCCAGATGAAGAGCGCGTCGCAGCCGCACTGCAAAGTTTTGTATCGGAATTCGGGCGCACCACGACGCTGCATATGGATTCCTGCGTGCGCTGCGGACAGTGCGCCAATGCCTGCCACTTTTTCGTCACGACCGGCGAAGCCAAATACACGCCAATCTACAAACTGGAGCAGTTTCGCCGTGCCTACCTTCGCCAAGCCAGTGCGTTCGCACCGCTGGTGCGTGCGCTTGGTCTAGTCAGAAAGCCGGGTATTGCCGATCTGCAGCAGTGGCAGGAGTTGCTGTATGACTCGTGCACCATGTGTGGACGCTGCACCCTTGCTTGTCCCATGGGTATCGACATCGCCGAACTGGTGAAAGAGGCGCGCCATGGCATGTTCAAGGCGGGCATGGTTCCCGAACGGCTGGCGTTGATGGACCGTGCGGCCCGCCAATGGGGCAGCCCAGCAACCCCGGGCGAAGACTTGCCGGATATCCTGGCAGAAGTGTCCGCAGAGCGTGGTGTAACCATTAACTGTGATCTGGAAAGCGCCGAAATCCTCGTTACTGCTGCGCCAGCTGAACTGACGGAGCATACCAAGGCGCTTGCCGATGCGGCAAAGATCCTTAATCGCACTGGGGTGAGCTGGACGATGCATCAGGAAGGCTTTGATGCTTCAAACATTGGCTTCAACAATGGCGACCTTGAATTGCAGGAAAGGCTAACCCGTTCGCTGATCGATACCGCTGTCAAGATCGGGGCCAAGACCATCGTCTTGCCCGAGTGCGGCCACGCCTACGGTGCTGCGCGATGGGAGGCGGCCAAGTGGTATGGCCAGGCCTTGCCGGTGCGCATCATTCACATGACCGAACTCCTGGACGAATTGATCGCCAGCGGCCAAATCCGCGTAAACAAAATCGGCGAAACGGCTACTTTTCACGATCCCTGCCAGATCGTCCGGCGTGGTGGTCTGGAAGCGGCCGCGCGCAGGGTTCTGGCAGCTTTGGGGTTTGACTTGATCGAGCTCGAAAATCACGGCCTGATGGGCTATTGCTGTGGTGGCGGTGGCGGCGTAGTGTCGAACGTGCGTTCAGCGCCCTTACGCAGCAAGGTGTTCGCGATGAAACAGCAGCAAGTTGAAGCTACCGGGGCCAAGCAACTCGTCACCAGTTGTGGCCAGTGCCGCATAACCTTGGAAATGGGCGCCAAGCAGACGAAGTGGGACAAGCCAATCGAAAGCCTGTTGGAACTCGTGGCAGACAATCTGGCGGATTAAGACGGGTCGTCATTCGCAGAGCCGATCGAGTTCACGCTGTTGGTTATCTTGCAAAAAAATGGCTGAGTGAATGCGGCCTGAGCCGGATAGCGGTCGGTAATGCTGCTGATATTGGTCTTCCCAATGAGTGGGCTTCATCCGGGCAGATGGTGATATTCGCCTCCTGTTACGTAACGCGGACTGGATTGAATCCTATCGCAGTCAAATGACCACCCGAGGTGTTATCCTCGAATCGCCCGGCAGGTGACTGTCGGGCCTTTTCGCGGGTAAACCCATGACCCAAACGCTTCTGGAAGCGCTCACCC